>TARA_R100001244_G_scaffold39766_8_pt1 | contig 31291 bp, 28 predicted proteins | sample TARA_R100001244 | Tara Oceans TARA_R100001244 (sample SAMEA2621564) | marine metagenome | biome: marine biome (ENVO:00000447); feature: mesopelagic zone (ENVO:00000213); material: "saline water (ENVO:00002010), including plankton (ENVO:xxxxxxxx)" | depth 790 m
AACGCCCCCCCGAAACCTGCGGCAATTGCGACAATTGCCTGAATGCGCCGGAAACGCGCAATGTCACCGAACTGGCGCGCAAATTCCTGTCGGCCGTCTATCGCACCGGCCAGAGTTTCGGGGTGACCCATCTCGAGGCCGTGCTGACCGGGCGGCAGGAGGAGAAGATCCTGTCGCGCGGGCATGACAAGCTGTCGGTGTTCGACATTGTAGGCGAAGAGGAGGCGCCGCTGATCAAGGCAGTGTCCCGGTCGCTGCTGCTGCGCGACGCGCTGCGCAACACCGATCATGGCGGACTGATGTTCGGGCCCGAGGCGCGCAAGATCCTCAAGGGCGAGCAGGAAATTGCCATTGTCGAGCCGCCCAAGCGGGTCTCGCGCAAAGGGCGCGGCGGTGGTGCTTCGCCCAATCCCTTTGGCGATCCGCTGTTCGAGGCGCTGCGCAAGAAACGCATGGAACTGGCGACGGAACTGGGGGTGCCGCCCTATGTCATCTTCCACGACAGCGTGCTGCGTGATATGACCGGCCTGAAACCGACCAGCCTGACGGCGCTCAGCGAACTGCCCGGCGTCGGTGCAGCGAAACTGGAGAAGCATGGCGACGCGTTTCTCGCGGTGATCCGCGAAGTGACCGAGGCGGAGCAGATGAATATATGAAATTTTTCTTGGCAATCGTACCCATGGCCCTGATGGGCTGCAGCGCCGCCACGGCAAGCAACACAAATGTTCCGACAGAGGAGACCCAGAGCATGTTCCGGAAAATCAATGATAATATCAGCGTTTCGCCGCAAATCAGTCTGGACGATATTGCCGCTGCCAAGGCCGACGGGGTCACCCTGATCATCAACAACCGGCCGGATGGCGAGGATCCGTCGGCCCCGCAAAGCGCGGACATTGAAGCGGCAGCGCACGATGCGGGCATGAAATATATCGCGATCCCGATCACCCACAGCGGCTTTTCCGGGCCGCAGGTCGATGCGATGATCGCCGCGCTTGCCGATGGCGACAAGATCCTGGCCTATTGCCGCTCCGGCACCCGGTCGACGCTGCTCTGGTCGCTGGCACAGGCCAAGCAGGGCGTCGCGCCTGACGAAATCGCCCGGCTCGCGGGCAATGCCGGCTATGACATCACGCCGGTGCGCGCGATGGTCGATGCGCTGGCGGCGGGGAACTGATCGCGGCATCTGGACAGCCACTAACATTCGTGTAAATAGTCGGTCATTATGGAAAGCCTGCCATCCCCGACCGACTGGGCGGTCCCGTTCTTCATCATCACCGTCGCCATGGAATGGTGGTGGAGCCGCAAGAACAGGAAAATCCGCTATGAAACCAAGGATGCGCTGACCTCGCTGGCGCTGGGGACGGGCAGCGTTGTCGCGGGCCTGCTGACCGGCGGGATCGTGTTCGCGCTGAGCCTGTGGGTCTATGAATATCGGTTGCTGGATATCGCGATCAGCTGGCCGAGTGCGCTGTGGATCGTACCACTGGCCTTCGTGCTGGACGATCTCGCCTATTACTGGTTCCACCGCACCGCGCACCAGGTCCGCTGGTTCTGGGCGGCGCATGTCATCCATCACAGCAGCCAGCATTATAATCTGACGACGGCACTGCGGCAGACCTGGACCGGCTTTTTTGCGCTCAGCTTCCTGTTCCGCCTGCCGCTGTTCCTGATCGGCTTTCCGCCGGCGCTGATCTTCTTTCTCGCCGGGCTCAACCTGATCTATCAATACTGGATCCACACCGAGGCGATCGACCGGATGCCGAAATGGTTCGAGGCGGTGATGAACACGCCGTCGCATCACCGCGTCCATCATGCCACCAATGCGCGCTATCTCGACCGCAACTATGCCGGGGTTTTCATCGTCTGGGACAAGCTGTTCGGCAGCTATGAACCGGAGACGGACGAAGAGGAAATCCGCTATGGCATCATCAAGAATCTGAACAGTTACAACCTGTTCTGGGCGGCTTTTCACGAATGGATCGGCATTGCCAAGGATTTGTGGTCGGCGCCGTGGCGGCACAAGTGGAACTATCTGGTGAAGCCGCCGGGCTGGAGCCATGACGGCAGCCGCGAAAGCAGCGAGATGATCAAGCAGCGCTGGAAACAGGGGCTTTAGGGCAGACTTCCCCCAGATTACATTTTTGTGACTATCCTTTGCCGCAAAAAACGGGCAAGCGCGATTCAGAGGGTCGAGGACCCCTCCAGTCGTGCATGATTCGCACGCGGGTCGCGCATTGGAATCCACTTGAAATTTTCAAAGGCACGCAGCCGCCATTCGCGCGCGCTGACCCATCGCAGCACCTGCTGCACAGATGCTTTTTGCGCTGGATTCCGCTCATGGACATGAGCGACGCCCGCGCTATTCATCATTTCGACCAGCAGCCATCCCGGTCCAGGATTGTGCCGACCAGCTGGATATTGGGTCTGCTGGCCGGCAGTCTGCTGATCGTCATTGCGATGATGGGCTGGGCCGATCTGGGCATGGATTTCCTGAAAGCGAGCAATGCCAAATATCTGCTGGCGCTGATGCTGCTGGCGGCAATCCGCTATGTCTTGCGGCATCAGTCAAGCGGATGGCAACGGGTTGCGCGCGACTTTTGCGAATATGTCGGATTGTTCCTGTTTATCAGCCTGCTCGGTGCCACCGCCACCTATCCCGCCGCCGCCGCGACCAGCGGCTTCGCCGATGCCGCCCTCGCCCGGATCGACGCGATGCTGGGCTTTGACTGGATACGCTGGTATATGCTGGTGGTGGACAATCCCTGGCTGCAAACCGCCGGAAGCCTGGCCTATGCCAATATCTACATGTCACCGGTGCTGCTGCTCGGCGGGCTTGCGCTCAGCGGGGAACGCGCCCGCGCGCAGCTGTTCCTGGTCAGTTTCTGGCTGGCCGCGCTGATCACGATGCTCCTGTTTCTCGCCATGCCTGCGGTCGGGCCGCTGGCCTATGTGTGGCAGGGACCGATCCCCTATATGCCGACCAGCGCGCTCTATCAGGCCGAATTGCTGCCGCTACTCAGGGACAATATGCTGGGCGCGGTCGATCTGGGCGCGCTCCAGGGCCTGGTCTGCGCACCGAGTTTCCATACCGCGGCGGCCGTCATCTATATCGCGATGGCCTGGCAATGCCGCTATCTGCGCTGGCCATTGCTGGTCATCAACGGCGCGATGCTGCTCTCCACCCCGGTTGAAGGCACCCATTATCTGGTCGACATGATTGGCGGCGCCATGGTCGGACTATTTGCACTGTGCACGGCCGGTGCAATACAATATAGCCTCCCCAAATTGCGACAAACGCAAAGATGGAGAGAGACAAGAATATGGCAGAATTTGACATCATCGTCATCGGCGGCGGTTCCGCCGGCAGTGCAGTCGCGGGACGGCTGAGCGAAGACGGCAAGCGCAGCGTCTGCCTGATCGAGGCGGGCGGACGGAATAATAATTTTCTCGTCAAGACGCCGGGCATGATGCCGTTTCTGCTGAAAAACGCCAACTGGAAATTCGACACGGTCCCGCAAAAGGGTCTCAACGGCCGCACCGGTTATCAGCCGCGCGGACGGGGTCTCGGCGGGTCGAGCGCGATAAACGCCATGGTCTATATCCGCGGCAACAAATGGGACTATGACAATTGGGCGGCTCTCGGATGCGACGGCTGGTCCTACGACGATGTCCTGCCCTATTTCAAGAAATCGGAAAGCAACGAACGCGGCGGCGACGCCTATCATGGTGGCGATGGCCCGCTGTCCGTATCCGACCAGAAATGGCCCAATCCGGGTAGCGTTGCCTTTGTCGAAGCGGCGCGCAATCTGCAGCTGCCGATTGTCGATGATTTCAATGGCGAGAAGCAGGAAGGCATGGGCCTGTACCAGGTCACGCAAAAGGGCGGCGAACGCTGGTCTGCGGCGCGCGCCTATGTCGAGCCGGCCCGGGATCGGAAAAATCTCACGATCAGGACCAAATCGCTGGTCGAGAAGCTGATCGTCAAGGACGGCCGGGTCACCGGCGTGCAGATCAAGCGCGGCTTCGGGCGCGAGACGATCAGCGCGCGCGGCGCGGTCGTGCTGTCCGCCGGCGCGTTCGGGTCACCGCATATCCTGCAGCTTTCGGGAATCGGACCCGCCGCGCATCTGAAGGACAAGGGCGTCGATGTGGTTTGCGACAAGCCGGAAGTCGGTGCGAATCTGAAGGATCATATCGATTTTGTTTCCGGCTATCAGACCGAGTCCAAGGAACTGATCGGCGATTCGCTGCAAGGCACGGTGCGCATGGCCAAGGCGATCCTCGAGCACCGTTTTAAGCGCACCGGGATCATGACCACGCCTTATGCCGAGGCTGGCGGATTCTGGAGCAGCGGTCCGGACGTCCCGGCGCCCGATATCCAATATCATTTCGTGCCGGCGATGCTCGAAGATCACGGGCGCGAGGCAGTCAAGGGCCATGGCTTCAGCTGCCACGCCTGCGTGCTGCGGCCGCACAGCAAGGGCAGTGTCCGGTTGCACGACGGCGATGCGCAATCGGCGCCCGCGATCGACCCGAATTTCCTCGATGACGACCGCGACATTGCCACTTTGCGCAAGGGCGTCCGGCATATGAAACGGATATTGGAAACGCCGCCGCTGACCGAATATTCGCCGACCGACCGCCATCCGATCAATATCGACGATGATGCCGAGCTGGATGCGCTGATCCGCAGCAGGGCCGATACCGTCTATCACCCGGTCGGCACCTGCCGGATGGGTGCCGACGATGCGGCAGTGGTCGATTCGCGGCTGAAATTCCGGGGGCTGGAAGGTCTCTATATCGCCGACGCCTCGATCATGCCGGAAATCATCAGCGGCAATACCAACGCGCCGAGCATCATGATTGGCGAACGGGCGGCGGAATTTATCGAGGCCGATCTGGCGGGCTGAACGGCCCCTGCCCCCGATCGCAAGGCCTAGAGGCGTGCGAGAAGGATCGAAGTCAGGATGATCGCAAGGGTAAGCAGGGTCAGCCCTGCCGTCACAAGGACGATATAGGGCGGAGAGACCTTGTCGGTTTGCACGGCAAAAGCGCGGCCGGCGAGCGGCATTTTTCGCGACAGAAGCGACAGAGCGAGGGCGACCGCAACGGTCACGACCAGTCCGATCAGGTTCCACCACATCCAGAACAGTCCGGGCTGAAATTGCCAGAAATAGAGATTGAGAACCAGGCCGGCCAGAAAACCGATATTGGTACTCAAGACGGTCCGGCGCTGCCACAATATGGCGATCAGGAAGACCCCCAGAACGGGACCGTAGAGAGCCGAGCCGACCTTGTTGATCGCCTCGATGACCGTCGCCGATATGTCGCCGGAATAGAGCGAAAAGAACAATATCAGCCCGCCCCACAGCAGCGCCAGCAGGCGCGCCAGAATGAGTTCCCGTTTTTCGTCCCGGGCGTGGATGCCGAAGCTCTTCAGATCCTCTATCGTCACTGCCGACAGCGAATTGACTGCGGAACTGAGCGTCGACATCGCCGCCGACATGATCGCCACCAGCAGCAGGCCGATCACGCCATTGGGCAGATATTCGATGATGAAAAACGGCATCAGATAGTCCGGACTGTCCTCCGGTATGAGCGCCATGAAGGCGCCGTTGCCCGTCGCGATTACCCCGATTGCCAATCCGGTGATGCAATAGAGGAGCGTGACCGGAAAGCGCAGCAGGGCGTTGGCCATGAGCAGTTTGCGGATGTCGCCGAGGCTTTTTGCCGAGAGCGACCGTTGCGCCTGGGTCTGGTCGCAGGCGTAATAGGAAACATAGAGCACAAATCCGCCGAACATCATCGGCAACAGGGCGAACTCGTCGGTGACCAGCCCGGCATAGCTCCACTCGACCACCTGCAGGCGCGCCGGATCGATGCTCGACCAGAATATCTCCCATCCGCCGATAATCGATAGCGCGGAGACCAGGCAGACCAGCAAGCCGACAACGATCAGAACCATCTGGATCGCATCGGCGTAGACCACCGCGCGGATGCCGCCGAGGAAGGAATAGAGGATGGTGATCAGGCTGATCGCGAGAATCGACTGCAGGAACGGCACCCCGAGCACCGCCTCGATGATCAGGCCGGTCGCGTAGACCATGATGCCGGTGCCGAAAGCGCGGACAATCTGGAACGACAGGCTGATAAAGAAGCGGGTCGAACGGCCGATCCGCTGTTCGAGAAAATCGAAGATGCTGATCACGCCGGAGCGATAGAGCGGCGGCATGATCACGAACATCACCAGCAACATGGCCAGCGGCACGGCAAATTCGAAGGTCAGCCACTTCAGGCCGCCGCCCTCCCGCAATCCGACAAATGCGGGCGCCGAGATGAAGCTGATCGCCGAGAGCTGGGTCGCCATGGTGGACAGGGCCAGGGGAAACCAGCTGATCGCCTTGTTGCCCAGAAAATAGTCGCCTTCATCGCTTTGCTTGCTGAGAAGCAGACCGAAGACCAGCATCGCGGCGAGATAGGCGATGATTACAAGATAGTCGAAGCCGTTCATGCGCGGGAATATTGTCCTATTTGATTTTTTCCTGAAAAAAAAGGCCGGGATGCTTTCACATCACCGGCCGTAAAGTTGTTTGTTCGCAGGAGGAACAATGTGAGGCGCCGACCGGATTTGGGAGGAGAAGGCCGGCGCCAAACTCTAGAAATCAGTAGTTATAGGCACGCTCTCCGTGTTCGCCGAGATCGAGGCCTTCGCGCTCGACTTCTTCGGTGACACGCAGGCCGGTGACCAGCTTGGCGATAAACATCGCGATCGCGGTACCGATGCCAGCCCAACCGATGGTAACCAGGACACCGATGATCTGGGTGATAACCTGTGCACCCATCGCGGTGGAGCCGTCGCCGGGTCCGCCGAACATCGGCTGGTAGACAATACCGGTACCGATCGCACCGACCATGCCGCCGACACCGTGGATGCCGAAGGCGTCCAGCGAGTCATCATAGCCAAGCCGTGGTTTCAGGAACGAGACCGAATAGTAGCAGATCAGCGATGCGACCGCGCCGAGCACGATGGCGCCGAACGGCCCGCTGTTGCCGGCTGCAGGCGTTACCGCAACCAGGCCGGCGATCACACCCGAGCAGAAGCCCAGAGCCGAACCCTTGTGGCCGCTGAGCTTTTCAGCGAGCATCCAGAACAGGGCACCCGAAGCGGTGGCAACAAAGGTGTTGATCATCGCAAGGCCAGCCGTGCCGTCTGCTTCCAGTTCGGAACCGGCGTTGAAGCCGAACCAGCCAACCCAGAGCAAGCCGGTGCCGATCATGGTCAGCGTCAGGCTGTGCGGAGGCATTGGCTCTTTCGGATAGCCGGTGCGCTTGCCGAGGATGAGAGCGGCAACCAGCGCCGATACACCGGCATTGATATGCACAACCGTACCACCGGCAAAGTCGAGAGCACCCATTTCAAACAGCAGTCCGCCGCCGGCCCAGACCATATGCGCGATCGGGAAATAGACGATCGTCAGCCAGATAGCGCCGAACACCATGACCGCGGAGAATTTCATCCGCTCGACAACCGACCCGAGCACAAGCGCCAGGGTGATGGCCGCGAAGGTCATCTGGAAGGAAATAAACACATATTCCGAGATCACTTCGTCGGAGAATGTCGCCGCCGTGCTCGAACTGTCCACGCCAGCCAGGAAGAACTTGCCCCAGCTGATGAAGGAATTGCCTTCGGGACCGAAGGCCAGACCGTAGCCGTACATGACCCAGATCAGCATCGCGAGACAGGCCGCGGCGCCGATTTGTGTCATCGTCGACAGCATGTTCTTGGTCCGGGTCAGACCGCCGTAAAACAGGGCAAGACCGGGAAGGATCATCAGCAAGACCAAAATGGTTGCCGTCATCATCCAGGCGTTATTGCCCGGATTGGCGACGGCCGGGGCCGCCTCGACGGCCTCTTGCGCAAAGGCTGGGACGGACATGCTGGCGAGCGCCGCCATCCCCGTCACTTTTGTCAAAATTTTTCTCATGAGTATCTGCTTCCCCGAATTATATTGCTGTATCGCCGGTTTCACCGGTGCGGATGCGGACGGCGTCTTCGAGACCGAGCGTGAATATCTTGCCGTCGCCGATCGATTCCGTGCCCGCCGCGGTCTGAATTGCCTCGACCGCCTGCGCAGCGACATCGCTGCTGCACGCCACCTCGATTTTCAGTTTCGGCACCATGTTGGTGGTATATTCCGCGCCGCGATAGACTTCCGTCTGGCCCTTTTGCCGACCGAAGCCTTTGACTTCGGTTACGGTCATGCCGGTTACCCCGACACCGGTCAGCGCTTCACGAACATCGTCAAGCTTGAACGGTTTGATTATGGCTATGATAAATTTCATTACGCCCCCTATAGTTGTTGCCAAGGGACGCCTCGCAAGGCTCGTGCCAGAATCGGAATGCGCTGGATTCAAAGGATTTTGATGAAATCGGCGCGCTTAAGAAAGAGTAAATTTTGTGCATCGCAGCACAAATGCACAATAATTAGGCATCACAATTAGGCAGCCTGCTCTGCCAGCCGGGCCAATATTTGCGGGATGACCTTTTCGGTTTCGCGGCGGCCGATATCGATCAGTTCCTCGGCGCGGGTGAAATTCTGGATATCGATATGGCCGACCGGTGGCGACATCGCGAAATCGGGTGGATCCAGCGCCAGCGAATAACGGCCGAGATTGCGCAGCGACAGGCCGATCGAGGCCTTGACGATCGCCAGGCTGTTGGGCTCGCGGTTGCCGTTTTCGGCGATTCCCGCGGCGACCGAGCGGTTGAGAAAATCGTCCTGCAGGTTCACCGACAGGCACAAGGCCTCGGGGGCCAGTTCCCGCACCGGCGACACCGGCACCGGCAAGGCGGTGCCGCCATCGACGAGCAGGCGCCCTTCGTGCTGTACCGGCTTGAAAATGCCCGGCAGCGACATCGAGGCGCGGATCGCGGGCACCAGATTGCCCGACTTCATCACGATCGTGTCACCGGTGCGCAGGTCGGCCGCCACCGCCGCGATCGGAAAGGGCAGATCCTCGAACCGAAGATGGCCGAATTCGGTCTCCAGCTCCTTTTCGATATTGCGCGCGCCCATCACCGCGCCGCGCTTGAAATGCGGGTCCATGAACCGCAGCATGTTGCGGAAATTGATGTTGCGGGCCATGTCTTCCAGATAGTCGAGCTTGCCGACCGCGTAGCTGGCACCGGTGATCGCGCCGATCGAGGTGCCGGCAATGGCGGCGATTTCCAGCGGGGATTCGTCGATCGCCCTGAGCACGCCGATATGGGTCCAGCCGAGACCGGCCCCGCCGCCCAGCGCAAGGGAGATTTTGCCGGCACCGCTCACAGCGAGACATCCTCCGCCAATATGGCTTTCGCCGCGGCCAGATCCTCTGCCAGCACCATCACCCGCGCGGGCAGCGCGATGCCGGCGCCTTCGACAATATTCACGCCGCTGTCGAAACAGACCGCGCCAATGCCGGCCGCTTCCAGCCGGCCCCGGATGATTTCCGCTTCCACGCCGTGCATGTGCCGCGACAGCTCGACCAGACTCATCGCCGTCTATCCACCAAAATAGCGGTCCGTCGCGCGGGTCGGCAGACCGTCGATGCTTTTCACCCGCCCGGCGGTCTTCTCCATCCATTTTTCGGGATCGGCCTGGCGGTGATATTTGACCAAAGTCTCGCGTTCGGCTTTCATGTCCATCTGCGGCACGCCCCAGCCGCAGCTGGTCTGGATATTGTCGACCTTGATATCGAAAATCTGGCGGGTGCCGGGGAGAATGTCGAAATGCGCGGCCAGGTCTTCCCAGCCGGCGTCCTGCGGCAGCACCGGCCGACCGGTGCCGTAGAGCCGCATGATCAGCGCCGGGTTGGCGAAATTGTTGAACATGATGGTGATGCGGCCGTCGGCGACGAGATGGGCATGGGTCTCGTTGCCGGACCCGCCGAGATCGAGATAGGCGACCCGGTCCGGGCCGAGCACCCGGAAGGCATCATAGCCCTTGGGCGACAGATTGATCCGGCCGTCCGCCGCTGCAGTGGCAACAAAGAACATCGGCTGCTTGGCGATGAAGGCGACATGATCGTCGTTCAGCGCATCAAAAAATTCCGCCATTTTTCAACCCCTTTCAGTAAAACGGCCCGCCAAGCAAAAGCTTCCAGGCCAGAACCAGCAGCCAGTGTATCCCTATCACCGGCCACAGGGACTGCGACTGGATCCGGATATGCGTCAATACAATGCCGAGGATGAACGTAGCAAACAGAAATGACGGTTGCAGGAAAATTGCTGCCCAGGGCGGTCCGAAGGCCAGCGCCTGCAGCGGATGCCAGAGGACGAACAGCGCGATCGACAGCCAGTTGCCGAGACGCTGCGAGTATTTTGCGAACCAGGACAATAGCAGACCGCGGAAGACCAGTTCCTCGACCAGGACCGGAATGAAGAAGAGGATCAAGGCGGCGATCAGCGCTGCTTGGAGATCGACGACGGGTTGAAAGCGGAGCCAGCCGCCCAGAAATCCGCAAAGGGCGACAAGCGCCGCTGCCGGGAGCGCGATGGCCATGGCGGATTGCCAGTGGCGGACATCCGGCCAGACTTGCAGCGCGCGCCATGTCTGTCTTGCTGCCATAGCCAGCATCGGGCCTACCAGCTCGCCCCGTCTTCGATCGCGGCCTGCTCACCGGGACGGAATTGCCGCCCCAGAATCGCGTTGCGATGCGGGAAACGACCGAATTTCGCGATGATATCGCGATGCTCGTTGGCGAATTTCTCGTTGCTACCGAGCCTGGTGAACAGGGTAACGGACCGGTTCTGCAGATGCAGATCTTCGGCGTGCATGAACGGCATGTACAAGAAGGCGCGCTGCGCTTCGGGTAGCTTCTGGTCCAGTTCCCGATCCACCGCCTGTTCGGCAATCTGTTGTGCCAGATGGTCGGTGGAAAAGGCGTCGGCGCTATCGCGGAACATGTTGCGGGGCATCTGGTCGAACAGGATCACCGCCGCCAGAGCAGTTTCGGGCGACCGGAGAAAGGCATCGGCGGTTTTCGATTTCTGCTCTTTCCAGAGGTCGAGGAAACGGGATTCGCACAGATCGTCCACGGCATCGCTTTTGCTCCACCAGTCTTTTGAATCAAGTTCCTCAAACCAGAAGGTCAACAGCGCGTCGGGCCAGTCCAACGACATATCGCTCACCCTGTCATGCCAAACGTCAGCGTCAAGCCGTCCCCCCGACGGTGAGGCCTTCCACCAGCAGGGTCGGCTGGCCGACGCCTGCGGGCACCGACTGTCCGCCCTTGCCGCACATGCCGATACCTTCGTCGAGCGCCATGTCGTTGCCGATGCCGGCAACCTTGGTCAGCACGGTCGGACCGTCGCCGATCAGCGTCGCGCCCTTGATCGGGGCACCGAGCTTGCCATTTTCGATTCTATAGGCCTCGGTGCAGGAGAAGACGAACTTGCCGGAGACGATATCGACCTGGCCGCCGCCGAAACTTTTTGCATAGATGCCGTTCTTGACCCGGTCCATCAGCTCCGCCGGATCGTCCTTGCCGCCGCGCATGAAGGTGTTGGTCATCCGCGGCATGGGCGCGTGAGCATAGCTTTCGCGCCGTCCGTTGCCGGTTGCCGGTACGCCCATCAGCCGCGCGTTCAGCCGGTCCTGCATATAGCATTTCAGGATGCCGTCCTCGATCAGGACATTTTCCTGGGTCGGCGTGCCCTCGTCGTCGATGCTGAGCGACCCGCGCCGTTCCTTGATCGAGCCATCATCAACCACGGTAACGCCGGGAGCCGCCACGCGCTGGCCGATCTTGCCGGAAAAGGCGCTGGTGCCCTTGCGGTTGAAATCACCCTCGAGGCCATGACCGATCGCTTCGTGCAGAATGATGCCGGGCCAGCCGGGACCAAGCAGGACGGTCTGCTCGCCGGCCGGCGCATCGACGCTTTCCAGATTGACCAGAGCCTGGGCCAGCGCCTCGTCCACGGCGCGGTTCCAGCGCGCCGCTGTGAACAGATCGTCGTAGAGGTAGCGGCCGCCCATGCCGAAGCTGCCGCTTTCGCGGCGGCCGTTCTGTTCGGCGACGATTGAAACGTTCAGCCGCACCAGCGGGCGGACATCGGTGGCGACAAAGCCGTCCGGCCGGACGACCTCGACCACGCTCCAGCTGCCGGACAGACCGACAGACACCTGGGCCACGCGGGGATCGCGGGCGCGGGCGGCGGCATCGATCTGCTGGCACAGCGCGACCTTTTTCGCGAAGGGAATCGCTTCCAGCGGATTGGCTTCGCCGTAGAGATGCCGGTTGTTGCCGCGCGGCGGCGGGGCTTTTTCGCCCTTGGCCGGATCGAGCAGTTGCAGGGTCTGGGCCGCGCGCTTGATCGCCGCCTCGCTGATTTCGTTGCTATGCGAGAAACCGGTCATTTCACCGGAGACACCGCGCAGGCCAAAGCCGCTGTCGGTGCTGTAGTCGGCGGTCTTCAGACGGCCGTCGTCGAAGCCGAAACTCTCCACCGCGCTATATTGCAGATACAGTTCGCCGTCGTCGCAAGCCGACAGACTGTCGGCGACCAGCGCCTTGGCGCGGTCCGGGTCAAGGCCGTCGGGACGGTAGAGAAACGAGCGGGGATCAAGAATATCTATCATCCCATCCATATAGAAATGAATCGGGGGCCTTGCACCCCCTATGTCGGATTATTCTGCGGTCTCGGCGTGGGCGACGTCGGCGGGACCACCGACCAGAACGAATCGCCGGTCGCAATAGCCGCAGTCGACATAGCCTTTTTCGTCGATTTCAAGCCACACGCGCGGATGGCCAAGCGCCGCGCCGCCGGCAATATCGGTGGCACCATCGCAAGCGTTGCGTTTTTTGGCTGTTCTGACAATTTCAGGAGCGTCTATCATGCCAGAGCGATTAGCAACGGATCGGGTGCCGCGCAATCCTGCAAATGTCAGTAATAGTTCATCGTGATCGGAAAACTGGCCTCATAGGTCCCTGCCTGCTGGTTCGCGCCGACATCGAGTGTCGCACCAATGCGAAGGGTAATCACATTCGTGCTGGTAATACGGAACAGGCCGGGAAAAAAGACCGGTGCCAGATTGTCCGCCTGCAAGGTCAGCGCACGCATTCTCATATTGGCACCACCGCCAACCCGGTCGAGCCGGTAGCTGGACGAGGCCGTGCTGATATAGACGAAGCGGTTGCGCGATCCGTAGCCCTGAAATTCCGCGTTGCCCACAGTCCCGCCAGCCGCGACAACCGAACCGGATACGGTCCGGATACCTGCAGGACTGATGACGACGGTTCCGCCTGTCTCACCGGGAATCAGACTGCCAAAATTCAGATCCTCGACCGGAACCAGCGAAAGCGGACTGACGACGACAGCATCGGTTTCACCACTAGCCGATTGGGCAAAAGCCGCCGGCGCGCTTGTCAGCAATGCCAGGACAAGCAACAGGCCTGCGATCAGTCGTGGAAATATGGAGTATCTGGTCATAACAATGATGCCTAGACCGGATAGGGTAATTAACCATGTATCCGCATGGTTAATTTCGCGGTAACAATCTGATGACCGCTATGCAGCTTATTGATAATCAATGTTTATATTGAAGCTTCCGACATAGGCGCCGCCAATCTGGTTGGGATTGATCGTCAGCCGTCCGCCAAGCTTGTAGGTAACCGACCCGCTGGCATCGAGCGCCCGGTTGCGGGTGCCATTGCCGCCGTCAAAGCGCAATTGATCCACCCGCATCGTTTCCGTACCATTGATACGAGTCAGATCAATCTGGTTCTGGCTGACGGTCATCCGCACGGTTTCTAGCGGGGTACCGAAGGCGGTAAAGGATGCGGCTGTCCGCGTTCCCCCCAGGGACAGGGCGTCGCCGCTCAGCTGGACGATGGTACCGCTGTCGGGATCCATTCTGAACCGGCTCTGCGCCGTACCGGCGGCAAAATCGCCAAAATGCAAATCGGCATTCTTGGTGATGTTCACTCCCTGATTGACGGTGGTCCGGGATTGACCGCTGCCCGCCGCTGAGTGTGCGACCGACACCGGCAAGCAGACAGCTGCAGGCAGCAACAGCCCCCATCCCAATCTGAACCCCGCAAGCCGCATCGACGAATCCTTGTCTTTCAAGCGTCAGCTGATAGCGGACAAATAGCTAAATATTGTTGAATATCAGGGTTAAATTCTGCTTTACCATTGGTGCGTCCGGGTCCGCGAATGCCCAGAAAGTCCTGAAAATAGATACAGCAAAGCCTTTGATTGTCCCCGACAAGATGGTTATGCGGAGCGCATGACAAATGCAGCGATCTCGATCCAGAATCTTTCGAAAACCTATGCTGGCGGCAAGCAGGCGCTGGATGATGTCAGTTTTGACGTGCCGCGCGGCTCGATCTTCGGACTGCTGGGCCCCAATGGCGCCGGCAAGTCGACGCTGATCAACATTCTCTCCGGCATGGTGCGCAAGACCGGCGGCAGCGCCAGCATCTGGGGCTTTGATATCGATGACAGCCCGCGCAACGCCAAGGCCTCGATCGGGATCGTGCCGCAGGAGATTATTTTCGATCCTTTTTTCACGCCGTTCGAGGCGCTGGAGGTGCAGGCCGGGCTCTATGGCGTTGCCAAAGCCAAGCGCCGGACGATGGAATTGCTGCGCGCCGTCCATCTGGAGGACAAGGCCGATGCCTATGCCCGCACCCTGTCGGGCGGGATGAAACGCCGGCTGCTGGTGGCCAAGGCAATGGTCCACTCCCCGCCGATCCTGGTGCTCGACGAACCGACTGCGGGCGTCGATATCGATCTCAGGCAGCAGCTTTGGGAATATGTGCTGGACCTCAACAAGGCCGGCGTGACGATCGTGCTGACGACCCATTATCTGGAAGAAGCGGAGAATCTCTGCGACCGCATTGCGATCATCAATCACGGCAAGCTGATCGCCAACAAGCCCACACCGGAACTGGTCGACATGGCGCGCGAGAAGCTGGTCGAGCTGACGCTGGATCGCGATATCAGCGAGGCGCAGGATGCGGTGTCCTTTGCCAATGACCTGTTCGAGAAGGCCGAGATTATCGGTCCGCGTACGGTGGCGGTCACCTATAACAAGGATCGCACCAACGCCGGCGGCGTGATGGCTGCGATCCAGGAACGCGGCTTTGCCATTGTCGATGTGACCACCAGGGAAGCGGATCTCGAGGATGTGTTTCTCAACCTGACCCGCGCCAAGGCGGCGTGAATCACGACGTCATCATTGTCGGGTCCGGCGCGGCCGGGCTGAGCGCGGCCATAACGCTGGCGCGCACGCATAAAGTGCTGGTGCTGGCCAAGGGCGAACTGACGGGCGGGTCAACCTCATGGGCGCAGGGCGGGATTGCCGCCGTGCTCGATGCAGGCGACACGTTTGAAAATCATATCAATGATACCATGGTCGCCGGTGCGGGGCTGAACCGCCGCGAAACGGTTGAATTTGTGGTTGAGAACGCCCCCGCCGCCATCGCGCGGCTGGAAGACATGGGCGTGCCCTTCAACAAGGAAGCGGAAGTCCTCCACCTCACCCGCGAAGGCGGCCACAGCCACCGGCGGATCGTTCATGTCGATGATGCAACCGGCTGGGCGGTGCAGGAAGCCTTGCAGAATACCGCTGCTGCGCACCCGAATATCACACTGCGACCGCATATGGTGGCGATCGACCTGATCGTCGACCGTCATGCGGAAAACCCGACCGGCGCCAGAAATGTCTGGGGCGTCTATGCGCTCGACAACGACAGCGGCCATGTCGAGACGCTGACCGCGCGCGCCACGATCATGGCCAGCGGCGGTGCCGGGCGTACCTATCTGTTCTCGACCGCACCGCGCGGCGCAACCGGTGACGGCATTGCCATGGCCTGGCGCGCGGGGGCGCGGGTTTCCAATATGGAGATGATGCAATTCCACCCGACCTGCCTCTATAATCTGGAGGTCAAGAATTTCCTGATCACCGAAGCGGTGCGCGGCGAAGGTGGGCATCTGAAGCTGCCGGATGATGCCGGGGATGAAGCCGGTGACCGTTTCATGGCGCGCTTTGATCCGGAACGCATGGAGCTGGCACCGCGCGATATCGTGGCGCGCGCCAATGACCACGAGATCAAGCGGCTTGGGCTGGACTATGTCGATCTCGACATCTCCCACCGTGATCCGGAATTTGTGAAGGGCCATTTCCCGAACATCTACGAGAAGCTGATCGGGCTGGGCATCGATATGACCAGGGAACCGATTCCGGTGGTGCCGGCGCAACATTATACCTGCGGCGGAATCCTGATCGATCTGGCGGGTCGCACCGACCTGCCCGGCCTCTATGCGGCGGGCGAAGCGAGCGAGAGCGGTCTGCATGGCGCAAACCGGCTGGCCTCGAACAGCCTGCTCGAATGTTTCGTCTTCGGCGATGCCGCCGCGCGCGATATCGCCGAGCACTGGGACGACATGCCAGCGCCGCCGCCGATCCGCGCCTGGGATGAAAGCCGCGTTACCGACAGCGACGAAGAAGTGGTGATCAAGCAGACCTGGACCGAAATCCGCCGTTTCATGTGGAATTATGTCGGCATTGTCCGCACCACCAAGCGCCTCGAACGCGCCCAGCACCGGATTGATCTGCTGCGCGGCGAAGTGGAAGAATATTACGGCAATTTCCGAGTGACGCAGGATCTGATCGAGCTGCGGAACCTGATCGAGGTCGCGGACCTGATCGTGCGGTCCGCACTGGCGCGGAGGGAGAGCCGGGGGCTGCACTATATTACCGATTATCCAGATTTGGCGGACGAGGCGGTGGATACGGTTCTGGTGCCCTGACACTATTTCAGCAGGAGGAACTTATGGGGTTGCAAGTAATAGGTTCGGGCTTTGGCCGCACCGGGACAATGTCGATGAAAGTGGCACTGGAACAGCTCGGCTATCTCAAGACCCACCATATGGAATATGTGCTGAAAAACGCCGACCAGCGCGCCTATTGGCATGATGTCGCAACGGGAGGGACGCCCGATTGGGAAACAATTTTCGATGGTTATCAGGCGAGCGTCGATTTTCCGTCGGCCTTCTATTACAAGGAATTACTGGAAGCTTTTCCCGATGCCAAGGTCGTGCACACGGTCCGGGACGTTGATCGCTGGTATGAAAGCGCCAGCGAGACCATCTATGCCATGGGACAAGCATCCCCGGCCTGGGCACAAAAATTCATTCCTTTCGTCCGCAAGAACAAGGAAATGGTCAATGGCACCGTCTGGGACCGGGTATTCCACGGGCGGTTCGAGGACGAGGCCTATGCAAAGCAGATTTTTCGCGACTATACCGATCAGGTGAAAGCCGATATTCCGGCAGACCGGCTGCTGATCTTCGAGGTGAAGGACGGCTGGAAACCGCTCTGCGCCTTTCTCGGCAAGGAAGTGCCCGACACGCCCTTTCCCCATGTCAATGATAGCGCCAGCTTCCGCAAGATGATCCGCAATGTTAAATTGGTTTTCGGCGCGGTGCATGTTTTGCTGGCTGCGGCGGTTGTGGGGTTGGGTTGGTGGCTGTTGGCTTAGGAGCCCAGTCGCGCTTGTTTGTGGAATGATATTGAAAACCGGCTCATTCAGAAAGCGGAGTTTGGCTTTGGTTGCTCAATCGAAATCAGCGAATTTCCGGTCGAATCCAGGTGAGCTGAGGATTTTCGACGCACCATTCCAGCAAATCCAGTTCTTCTGAGGACGCGGCCCGTGCGGACTTGAATGTCACGACAGTTTTGTCTCCACGGGGGTAGACAGATAACCGCGAACCATCCTGGTCGATATAGACTGAACCAGTGCGGCGATAGACTCGGCCAACCATTACGTATTGGAATTGCGCGAACACCCGGCTACGATTTCCAGACGTCAAACACCCCTCGACTTCGGAAAATGAAAAGCGAGACTCCCGATCAAGCCGTGTTTGCGGTTCGATCACTGAGTTTTGGTGCGCAATAGCGAACCATGTCGCGACAGCAAGCCCCGCACTGCTGAGACAAACAATGATCGTCGCGGTTATCCTATTCAAAAGTTCTTCCTATTGCTTGCCGCCAAGGCTCCGCGTCGAGCGCGGAGCACATTATTTCTGGTCGCTGCGAACCACCTTGTCGCTCGCCTTGTGCTGCTCCAGATCCTTGGGATCAAACCACACCGGCTTCAGCTTCTTGTCGACAAACAACTGCATCTGGTCGGTATAATGCGGCGAATCCGGGCGCGTCGTGGCGGCGCCGAAGGGCTGGATCGAGCGGGAGTGGACCTTGCCGTCTTTCGTCCACTCCATGAACATGATGAAGCTGTCGCCGTGGCGCACGCTCAGGCGGCCGTCGTCCTCGACATCCCACAGGGTCGAGGCGCGGATCGTGTCGTTGCCGCCGTCGACCGGCAGGTCGACCGTGCCCTGTCGCATCCGCAGCACATCCAGCATCGGCGGATCGATCCTGCCGAAATATTGCGTCAGATGATCGACCGTTTCCGCCAGTATCTGGCGCGGATCGGGCATTTCGCCGCGGTTGTAATGCGACTTGTTGGCCGGGCGCAGCACCATCAGCGCCAGCGCGTCGGCTGCGCCCTTGCCGTCGAGATTCCAGTCCCATTGGCCGATCAATTGCTGCGCCTGGAGCAACTTTGCGCTATCCTTCAGGTCGAGCGCGGCGATCCTGTCCAGCCAGTTTTTGGCATAGCCCGCCTTCTCGTAACCCGTGTCATATTTGACCGCCCACAGTTCGGCGTCGCTGATCTTGCCATCGGCATTGGCCCGTTCCAGCAAGGCGATCGACCGGCGCGAGCGGTTGGTCTGGTCATTTTCGATGCCCAGCAAGGGCGAGAAACTGTCCGCTTTCAGTTCGTCCCCCGGTCCGGCGGCGATATAGGGCGTGTTATTGGCGTTCATGACATAGCCCGAGGCGGGATTGACCAGCGCGGGGACGCGCGTGAACGGCAAGGTTTTCTGCCACAGCGCCTTTGACGTGTCGCCGGGCAGAATCCCGCGCCAGTCATAGCCTTCGGGCCGGTCAGGGAACATCGCGTTATAGTAAAGCCCGATATTGCCCGCGGCATCGGCATATATAACGTTGATCGCGGGCACGCCCTGCCCGGCCATCGCCGCCTGCCATTCGTCGAAATTCGTTGCCTTGTTGATCCGGTAATATTGGGTGGCCATGTCAAGCTGATCGATGCCGGCATAGCGGATCGCATAGGCACCGCTATCATTGATGATCACCGGGCCGTGGATCGAGCGATAGGCGACCTGCGGATAGGGAATGACAAAGGGACCGAATTTGATCTTCAGCCAGACGCGCTTCTTTTCGAGCGGCTTCCATTCGCCGTCAAAGCGATAGGCATCTTTCGCATCGTTGAGCGTCAGCTCGTAGATGTCGATCAGATCGGGGCGGTTGACCGTGTTGGTCCAGCCGAGATATTTGTTGTGGCCGAGGAGCGGGAAGGGCGAACCCGGGAAATTGGCGCCGGCAAAGTCCCAGCCCTGCTCGCTGTGCACAACCAGCTCGTACCAGGCGACATTGCCGCGTAGCGGCTGGTGCGTGTTTGAGACCAGGCGGGTCTTGCCCTCGGGCGAAAGATCCGGTGCGAGGGCATAGGCGTTGGAGCCATTTTCATCCGGGTCGGGACCGACCGGCGTGGTCGTGTCGTCTTCGATGATCTTGTCCGGGCTGAGCGGATGGATGGATTTCTTCGCCGGTTCATCCGAAAGGCGCGGCCCGCCCTCGCGCGGCAGGGGCTTGTTCTGTACAAGCGCCTCAATCGGATTGTTGAGGCCGAAGAAAAAGGGCGAGCGCAACACGAAACCCGCGGCAATATCCTGACCGGTGACGGGAAACAGCTTGGCCAGCCTGACCTCTTCGGGACGGTCGGCAGCATAGGCATTGAGGCCTGACGCATAACCGTCGAGCAGCGCGCGGACATCGGCGGGCAGATCATCATATTGCCGGGTCACGGTACCGCGCACATCGAGCAGCGCACCGATATAGTCGATTGGCGCGCTGTCCGCGCCCTTCAGCGTCGCCATCCGGCCACGCACCATCGCGATGACTTCCTGCAGCGTCCCAAAATCATCCTCGGAATGGGCGTAGGCCACACCATAGGCGACGTCGGGATCGGTCTTGCCGAATATATGCGGGACACCGAATTCGTCGCGGACGATCCGCGCTTCATAGCTGCCTTCCGGCGGCGGCGCGGATTGCTCGGTGCTCAGCGGTTCCCAGACCGTCAAACCGATAGCTATCACCACGACAAGAAGGATCAGCCCGATCGCCGCACGCTTAAGTGATTTCACGTATATTTTCCTCTCCGGCAGCCTCTTAAGCTGGATGCACTTTTACTCCGGGAAGCGCTTACCATATAATTCAGAAGGAAAAAGTCCCGAATATGGTTGTGTTGCCCGACTACAACACCATATTCAGCAAAAGACATTGAGATTAAACAGGATGAACCGATGAACCTTGAGAAATTCACCGACCGCGCCAAGGGATTTTTGCAATCCGCCCAGACCGTCGCAATCCGGATGAGCCATCAGCAAATCACTGCGGCGCATCTCGCCAAGGCCTTGCTAGAAGACGATCAGGGCATGGCAGCAGGCCTGATCACCAAGGCGGGCGGTGACGCCAAAAAGGCGCATCAGGAAATTGACGCCGCTCTGGCCAAGATTCCGGCGGTTTCCGGCGGCGGCGCCCAGCAGACGCCGGGGCTGAACAATGACGCGGTCCGGGTGCTCGATCAGGCTGAACAGATCGCCCAGAAAGCCGGTGACAGTTATGTCACCGTGGAGCGGCTGCTGCTCGCATTGCTGCTCTCCAAGGACACCGCAGCCGGCAAGGCGCTGCAGTCCTCCGGCGTGACCGCCGAGGCCCTGAACAGCGCGATCAACGAGCTGCGCGGCGGCCGTTCGGCCGACAGCCCCTCGGCCGAGGAGAGCTACGAGGCGATGAAGAAATATACCCGCGACCTGACCCAGGCTGCGCGCGACGGCAAGCTCGACCCGGTGATCGGCCGCGACGAGGAAATCCGCCGCACGATCCAGATATTGGCGCGCCGGACCAAGAATAATCCGGTGTTGATCGGCGAACCCGGCGTCGGCAAGACCGCCATTGCCGAGGGCATGGCGCTGCGCATTGCCAATGGCGATGTGCCCGACAGTCTGAAGGATCGCCGGCTGATGGCGCTCGACATGGGATCGCTGATCGCCGGTGCCAAATATCGCGGCGAATTCGAGGAACGGCTGAAAAGCGTGCTCGACGAGGTGCGCGGCGCCGAAGGCGAGATCATCCTGTTCATCGACGAGATGCACACGCTGATCGGGGCGGGCGCGTCGGAGGGGTCGATGGACGCCTCCAACCTGCTGAAGCCGGCGCTGGCCCGCGGCGAACTGCACTGCATCGGCGCGACCACGCTCAACGAATATCAGAAATATGTCGAGAAGGACGCCGCCCTTCAGCGGCGGTTCCAGCCGGTGTTCATCGGCGAGCCGACGGTCGAGGACACGATCTCGATCCTGCGCGGGCTGAAGGAAAAATACGAGCTGCACCACGGCGTGCGGATCACCGACGGCGCGATTGTCGCCGCCGCCACCCTTTCGAATCGTTATATTTCCGACCGGTTCCTGCCGGACAAGGCGATCGACCTGATGGACGAGGCAGCATCGCGCATCCGCATGGAGGTGGAATCGAAGCCGGAAGAAATCGAGACGCTCGACCGGCGGATCATCCAGCTCAAGATCGAGCGCGAGGCGCTGTCCAAGGAAAGCGACGACGCCTCCAAGGGACGACTGGAAGCGCTCGAAAAGGAGCTGGCGGATCTCGAACAGGAAAGCACCGAACTGACCACGCGCTGGCAGGGCGAGAAGGACAAGATCCACGCGGAATCGCGACTCAAGGAAGAACTGGACCATGCCCGAATCGAGCTGGAGCAGGCCGAGCGGGCGGGTGATCTCGCCAAGGCCGGCGAGCTGAGCTACGGTACCATTCCCAATCTGGTCAAGGCACTCGAGGAAGCCGCCGGGGCGAGCGAAGGGGCGATGCTGCGCGAGGAAGTGATGCCCGAAGACATCGCCGCTGTCGTCTCCAAATGGACCGGCATCCCGATCGACAAGATGCTCGAAGGCGAGCGCGAAAAGCTGCTGGCGATGGAAGAACTGATCGGCAAGCGCGTGATCGGCCAGAAAGACGCGGTGGCAGCGGTATCCGCGGCCGTCCGCCGCAGCCGCGCCGGCCTGCAGGACCCCAACCGGCCGCTCGGCAGTTTTCTGTTCCTCGGCCCGACCGGCGTCGGCAAGACCGAACTGACCAAGGCGCTCGCCGGATTTCTGTTTGACGATGACCAGGCGATGGTCCGCATCGACATGTCCGAATTCATGGAGAAGCACAGCGTTTCCCGGCTGATCGGCGCCCCTCCGGGCTATGTCGGTTATGACGAGGGCGGTGTGCTGACCGAAGCCGTGCGTCGGCGGCCCTATCAGGTGATCCTGTTTGACGAGGTCGAGAAGGCGCATGGTGATGTGTTCAATGTGCTGCTGCAGGTGCTCGACGACGGGCGCCTGACCGATGGCCATGGCCGGATGGTGGATTTCTCCAACACGCTGATCATCCTGACCTCCAACCTCGGAAGCCAATATATGGCGAACATGAAGGATGACGAGACCATCAAGGACTTGGAGCCGCAGGTGATGGAAGTCGTGCGGGCGCATTTCCGGCCCGAATTCCTCAACCGTCTGGACGAGATCATCCTGTTCCACCGGCTGGCCGAAGAGCACATGGCTCCGATTGTCGATCTGCAGGTGCTGCGGGTGCAGAAGTTGCTCAAGGACCGTAAGATCGAACTGGACCTGACCGATGCAGCGCGGCGCTGGCTCGGGCGGGTCGGCTATGACCCGGTCTACGGCGCCCGACCGCTGAAACGTGCGATCCAGAAATATCTTCAGGATCCGCTGGCAGACCTGATCCTGCGCGGAGAAGTGCCGGACAACAGTACGGTCAAGATCGACGAAGGCGACGGGGCGCTGGAGATGGAGCCGGTGGCGGCCGTCACAGCTTAGGCTTGCACTATCCGCAAGTGACGGGCAGATAACGGCCATGAACCTAGCCGCGAGAGAAGCCGAGATCATCGGCAATGCCGACTATCTGGCGCATCGTTATGACGAAGTCGCCGATGGATATCGCTTTGTCCATGTGCCGCGGGAAGTCCATCGCAGTTGCACGTTTATCACCGACGAACATCTGCCTGATGTCGACCGCTACAAGCTGATCAGCCGGGCCAGCCTGACGCAAGTACCGGCACGAACGGCGCCGATCCATTTCATATTCCATTCGGCTTATTGCTGTTCGACAATGATGGCTCGCGCGTTCGATATTCCGGGCGTTTCAATGGGTCTGAAGGAGCCGGTTGTTCTGAACGACATGATCGGCTGGCGACGTCGTGGAGCGGACAAGCAAAAGCTCGCAACGGTCCTCGACACATCGCTCGATCTGCTGGCACGACCGATGGGGGATGATCGGGCGGTGATTGTCAAGCCGTCGAACATCTGCACACCGCTTGCCATTCCCGCCCTCAAATTGCGTCCGCAAGCCAAGGCGTTATTATTGTACGCGCCACTGGAATCCTATCTCCAGTCGATCGCGAAGAAGGAGATGTGGGGCCGAATCTGGGTGCGCGATGTGCTGATCGGGACGCTGAAAGACGGTTATGCTGTAGGCGGCTTTTCACCGGAAGAGCTGTTGCAGCTTACCGACCTTCAAGTCGCAGCGATCGGCTGGCTTTCTCAGCATGCTGCCTTTGCCCGGATCATCGGGACGATAGGGCCGGACCGGGTCGCAACGCTCGACAGCGACAGCTTTCTGGCGAACCAGCAGACAACCGTAAGCGCGTTGAATCGCTTTTTCGCTCTCGATATGAGCGACGAAAAAATATCCCAAATCCTCGACGGACCGGCATTTACCAGCCATTCCAAGCTTGATCAGGCCAAACGGGGCGCGGTTTTTGATGCCAAGGCCCGAAAAGAGGAACAAAGCAAGATGGCCGCGTTACACGGATCGGAAATCAACATGGTCTGCCAATGGGCAAAAGCGGTGGCCGATAGTCAGAAAATCAAACTGGAAATCGGAGACCGACTATTCGACCAGAGCTGAATGCATCAGTTGTTGCCGGCGATACCTGTCTGCATATCCTCGACAAACTGATTGGCGTCGCGTGACCCGGTGCGGGTAAACTGAACCCACTCGGCATTGGTCATGCAAACGCGCTTCTTTTTGGTCAGCGAGCCGATGACAGGTTCGGACCGGCAACGCACATAATCCGGATGTCGGCGATCGGTGATTTTCTTGGGCTTCTTCGCCTTTGCTTCAGACTTGTCCGAATCAGCGGCAAAGGCAGCAGGTGCGTTCAACGCTGTCGTGGCGAGCGCGCCGATGATGAGGGATTGAACGAGAATTTTCATAGATACTCCACTGTTTCTGGAAGGTTGATTGTTGGCAAGGATGACAGGAAAATCGATCTATTGCGGCTGAAGCATGAATCCAGGCTGATTGTCATCAACAAATTCTTTCGCGTTGCGAGAGCCCGTTCTGACATATTCCGCCCATTCGGCGTTGGTCATGCAAACACGCCTCTTTTTGGCAATCGATCCAATCACCGACTCGGACCGGCAACGTACATAGTCCGGATGCCGGCGGTCTGTGATTTTACGGGGCACCTTCGACTGCGCTTCGCTTTCGTCAGTATCGGCGGCAATTGCGGGCGGAACTACAAAAACCATCGCGGCGACTGCCGCTATCATTAGAGTTTGAACAGATCTTTTCATAGATATTTCAGCCTCGCCGCCGGTATTGAACAGAAACCAGCATAAAATTCAAGAACATGGCCCTTTATTGAATGCCAGCAGCTTTCAACTATATGTTGGGGGGCAATGTTCGCACCTGCGATATTTATAACATAACAGCGGCAAGACCTCAACATCACAACGAAAAAGGGCGGACCAAATGGCCCGCCCTCTTTTTCAGTCCTGATCTAACGATTAGAACTTGAACTTCACGCTAGCAGCATAACGACGACCCTGTGCGTCATAAGACGATGGGTAGATGTTACCGCTGTTGAACGAGGTCGAACCGATGGTCGAACCAACAACTGTCGGCTTGTTATCGAACAGGTTCTGCGCCGTAAGCGTAAGCAGTACGTTTTCGCTGACATCCCACTGGAACGACAGATCGAAATAATGTTCTGCCGGGATTTTGGTGAAGTCAACGTCACCGAACAATGGCGAATTACCAATGAACGCTGCACCATTGTTGGCGATATCCAGAGGCTCCTGCTCAACACCACTCAGGTAGCGCCAGCGCAGGGACAAGGTGTAATCCTCATCAATGGTAACCGACGTACGCTGAGAGAATGCAAACTCGGACTGTGGATTACAGTTGACCGAGTAGAAGCCCACACATTCGCGGTTGATTGCAGTTGGCGATGCCTGGAACAGATTCTTGTTGGTCCAGGTTCCGTCAAACGACAGTGCCAGACCGATATTGTCCGTCAGGTCAGCGTTATAACGAAGGCTGACGTCAACGCCGTCGGTTGCAATCGTACCCAAGTTGCTCTGTGCCAAAACCAGACCCAGAGTGTTTGCCGGATCTCCGTCAAGGCCACCCGTGTTCGGGTTACGCGAGATGAACGCGGAACCACAGAACGGATTGGCACCACTCGGAGCATCGAAACAAGCCGCGATAGCGTCACCAACGGTTGGCGCGGATACAGCACCATCCACCTTGATGTTCCAGTAATCGATCGTAACCGAAAGTCCTGGAGCAGCGTCAGGCTGGAATGCAACACCAACGGTCCACGTTTTAGCTGTTTCCGTGCTCAGGTTCGGGTTGCCGCCTGTGGTGATGTTGATCTGTCCAGCAGCCGGTGGAAGAACCGTACCGTTCTGAACAGCAGCCGCACCGGGCGATCCAGCTGGAACCTGTGCCAAGCAAGCTGCGAGCAGATTGCCGGTTGGAGCAACAGGGCCCTGGCAAGGGTCGTTGGCAAGGTTGCTGAGGCCCGTTGAAACCGGCGCAAACAGTTCACCAATATTTGGTGCACGTGAAGAGCGCTGATAGTTTCCGCGGAAGGTCAGGCCAGGAATAACTTCCCAGCTACCGCCAGCTTTCCAGGTGAACTTGGTACCTGCAGTGGAGTAGTCCGAATAACGGGCACCGAGATCGATGGTCAGGCTTTCAGCGAAAGATTCACCTTCGAATACCGGAATGCTCAATTCGCCGAAGGCATCATAAACATCATAGCTACCGAAAATGTCCGGAGCGGCACCACCGGCACCAACAACGGCACCCGGGGTTTTCGTTGCATCATCCGAAACACGTGTTGCGGTGAAGGTACGATATTCGCCACCGACAGCAAACTGGATCGGGGTTTCAGCCAGACCGAAGCCCAGATCACCGGTAACCGTTCCGTTCACTGTTGCAATTTTGGTGGACGTGATGACCTGCTGGGTCAGACCGCCAACATAAGCAATGGCAGCAGCCGAACCGAGGTTTCCTTCAAGACCGAACAGATTGATCGGTTCACAACCAGCGTTACCCGAAATACAGGTTCCATCTGGAAGCGCATACAAGGAGTCATCCAGACGGCTACGACGGAAGAATCCGGTCTGAGTCTGAATGCGCTCGCTTTCACCGTAGGTACCCGAAATATCATAGTTGATATTGTCGGTGATCGCGCCACGTGCGCCAACAACCAGGTTGAACAGGGTCGATACATAGATCGAGTCGCGCGTACCGGCTTCGATCGAGCGGCGACGAACCTGAGTATTGATGTTCACGAAATCAGGGTTCGGGTTACCATTAGCCAAAGTCGGGCCGAATGGAGTTGTCTTACCAGCCTGACATTGTGCAGCAGTCAGCCCGAGACCGGCGCAGAACTGGTTGGCAATGCCATCCGGAATGGTCGGGTTGTTCAGGTTGATGTTATAGTTGTTAAAGAACGATCCGCCTGGTGCGATAATGGTCGCAACACGGTTTTTCGAGAATACGGCCTGAGAATAGATCTCAACATTTTCGTTAATTTCATAACGACCCGAACCGTAGATGTTGAACCGTTCGAAAGGAGTCAGGAAGATGTTGAACGGGTTGAAGTTGAAAGGACGATCAAAAACGCCGCTCAGAACAGTCTGCCCGTCGGGAGCAATCTGACCGAAGCCACCTGGGATGGGGCCAACGATCACAGCCGGAATGGCGTTGGAAGAGCCGCCTGCATTACCGGAGAAGGAGTCAACGTTGAATTCGCCGAAAGAACGGTCGCCCTGATAGATAGGGTCCTGATCCTGATAGCCAACGCTCAGAACAACGTTACCGCGTCCGTCGTCGAAATTCGCACCGATGGTGACGTCAGCACGGAATACGTTGCCGTCGCCCTGCTCGGTGATCTGCTCGGAAGCGTTGATTTCAACGCCAGCAAAGTCGCGCTTGGTAATGAAGTTGATAACGCCGGAGATTGCGTCCGCACCATAAGTGGTGGTTGCACCGCCGGTCAGAACATCCGTACGCTCGATTACCGCCAATGGGATGGCGTTAAGATCGACACGACCGGTTGTGTCAGCAGGAACGAAACGACGTCCGTCAAGCAGAACGAGGTTACGCTGCGAACCGATGCCGCGAAGGTTAACGAAGGACGAACCGCCGTTACCGTTGTTCACTGCAGAACCGGTTGATGGAATAGCCGATGGCAATTCACGCAGGAACTGTTCAGCGGTGTTGGTCTGACGCAGTTCGAGTTCTTCGGAAGTCACAACACCAACCGGGCTGGAAAGCTCCAGGTTAGGGTTGCTGATACGCGAACCCGTAACAACGATCACGCTTTCGGATGCTGCACCAGCTTCCTGAGCGTCCTGGTCCTGCGCGAAGGCAGGCGTAGAAACCATAGCGAGTCCGAGCACCATTGGTGCAGCAGATGCTTTCAGGTTTGAAAATTTTCTCATGTTATTCCAGTCCCTTATTCTGGAGAGGCGGGTCACCATGACCTGTCCCCGATTGTTGACCGATGGCAATCTGCACGCCCCAAACGCGCGGATTCGACCACCGAGTTGGCCGTCAATTGCAACAAGGCCGGTTGCCTGTAAAGCTTCTGTTCAGAAAAACCGGCGGATTTTGTAGAGATTGTAACTATTTTGTCACAGTCTGGACAGCGTGGAATTCGGGCGAATTCGGATCGCTGACGTAACCGATTCCGTTTTCAGTCTTTGCGCGACGGCTCGCAGAACAATCAATTGCCTCTGATGGCGCTATTGCTTATGTCATCCGACAGAGAGAATTAAATGACAGGAAAAACGGTAATGGTTAGTTCAAAATGGTTCTTCACCGGCGTGCTTTCAGCAACCGTCGCGGTTGCAGCCGGCCTCTGCAGCCCGGCGGCGGCGCAAGAAATTGACCGGAGGAAAATGCTGACGGCACCACCGGCAATCTACACCGACTTGATAGCTTGCCGGGATATTTCCGAGGCGACTGCGAGGCTGGCCTGTTTTGACGAGAAAGTGACCGCCCTGCAAACCGCGCAGTCGGAAAACCAGGTGGTTATTGCCGATCGCGAACAGGTTCGCGAAGCGCGGCGCGGTCTGTTCGGCCTGACGCTGCCCAGGATCAAGCTGTTCGACGGCGATGGCGATGAAGGCGACGAAATCGAGGCGATTGACGGAGTCATTCAGTCCGCTCGCAAGATTCGCAACGGCAAATGGCTGATCCAGCTTGAAGACGGCGGGGTTTGGCAACAGTCCGAGCCCCCGCGCAGCACGATGCGGCGTCCCAAGCCCGGCGACACCATCACCATCGAGCGGGCAGCGCTGGGGAGTTTTCTGGCAAAAGTGAACGACGGTCGCGGATTCAAGGTCAAGCGCGTCGTCAACTGAACGCTGAAAAATCCGGAGCTAGTCCATCGGTCCGGTCAGCAGGATCGGATCGATCCGGGCGTCGTTCCATTTCATCGACCAGTGCAGATGCGGTCCGGTGGCGCTGCCGGTTGAGCCGATCCGGCCGATCGGTTCGCCACGCTTCACTGCCTGCCCTTCTTTGACCAATATCTCGGAACTGTGCAGAAAGGCACTGTTCAGCCCCATGCCGTGGTCGATCATCAGCAGATTGCCCTCCAGCGTGAACGGGCTGGATGCGGCCAGCGTCACCACACCGTCGGCGGGTGCGACATAATAGGTACCGGTCGGCGCGGCGATATCCACGCCGCTGTGATAGCTGCCAGGATCGCCATTATAGATGCGCTGCGAGCCGAACTGGCCAGAGATGCGGCCCTTGGTCGGCCAGACGAACGTCTGCCGCCAGCCCCTGCTGCCGCTGTCGAGGGCGCGCGCGGCACCGATTTTTGCCAGCTCGGGGCCACGGCGTGCCATGAAGGCGGCGCTGCGCGTGGTCGCCCGGCGATTGATGCTGACATGCTCGATCTTCCAGTTGCGCGGGGCGATATTGATAAATTTGCGGACCGTCTGGCCATCGTCGAGCGTGGCAACCAGATTGGCAGCCTGACCGGCATCGCGGTTGAAGGCGATGATGAACTTGCCGTCCTCGTCGATCGGCACGGGCATGCCTTCGAAACTGAGGCTGCGGGTTCCGGCAGGCGCGTCGCCGATCATCACGCCGCCCTGGATCGCTTCGCCAGTAAAACCGAATTTGACCGCTTCGCGGAAGGCCGACTGTTCAGTGTCATCCGTTTCGGCCTGAACGAACGTCGCAGGCACGGCGACCGTGGCAACGGCCAACAGGCCAAGGACAATCCCGAATCGCCGCGTCACTGTTCGCCTTCGGGCAGATGGGCGTGGGCCGAGATCTGGGCCGTGGCATAGGCTTCCTGCTTCTCGACGCTCCAGTAGCGGAGCTCATCGAGCGGGATCGCCTTGCCGGTCACCGCGCAGAGGACATGGTCGCCCGCCGACAGCGGCCGGAAGCCGTTCGGCATATAGTGCAGCTTTGCCACCTTGTTGCGATTGGACATTAACATGGGACGCTTTTACTCCTTCAACCCTTTACCTGCGATTTACCGGGCCCTCAAATCGTCACCCGGTCCAATATATCGCGGAATTCCCTAGAATAAATCCTGCTGCCTGTCATCCGCCGGTTTTTTGTTGCGGCTCGACGGGCTTTTCGGCGCAGATTTGGCGACCGTCCGGGATTCGGTGACCTGCGCGCCGATCGTGCCGTCGGCGAAATGCAGGCTGAGACTGCCGGCCTTTGCCGCAGCTTTCCGGCTACCGACCAGCGCACCATCGGCTGCAGACACACGGGCATAGCCGCGTTTGAGCGGACCGTCGGGCGAGACCTGCTGCGCCAGCCGCCACAGCGCGTCGAGCCGCTGCTGCGCGTCGCTCAGCGGCCGCTGCACCAGCGAGACCGGCATGTCCAGCCGCTGGAAACGCTCCTGGGAGCGTGCCAGCCTTTGCCTGAGGATCGAGGGCCTGAGCGCGCCGGCACTGCTGGCGAAGCGGCTGCGGGCCTGGCCGATATTCTGACTCATGCCATATTTCATCCGTTCCGAGATTTCGTCGACCCTTTGCTGGTGCGGGCGCAGCAGATCGGCGAGCGCCGGCATCACCCGGCGCTGCGTCTCCAGCCGTTCCTGCGCCGTCAGCAAGCCGCGCTGCACCGCGCGGGCCATGCGCGATTTTGTCTCGCCGAGCGAGACCAGCCATTCAGTCCGTACCGGCACTGCCATTTCCGCCGCTGCGGTTGGCGTGGGCGCGCGCAGGTCAGCGGCGAAATCGCACAAGGTGGTGTCGGTTTCATGGCCGACTGCCGAGATGACCGGAATCGTGCAATCTGCGACCGCCCGGACCACGATTTCCTCGTTGAAGCTCCACAGGTCCTCGATCGAACCGCCGCCGCGCGCGACGATCACCAGATCGGGCCGCGCCACCGGACCACCCGGCTGGATATCGGAGAAGCCGCGAATGGCATGCGCAATCTGTTTCGCTGCGCCCTCGCCCTGGACCAGCACCGGCCAGACGATGACGTGGCTGGGGAAACGGTCCGCCAGCCGGTGGAGGATATCGCGGATCACCGAACCGGTGGGCGAGGTGACGACGCCGATGGTTTTCGGCAGGAAGGGAATGCGTTTCTTGCGGTCCTGGTCGAACAGGCCCTCGGCGAGCAGCTTGGCCTTGAGCTTCTCGAACAGGGCCATCAGCGCTCCCTCGCCGGCCAGTTCCATCCTGTCGATCACCACCTGATATTTCGAGCGGCCGGGATAGGTGGTGAGCTTGCCCGAGACGACGACCTCGATGCCATCCTCCGGCCGGAACGGCAGCCGTCCG
>TARA_R100001244_G_scaffold44182_11_pt1 | contig 31069 bp, 28 predicted proteins | sample TARA_R100001244 | Tara Oceans TARA_R100001244 (sample SAMEA2621564) | marine metagenome | biome: marine biome (ENVO:00000447); feature: mesopelagic zone (ENVO:00000213); material: "saline water (ENVO:00002010), including plankton (ENVO:xxxxxxxx)" | depth 790 m
GCCACAAGACAAGTCAGGCTTGAAAGGATGAATAATCATGAGCACCCATAAACAGGTCATCAAGATCGATCCCGATCCGCTTGCTCCTTATGCCATATCGCCGGGATGGCAGGTTGGTGACATGCTGTTTTTCTCCGGCCAGGCAGCAATACACGAGCAGGGTGAAGTCGTTGGCGTCGGTGATTTCGACGCGCAGCTGCAACAGGTTTTCGTCAATATCGACCGACTTCTGCACGCGGCCGGCAGCAGCCGGGACCAGATCGTCAAGGTCACCATCTACCTGACCGATATGGAGAATTTCCCGAAAATCGTGCAGGCACGCAAGGTCTATTTTGAGTATCCCTATCCGGCGGACACGATCGTCGAGGTCCGCGCCCTCGCCTTGCCAGACCTGATGGTCGAGATTGACGTGATTGCGGTCGCCTAGCCGAGCGCCGCCTGCTTCTCTTCGGCCAGACGATCCAGCTCGGCCCGGCTTTTCTTTTCGCTCGCGGATTTCAGTTGGCCGCACGCCGCCATGATATCCCGGCCTCTCGGAGTCCGGATCGGTGCGCTGATTCCCGCATCGAAAATGATTTTCGAAAAGGCCTTGATCCGCTCCGGTGCCGAACATTCATAGTCGGAGCCGGGCCAGGGATTGAACGGGATCAGATTGACCTTGGCCGGCAGATCATAATTGCGCAACAGATTGACCAGCTCGCGCGCATCCTGATCGCTGTCATTCTTGTCCTTCAGCATCACATATTCGAAGGTGATCCGCCGCGCATTGTTCGCACCCGGATAGTCGGCGCAGGCCTGCAGCAGTTCCTCGATCGAATATTTGCGGTTGAGCGGGACAATCTCGTCCCTTGTTTCCTTGTTCACCGCGTGCAGTGAAATCGCGAGATTGACGTTGATCTCGGCTCCCGCGCGCGCGATCATCGGCACCACGCCGCTGGTCGACAGCGTGATCCGGCGGCGGGACAGCGCGAGCCCATCGCCATCCATCACGATCTTCATCGCATCCCGGACATTGTCGAAATTATACAGCGGCTCACCCATGCCCATCAACACGATATTGGTCAGCAGGCGCCCGTCCGATTTATAGGCCTGGTTATATTCCTTGGTATTTTCCGCTTCTTCCTCGTCGGCAAAATCCATAACGCCTTTCGGCCATTCACCCAGCGCATCACGCGCCAGCATGACCTGGCCGACAATTTCGCCGGGGGTCAGGTTGCGCACAAGCCGCATCGTTCCGGTGTGGCAGAATCGGCAGTTCAACGTGCACCCTACCTGAGAAGAGATGCATAGCGTGCCCCGGTCTTCATCGGGGATGAAGACCATCTCATAATCCTGGGCATCCGCCGAGCGCAGCAGCCATTTGCGGGTGCCATCCTCCGACAGATGCGCTTCTACAATCTCCGGCCGCCCGACAACGAAGCGTTCCGCCAGCCAGGGGCGCAGCGTCTTGCCAAGATCGGTCATCTGGTGAAAATCGGTCACACCGCGGTGATAAATCCAGTGAAACAGCTGCTTGGACCGCAGTTTGGCCTGTTTTTCGTCGAGCCCGGCCTCGTTCATCAGGCCACGAATCTCCAGCGGACTGAGGCCGATAATATCGACACGGCCATCGGCACGCGGGGTGACCTTGGCGGGTAACGGAACGGGATCTATGTGGCCGGGAATCTGCATGGGCGGCATATAGTGCCTGTCCACAGGAAAATCTACCGCAACCGCGAACAGCCCAATGATGCGGCGTCAATCGCTGTGGCCGCGCCGCGCAAGCGGTAGGCATCGACGATCGGCTTGCCGTCGCGTCCGACACTTTCAACGGTCATGCTGGTGGCTGACCGGATCGCGGCGTTAATCGCGGCATCCATGCGCCGGTCCTGCGACCAGCCATCAGAGCGGGTGGCGGACAACTGGAACCGGCGACCGGCGATGCTTACAATCACGCGGCTGTTGGTGGAACGGTCGCGGCTGAGCCGGACATGGAATTGCCGCCGGATTGAGCGTTTGGGCCAGAAGCCGACGGTAGCAAAGGATTTGCGTTCTGCCTTGCCGGTAATTTCCTCCGACTCGGCAATCGCATAACAGCGCGGAACGTCCGGATCTCGAAACGCGCCCCAGCTGTTGAATATGCCAAGGGAATCCTTCGCGCTTGCCGGAACCGCTGACAGGGACATGGCCAGACCGAGGAGAACGAACCGCTTTTTCAAGCCTTCTCCCCTTCCCCTCCGCCAATGTGGATAATGTCTTCCACGCCATCGCATATCTGGACAATCGAACCTTGTGGCAGACCTTCCGCAATCGGCGCGCCAAAGCGCGGATGCGGAGCAAGACCGGTCAATAGTCCGCGCAACACCCGGCTGGTCATGCCGTGGCTGATGAGCACGGCATCGCGGTCAAATTCCTGATCGGACAGCCAATATTCGAGCCGCTTGGCAATAGCAGGATAATCTTCGCCACCCGGAGCCACCGTAGCAAACAGACGTTCCTTTTCGTCGATTTCCAGCTTGCCGGCGAGATCGCGATACCAGACACCACCCCAATCCCCCATATCGATCTCGCGCAGCCGCGCATCGCTGCGCGTCTGATGCCAGTCCGCACCGACATGTTCGGCTATCACCGACAGCGTTTGCAGCGCCCGGTCGGTGTCGGAGGCGATCAGATCGAGCACCGGCTCTTCCTCCGCCAGATGCAGCGCCAGCGCTCTGCCCATTTCATCGGCCTGGGCAAAACCGGTACGGGTCAGCGGCGTGTGGACATGGTCGCCCTGGATACGACCGGCCAGATTGAAGATCGTCTCGCCATGCCGTGCGATAAACAGGCGTTTTCCGTTAGTATCGATGCCGCTCATATTAACCCTGTTCCGTCCCGAAATGGCCAAATCCACCCCCTGCCCCTGCGGCTTTAGCCGCCTTCACGCTTTTTTCCACAGTTTTTCACGGCATTATCGGACATCCACCCGCGATCAGGCTTGCCCTGCGGCACTTTATTGTTAATGAAGCCATGGACTATCCGTGAACCTGTGCGGCGTGCTTCCGCACATCTATTTTCACGGGCGATTGGGAACAAGAAGGACGGTTTATGAAAGCGACCATTGAACGCGCGGCATTGCTAAAGAGCCTGGGCCATGTCCAGTCCGTGGTTGAGCGGCGCAACACCATCCCCATTCTCTCCAACGTGCTGATCGAAGCCAGCGCCGACGGCAGCATCAAACTGATGGCAACCGATCTTGATCTTCAGGTGGTAGAAACCGTCGAGGCCCAGGTAGAAACCGCCGGGTCGACCACCGTTTCTGCGCACACATTGTTCGACATCGCCCGCAAATTGCCCGACGGCTCGCAAGTCCAGCTGGATGCGGCCGATGGCAAGATGAAGGTCAACGCCGGCCGCGCCCGGTTCAACCTGCAGACATTGCCCCGCGACGATTTCCCGGTCATTGCCGAAGGCGAACTGCCGACCAGCTTTGAATTGCCAGCAACCTCGCTGATCCAGATCATCGACAAGACCCGCTTCGCCATCTCGACCGAGGAAACCCGCTATTATCTCAACGGCATTTTCCTGCACGTACAGGATGAGGAAACGCCGGTTCTGAAGGCCGCCGCCACCGACGGTCATCGTCTTGCGCGCGTCACCCTGCCTCGTCCTGCCGGCGCAGAAGGCATGCCCGACGTGATCGTTCCGCGCAAATGCATCAATGAATTGCGCAAATTGCTTGACGAGAATAGTGAATCGTCAGTGCAGATCGATCTTTCGGCCAGCAAGATCCGCTTCACGCTCGGCACCGCGATCCTGACCAGCAAGCTGATCGACGGCACCTTCCCCGATTACACCCGGGTCATTCCAACCGGCAATGACAAGCTGCTCAAGATTGACGCGAAAAGCTTTGCCCAGGGCGTCGACCGCGTTTCGACCATCGCCACCGAAAAAACCCGCGCCGTAAAAATGGCGCTTGGCGACGACAAGATCACCCTCTCCGTCACCTCGCCCGAAAATGGCAAGGCCGAGGAAGAAGTGCCCGGTTCCTACAAGGATGAAACATTCGAAATCGGTTTCAACTCGAAATATCTGATGGATATTCTCGGCGAGATCGAAGGCGATACCGTGGAACTGCACCTGGCCGATGCCAGCGCACCGACGCTGATCCGCGAGAATGACAAGTCGACCGCGCTCTATGTGCTGATGCCGATGCGGGTCTGACGATCCTTGATAGAATTTTAGCCCCTCTCCCTTGAAGGAGAAGAATATGAAGAGTTATTCTGTCACTCCAGCGAAGGCTGGAGCCTAAACCAATTTTGCTTTCTCCCGCGAATTCTTGCCAAGAATAAAAACTAGCGTTCCAACACCCGATTGGGCTTGGCCCCAGCCTTCGTTGGAGTGACGAAAATTTGCTCTGCCGCCATCGAACCGAACTGACTTGAACCGTCATTTTCGGGGTCTTGCTTCCGATACGGTTGAGAAGACTAGCATTTGTCCTCACCGCGCAATATAGCGCCCGCTGACACCATGACTCAGCACCTCTCTCTTTCCCGGTTCCTGAAAACCAAGTCGGCGTTTCACGCTTTCGCGTTACTTGCGCTATTGGTGAACGCCCTGGCCCCGCAAGGCTTCATGCCGACCCAGACCGCGGACGGTTTCGCGATCAAGCTCTGTTCCGGTCATGCCAACAACCTGTTGACCATCGCGCCGAATGATCCGGACTATGCGCTGCTCAAGCTGGTATATGGTGGCAAGCAGAATGACACGCCCGAACCGGCATCCAAACAGGACACGTCCGCCTGCGCCTTCGCGTTCGGCTCTGCCTTCGGCCCGGCTGCCGAAGCTCCCGTGCTGTCGCTGCCAACATTGCAGCCAGCCACGCACGAACCTTCCGAACCCCGCCGCTTCGCGCTGCGCAACCGGATCAACATTCCGCCCGCAACCGGGCCGCCGGTAATTTCCCAAAACATCTGAAATAGCGCGCGGTCTTCGCCCTGACGGGTGATGGATCGCACCATTTGCATTTTTTGCGGCCCGCCCACGCGATGGGACATGGCCGTTTGGGATTTATCATGAACAGAATAATATTAACCGCCTTTACGGCGAACATCGCCCTTGCCTCGCCTGCCTTTGCCGAAGCTGACCCCCTAACCGATATCATTGTCACCGGTCAGCGCACCACGGCGACCACCGACGAGATCGAAAGCGACAAGGAGATCATTTCCACCCCCGACGCTGCAGCACTGGTGGCCCGCGCACCGGGCGCTGCCCTGATCGACAATGGCGGCCTGTCCGGCCAGGTCCAGTATCGCGGCCTGTTTGGTGACCGGATATTGGTCCGCGTCAATGGCCAGCGCTTTTCTTCGGGCGGGCCAAATCTGATGGACCCGCCGCTGCATTATGCCCCCATGGCTCTGGTCGACCGGATCGAAATAGACCGCGGCATCAGCCCGGTTCGCAAGGGCCCCGGCCTCGGCGGTGGCGTGAATGCCATTTTGAAGCAGGTGCAATTTTCCGAGGGCACTGCCATGCAACCGCAGGCCGATCTGACCGCGGGTTATCGCAGCGGTGACAACAGCTATCTATTGGGGGGACTTGTCAGCCTGTCCAATGAACGGGTCAAACTGGGGGTGATCGCATCCTACGAAAAAGGCGATGATCTGCAATTTCCGGGTGGGTCAATCGCTTCATCCAGCTTCGAGCGTCTGAACTATGGCGCCCATGCCGGCCTGAAAGTCGGCGACGGCAGCCTGACGCTGTCCTATCACCGTCAGGAAACCGACCCGACCGGCAACCCGCCGTTCCCGATGGATATCCAGTATTTCAACACCGACTTCCTGTCGCTCGCCTATGAAGGCAAACTCAGCGACAATCTTTATCTGGAAGTGGAAGCGGGCCATGTCGCGGTTCGGCATCTGATGGATAATTTTTCGCTGCGACAAGGGCCAGTCAGTCCGATGAATCTCCGCGCCACTTTTGCCGATGCGGACACCATTACGGCTGCCACAGCCTTACGCATTGGCACTCCGGAACGGCATGTCCGATTGGGCGCAGATGTTGAACTGATGGACAAGGATGTGCGGATCACCAATCCAATGAACGCGGATTTTTTTCTGACATCGCTCAACAATATTTCGGGTAGCCGCATCGGTGGCTTCGTTGAGAGCCGTTTGGCACTTGGCCCAATTGAAGCCGAAATCGGCGCCCGTATTGATCATCACCGGATGCAGGCAGGTGCGCCGTTTTTGGGCAGCGCCGTTCCGATGGGTCCTCGTATTCTGGCCATTGGCTTCGCGGCTTCGGATCGCAGCTGGTCCGATGATACGATTGATGTCGCCGCGCGCTTCTGGAGCGATATGGGCAGTTTCAAACCCCGCCTGTCGCTCGCCTATAAAACGCGCGTCGCCAATGCCGTCGAGCGCTTCTCATGGTTGCCGACCGGTGCAAGTGGCGGTCTTGCCGACGGCAATATCTATGTCGGCGATCTGAATCTGCGCAATGAAAAGGCATGGATCGCCGAGATTGGTTTCGACTATCAGGATAGCCGCTTTTATGCCCGACCAACGCTATTCTATCGCCGCGTCGATGATTTCATTCAGGGCGTGCCATATGATGACACGCCGGGCGTCATCAACAGTCCGGTGGAAATGGTTGCCAATATGAACGGCGATCCGACACCGTTGCGCTTCGGCAATGTCGATGCGGAACTTTACGGTGCCGACCTCGATTTCGGCTGGAATATCAGCGGGCCACTGCATCTGGACGGCACCGCCAGCTATGTCCGGGCGAAACGGCGCGATATTGACGATAATCTCTATCGCATCGCTCCGCCAAATGCGCGCGTCGCTTTGAGCTGGCAGGAACAAACCTGGCATCTGGGCGCGGAACTGCAGGCCTTTGCTGATCAGAACAAAATCTCTGCGACCAATGATGAACAGTCGAGCAACGGTTATTTGCTGGCGGGATTATTCGGTCATGTCGAACTGACGCCAAGCGTCACGCTCGACGCCAGTGTCGAAAATCTGTTCGACAAAAATTACACCGAACATCTGGCCGGCTATAACCGCGTCAGCGGTTCGGACGTGCCGTTGGGCGCACGCCTGCCTGGAGCAGGCAGGAGTGCTTTTGTCCGACTACGCTGGACCGGGTTCTAACTGCTCATATCGATTTGGAAGCGCAGCCGGGAAACCGGCTGCGCACTACTCCGCCGCTTCGAGCATCTCGACCATCTGCGGACCACGGATCAGGCCACCCGGACGCTTGTCGGTGACAACGCCGCCCTTGAACGTGACCTGCCCCGACTTGATCGTATAATCATAGCCATCAGCCTTTTGCAGCAGGCGCTTGCCGCCCGCCGGCAAGTCGAATGCCAGCCATGGCTTGCCGAGCTTGATCCGGTCCATGTCGATCACATTGACGTCCGCCAGATAGCCCGGTTTCAGCACACCGCGATCGTTCAGACCATAGAGCCGCGACGTATCAAGACATTGCCGCTTGATCGCATTTTCAATGCTGATCGTACCCCGTTTGCGGTTTTTCACCCAATATTCGAGCATGAAAGTAGGGCTCGCCGCATCACAGATGGTGCCGCAATGCGCGCCGCCGTCGGACAGGCTGTTCACCGTGTCATCGGCCTGCTGCAAAGTCTCGAGGAAATCGAGATTGCCATCCATATAGTTGAGCAGCGGCAGATAGATGAAGCCCTTGCCGTCATCCGTCATCATCAGGTCATAAGCATATTCCGCACCGGATTTGCCAGCGGCTTCCGCGCGTGCAGCGATGCTTTCGTCGGCTTGCGGTTCATAGTTGAAATCCAGATCCATCTCGAACTGCACCGGCCAACCCTGTGTGATGATCATGAACACCGGCACGATATCGACCTGTTCCGGCATCTCGGCGGTCTCGCCAAGCAATTGTGCCTTGAACGCCGGATCCTTCAGCTTGGCATATTTCTCGTCCCAGCTCAGACCTTCCATCGCCATCCAGCTCGGGTGACGAACGAACGGATGCACCGTGCCCTGCCAGGCCATGACAATGCCGTTTCCGCGCAGCGCAATCTGCGCGACGATATTGGCGCCATTGTCATTTTCCGCGCGCATATTGGCAATCTGCTCGTCCAGCGACTGGTCCTTGGCAATCGACTGCAGCGCCGCAAAGGTCACCGGCATGCCGGTTTCGCGGGAAAGATCACCCATCCAGCCAAATTCATCCCATTCCTTGTTGAGATCGCTCGCCATCTCGAACACACCATAGCCGACCCGGCCCATCGCACGGCCAATGCCGATCAATTCTTCCTTGGTTGCAGTGGTACCGGGAACCAGTTCGCCATCAATGCTGCGATGCAGGATCGTCCGCGAGGTCGAGAAACCAAGCGCACCGGCTTTCAACCCATCCTCGACGATCTGTGACATCTGATCAATTTCATCCTGCGTCGGCACCGCGCCGGGTTTCTCCCGGTCGCCGAGCACATAGGCGCGCACCGCGCCGTGCGGCACATGGGTGGCGACATCGACGGTGCGCGGCATTCTTTCCAGCTCGTCGAGATATTCGGGAAACGTCTCCCAGTTCCAGCTCATGCCTTCGGCCAGCGCGGTACCGGGTATATCCTCGACGCCTTCCATCAGATTGATCAGCCATTCGTGACGATCGGGCCGTGCCGGCGCGAAACCGACTCCGCAATTTCCCATGACTACGGTGGTGATACCATGCCAGCTCGAAGGTGCCATTTCGTCATCCCAGGTCGCCTGCCCGTCATAATGGGTGTGCACATCGACAAAGCCCGGGGTGACAAATTTGCCGGTTGCATCAATCTCTTCACGGCCCTGCGCCGCGACCGTCCCGACCAGCGACACCCGGTCGCCGTCAATCGCGACATCGGCGACAAAAGGCTTGCCTCCGGTTCCATCAACAACGGTTCCCCCACGAATTACCAGATCATGCATCGACTCTCTCCTTTGTATTTTAGGGCAGCGTATCAGATTTAACTGGATGATTAAAGTCCGCTGATGCTAAGAAAAACCATGGTCGATTCATTCTCCTGGAACCCTGCACCGGCAAGCGGCATTTCGATGCAATGGATCGAAGCCAATGGTCAGACATTTGAAGTGGCGCAGGCCGGTGACGGCGAAAAACTGGCCCTGTGCCTGCACGGCTTCCCCGAGCTCCATTATTCCTGGCGTCACCAGATCCCGGTGCTCGTCGAAATGGGCTATAAGGTCTGGGCACCAAATCTGCGCGGCTATGGTGGCTCGAGCAAGCCAGACGGCGTGGATTCCTATCGACTGAACACGCTCGTTCAGGATGTGGCAGCGCTGATCGACGCCAGCGGCGCAGAAGAGGTCACGCTGATCGCGCATGACTGGGGCGCGATCATTGCCTGGCATTTCGCGATACTGAAAATCCGTCCGCTGACCCGGCTGGTGATCATGAATGTTCCGCACCCCAAGTGCGCCCAGCGAGAACTCAAACACTGGTATCAGCTCAAGAAAAGCTGGTATATTTTCTTTTTTCAACTGCCGTGGCTTCCAGAAAAGATGCTCGGGCGAAAGCGCGCGCAGCCGATCAAAGAGGCGTTTTCCAGGATGGCTGTCGACAAGAGCCGCTTTCCCGATTCCGATTTGCAGGCCTATGCCGACGCCGCCAGCCGCCCCGGCGCGCTGCGCTCGATGATCAACTATTACCGCGCCCTGCTGCGCACGAAGGACGGGCGGAACATCGGCGATGGCATGGTCGATATTCCAACCCTGATGATCTGGGGCGAGGAAGACACCGCGATCGATATCCGATGCACCGATGGTACCGCAGAATGGGTTCCCGATCTCGAACTGCACCGCCTGCCCGGTGTCTCCCACTGGGTGCAACAGGAAGCCCCGGAAAAGGTCAACGCGATTTTACGGGAGTGGCTGAGCCACTAATCCCGCGCTGCAATCATGTCGGCGATATCGGTAAATTTCTCGCGCGGTGAGCCGGACCGGGCGCGGGCAATTTCGGCTTCCTCGATTTTCTTCCAGTCGCGAAAGGTGATCGCGTCTATGCCGCGGCTGGCGATCAGCCTGTCTAGCCCCGCGCGCCCCTCTTTTCTGCCGCCCGATCCGATATCTTCGGCGATCGCCTCGACAATGGCAAAGCCATCCGGCTTGTTGGTGCCGATGGTACCGGACGGTCCCCGCCGCGCCCAGCCGACACAATATAGCCCCGGCAATATCCGTCCCTCGCTATTGGCAAAGCGTCCGCGACCATGTTCATAAGGCACGCCCTCGATCGGCGGCGTGCGATAGCCGATGCAGCTGATCACCATCTGGCAGTCGAGTTCGTAACGCTCGCCGGTACCGATGGACCGCAGATCCTTGTCCAGTTCGGTTTTTTCGACGATCAGCTTCTCCACCCTGCCGTCGCCCTGCACCTCGATCGGCATGGCAAAAAAGTCGAACGCGATTTCGACCGGCTTGTGCTCGGCATCCGCTGCGGCGATCAGGAAGCTGCGCAAATGATTGACCGACTTGCGCATGCCCGGCTCGAGCATGGCATCATCTCCGATATCCGGAAAATCTTCCGCCTCGACCACCGGTCTGGCGCGCTCCAGATGGCCGAGTTCGCCCAGTTCCTTGGGCGTCATCGCGATCTGGTGCGGGCCGCGCCGCCCGAGAAAGGTTATCTTCTCGACCCCGCTCTGTTTCAGACCGTCCAGCGCATGGCCAACGATATCGCTGCCGACAAATTCAGCTTCCGACTTGGCCAATATCCGCGCCACATCGAGCGCAACATTGCCATTGCCGATAATCGCCACCGACCGGGCATCAAGCGGCGGGTTCAGGTCCTTGAAATCCGGATGACCGTTATACCAGCCGACGAAAGCCGCGCTGCCGATGACACCCGGCAGATCGCTGCCCGGTATCTCCAGCACGCGATCATGGGGCGCGCCCGTGGCCAGCACGACAGCGTCATACAAGTCCTGCAATTCGGCGATCGTGATATCTTCACCGACGGTAACATTGCCGACGAACCTTACATTATCACCCAGATTGGTTTTTTCATATCGCCGGGATACTGCCTTGATCGACTGGTGATCGGGTGCCACGCCGGTGCGGATCAGGCCAAACGGCACTGGCAAGCGATCAATAATGTCGACCGCGACCTCGTCACCAAATTTCTTCTGTGCCGCTTCCGCGGAGTAATAGCCCGCCGGTCCCGACCCTATGATCGCAATATGACGCATAGTCCTGCCTCCCCGAACTTTGGCATCATGCTAACGCCATAATTTCAAAAGAAAAGCAAAAGGGCGCTGTCATTTTCGCGAGCGTGTAATTGTCAGGTCGGACGACTAGCCCCCTACATTGGCGACATTATAGCGCAGCGCTTCCTCGTCGGTAAGGCAGCGACGGGTTGACCTGTCACCCTCATCGGTTTTCACGGCATTGGTCCGGTACATGACTTCGGACAGCAATTTGCGCGACACGCCCATCCGGATCAGGAAGTCATTGTCCTCGGTGGCCAGCAGTGCGCTTTGCTGCTCCACTTCACCGATCAGACCAACCGTGGAATCGGTGCCCATCTCGATGCTGTAGTTGATGGCGTTCCGGTCATTGGTCATGGTGAACATATGGACCATGAAATGGGCGCCGGGCTCGACGATCCGGGCCCGCCCGCCCATGAAAACAAAATTGCAGGCGCTGAAACAGGTCCAGCCCTGCGGAATGCGGGTTATGATCAGGGCATCCGCCTCCCGGATAACGCGACCGGCTTCATTGCCCGCCCGCGCAACCCCACCCGGTGACCGGAGCCAGATTTCGGCGATATCCGGATTGTCTGCCAGCATTTTCCGCAACCGGTCCGGCAATCCCGCATCGACAGCGCCTTCGGCAAACAATACCTTGGTGCCGTCAATCACTTTCGGGGTCAGTTCCATCGTTGTATTGGTTGACCAGTTGGGTGTCAGCGGACAGGTCGGATTATCAGGGTCCATGCCAGGTGCAGCCTCGGTGGTCCCCATGGTGAGAAGAGAGGCGGCGACAATTGCGGTTTTGATTATATTTTTCATATTCATACCACGACGATATATCGTGTTTCTCCGGGGTTTTTGCACATCTGCTTGGACACGCGGGACTCTTCTCCGTCGACGATAACAACATCCGTGATCGTCATGCAACTTCTACCGTCCGCCCTCCGCGTCTTTGCCGTCGCGGTGGAACTGCCCGACACGCCTGGACGAGTCTGGCTTTTCCATTCCGAACTGGTCCCAATCTGTTCTGACCTGGTCACATTGCGCGTCGCTTCCGCAGCCTGCAACTGTTCGTCGGGATCAAGCTGGCAGGCAATGGCGTTGGTCAGCGTATCCGCCACTTCTGCCCGGGGAATGAAGGATCCGGCCATACCCAGACTTCCGGTTGCACGCCGCGTAAAATCACCGATCATGTTACCCAGGATGGATTTCCCGATCGAGCTTTTGGTATCGTTGGCACAATCCGTGTTCGAGCTGCTATCAGCCGTTTCAGTTGAGGACCGTTTTTTGAACAGACCGCCAAACTGCGCCGACGCCGGAGCCGGAACCACAATAGCTGCAGCCAATGTCGCAGCGACCAGTCGGGTAGTGAAACCACGAGATTTTATAAACATGACAAACCCTCGATTACGTTCAGGATATACCTACCCTATCATCGACACCATCGCAATCAGTGGCTTGGATCACATCTGGGTCGAAATCCGGGATAGAAAATCCTCAATTAGCTGTTATCCTGCGCAAATTAGCATGAAAGGCTGGAAAATGGTCAGGAAATTTACGGGTTTCGGTTCAGCGGCACTCCTGCTTGCCGCATGTTCGGTATCGTCCGAGAGAGCCGACGCTGAGCCGGGCAAGAATAGGGCTACCCTCCTGGTCGGCAACAAGAGCGAGGACAGCCTGAGCTTCATTGACCTCGCCAGCGGCACAGAAACCGCACGACGGAATACCGGCAAGATGCCTCACGAAATTGCCATTTCGCCGGACGGCAGGCTGGCGGCGGTCGTCTCCTATGGCGGCGAAACCATCGATATTTTCGACATCATGGCCATGGAACGAATCGAAACAGTATCGCTGGCACCGGTCCGCCGCCCGCACGGTATCCTGTGGCTGGACGATGGCCGGATCATAGCCACCGCCGAAGGCAGCGACAGTATCGCCATCGTCTCGCCGCCGACCGGGGAAACACAACAGCGGGAGGTGTCGACGATTCCGACCGGCCAGCAGGGCAGTCATATGCTGGTGGTAACGCCAGACAAGTCGCGTGCCTTTGTCACCAATATGCAGTCGGGCACGGTGAGCGTTCTGGATCTGGTCGCGATGACCAAGATTTCCGATCTGCCGGCCGGTACCGAACCGGAAGGACTGGCAATCACCCCAGATGGTGCCACCGTTTGGGTTGCCGATCGCCAGAGTGACGAATTGCACATTTTTGATGCCACGAGTCTGGAAAGGCTGGAATCGATTCCGACCGGTTCCTTCCCGATCCGGGTGGCGATCAGTCCCGATGGCAAGACCGCGATCACCTCCAATCTGGGGAACGGCACGCTCGGTCTGTTCGACGTCGCAACCCGCAAACCCACAGGAAACATCGAAATTAGCGGAACCGCAGATTCCCGGCAGGTAACGATCCTCTTTTCGAATGATGGCAAAAAACTCTATGTCGCCGAAACGGGCCCTGATACAGTTGCCGAAGTCGATCTCGCCGCGGGTACCGTGACCCGCCGATTCAGTGTTGGCGCAGATGGAGACGGGCTGGGTATCGCCTTTGATAGCGAGAACGTACAGGACTAGATGATTTTCACACCCCGGGTCGCACCTTGGGAGACAAGATTTGCGGAAACCATTTAATCGGCTGCAGGCGCTGATGATCAAGGCGATGGCCGAGGCCCTGTTTCACAATCGAAAAATGGCCATTTCCTCCGATCAGGTGGTCGAAAATCTGCAGGAACATTTTTCCAATATCGACGGTACAAAACCCGATGAAATCGGTATGGCGCTCTACGGCCTGCTGCTCCTTCTGGGCGGGCCGTTCTTTCTGCTCGCACCACCCGGGATCCGGAAAAATCTGATACGCCGGCGCCTGCAGAACTCGAGGATCGACCTGTTTCAGGATATAGCGCGGACCAAGGGCGTAATCCTCGCCGGCTATTACGGCCACTGGCAGCCGGGCGACGAAGCAGAGAATTTCGACAATCCGATTTACGCCGATCTCGATTTCGAACTTCCCGCGCAACGCGATCGCTCCGCTCCCGGGGAGCGACCGGTGCGCCGTGAAACCGGTCGGGATCTTACGTCCCGGGCATTTGTCGGCCATGATGCCGTCCCTGAAGAAACCGATGTGATCGTGATCGGCTCCGGAGCCGGTGGCGCGGTTGCTGCAGCAGCCGTCGCCGATGAAGGGCACGACTGCCTGATCATCGAAGCCGGCAGCCATTATCCCTCTTCCCGCATTACCCATGAAGAAGCCCGGATGACAGCTCGCCTGTTCAAGGATGGCGCCCTGCAAACCACAGCTGACCGGGACATTATTGTGTTTCAGGGCCGTGTTGTGGGCGGATCTACCGTCATCAACAATGGCATCTGCCTGCGCATGAAACATCCGGGACTGGTGCACCCCGACGCCGAAGATGTCTACGACACCTGGGCCGGCATGGGAGCTCCGGTCAGCGAGGCTGATCTTGCATCCAGCTATGACGCCGTCGAGCAGGCTCTCGAAGTCTCCGAAATTGACCCGATCGTCGGTCGCAACAATGGTCCGCATCTGGTCGACGGCTGGAATGAATATGCAGCGCAATCGAGCGATCCCATGGACCATAAAGCCGTTACCGCCTGGTTCCGGAAAAATTACGGCCCGAAGACGCAGGACAGCGAATGCGTCTATTGTGGCTATTGCAATACCGGCTGCCCCTACGGGCGTAAAAAAGCCATGCCGGAAAGCTTTCTTGCCCATGCCACCAGCGATGCGCGCAGCAAGCCGGCCCGGATTCTGGATCGAGCCGAGGCCACCGAAATCCTGTGGGACGAAGGTGCCAATGGGAAACGCATTGCCCATGCCGTCGAAATCAGGCTGAAGGACGGCAGGAAACGTACTATTTCAGCCCGCAAGGGCGTTGTTGTGGCAGCCGGTGCACTGGCGTCCAGCAATCTGCTCCGTAACAGCGGTGTCCTGCAGTCGGGCAGCAATATCTCGCTCAACATCGCCTGCCCGGTCGTTGCCCTGATGCCGGAGGGCATGAACATGAATGTCTGGAACGAGGACCAGATGGCGACCTATATCGATCGGGGTGATTTCCTGATCGAAAGCCATTTTCAGCCGCCGATGAGCATGGCGACTCTGGTGCCCGGCTGGTTCGAGGACCATTTCGAGCGGATGAAAAACTACAACCGGCTGGTATCCGCTGGCGTGCTGTTTCCGGCCGACCGGCTCGGCTATATGGACAATGGCAAGCTCAAGCTGAAGATCGGCGAGACGGAACTGGCGCTGTTACGCCGCGCGCTGGCGACCATGACCAAGGTGCATTTCCTCAACGGTGCGATCGAGGTCTACCCTGCCCTGCTCCGCGGCCAGACGCTGACCAGCGACATGAATCACGATGAAATCGATGCCTTCTACGAAAAGGCCATTGTCGAGCCGGATGATGTCGTGCTGTCGAGTTCCCATCCCCATGGCGGCAACGCGATCAACATGGATCCGGAAAAAGGCGTCGTCGACCTCAACCAGCGGGTGCACAATACCACCAATTGCTACGTCGCCGACGCCAGCGTCATGCCCAGTTGTATCCGCGTCAATGCGCAGCTGACGACAATGGCCATGGCGCACCGGGCGCTGGCGGGCAAGCGGCGCTTCGGCTAGTCTTTAAAGTGGAAATCGGGCAGCGACTGAAACGCGCTTCTCAGCGCATCGCCCCAGCCCTCTGAAATCGACTGAAAATAGGGATCAACCTTTTCGATCCGCTGCTGTTGTGTGATCGTAAAACTGTCCGCTTCGTAAACCTGCATGTCGAGCGGCAGATCGACCGCGAGATTTGCCCGGATCGTCGAATCGAACGAGACGAGCAGCAGCTTCACCGCATTTTCGAATGACATGTCAGAATCAAAGGCGCGCACCAGAATCGGACGGCCATATTTGGTTTCGCCACTCTGGAAAAACGGACTGTCGTCGCTCGCTTCGATGAAATTGCCGGCCGGATAAATCAGGAAAAGTCGTGGGTCGCTGCCCTTGATCTGTCCACCCACGATCAGCGTTGCGCCGAACGGAGATTTGGCTTCCTGGCCATCCGGCGAATAGGTCTTGACCACCTCGCGCAAGGTTTCGCCAATGATCGTGGCGACCTGGAACATCGACGGGGCCTGCAGGATCGACGGATTGCGATCATCGGGATGCTTGCCGCGCTCGTCAAGCAGGCTGACAACCGCCTGGGTCGTCGCCAGATTGCCCGCCGACAACAGGGTGATCACCCGGTCGCCCGGCACTTCCCAGCTCGTCAGCTTCTTGACCTGGGCAATATCGTCCACTCCGGCATTGGTCCGGGTATCCGACATGAAAACAAGGCCGCGCTTCATCCGCAGGCCCACACAATAGGTCATTTCTCTAATCCTGAATTAGCTTGAGGCTGCGTTTACTGCTGAACCTGAAGCGTGACAATCATATCTTCGCTTCCCGCTCCATATCGCATTCCCGAAATCGGTGAGGCTTCCCGATAATCAAGTCCGGTTGCTACACGCACGTAGCGTTCGTCGGGAGAATAGCCATTGGAAATATCGAAACCAACCCATCCCAATCCCTGGATGTGAGCCTCCGCCCATGCATGGGTGGCGTCCTGATCCACGCGATCACTCATCATCAAATAGCCTGAAACATAGCGGGTAGGAAAACCCAGCAAGCGCGCGGCAGCACAGAAAATATGGCTGTGGTCCTGACAGACGCCTTCGCCAGCTTTGATCGCGGTTTCGGCATCGGTTTCCGCATCCGTCTGGCCCGTCCGATACGCCACTTTCTCAACCACAGCCGCAGACAGACCGTGGAGCCTGGCAATATCATTTTCGAAATCGTCGCCAAGCGAGGCAACCAGTTTCCTGGTTTCCGGTCCCGGTTTTGTCAGCTCTGTTGCCTGCCTGAAATACCACAGTGGCGCAAATCCGGAATGCGAGCCCATGATACCGCTCCCGTCGCTGTTTTCCACTTCACCGGAGCATTTGATCGATATTTCCGTACGACCGCGTTCGATGCTGATCAGGTCGACATGGTTACAATGCTGGTCTTCGAAAGACAATTCCACCTTGCCGCCTTCGACTTCGAGATTCCAGCTCTTGATCGCCTGTCCTCGTCGTTCCTTGGGCCGCAGGCGGACTTGCTGCAGTCCATATTGGACCGGAGCGTCGTAAACATAGCGGGTTTCGTGATTGATTTTCAGCAGCATGATTATCCGATCCTGTCCTGAAAATTGAAATCGGTCTCGATTTGTGCAGCCAGGCCATTGTTTGCGATGATGAAATCGAGAATGAATTCGTGCAGTCCATATTCAAAAATCGCCTCGATCGGCTGATTCAGAATATCGTTGCAAATCTCGTGCGCGAGCTCTCCCGACCGGCTTTTTTGCCCATAATTTTTATCGAGATAATTCAGATTGTCACTGATCTTGGAATAGCAGAATGTCAGGGAGCGCGGCATTTGCCTGTGCAATATCAGATAGTCGGCGACAGCCTGTGCACTGATATCCGTCCCGTTGAGCCAGCGAAACGAGCGGTGTGCGGAGACCGATCGCAAGATCGTCTCCCATTGCACATTGTCGACCGATGATCCGATCAGGGCTACCGACGGCAGCAGCAGATAATATTTCACATCAAGAATGCGCGCCGTACTGTCGGCCCGCTCCAGAAAACTGCCCAGCCGCAGGAAATTGAAACCGTCATTGCGCAACATGGTTCCGAGGGTCGCCCCTCTGACCAGCGCGCTTTGCTGCCGGATCAATCCCAGGGTTTCAGGCAGGTCCTGCTCTTTTACCGGCTTGGCCATCGCCGCCTTCAAGGTCATCCAGCTTTCGTTGGTAGCCTCCCATACTTCGCGGGTCAGCGCCGTTCTGGCGGTCCTGGCACTATCCCGGGCCTTCTTCATGACCGCCATGACGCTGCTTGCATTGTCGCGATCCCGAAGCAGGAAATCGATCACCTTGGCGGACTCAAAATCATCATGTTTCGCGCGATAGGCATCGACCACACCGGAAGCCTTGAGTACCGATGACCATTCATCGCTCGCGGACGCCGAACGGGTCAGCGCAATCCGGAATCCGGCCTCGATGAAGCGCGCGCTGTTTTCGACACGCTCGAGATAGCGCGACATCCAGAACAGGCTTGCGGCTGTCTTGCCCAGCATCAGTTCGCCCCCCTCATTCTTCGAGTACCCATGTATCTTTGGTCCCCCCGCCCTGGCTGCTGTTCACTACCAATGATCCCTTGGTCATTGCGACCCGGGTCAGACCGCCAGGCGTGATGCTGATTCCTTCAGGCGAAACCAGGACAAATGGCCTGAGATCAACATGCCGCGGGGACAGTCCCTTTTTTGTAAAGATCGGCACCGTCGACAGCGCCAGTGTCGGCTGTGCAATATAGTTGCTGGCATTGGCGATCAGCTTCGCTCGAAAAGCCGCGACTTCCTTCTTCGACGCGGCGGGTCCCACCAGCATGCCATAGCCGCCGGAACCGTGCACCTCTTTGACCACCAGTTCTTCCAGATGTTCCAGCACATAGGCCAGTTGGTCCTTCTCCGAACAGCGCCAGGTTGGTACATTCTCGAGTAATGGCTTCTCGCCGGTGTAGAATTCGACAATGTCAGGCATGTAGCTGTACAGCGCCTTGTCATCCGATATCCCGGTTCCTGGTGCATTGGCGATCGTAATACCACCCGCCCGGTAGACATCGAATATGCCAGGCACACCAAGCATCGATTGCGGATCGAAATTGAGCGGATCGAGATAGTCATCATCGATCCGCCGGTAGAGTACGTCAATCGCGGTATAGCCCTCGGTCGTTCGCATGGCGACGCGACCATCAACTATCTTCAGATCATGGCCCTCGACCAGTTCGACGCCCATCTGGTCGGCAAGAAAACTGTGCTCGAAATAGGCGCTGTTGTGGATGCCCGGAGTCAGCACCGCGACAACCGGCTTGCCTTCGCATCTTGGGGGTGCACAGGCCGCCAGAGAACGACGCAGCTGGCCGGGATAATGGCTGACCTCCTGCACCTTGATCTTGGCAAAAAGCTCGGGAAACATCTGTAACATCGTTTCGCGATTTTCGAGCATGTAGCTCACCCCCGACGGGGTACGGGCATTGTCTTCCAGAACGTAAAATTCTTCATCGCCGGTCCGGACAATATCGGTGCCGATAATATGCGTATAGATCCCGCCCGGTGGATTGACGCCAATCATCTGCGGCAGAAAGGCAGCATTATTGGCCACCAGCTCTACCGGTACGCGCCCTGCGCGCAAGATTTCCTGGCGATGATAGATATCGTAGAGAAAGGCGTTGATCGCGCGGACCCGCTGCTCGATGCCCTTCGACAGCTTGCGCCATTCGCGTGCCGACAGCACACGTGGCACAACGTCGAAAGGGATCAGCCGCTCGTCGGCTTCATCCTGCCCATAGACATTGAATGTAATCCCGGTCTTTCGGAAAAAGGCTTCCGCGTCTGCGGATTTGCGATGGAGCCGCTTGACATCTTCACGATCAAGCCAGTTTTTATAGTCCTGATAGGGCTGACGGACATCTTCCCCGCTACCCAGCATTTCATCGAACAAGTATTATCCCCCTAAAGCGAAGTGCTCAAACCTGTCCTCCCGCATCGAAGCTAGCGCAACATAGCTCAGGACGCAAAGAAAATGCCCAAATTAGAACAGATAAGATGATTAAATGGAATATTTGACACCGGTCATTTCTTCCGACACGCGCCATAGGTGCTTTGCCGGCTCGATGCGTTTGGCATATTTTCGCGGCTGCACTTCGCGCGCCGGGCCGACCCACTCACCGGTACGGCTTGGTCCGAAATACTGGGCACTTTCAACATCGGGAGCGGCGGCGGCGGCCAATGTTGGCCAAGCCCCCTGTGCCGCGCTGTTCATAAACAGGCCAGACACCGGTCGGATTAAAGCGACCATGAAACCCGGAAAATTTCTTGCCAGTTCGGTGTCGGCTACACCCGGGTGGCAAGCGGCAGCAATAATCGGAGAATCGGCTGCGCGCAGACGGCGGTCCAGCTCATACATGTGCAGCAAATTGGCCAGCTTGCTCATCGCATAGCGGCCCCAGCGACTGTAGCTTTCTTCGGCGTTGATATCGTCGAAATCGATCCGGCCGCTGCGGTGCGCCATGCTGGATGTGATCACAACCCTTGGCTGCTCGCCTACTGCTAGCTTGTTCAGCAGCAATCCGGTGAGCGCAAACGTGCCCAGATGATTGACGCCGAATTGCGATTCAAACCCGTCAGCGGTTTCTTCGCGCGGTGGCATCATGATCCCGGCATTGTTCACGAGAACATCCAGACGCGGTTCTCTCGCCACCTGGCCTGCAGCCTCGTGAATGGATTGCAGGTCTCCCAGATCAAGCGGAACAAATTTCAGATCCGCTTTCGGAAAGTCCGCGCGAATCCTGTCCATTGCATCCGTCGCCCTGGCCTCGGAACGGCATCCCATCAGCACGCGAGAACCCTTGCCCGCCAGCACTCTGGCGGTTTCGTAGCCGAGACCGCTATTCGCGCCGGTCACAAAAAAGACGCGCCCGTCCAGTTCGGGCACGTCCTTGTCGGTAAAATTCCTGATCGCCATGCCGCCTGTCCCCTGATAATCTAGCTGTTCTAACATAGATGCCAGCGAACTGGCAGGAAATCGGCGGCCTGAAACTACTCCGGCGCCACCACCAGCCGGTTGTTGATCGCCCGCACGGGCCTTGCGCTGTCACCCATCAGTTTTTCAAAGGCCGCAATCTGCTCCGCACTCGCAGTGATCGGTTCTTTAAGCACATGCCAGTTTACGCCCTCGCTGCACGGCGGTGTGGTTAGCGAACCCATGTAGCGATAGACAGAGCGGTCGGCAGGCAGCATCCCGTTGGGATCGATCATCCGGCCCGGTACCGTGGTTGCTTCGGATTTTGCGGCAGGCGTAGCCGCCAGAATTTTACCGAGTTCCGCATTTGCAGCGCCTTGCTCAAACATCACGCCCAGAACGCCCAGCCTGCCGTCTTCTGTCGCATGGACAAAATGCCCGGTAAGCGGATAGCGCTTGCCCGAAATTGCATGTTCGGACGGTGTATGAAAATGGATCTGGATCAGGTTGAATGTGCTGCCACCGCTAGTCATGGTCGATCCCGGTGCAAAATCGGCCTGGACGGTGAGGCCTTTGTTCGAAACCGTTAGCGGTCCGCTCTGATAACTTACTGACAGCTCAAGACTGCCAATGGCATTGGCACCAGCCAGATCGATAGGCGACTGCATGTCGCCCTTTTCGCACAGTGCATATTTATCATTTAGTTGGCCCCATTTCTCCGGTCCATTGGCTGCACCATAGCCAAAAGACTTGTGATGCTCCGCGAGCGCCGGACCAGAGGCTAACAAAGCCGCCAGCATGGCGGCCGATATCCGTTGTAAAGTCATTTAAAACCCTTCCTGTAATTAAGGCACTGCTCCTCGTCGCGGATATGTAGATATTCTCATCCTACCAACCCAATCAATAGAAAGGATCCATATCAATAGATTTTATCAATGTATCTGAGCCGTTCCCGTATCCAGCGCGCACGGCAGGTCGGCACACCACTTTACATCCCGCCGATATCGTCTAATCGCTGCTGCCATCAGCTTTGGAGATTTTCATGCGTGCAGACGCGCAAGCCTTTGTCGACCGGATCGACGCCGCCCTCGACCTGATCAGGACCTCGCTCAACTGGGATGTCGCCTTGCGCCGTCTTGACGAGCTCAACGCCCGAGTCGAGGACCCGACTCTTTGGGACGATCAGACCGCGGCCCAGGCGGTGATGACCGAGCGCCGGCGCCTGGATGAATCAATCAGCGCAGCACAGGAAATCGAACAGGAAAGAGATGACGCGCTCGAATTTATCGAGATGGCCGAGGAAGAGAATGACACCGGCCTGGCCGACGAAGGCGTTGCCAGCCTCGAGAAGCTTGCCGCCCGCGCCGACCGCGACAAGGTCAACGCATTGCTTTCCGGCGAAGCCGACAATCTCGACACCTATATCGAAATTCACGCCGGTGCCGGTGGCACCGAAAGTCAGGACTGGGCCGAGATGCTGCTGCGCATGTATCAACGCTGGGCCGAAGGACGCGGCTACAAGGTCTCGATGGTCGACTATCAGGCCGGTGATCAGGCCGGAATCAAGTCGGCGACAATCGAGGTGAAGGGCGAAAACGCCTATGGCTATGCCAAGACCGAGAGCGGCGTCCACCGGCTGGTCCGCATTTCTCCCTTTGACAGCGCCGCCAAGCGCCATACCAGTTTTTCCAGCGTCTGGGTCTACCCGGTGATCGACGACAGTTTCGAGGTCGAGATCAACGAGAGCGATCTCAAGATCGACACCTATCGCGCCTCCGGCTCCGGCGGTCAGCATGTCAACACCACGGACAGTGCCGTGCGCATCACGCACCAGCCGACGGGTATCGTCGTTGCCAGCCAGAACGATCGCAGCCAGCACAAGAACCGCGCCACCGCCATGGGCATGCTGAAGGCGCGGCTGTTCGAAGCCGAACTGCAGCGCCGGGAAGCGGAAGCCTCTGGCGAATATGAAGCCAAGACCGAGATCGGCTGGGGCCACCAGATCCGTTCCTATGTCCTGCAGCCCTATCAGATGGTGAAGGATTTACGCACCGGCCATACCAGCAGTGCACCCAATGCGGTGCTCGACGGCGGTCTCGACGAATTTATCGCGGCGACGCTGGCGCAGAAGGTGACCGGCGAGAAGGTCGATGTGGAGGATGTGGACTAGGGCTATTTCGACCTGTCTAACGCCTCTACAACATCACGCTGGCTGACATATTTGAAATTCTGGGTCTGGTTGTCATTGTCACCATCCTGGCTCAATCCCTTTTTTGGAACGTCAAGATAATGTAGCGGTCAGATCCGTTTTTGGTGGGATATTTTTGTTCCTAGGCAACCTTGCGCCCGCGACCATCTCCGGACAAGCTTTCAATCAACGCTTCTACCTCGGTGATCGGAACCGGGCGACTGAGCAAATAGCCCTGAATATTGTTGCAACCGTTTTTGAGCAGCATCTCAACCTGTTCATCCTGCTCGACGCCTTCAGCGAGTGTCTCCATACCAAGAGCCGCCGCAAGACCTGTAATCGCCTGAATAATCGCCGCGCTGCCTTTGTCGTCCATGATATCCACCACGAAACTGCGGTCGATTTTGATCTTGTCGAACGGAAAGCTGCGCAAATAGCTGAGCGACGAGTAGCCTGTACCGAAATCATCAAGGGCAACGCGAACCCCCATATCGTGCAGGCTGTGGAGCGATTTCAAGGTCTCCGCCACATTTTCGATCAGAAACGATTCAGTTATCTCCAGCTCCAGCCTTTGCGGCGGCAGGCCGGACTGGGTCAGCGCCTGTATCAGGATCGACTGCAAGCCTTTGGTGCGGAACTGGACTGGAGAAAGATTGACCGCAACCCTGATGTGATCCGGCCAGCTTGCAGCCTGTCGGCAAGCTTCCTTTATCACCCATTCGCCAATCTGGATGATGAGACCGGTTTCCTCGGCCAGCGGAATGAAATCGATGGGTTGTACGAGCCCGCGTTCCGGGTGGTGCCAGCGGATCAACGCTTCAAAGCCGTTTATCCTCTGCTGCTCCGTGTTGAACAAGGGCTGATAATAGAGTTCAAACTGACCCTGCTCGATCGCCAGCTTCAGATCAATTTCGGTTTCCCGCCGCTTGCGCGCCAGTTCGTCCATTTCCTGTTCAAAATAGTGATATTGCCCTTTGCCTTCCTGTTTCGCCCGGTACAGGGCCAGATCGGCGTTTTTCATCAGCATATCGGACTTGCTGCCATCATGGGGCGCAACCGCAATTCCGATGCTGGTGGTCGTCGGCATGAGATGGCCTTCGACATGGAAGCTATCTGAAAACGACTTTTCCAGCCGTTCTGCAATCATAGTTATGGCATCCACACTATCAACATTGTCGACCAGCACCGCAAATTCATCACCGCCAAGTCGGGCGATCAGATGTCCGTCCAGTACCGATGTCATCCGCTCTGTCACCTCTTTGAGCAAGGCATCGCCAACCGGATGACCAAGGGTGTCATTCACCGATTTGAAATTGTCGAGGTCAAGGTAGAAAACAGCGATCAGGTCGCCCTCGCCCGCTCTCTTCAGACCGATATCGAGTTGATCACGGAAATATTTGCGGTTGGGCAGATCGGTCAGCGCATCATGCAGTGCAATATGGGATATCTTGTCTTCCCGCTGTACAATAGCATCGACCATTTCATTAAAACTGTCACCGAGGCGACCGATTTCATCTGTCGAATTGACTGCTACCTTGTGCCTTTCGCCCAGGCTGATCTGCCGTGCGGCCTCCTCCAGCCGGGCGATCGGGCGGGTAATGCCCTTGGCGAGCAACCATCCCGCAGAAACGATTATTGCCAGACCCACCATCGCCAGGGCAGTCAGAATCCAGGTTATCGGACGGTAGGCCAGTAGCGCCTCGCTGAGCGAGTGGCGCAACAGCAAAGTCGGCTTCTCGCTGGCGCTGAGAGAGGGCAATGGCGATGCACGATATAATATCCGTTCGCCGCTTTCCATCAATTCGACCTGCTCGCCTGCTTTCGCGGCAAGGGTCTTGGGCAAGGAACGCGCATCAAGTACCTTCGCCGTCAGATTGATCGGTGCAAGCTGGGCGAGATTTTGCATCTCGGATTTGTTGAACGGCTTGCCCACAACCAGCCAGCCAAACAGATTGGGCGCTTCGACCGGCGAGGCCACAACGCCGTGATATTCTCCGCCAATTTTGACCAGTCCGCTTCGCGATCCCTCATCGAGCGCATTCCAGACGCTATCGGCATCTTCCGCCCTCAATCTTTGCCGAAGGCCAATTGTCGTGCCGTCCAGAGTCATGATGAAAGCATTGGGTACATCGAGCCGATTGCGCAAACTGACCAATGCACTGGCTATCGTCGGTTCGTCGGCGAGCGCAACCGCTTCCCGGAATCCGAAATCGGCAGCCAGAATTTCGGTAGCGGTTGCCATCCGCTTTGATTCCAGTTCCAGAACCTTGTTGAACGCTTTGGAATTGGCCGTCATCTCCTCGGAAATCTTGCTTGCGGCATATCGCTCGATACCTCCGGTAGCAACAGCGACCAGCGCACCAAAGGTGAGCACAAAAAGCGCAGAATAGAGTACGGCAATCCGGACGGATAGCGAGCCGGATCGCAACAGACGTTGGACAGATTTCAAATCTCTATTTCCTCAATTTCAACGTCACGGTCTTTTTGGTGACATCATTCGCGCCAATGGAAAAAGAATAAGAGCTTTCGCCGCCGCGAACGCGGTTCAACGGATGCCAGACTTTCACGCGGGCGAAGCCGCCCGGCAAATTCCCGATCTGAACCCGGCCGTTATGATCTGTTTTTGCGGCAAAGGATGTATCGACAACCTTGATGAAGCCCTTCATCTCGTCATGGATATTGCACCCCAGAGCAACGGTTCCGACAATCGGAAAATTTTTCGAGCGGGTTTCGTCTCTGCCATAGAGTTTCATTTCGAATTTTGCCGCTGGCGAGAAGCTGTAAACGCTGTGACGAACCCGGTCGCGATTGGGAAAGCGCACATTTGTACCCTGAGCCACGATGAGCGTCCCCGGATCGAACTGGATGTTGCGCTGCTGCATGACTCCGTTTCCTTCGAAACTGGATCCGCCAATTGAGAAGCCTGCCGCTGGATAAACCATGACAACGGCATCGCGCACAGGCATGCCGCTATCGTCCCTGACAGCAACGGAAAGGCTGCTGCCACTCGCTGCCTGAGTGGAGACAGCAGGAAGGCCAAGTAGGGCGGTTGCGGATAGAATGGCGGTTGCTGCGGGCAGGAGGTATTTCTTCATGCCGCTTCCTATAAATCCTCTTTCTTACCAAGATTATAATGGCAAGCCGGTCGCGGTCTCCGGATCCTAACCGGGATCGCGCCTCCGCGGTCGGCCTGCTTCGGATTTAACGGAGTCTTAACCACGTCAATCTAGTTCCAGGGCGTGATGAAATTCCATTCCTGCTTTGCGATTTGCGCAGTTCCGATTATGTTTCTGGCGTTGGTGCAACCCCTTCATGCCAAAGAATTGCGACAAGGCGGCAAGCTGTTGCTGACGAATGGCATCGCATCGCTAGAAGGCTCGTCCGGCGGCGGCCTCGCAAGCTGGAGCCTGATTGCCGGCAACGAAACCCGTGACGGTATTGGCGGCTCTGCCCATGTTACGGTCGCCGAGTTCGAAGACTATCGGCTGGACAGCGAAGGTTTTGCGCTGGGCTTTTTCAACCGCGTCGAACTCAGCTATGCCCGGCAGGCACTGAACACCAAGGGTGTTGGCGCCGCTCTTGGTCTTGGCTACGGCTATCAGCTCAATCAGGACATCTATGGCGCAAAACTGCGCATCGCAGGAGACGTCGTGTACGGCGACCCGCTGATGCCGCAGATCGCGGTCGGGGTGCAGCACAAGCGCAATCTGGACAGTCCGGTCACTGCAGCTGTTGGTGCAGTCCATGCTGAAGGCACCGACTATTATGTCAGCGCCACCAAATTGTTTCTGTCCCACAGCATATTGGTCGGTGCTACTGCTCGCTACACTAAGGCCAACCAGGGCGGCTTGCTTGGCTTTGGTGGCGACAAGAAGGACGATTACAGCCTGCAGTTCGAGGGTAGCCTCGCCTATCAGCTATCCCGCAAGTTGGTGATTGGCGGCGAGTATCGGACCAAGCCCGACAATCTCTCGATCGCGCGCGAAGAGGACTGGTATGATCTGTTTGCCGCTTTCGCTATCAATCGCAATCTCACGGTGGCGGCCGCCTATGCAAATATCGGATCGGTCGCAACTTCAAAGGAACAACGCGGCGGACTGCTCTCGCTCCGCGCTTCATTTTGATCGGATATCGGACTGATGTTACTAACTCTCGCTTTACTTGTTGCGGCACAGGAACTCCCGCCGTTCGAAGACCCTGTCCCCGATCCGGTTACCGGAGAATTGCCGGTTGATCCCTATACGCAGGACAATGCCAATGCCGGCGCGACACCCTTTGCCGGCGACAAGATGGCGCTTGCCTTCGGGGGTAAGCAAGGCATTCAGAAAATAGCCGATCATCTGGTGCTCGCCATAACGACGGATCCCCGTATCGAGGAAATTTTCCGTGGCCAGGATCATGTCCGTCTGCGCCGGACCCTGTTCGAGCAATTTTGTTATATACTCAACGCCGGCTGCACCTATACCGGCAGAGACATGCGAACGGCCCACAGAAATCTGGGTACACAGATGGCGGACTTGAACGCACTGGTGGAAAATCTGCAAAAGGTGATGGACGAGGAAAATATTCCGTTTGCCCTGCAAAACCGGTTTCTGGCCAAGCTGGCGCCGATGAGTAAAGACGTGGTTGAACGCTAGCTGCCGACGATGTTCGGCTTTTACGACCACGGCGATCAATCAAAGATTGAACCGCGCCAAGCCCTCGCCTAGTCTTTCCCCGATGAAAAATATTGCCCATAATCCTGCCCCGCCATCAAGCGACTGCGCGCGCCCTCTCCGTTGGGTAACGGGACTGGCCGCAATATTGCTGATGACCACGCCGCTAGGTGCCTGCAAAAGAGTTGAAGACCCCGGTGCCGATCGCTCCGAAACCGCACGCGCCTATCCGCCGGCGGCGCGACCGGTGTCGGCGCTTGCCGGCAATCAATGGTCGACAGAAACCGCCCGCGACAAGCGCGGCGAGGCGGAAGAAATCATGAAGGCTGCGGGGCTGGAGCCGGGCATGACGGTCGCCGATATCGGGGCAGGCGAAGGCTATTATACCGTGCGGCTGGCGGAGAAAGTCGGAATCGACGGACGGGTGCTGGCGCAGGATATTGACGAAGGCGCGATCGACCGCCTTGCCGAGCGGGTCAACCGCGAAAGCCTGGACAATGTCTCGATCAAGCTGGGCGCGCCGGATGACCCGCGTCTGCCCGAAAACAGCTTTGACCGGATATTTCTGGTCCACATGTATCACGAGGTCCGCGAACCTTATGCCTTTCTGGCGCGCCTCCGCCCGGCACTGCTCGACAAAAGCGGACCGCACGGTGCCGGCGAGGTGATTGTGGTGGATGTCAATCGCGATGTTTCCCGGCACGGAATCCCGCCAAAACAACTATTCTGCGAATTCGAGGCGGTCGGCTATGAACTGGTCGGCTTTATGGAACGACCGGAACTCGGAGGCTATTTCGCCAGATTCAGGGCCACCGGGCCCACAATATCACCCGCGAAAATTGTGCCCTGCCCCTATCAGGACGAGCCCGAATAACCTCAGTCGTCATTGAGTCGATCCATCCATTTGCGATGCTGCCGGCGCGCCTTGCGGGCCAACCGTCGCCAGTGACGCCGATCGCGAGGAGACAGGCTGTCGTCATTTGCCCGTTCACTCAAAACCTCGGGAGCTTTCTCTTTGTATTTGGTATAGAAATATCGCACCTCCCGCTCGTCCTTGACGCGACGATGGGGTGGATCAAACAGGTCAAGCATAAGTGGCTCCCATAGTCATTCTGGACCCCCGTGCATTCTGGACCCCCGTGCATTCACACCTTATTTACCATAAGCGATCTGACGGCAAAATTCAACCGGATGTAGCCCTCGCGTTCCGGAAAACCGTTTAAAGCGGCCGCAATTGCAGCAGTTCTAGCCCTCGTCGCCCATCTTCAGCGCGGCGATAAAGGCCTCCTGCGGGATGCTGACATTGCCATATTCGCGCATCTTGGCCTTGCCCTTCTTCTGCTTGTCGAGCAGCTTCTTCTTGCGGCTGATGTCGCCGCCATAGCATTTCGCCGTCACATCCTTGCGCATCGCCGAGATCGTCTCGCGCGCAATCACCTTGCCGCCAATCGCCGCCTGCACCGGGATCTTGAACAGATGGCGCGGGATCAGGTCCTTGAGCCGTTCGCACATGTGCCGGCCACGGGCCTCGGCAGCATCGCGGTGGACGATCATGCTGAGCGCGTCTACGGGATCGCCATTGACCATGATGTTCATCTTGACCAGCTGGCCGGTGCGCAGCCCGATCTGGTGATAGTCAAAGCTGGCATAGCCGCGCGAGATGCTCTTCAGCCGGTCGTAAAAGTCGAACACCACCTCGTTGAGCGGCAGTTCGTAGACCACCTGCGCCCGGTCGCTGACATAGGTGAGATTCTTCTGCACCCCGCGGCGGTCCTGGCAGAGCTTGAGAATGCCCCCGAGATATTCGTCCGGGCAATAGATGGTCGCCTCGATCCACGGTTCCTCGATCTCGCGGATCTTGACCACGTCCGGCATGTCCGCCGGATTGTGCAGAAACATCTCGCTGCCGTCGTTCATCTCGATCCGGTAGACCACCGACGGCGCCGTGGTGATCAGGTCGAGATCATATTCGCGGGTCAGCCGTTCCTGGACGATCTCCAGATGCAGCAGCCCGAGAAACCCGCAGCGGAAGCCCTGCCCCAGCGCCGCGCTGGTCTCCATCTCGAAGGTGAAGCTGGCGTCGTTGAGCCGCAGCTTGCCGATGCTCTCGCGCAGCTTCTCGAAGTCCGCCGCATCGACCGGGAACAGGCCGCAGAACACGACCGACTGCACTTCCTTGAAGCCCGGCAAAGCCTCGGGCGCCGGGTTCTTGACCGTGGTGATGGTGTCGCCGACCGCGGTCTGGCTGACTTCCTTGATCTGCGCGGTGATAAAGCCGATCTCGCCCGCCGCCAGTTCCGGCAGCTGCTCGATTTTCGGCCGCATGCAGCCGACCCGGTCGACCAGATGCTCGGTGCCCTGGGCCATGAACTTGATCTTCAGGCCCTTGGTCAGCACGCCGTCGATCACCCGCACCAGAATCACAACGCCGAGATAGGGGTCGTACCAGCTGTCGACCAGCATCGCCTTGAGCGGCTTGTTGCGGTCGCCGCCCGGTGCCGGGATCTTGGCGACAATCTGCTCCAGTATATCCTCGATACCGATCCCCGACTTGGCGCTGGCCAGCACCGCGTCCGAGGCGTCGAGCCCGATGATCTCCTCGATCTCCTTGCGCACCCGCTCCGGCTCGGCCGCCGGCAGGTCGATCTTGTTGAGCACGGGAATGATCTCGTGGTCATGCTCGATCGACTGGTAGACATTGGCCAGCGTCTGCGCTTCCACGCCCTGCGCCGCATCGACGACCAGCAGCGCGCCCTCGCACGCCGCGAGGCTGCGCGACACTTCATAGGCAAAGTCGACATGGCCCGGCGTGTCCATCAGGCTGAGCTCGTAATCCTCGCCATTTTTCGCCTTGTAATGCAGCCGCACGGTCTGCGCCTTGATCGTGATGCCGCGCTCTTTCTCGATATCCATATTGTCGAGCACCTGCTCGCTCATCTCGCGCTCGGTCAGCCCGCCGGTCTGCTGGATCAGCCGGTCGGCAAGGGTCGATTTGCCATGATCGATATGGGCGATGATGGCGAAATTGCGGATATGGGAACGTTCGGTCATGCGCGCCCGTTAGCAGGGGCGTGCAGGCTTGTCAGCAGGAAACGACGGCGGCGGGGGCGGGGCTATCGCACGCCACGTCCAGCCTTGTGCCGGACCTTTTCTTGACAGACTTTACAGTGTTAAAAGGAGAAACGCCTTTCCCCGATCAAAGTGGCAACTTCACCACCTTATTGACCCGCGAGCGGCGAAGCTGTTCAGCTTTCAGAAGGCCTGGCTGAACAGAAAATGCCGCACACAAGAGCATTCGCCGGGAAAGCCGTCCCGGGCCCGGATTCGATTGTCAAAGAGCCAGGGTGGAATATGCCACAGGCCGGGGACTGTAGGAAAGGATGTTGGATTCGCCAACATCCTCCCTGTCGCGCAGCGGTGGGGAGGTGGCGCGCCGAAGGCGCGACGG
>TARA_R100001244_G_scaffold53603_2_pt1 | contig 31035 bp, 40 predicted proteins | sample TARA_R100001244 | Tara Oceans TARA_R100001244 (sample SAMEA2621564) | marine metagenome | biome: marine biome (ENVO:00000447); feature: mesopelagic zone (ENVO:00000213); material: "saline water (ENVO:00002010), including plankton (ENVO:xxxxxxxx)" | depth 790 m
GCCGAGCCTGGTAACGGCCTAGAGCGGGTCGCCTTCCAGCACCGCAGCGCTGGCGTCGAACTGACAGTCGTCACCGTTCGGCAGTAGCTCCAGGGTGGCGGCGCCATCCGTTAGGGAAACCACCAGGCTGCGCATCACGCATTGCGTACTGGGCATCAACGCGGTGGCACGCAGCATCTGTTCCGTCCACTCCACCACCTCGTAGCTGTACACCTGGGCTTCCAGGTCTTCGCCCTGGTCATGCTGCAGGATCGAGGCATAGGCCTCCTGGCATGTGCTGCTGCCGCGGTTGCAACGAATCTCCACCGCATTCACTCCGGGCGGCTCGTAGCCGGCCACCGTATTCCAGGCACCCCACAACATCAGGTCATCGCCTTGCTGCTCAATAGTAAGCGGCGGGCGAACAACGGCATGGGGCTGTTCCAGGGGCACGGGGTTGGCCAGCCACAGGGCCACATAACCGGCCACCAGGGCGGAAGCGAGGGAGACGGAGAGGTAGCGAAGGATCATGGGCATGGTCGAACTCCTTTCGAGGGGGCCGGCTGTCCTAGCTGGCTATCCATATTGAATGCGGCAACTGACTTTAGGCTAGGCCCAGCATTATTTCACGCAGGTAATTCAAATCGCGATCATGGCCGCCAGGCCACGCCACGGAACGGAACGGGCAGCAGGGACCGGTAATAAACGTCCGGATACACTTTTGGGTAGTGAGTTCAGTCTGAACAGAGTGCTGGTTTGAGAAAGCTACTGCGCTCCGATGTGGTTTGCCTCAGGCGTGATAACGTCACAATGATTTTTGACAGTAAAGGACTGATGTCATGACCGGCTCAAAGAAGTTGCGTAGCGCTGGGGATTTTCCGAACAAATCGGTCGTGGAGTACGCGACGGTCCGAGTCGAGATACCCCACCGTCTTATCCCGTCGAATCTTAGTAATCCCCACTATAGAGATGAGGACATCGTTGCCGGGCTCTATGCGAGCCCTACCGGTCGCCTCTCGTACAAGACGCTCTACCTGGATAGCGTCGAGCTAGCTGAGCGATTTGTAGCTTACCTCCGGCAGCTCTTTCAGAACCGACCCTATGCCAATGACTTCTCCCTCAAGATTGAAGTGATTACAACCACCCAGAAGGTCACTGCAACCAAAGGTAGGGCCAAGCATTCTGCCGCAGTAGCTGAAACGCTCCAGAAAACTCAGTTCTGACAAAGTCGCCTGAACCGGACACAGCAACGCATAGATCGTATGGAGCGCCGTCGAGCAAGGGGCAAGCTAGGTAAACGGAGGGCCGCTATTAATGAATCGCCCCGGGTTTTGTGGAGGCCGTTCCGTTTAAGTCAGGCCGCCATGGCCTGATCTGCTTGTTGCTGGTGGAAGTTTGCCTCAGCCTCCGCGGGCGGGATATATCCGATTGAGCTCAGCAAGCGTTGGTGGTTGTACCAGTGCACCCATTTCAAAGTCGCCATCTCAACAGCTTCGCGGCTCTTCCATGATTGACGGTAAATCAGCTCGGCCTTGTACAGCCCGTTGATGGTTTCGGCCAAGGCGTTGTCGTAGCTATCGCCCTTGCTGCCAACTGAGGGTTTCCGGGCGATAGGACCGGGGGGAAAGCCTGAGTGTCACAGCCTGTGCACTGGTAGCCATAGGTGTCCACTACTGCCAACAGCTTGAGGTCTTCGGCCTCAACAATTTCCTTGGTCACACAGTCACGAGCGTTATCCACGGCGACTACTTCTCCATCGAGTTGGGGGTGTTAGCCTTGTTCAACCCCCAGCATACTGTTCGAAATATAGGGAGCAAGATGATGAGCGATGAGCTTTATGTTTCCGTCGATGTCGAGACTTCGGGGCCGGTGCCAGGCATCTATAGCCTGCTTTCCATCGGCGCTTGCGTCGTCTCAGAGCCCGCTCAGTCAATCTATCTCGAGCTCCAGCCAGACGGCCTACAACACGATCCGGAGGCTGTCGCCGTAACTGGCCTTGACCTCACCAGGCTCGAAAACGAAGGGCTAGCCCCAAAGACGGCGATGCTCAAGCTGAAGCAATGGTTGAACCAGGTATGTTCGGCAGATCAGAAAGTCGTTTTCGTGGGGCTGAATGCCCCGTTTGACTGGTCGTTCATCAACTACTACTTCCAAAAATATTCTGGGACGAACCCCTTTGGGTTCACCGCACTCGACATCAAGGCGTATTACATGGGGGCTACCGGATGCCGCTGGGGGGAAACTAAATCCTCTCAAATGACCGCTCGTTTCAAACCCCAAAGCGCTCCCAACCATAACGCGTTAGACGACGCACGATTTCAGGGGGAGCTTTTCGCTCTCATGCTGGAAGAGGCACGTAACCGCTAACCGGGCCAACTGCCCCGGATGGCCTCAACATAACGCCCATCCCTAAAAGACCAAGCCTTTATGCCTTCGTGGCTGCTGGAGTTGCCCACGATGATTGCTAGCGGGTGCGGCAGCTGTTGGGTGTAGTACGCAGCGAACCTGGAAAAACTCCCGATATCAGTGGGGGAGATCATAGGAATACTTTGCGGGTGCGTATGCCAGTACCCCACCAGGCGGAGACCTGTGGCGTTAGCCTGCTCAATTTCCTTTCGACAGCGACGAGCATTCAAATCCAGCCAGGTCCTACCAGCCCGATCATCTTTATGAGGAGGAGTTGCCAAGGCCAGTACCAATCCGGCAGCGCCTGAAGGGTCAACGAATAGCTGGCCTCCACGCTCTACATCAAAGTGCTTCTGTCTGTAGCTCTCCAGCAGGCTCGCAACCTCCTGCGATACCAACAGAGAAGTGTTTAGCCCGGGCCAGGTCCATTGCCAGGCGATCGCCGTCATTTACTTCTCTCCGATATTTCCGGCCAATCGCGCTCCAGCAGGGCCTGCTGCATTCCGGCAGGTAGCTCAGGCCCGAGATAGTTACCTCCCAGCGTAACCACGTCATCAGGTCGATTGATGCTGCTGACCCAGCTCGGGCTACCGATGTTGCCATTCAACGCTCGTAATGCAGCTTGAGAAACCATCGAAGCAATGTTCACCATCCCAAGTGAGCCTCCCGGGATGAAACTCTCCCCGCAGGCGGGAAGGGCGACGACCCCTCCTTCCGGCCACTCGGTGAACTTGTGCTTAAAATCACCGTTGTCTGTGAATAGGCCTCGAGCATCAAATGCACCAGATGGCGCAAGGAGCACATGCCCCACCTGTGTATGAGGTTCACTCCAAGCCTGGAGTAAACCCCAGGAGGTGCCATTTGACTTGGCCCCCCACAGCGCCACCTCCGACTGCCAGTCTGCGGTAGTAACCACTACCAGATCCGCTTTATCAAAAACCTCGGGATTCTTGTACATCACCACTTCGGCGAAGGTGGCGAACGCCGCGACATCCGTGGTGGGCAGGTCTTTGCGAATTCTTTCCTGAAGCGCTTCGGCCTTGGGGAGACCAAGGTCATCGGCACCGAGCACATGTCTGCCAAGATTTGCCGAGACCAAGTGATCCGGGTCAATGAGTGTCAGATGACCAACCCCCGAACGCGCCAACTGTAGGGCAACGGTGCTACCCAATGAGCCTACCCCAACGCAAACGACGCGAGCTCCTTCTAGCTTCTGCGCCACGCCACTGAGGTCACGGGACAAAATCTCCGTCCTATCCAGCACATCCAGCGTCGTTGCTCGGATCAGAACTGGGGGATGATTGACTACAACTGCAGGCCGGCGCCGCGCTGATCGCAGGTAAAACCTCGATCCTCGATCCAGCCGTGGGCCGTATGCGCGAACGTTCAGGCAGTAGATTGGGGCGCTGGCATCCCCGGGTAGCTCCAAAGCGATCCAGCGGTTGGGCAGTGAGCCACGCTCATTGAACCAAGCCACCAGCTGCGTTCTGTCATTAGGAGCAAGATGCGGCAAAAGCCATGTGAGCAGTAGCTCCGGGGCGGGAAGACGCAGGTCCGGATAGCTCCGAAGCTTTGCGTAGAAACCTGGGGCCTCCGGTGCTCGCATCCTTGGAGATCGGCCAATCGTCCGCCGGTAGTGTCTTTTCAGGGATGCCAAATCCGGGGCGAGCCAGACTGTTTCCTGGCCAGATGGTAACGTTTGTCGAGGATCGCTAAGGGCATACAGCTTCGAGGCAGCTTGAGGGCGATCCAAAAGGATAAGGTTTTGTAGAGATTGCCCTTGCTGCCTAGACCAGTACGATGTGATTTCGCGACGAAATTCGGCATCCCGGGTAGCCGCACATGAACCCATGCGGGACAAATTCACGATCTTGGCTAACCGCGCCAAGCTATCCGACACCACATACTCAGGGGTGCCCATCACTGGGCGCTCCTGGAAACCATGCAGGCAGAGCCCGACTTCCATAGCGTGAGGCCATACAAGCCATGGCGAGGGCTCGACTGTAAGCCTCAACCCACCGCGGGGGAAATTCTTGGGAAAGCTGATGCGTAGCCGCCGCTCCGTGCCCGTATAGTCAACTGGCAGAGGAAAGTAGTAGCTCGCAGCTTCACCGGTCCGAGGGACCGCAGGCTGAAGCAGTGCGTGTGCGGCATCTTCGCCAAGAGCACCCCGTAGCGCGGCTATACCGCGCTGCAGAGACGTATCCGTCTGATCAACCAAGACGCCCAACTGGCTTCACATCCTCTTGAGAGCTCGCAGTCCCGCTCGCGCCGCCAAACATGGTGCCCATTAACGTGGCGTTTCGGGTGGTGCCATCAGGCCGGCCAGGCATCGTCCAGTTGGGCGGAATTTCGCTATTCACTGCCGAAATGAAGGTAGGGCCAATGCCGAAGTTTTCGTTCACTGCCTTGGCAAACGCCTCTGCGGACTCGAAGCTTTCAAGTCCCAGCGAGACCGATACGCTGGCATTCTCGTGCCACTCCTGGAATGCCCGGCGGTAGCGATGTCCATCGAGCGGTCTATTCCATTTTTCAGCGAAGTTTTCGCCGCTATCTGCCGGGTTGCAAACCTGGCATTCGTTGCCCCGGTACTTAACGTGATCCGGCATCCTTCGAACGATTTCGAGGATGGCATCTAGCGGCCTCAGCGGCGTCGACTGGGACTCTTTCGCCACATCAAGGTAGGCGTGGGTAGCGAGAGTGGTGATGACTGCCGAAATCGGACGATGATCCGTATTTTTGGTGCGGATGGCCCACTCATCCCGATGTCGCTTCAGCAGCTTGATCGTTGCCCGAAGTGGGTCTTGATCGAGATAGTCCTGATACTGCGGCAGCGGATCCTGAGTGGCGGCATCAAAAGCGCGCTGGCTTTTCGCGACAGCCATATGTTCCGCCAAGGAGATGGTTTGCGTTGACGCGACCTGCAACCATTTTGAGTACGGGATCGGGCTGCTCGCCTTCCACCCAGTCTCCCGATCCGGTACTTCAAGCTTACCTTCGCCATTGCCTTGAGAATTCCCATTGATGGCACGCGCTGGCGTGACATCGATGTGGAATCCGGGGTTTTCGTCCGCATAGACGATCCGGATGCCCCGGCGTAGTTGCTTGATTTCCTCCTGGACACGGCTGCCAGCCTTGAAGCGTTCCTCAATGGCATCCAGAACCTCTCGAGCTCCAGCATCCTGGGCATGAGGGAGCCAAATAATGGCGTCCGCGTCGATGGTGTCCAGATCCTCTGGGGCGCCAGAAACGGGCTTGATCGTTGTCTTCAGGCGCATGGAGCCTTGGACAAAAATGTGCGCCTCCGCCAGTAGTGGATTGTCGGAAGCGTTGAGGATCTTCTCAAGCTGGGAGTATCGGTCGTTGATCTTCTCGTACTGCGCTTCGGACAGTGAGATCTCCTTCGCGGCGCGGAGCAGAAAGTGCTCCCAGCTTCCGCGCTTGGTCTGTTCATTGCTCATGGACATCAACGAACCTCCTGGGCTTGGTGGCCCAACTGTAGTGTTGGCGTGAACCTGTTTTGGTTGTCTTTATCTCGATCGAAAATCAGGTAAGCGTGTTGGTGTTGCGTAGTAAGCAAGGCCCCGAACTCAATTGCCAAAGCAGCGGGAATCGCCGCAAACACATGGATTGTGTCTGCAGTCATGGCCTCAAGCCGGCTCAAGTGCGTTTGTAGAGCGTCGCGAAACGCGTGTATCACACGACGGTTCTGAACCATCGCATAGCTGGGCACTGGGATGCTCAGCTCAGCGATACGCGCACCAGGTAGTGCCTCTTCGACATCGCGAGTTGGGACTTGCGCGGAGATAGACAACACCAGAGCCAGCGGGCCTTCTCCATCCGAGGGCGGGGTGAACACAAACTCGGGAGGTTCGGCTGACTGGTCAGGCCAACGTAGTTGGTGTTCGCGGTTGAACGAGAAAAGCAGGCGCTTGGATCGATCACCTAAGGACTGCCCCAGCATGATCAGCGCTGGGATGTCTGCCACGCCCACTACGGCCAGCGCTGGAACATCACCATAGGCTCCTCCGCGGCGCTTTAGCTGCTGCTCTAATTCGTGCTGAATGTTGTCCTTAATGCTCTGCCAATAGTGGGCATCCCTGCCACGATGGCTCGGGGCCGGAAAAGTGATCTTGATGGGATGATCGAATGCAGTCAGTCCCTCTGAGGACATTGCCACCAACAGATCACGAACGGGGATGTCGTTGTTCGTTGCGAAATGCTGGCTTTGGACAATTACTGGAATCGCTCTTCCACCATCAGGAGTGGTCGCCGCCAGCCGAACTCGCTCCAGGTACGCTTGGTGCAGGCCGCTGAGATCGCTTTCTGGATATCCCTCAGCATCCCGATCAATTTTGTCATGGCAGCCAGGGCAGAGAAGCATAAGATTGGCTGGGTCGTTGGTGAGCGACGCAGCCTTGGCTTCGTCATGGTCAGATCGACCCCGTGGGCCCTTTGGGCTAGCTGGCAGGATGTGGGCTACCTCGCCCCATTTCATGGGCTTACCTGCACGGTAGTCATACATGAGGTCGGTACCGCACAGCTCACAATGGCCTGCAGCCTGAGTCCACACGACACGCTTCGTCACGTCGTCAGTGTCATAGCGGCCGGTGGCAGCATTGGCTTTTTCTTGTTTTCCCACGAGGCCTCCTAGAAACATCAGAACCACTAATGCGTACTGGCTCTTTGAGATCAGGTGAGGTCGCTAAATCGGAATTCAAGGTCGGGGAAGCGAAGCGGCTAAAATAAAATTTCGGCGCTACCAGCCGTTGGTTGCTAGCTGTTACCACACGCGTCTGATAGACATCTCCAGTATTTCGCTCGGTTCAGCAACTAGTTCTGGACAGGTGCCGTGATGACCGCGAAAGGGAGAGTGATGGCCTCGAGGTGAGTCACCCTTCTTAGATACCTAAAAGCCTCAACGGTGGTATTTGGCCGGCTCCTGACCTCCGTCATTCGCAGCCCCCGGCCAGTAGCAGACGTCCTAACCAAATGCTCTGTTGGAGAACACCGCTAGTTTTCTCTCACCAGCGCGGTGAATTGCCCTGAGGTAAATCAGCTCCAGCAGGGGCTGGGCGTTCTGTGCCAGATAGGGCCACGAAGCATGCTGGTCAAATTCGATGCAAGTGACTGGTCAGGTCGAATGCAAATGAGCGGGAAAGTCTGTCCAATTACCCAGCGAGAAAAGCCCGTTCGCCTTTCTAGTGCTACGTAGGCTCTACTGTCGCAGCATCCTCTTGCCGCTCCATAGAGTCAGAACTGATCTTGATACGAGCATTGAAGCCAGGATACGCAGTGCTAACGTCGTCGAGGATGGAGTTGACCAATTGCAATCCGTCATCAAGCGTTGGTTCGAGCTTCCGATGGAAAGGTAGTGGAACACGATGGAAACGGTGCAACGGATTCAGGCAGTGAGTGAAGTTGCTGTCTCGCATGGCGCCCCACTGTCCATGAACGAAGCCTGAAGCCCAGCCGTAGTACCGGTCATAATCTTCCTTGGTGCCTGACTCCTCTGCCAGTTTTCGAAGATCTTTGCCACACCAATGGCCTAGATCGATCTCGACGTATTCTTGGAAGTAGTCTTCATTCGCCAGGCGTTCCAGGGTTTCCAGGGTTACGAATCGAGGCCTTTCGCCTGTCATCTCCTCGTGCTTGAGCAATGCGAGCTTTGCCTGGCCGGCGCCATAGGATCGGAACTTCTTCCACATGGCGTCATCGCCGCACCGAACCAAAAATGCCAACGAAATCCTGCACTCTGTAAGCGCACGAAGCAGGAGCCTGCCGGCAATGCCTTCGTTCAATGGGCCTGAACTCATTTCCGCAAAACAGGACAGCGCGAAAAAGCCGAAACCAAAGACGCCGTCCTGCTTAGGGTCTATCCCAGAAGTGCTTAGAGTTGTAAACCAGTGTTCAAGTAAAGCTTTCCGGACCTCAACGAGCCCCAGCCGGACAGCCTGAAGATCATTTGAGGGCTTTTCTCTGGGCAGCAACGGAGCAGGAGTGCAACCCGTTTGTTGCAGCATGTCGGTCCAAAATGACTCAGACCATGAGCTTTGACCCAGATGAGTGAACGTCATCTCCATGGCCCTGATAGAGGGGCGAACGCTCCTCATATCTCCGCGATTTGGATACTCAACAATCTCTAGAAGGTGCTCCTCAAAACCTGCGGGGAACAGCATTTCTCCCAAGGCGATTTTGAACAGAATGCTGACCCAGCGAACGTCTGTTGCTTCTTGAGACTGGTGGTCGAAGGTCTTTTGAACAGCCTGCCCAAGTGTCTGCCAGTCATCTTCGATTGGTTCGCTACCAAGTGCAGCTTTCCACCAGGTAATACCTGGAAGGTTTTCCAGAAGGAGTAGGGGGCGTAGGGCCTGAGCACCTGCGTGGCACCGCAATACTCGGCCAACGAGCGCTTCAAAAAGCTCACGCGGTTGAGCGGGAAGATGGGTGTGTCTCAGCGTCCAACCTGTCGCCTGCTCCCGTTCGTCTTTGCGATAGCGAAGACCTAACGCGGCAATGTCACGGAATGCCTCAAGCGCCTGATCCCTGGGGATGACTGTGATCACGAGGCTGGCCCATAGCATCTCGGGTAGACGGTCATTGACCCAAGATGAAAAGCTCACCCCCTCTAGCTGCAGCATTGGGGGCACGAGAGCTTTACCGACCCTTTTGTGGCCGGCGAGCGGTGTCGTGATCTTGCCTGAACGACTCTTCTTCTTTTTCTTGGTCATTTGCCGTTCCTACTCTCGGGTCTGGTTGGCTCTCGCAACGTTGCGGGTGACGATTGTGAGACGAAGCATGCCTACAGCTGGGGCGGGTCAGAACTCGGTTTTCTAATCTTCCATTTCGAACTCGAGTGCCTTTAGCACGCCGATGAGAGCCTGGTCGCAGCCTTCTGCAAGATGGAAAAAATGAGCTCGAAAATTACCGTGGGTAGTACGGGCCTCGCGAATTGCGACCTCCTTTTTCTCATGGGTCGCGTGTCCTCGGATCTCATTGCGAAGCTCATGGAGCTTTTTCATAGGAGCCAGCAGTTGTTTGGCAGCCTCCTCACTCAGAGTGCTTCCAAGCAGAATTTCATGAAGAAGCTTCAGCGAGCGCCACACAGGCTCTATTTCTCGCCCTTTTTCTTGGGCGATCTTTCGCAGAGGCTTATCCAGGAAGCCCTCCACCAGCAATTGGTCGAGCGCCAATATTTCATCTCCCCATTCTTTCGGGGAGTCGGTAGCCGGGGCCAGTACGCTATCCATCAGTGCATCGCCTCTCCGGTTCCACCATTCCGGGCAGGCCTTATCCAGTGCTCTCACCTTATTTCTTAAAGAATTTAAGGGGTCGTAGGTCGTACACCACTGCCCCTCTATATCCGTCCGATGGGCTCGTGCCGAGATGGATGACTTCGGCCATTCGTTGAATGCCTTCCAGTAGTTTTGCTCTGCAATAGGAAGCTTGGCGAGGTCGCCGATGTAAACGTGGACTTGGCCTGCCTCATTTATGTCGTATGACTTGATGTGCCAAGCTCCGCGGCAGGAGATGCTTCGGTCTTCGAGCGTGTATTTTTCTGGGTCGGCCTTGAAGCGCTGGAGAACCTCAGGCCTAAAGAATGCGGGAGAGATTTGCCACGGCAGGTCGCTTTGCTCGAAGTAGCTGACGATATGAAGCGGGCTAGCGGATGTCTCGACATTGCGATCATTTTTGCGGTCGTAAATTTTGAAAACTGCATACTCCCGGTCAGGGGCACCTTCAAAATCCCTGCGCCACGCCTCTTCCTGTTCAGCCAGGGTTGTTCGTGAGCGCACAACCATAGCGCCGTGCATGAAGCTGGCACGAGCGGCTGAACCGCCATGGTAAAAAAGATCCTCCCCATCGCGATGGTAGCGGCTTACGTCATTCCAGCCGCTGAAGCTACCGCGAACGGTCCGCGTGAAGTCAAACTTGATAACCAGCGCTAGATCCGCGACTGCCATGTATGTGTCCAGATCTTTGCGAAGGATCGTTACGACTTCTCTACCTTCCAACTGCTCATCGATTGGAAGCGTCAAAACCCGTATCACATCCTCGATATCCCCGTTGCCGTCTAGGCGACAGTAGGCATTCCGCTCGGGGATATAGTGAATGTCCAGGCAGTGGACGAGTTTCTGGCTGACTTCAATTGGAGCCGGACCTTTGTGCACGCCCGAAAGATATCGCCTTGTGACGAGCGTCTCGCCGCCAGAGAGGGCTGATACCCGGTCATTCGGAAATGGTGGCTCTAGGTATACGCGGTAACCTTCAGCCGCGTTCCAAGACTTTTGAATCTTCCAAGCTGCATCAGTGCAAAGCGACGTATTCTGAAGCGCGCCTCCGTCAACCGGTGTGACGTTAACGGTTGGTACGAGAGCTCCGACGATCAATACCGCGGGAGCGGATGCATAGATGACGATCTCATCAGCATTCGCATTCGCGACCAGGTACTGCGAGGCTTGTTCAGCATCCACGTACCAATGATCATCTGGATTCATTGGCGCGGTCGCGAGCGCAATTAGGTCCTTGGCTTCAAATCGGCGCATCTTCCCTCTCGCACTACCATTGGTTCGGTGGAGCTTAATCTCCGCTCCGGCACTATACAGGTCAATCCCATAAAGGTTCGCAAGGCACCTTGGCTAACCACGCTCTACTCTCCAAAGCCAATAGGCTCACGCACAGTCGACAGGCTTTGTCACATGCTGCCGTGTGAGGGTTGATGAGAGCGACCGCTAGTGGCCCAGGCTGTGTAAAAACGTTGGCATCGACCTTGCTGTGATTTGATGGATTCGAAATCAGCGGGGGCGCCAATGAAGCGTTTTATCCAGGGAGAGCATCGAGGCCAAAGCGCGCTGCTTCCCGAGAGCCTGGATGACTACGTGGCGGACACCAACCCGGTGCGGGTGGTCGATGTTTTCGTCGATGAACTCAACCTTGGCCAGTTGGGTTTCGAGGGCGTCGTCCCGGCTGAAACAGGTCGCCCCGCTTACCATCCTGCCGACCTGCTGAAGATCTACATCTACGGCTATCTCAATCGCATCCAGTCCAGCCGCCGTCTCGAACGCGAGGCTCACACATCGGTGTCTAGGGGTTGACTTAATGGATAAGGACAGGCTGCTGGTCATGTACCCGCGTCTCTCGAGACTCGTCGGCCGAGAGCATGATTGCCAAGGAAGGCGGCGAGTACGACTGGCTCAAGCCCTTGAACGACTTGCGGAACTACATTAAGGCCCGCCACTTCGATCCGAGCGCTCGATGCTGGCTGGCGCGCACGATTGATAAGGAAACGGGGACGATAAAAATCGCTCCGAATTCTTACTCGCCGGCATTCACCAAAGAGCTGCTGGGAATCATGCTCACGATCCAGCTCGACGAGTTTGACGCTGCCCAGCAAGCCGGTATCAAGCCCCGCTTCACGCTTCTGGATATCCAGCAACTGCTGGCGGTCGAGGCGCTTTGGGGTCGGTATGGATACCAGAAACCGTTTACCGCAATGAGGGTGTTCCTGGAGGTCTACGAGCAAGGTGTTCGTTATGAGATCCCAGATATCGCGGCGCTGCCAAAGTACACCGAGGCAGACCTGCGCTACCCCGAGGTCGAGGTGCCGTTCTGTGATGATCAGTACCAGGGAATGTTCAACGGCCTGCGCAGTATTTCCCATGCTGCTGCTGATGCAGAGTTCCTGACCACAACACGCAGTGGGATGGTGGTCATGGATGTGGTGACCAGCAGCGGATTCGAGATCGATCGCGAAGGTGCAGAGCTGTTCGTGAACTTCGAGCTGGATAACGCCCTGTCCCGCGTGACCTTCGACCAGTCTCCGACTGCGGGGCTGCATTACCTGATGGGGTTGGGAACCATCGCGATCTACAAGGGCGACCATGGCGACTGGGATCGGATGATGCGGATGTCCAACCAGATTTTCAGAAGCGATCTTCAGCCCATCCTGCATGACCGCGCTGCGCTGATTGCCCGCCTGGGTGGTAGCTCACTGGGTCAGATCGATCTGTTCTGATTCGGGCCGTGTAAGCAACGACCATAATCCTGTGCGACTATACTGTTTTTACATACAGTGAGGCGTGCTATGCCATCTTCGGAACTGCCGCCATTTGAGCCGGTGACGCTCGACGAGTTGCGTCGCATTTGGTCAGCACATGACGATCCTGACATACGCCGCCTGGCGCTCGAAGTAGCTCGATATCGGCGTGTGCTGGCAGAGGTCGACAAGCTCTATAAGACCGTCCACCAGTCTTGGCGCGACCAGGTGGGCGGTGATCTGGTGGCCCTGCACCTCTTGAAACAGGTCATGTATCACGAACGGATGCGCTTGCCCTAATGGCTGGCTGCTTCGTTCTACAGCGCCAGCAGTGCGCCATCAGGATTGAATACGCTCGAAAGTTATTTGGACAGCGCTAACACATGCGCGATACGCAGCGCTGGAATCTTCCTCCAGCTTCCTTAGGATGGCGCGCCCGGCCAGACTCATTCCGCCGTCACGGAGGCTGCCAAGCTCGAGAACCGCGCTCAGGGCCGCGTAATCACTGTTGAACTGCTCCCCGTCATCTTGATCAGCAGTTCCGTCCTTGATCTTTTCAAAGTAGGACATCACTGCCTCAAAGCGGTTAGTGGCTGACTGAATCATGGTCTGTTCCAGTTGGGGCAACGCTGGATCTGCATTCAAAGCTTCATCGCACCGCCGAGTCAGCAGGTCGTGCAGCAGATCGGCATCATTGGCCGCATCCACACAATCGCGGTGGAGCGCATTCTCCAAACTGCTCTTCAGCCAGTAGCTGGTTTCAGGGTTGCTGAGTACCGCTTGAATTTCTTCGTTGATGGCCACTGTTCGATTCCTCTGTCCGGAAGGCGTTGTGTGCTCAGCGATTCACTGCCGGAGCACTGGGGAGGTTGCGGTTTTCCTGCGGAGCCATCGGTTGCCCCATCAGCTCAAACGCCGGCGAAATGAACTCGGCTGTCATGGCCTCGGAAAGCGCCTCCAGCTCGAAGTCGGTCACCTGAAAGCTCCCTGGCCAGATCCTGATGAGTGCCGATTTTCGTGCGACAAGGAATTTCTCCTGTTTGAGCATGGCCTCGTTGACGGCGATACCAACAGCCTCGACAAGCGCATCGCGGCTCCTGAAGAAATGAGTCATGGAGGAAAACGGGCAGTCGATCGGCACTCCGTCGACGATCACTTGATTCGGCTTCAGGTCGATGACGACGCGATTCGCCACCACTTTCCGCTCCGTCCACTCAATAAACCAGGCCCCGAGAGCGCCAGCAGCAGCCACGGTGCCGGCGACTATCCAGTTTCCCTGGCTGGGCGCATCGAAAACAGGAAACACAGCAAATGAGCCCAGCAGCGTGAGGGGCATAGCCCCCAACCCGAGTAGGCCTTTCGACAGAGCATTCATTGGAGGGGAACCTTGATCGCTGATTTCGACCGATTATTCCACGCCGTCAGCGCCAGCAAGGCCGTAATTAGGTCGTAAAGCGGTCAGAAAACATTTCCCTCGGATTTGCGAGACATGCCCCTGTACGACCCAGGCCAATCTGCTGTCCAGGTCGCCGGCGAGGCCTTCAGGGGGATGGAGTTGGCTGAGCTTTCGCTGCCGTGGACATATCAGACGCCCAGTCCCGGAGATAACCAGGAACGATGAGCTTGTGACGAGATCTCGATCCACCCGTGTAAAGGGCTGCAAAAGCCCTGCTCGCCGCAATGCGGTCACCAGGCCCTACTTGACTGAGCAAGTCTGGCGCGAGCATCACAGCGTCGATCTCTGAATTGCGTGCGTCCATGACCCGGCCGAGCTGTAGCGGGGCTGTCCCTGACGCATCGAGGTTGAGTAACGATGCCTCGAACTCTGATGAGCTATAGCCCTTACTGAGCATCCGGTCGATGCGCTGAAAGCTACTATTTTTGCTGCCCATGTCCGCCCGGAGATCATCCCAGTTGGTGTACCTGAAGAGCGCGCTGTGGGTTGGCCGTACCTGATCATGGAACAGGCCAATGCAATCGAGAATGAACCGGCGGAAAGTGTTGATTGCTCCAGGTAGCAAGCTGAAGGTCGCGCCAGCGCTCCCCAGGCGCTGAAACCACTCGAATAATCCCCACTCGGAATCAACCAGTATCGTCACGGCCCCGGTGGGAACCTCTGGCTTGTCGTAGTAGACAACCTTTGTCTCGATGCCGTTGTTGCCCTCGAGCGAAGCCAATTTCAGTATCGGGTGTTTGTCGATGAGGGGGTTTATGACTCCCTCGATCTGCCGGCCGGCGCGAATGGAGTGGGTGATCTCGTGCTTGCGGAGTGTGCTAGCCCGTTGGTAGTAGCTCCCATCCAGGCGCTGGCATGCGTCACCCAGGGTAATCACGGGCTGGGTACAGCGGTCGAGAAATACCGAGAGTGGCCAGCTCAGGTCGTGAGCTTCATCGACAATGATGTGGGTGAACTCCAGACCTATGACCGCCTCATGAAGAAGGGTCATGTGCTTGATTCGGTGATAGCCGCGAAGCGGGAGCTGAAGGCGCTGATCGGTTGGTTCTATGGTCTGGTCCCACAGCCTTTGCGCATACCCTACCAGCACCAAGCGATCTACGGCATCGAGGGTAAGCCCTTTGGGGATGTGCTGCTCTGATAAGGCAAGGTCAGTGCTGTTGCAAAAGGAGGCAACCATCCTCGCGCAGGCCGTGGCTACTTGGGCTGGACTGAGCCTACTTATCGACCCGAAGCCTAACCGGGAAGCGATGTCTTCCGGGGTAACCTGGGTGCCGAGCGGATGCCCGCTTGCCCGGCCTGTAATAACCGACACTTCGTTCAAGCACGTAGTTGGCGAGATCTCCGAACGTCATTCCTCTCACGTTCGCGGCTCCGATTCGCTGCATCAGGGCCTGGAGCTGCACCGCGGTGAACGCCAGCACGAGTGGTCGACATGATGAAAGCGAGTCCACCAAGCGTTCGATCATGTGGGTCTTGCCGGTACCAGCCAGCCCTGGATATGGATGCTCTCATCGGGTTCGGCGTGAATAACGCGAAACGTCCGGCTCTGCTGATTCGACAGAGAAATTGTTTTCCCCGATGGGGTCTCGAACGAATGCTTGAGCGGGTTGAGCTTTTGGGTGTGCGCCGCACAGAAGTTGAAGTCCCAGTGGCCACCATTCAGGAATTGCTTCGCGTCCAGCGTCTCCTCATCCAGGAAGCGCAGCCGCAGCCGAGGCATAAGCGCCAGCCCTCGCTCAAACAACTCTCGCTTAAATCGGCCGGCAATCAGGCTAGAAAACGTACCAGGTGGATGCGTTTGGCTCAGTTCCGTTCCGACTGAGATCAACTCGGCCAGGGCCTTCTCAACGAGCATTTCGCTTTTCGGCTTTCCGTCCAGGGCCGGTAAATTCTGGATGACAGCCACCGAAGCCACTTGGGGCACGTCCCACTGCCCCAGTAGGACACGAGCAGAACTACTCGGATCAACCAAGATGTCGGCCTGTGAAGCCAGCAGTGGGATGTAAAGAACCGGGTCGCTCACACTTTTATCTCGGTGAAATGAACATCGTCGACCGCCACCAGCACTATCGCCGGCGGCGGGCCCAGCTATCCAGTGTATGCCAGGCCAGCCGAAGGTCACACTTTCTCAACGCCGGTACCAGTTGAGCTGGTAGCACCTGGCGTCCTCGGGAATCTGATCGGGTGGCCAGCGCAGGCAATCCAGATACAGGCGCTCAGGTTTGCTTGGGCTGGGCCGAGTAGCCTGCACCAGGTAGGCCGAGCCACCGGAAGTGAGGATGTAGTCGCCAGCGCTCAGGTCGCCAGCGCCATCGATGTACAGCTTGCATGGGGTGTAAGGTTGGCCGCGACTAGCCATGTGTGATTTCCTGCCTATTCCAGTGCGCTTCGACCAGTCCGGTCGGCCAGCTCGGTGCGTACAACCCGCAGCTCTGCAATTTGCTGCTCCAGCGCCTCCAGGGACGCATGCGGCGAGTTAGCTACGAGCTTGCGGATCAGCGATGTAGCCTTAGCCGCGGTGCGCAAAGCGCGTTGTTCCAGATCGTGCAATTCGGGCTTCATAGGTTCCTATTGCGCGTCAGGGTCAACCGCGACCCACGCTGTTGCACCGTTGTAGTCGTCGCCGCCCTCGGCCTTGAAGATCACCCCGGCCTTGTCCACGGCATACGCACCTGGGCGCTCGCTGGCAGGGTCACGCAGTTCATCCTTCCAGCCGTACACCTCGCCGTCCCACACCAGCACGACGCCTTCACGGTGTTCCTGTTTGCCTGCTCGCCACTTCGCGGCGGTCAAGCGTAGCGCCTCGATCAGTTGTGCCATGGTCACGGTTTCCTATCTATTTGGACTCAGAGTCCTGGCTGTACAGCTCATAACATGCTGCTCGTTGAGCCGACCTGTATTCAGCAGTCCAGCCGGCTCGATCTATTTCGCGTACCAGGTATTTCTGGAATCGCGAATCACTTTCTTCGGCCAGGCCCATGACATAGATAATTCGAACGAGACAACCACAGATGACAAGCAGGACAATAATGGCGAGTGTCAGAGCGCTGACCATCGTGAAGCTTCCTTGATCAGTTGGATTGATGCTTGAGCCACTCGGGGAGCTGGCACGGCCCAAGTACCGCCGGCCGAGCACGGACTGCGGGATGAACCTTTGAACCATTGCGCGGAGAACGGCCATTCTGAGCCTCCTCCGGCCAGCAGTCGTGCACCATGTAGAAAAGGCGCATTAGATAATCGTCTTGAGTTGCAAGATGGATTGCATGCCAGTAGCCCTGATCCAACAGCGAAGTGTGCTGCTGAATCTGCTCAACAACCTCGCGATGCTCGTCCAAACGCTTTGCAACCGAGTAGCCGAAATTGAGCTGCTGTCGAATGTCTTCCAGGCGGACAAAGCCAAGTTTTGCAGCAATGGTGTTGAGCATGGGTTTCCTCGAACAGTTCAGTCGTCGGCCTGGTCTTTGGCCAGGATCGCGTTCAGCACGGCTTCGTCATCGTCGAAGTAGCCATCCTCAGCCAGCCCCAGGTTCCCATCGAGGACGACGCAGACGGCTAGTGCGGCTTCTGCTGGATCAGCACCATATTCACGAATCACGCGTTCAATCTGTTTGCGCAGAATATGCGCTGACTCCACCTGGCCTACGCCACGCTCAGCAGCCGGATCAGGCAGGCTTGCGGGGGCGGGGGAATCAGCCAAAGGGTTGGCATTGACGATTGCGCCGGATGTGGTGCGGAATTTAATTTCCATGCTTGGTTCACCTACTCGGTTCGGTTGGAACGGCCAATTGCCGCTACTCGCTAATCGAAGCCCGACCTGCTGACCGGTAATGTTTTCCTATTCGGCCTCGTAGAGCGCGCGAACGCGATCTACTGCAGGGTCGCTCGGAATAATCCGGCCATTGATGTACAAGCTCACAGCAGACCAGCGATCACCGTTCTGCTGCTCCAGCGATGAGGCCAACACGAGTGCAGAGCGCTCGAAGAACGAGCACGGCACGTCTCGGGCAGGGTCGCCAAGCTCGTTACGCATCAGAGCGCTGTACAACGCTAGTTCAACGCCGTGCGACTCCGCAGCTGTCACCGCGCATTCTGGAAGTTCCGAGTCTCCAGCCAGGGCAGGAACATTAGCCAGCGCAGCTGCGAGGGCCAGCGAGATAAATGAGTTCTTCATGGTTTTCCTATCGTTTGGCCTTGGTGAGGGCATCGCATACAACACGGCTAGCGCTGAGGCGTATGTGCCATTCAAGGAGCTTGGCAAAGCCAACGAGAACGGCACCGAGCATCAGGGTGTACACAGGCAAACGCTGGCCCACTGCAACCACTGCAAAAATCACCTGGGCGAGCATCAGCAAGCAGCCCGCCAGGGACACTGCGAGCCCTGCGCACCAGACCATTAATGCGGCTTTTCCTCGGTGCCGGATCATAGCGTTTCCCTTCAATCCGAGAGCTTCGGGATAACACCGACCAGCCGTGCAGCAGTCATGGCTTGGGCAGCTTCCGAATCGATCGCCTTCAGCATCTGTGCAGCTTCGCCAGTCATGCCGCTGTTCGCTAAATTTGCCAACATGGTAATGCCGCTTAGCATCCAGAAAGCTGACTGAATGTCGTCATCGCGATCAGTTCCTTCGGGGCGCACCAAGCTGCCGCGCAACTCAACAAGTTGCTGGCGAGCGTGCTCGATAATCGTCTTCTCAAGTTGATGCATCGGATGTTTTCCTATCCGTTCAGTCGGCCTTGCCGACCATGGTGTTCACAGCGAAGAAGAAGGGCTGATCGAACCAGTGCTCGGGCTGGTCTGCCTCAATGACGCCTACAGCCCCATTCCTGATTTCGACTTTTCGCCACGCAGCTCGCACCGAAGGCCCGAAGGTTGAATGCGTCCAGTAGAACCCGTCTTCGTAGGTGGTTTGCATGGCGCGATTACCGTTAACTCGCGAAGTCGTTGAACTGGTTTCCTCGGTAAATCTGTTATCTGCTGTGGCTATTCTAGGTCAGCTCAACTGACCTTGCAAGAGCTTTTTTATCCCTGTCTTTTTGACCACAGGCCCCCAATCGACAAGCCGGTATTCGGCTCCCTCTTTCTCGACCAGGACGCCCAGCTGCTCGCGCAGTCGGGGCACGTCATCGAGGATGGTTTGCTTATGGTGGCCAGTCTCGGCAGCCAGGGCATTGAGCGTCGGACGCTCAACCTCGGTCATGGCCAGGGCGAGGCGCAGCAGGCGTCGCACATCCCCTCGCGGGAACTGCTGTTTTGAATCATCAGCCATACGGCCAAACTCCAGACTCTTGGAAATCACTTTGCATTATGGTCAGTTGTACTGACCTTTGGAAGTCCCTAAAGGGCAATTTCAAAAGCATGTCGAATAACGCCCTGGTCAATGCTCAGGTATGGCTTGCTGTGATCGAGGCACTGATGGCCAAGAATGGCTTGCACGGTGTCCACATCGCCGGTTGCTGCAAGTACCCTGGCGGCCAGCGTTCGCCGGCCTGAGTGACTGCTGCCACCCTTTATCCCCGCCTGTTTGTAGAAGCGCGTCATCGTCTGCCAAGCGTCACGGGCCCGATAGACCTCTGCCCCTGAGTCAAGCATGCGATGCTTGAACGCAAGCTCAAATGCTTGCCCTTTGTGCGTCATCACCAAGCGGCTGTCTGGACGAAGACCGCGATACTCGGCCTCGGAACTGATACCCCAAGCGCGCTCCAGCCGAACAGCAATCCACGCCTCAATGGCGGCAATACACTTGGGATGGGTCAGGTGAATGTTTCGCGCACGACACCCTTTCGTTATCTCGGCGCGCAAGTAGACCTCGGGCTTGATCGCTCCGCTCGGGTAGAGCACATCGCCCACCTCAAGCAGTGCAAGTTCGGTCACGCGGATGCCTGTAGTGTGCGCTTGCCCATAAAAGCATCACGTCCCGCACGGGCATGCGGCCTGTTACTGAGGCGACGCGGAGAAGATGTTTGAACTGGCCGGGACGAAGCGAAGTGGCGCGACGGGTATTCATGTGGGGGGCTCTGTCAGGATTGGACGGGGATCGAGGTCGATCCTGAGAGAGTTGGCAGCGGGTTCTTGATTAGCTTACAGGCCCGCGTGCCGTGGTGTTATAGGAAAATGGTCAGATGGAATATTTCTGCTGCGTCATTGCGCTTTTGCCACTTCCGCAATGACATGGCCATCGGCGAAGGCCAGATCCAGCTTGCCTGCATCGCGAGCCTGCTGGGCACTGCTGATGATCTCCCCACCAGGGCCACGGACTAAGGCAAAGCCTCTCCCGAGCAGTGCAAGCGGATTTGTCTTGTCGTAGACCGTGCATGCAAGCTCCAGGCGCGAAATTTCCTTGGCGATCAGCGCCCTACTCAGAGAGGCCACCCTCGAGGCGGCAAACAGCCCCCTTTGGCGCTCAGCTACACACAGACCAGCCCCGAGCCTTGAAAATCGATCCTGCGCGAGCTGGAGGGCCATGCGCTGTTGGCTGAGGAGGCGGTCCCGGCCTTTGTCGAGGCTGCTTTGCTGTTGCAACAGTTGCCGATGCTCCCCATGGAGCGTTTCCGTCACCCGCCGGCTGAAGGTGCTCCAAGCGCGATCCAGATGCGGGGCTTGCCCAGACACCAGGCGCAAGATCATGCCGTTGGCCCGCTCGACCTGAGCCCGAGCAGTTGAGGCCTCAGACATGAGCGCTGTTTTGATGAACCCGATGACCTTCGATGGTGTGTCGAACCGGCGGTGTGCCACGAGGTCAAGCACGCATTCGTCGATCTCGTGCCCAATGCCGGTGAATACCGGAACAGGCAACCGGCACACCCAAGCCGCAAGGTTCGCGTCGTTGAGCCAGGCCAGATCGCTTTTCGCCCCACCCCCGCGGATGATGCATACGGCGTCGAATGGCTGCTGTTGATGTTGCTCATGAACCGTCCGCAACGCAGAGCGGATGCTGTCTGATGCATCACGCCCCTGGAACGTCGCTGAGAAATACTCGAAGCCGCACACCTCGGCCGCAGCCAACTGCTCTGCATCACGCCGAAAATCGGCCAGCCCAGCAGCCTCGTGCGGAGCCACAACCGCAACGCGCCAGAACCCCCCTGGAGAGGGAAGTCCCCGCTGTAGGTCGAACCACTGCCGCTCCTTCAGGGAGGCAATGATCTTCTGCATCTTGGCCTGCATGTCACCCAGCGTGTAGCTCGGGTCGATGCCGGTGACCATCAGGGAGAAGCCAAACTGAGGGGAAAAATCTGCCCTCACTTTCAGCAGGACGTTCATTCCTGCTTGGGGCAGGCCTCCGGTTGCCTGCTGCCACTCACCAAGTACCTTGCCGGCGACGTTCGCAAACATGGTGCACCGTGCCTTCGCGACCTCGGCTCCATCACGCGACTCCAAGATGTCCATGTAGCAGTGGCCGTTCGGGCGGCGCTTGAAGTCACTGAGTTCTGCAACAACCCAGCAGCTGTCTGGCACCGCAGCACGGATGGCCTTCTGGATCTGGGTAAGGTATGCGCTGAGAGTGAGGTGCTGCTCAATCGGATCAGGTGCGCTCACCGGCCTGTCCCTCTTCAGCGCCCAAGGTCGCTTGAACAACGCCCTCGATGCGGGTAAGCCGGTCGGCGCAGAACTTACGGGCATCCGCAAATTCGCGAGCAAGGGTCTCCAACTCGTCGATGCTCACTTCATTGCGTTCCAGGCGCTTTACCGTCTGGTCGATGAAGGCGATGTTGGCTTCGTAGGTATCTCGGCTCATGTGGGAAGTCCTGGGGAAGATGGGATCAATCAACGTGCCGATTGTCGCAGCTTCCCCAAAAGACCCAACCCTATCAGCCTTCAGGCTGAACCCACGTTGTCTGACCCTCTGGGATCACGCCTCGATTGCAGCCGTATTTGGACAGGTACAACACCCTGCTCTGCCGCAACCAGGCCTCAACGGTTGGAACGATCATCGCGGCATACTCGGCAAGGCTCGGGTGTTTCTTCCAGCCGCCATTGCCGATCACGGATTCCAGCGAACGGTCATACCAGGCGTTGACCAGTTGCTCGACTCCAGCCAATTCTTCGCCGGCGGACGGTGCGGAATGGATCAGGTTATGCGCCTCGCGTTTCCTTTGCTCTCGGGTGGCATGTGCAGCTGGTAACGCTCCGAGGGAGAAAAGAGCGTCCTCAAATTCAGTTGACCCCAGCCGGCATCGAGCACCGACTTGGCCATCTTGGTTTTGACGAGTTTCTGCGGGCTGACATCGCCCACGATGATCGTGTTGCAGCGCTCGACCAGCGAGCGGCTGAATTTGTGCAAGGCATCCTTGCGCCGGTTGGCGATCTTCGCGTGGATCGCCCGCACGCGAGCCTTCTTGCTGGCCCGCTGGGCAATGGCCAGCTTGGACTCCAGGCCGCGGTAGAAACGGCCATTCTCCAGCCGCTGCCCGTCGCTACAGGTGGCAACGTCCTTCAGGCCCAGGTCGATGCCAACTGCCCCTTGGCCATTCAATAGCTGGGTATCCAGCTCGACGACGACATTGAAGTACCAGCGGCCTCGAGCGTCTTCGCTGAAGCTGCCGGAGCGGAAGCGGTACTGGCCTAACCCGTAGCTGTCCCAGACCTTGAAACAGTTGCCATTGTGGAACACCTGGCCGTTCTTCCAACTGGCAGCCCCTGTGTTGAACGGCACCCACCCCAGCGACCGCCGTGCACCACCAGACTTGCGCCAGTTCAGCCGCCTCTTACGAAACTGCTTGCGCCGGGTGACGTACTCAGCCGCGACACATTGCAGAGTCTGGCTGTGCAGGCCAAGTTCCTTACCTGCTCCCTTGGTGTACGGATGCAGATCAAAGGCGGATAGAAACACCCCACGCTCACGGATTGAGCGATGGCTGAGTTCGTTCAGGTAGTTCCAGACGAAATTCACGCTGCGTGCCATCTGCCGCAGCAGCGGCGCATGCTTGTCTCGAACGCGAACTTGGAGGGTTTTGGTGTGCTTCATGGCAATAGCGTGCCACAGAATCGGAATAACCCAAGGGCCGCTGCGCTACACACGCTATTCATTCACGGGCTGAACGCCGGGATTTTCCGCACAGCCTGGATAGGTGTTCCGTTGGTTTGTCGGTAGTGCTTTCGCTTTGCCAATGTGGACGGCAGGCACCTACCCGTGTGCCGAGGGGAATATCTCTGTCTCGATTGCGAACGTCAAGTGTGATGTCGAATTTCGCCCTGCTGGTTGAAATTTGAGCATCGCCGGGGGAGCGTTCCCAGACCGCCACGCCAGGACTTTATCCACAGGCTTACCCCCACTTTCAGGGGACAAACCTCGGACGAAAAAAATCCCGCTCAAGCGGGACTTATTCCTGGGCGCGACCTCATTCCAACAGCATGTGTTCGTCACGGCCCATAGGTTTGTGCAGAGAGACGCTTTCACCATCCATTTTGCCCTGAATGTACGCTCGGTACGCATCCATATCCAGTTTTCGGCGTTTCATCTTTGTGATCGGAACACCAGGATAATGTCTTTGGGTATAAGCGTGGATTGCCCGCTCCCCTTCTTCCGTAACGCCGGCAAATTCCTCTACTCGTTTATGTACGCCGATGATCCACGCTTCTGCATACAGCACTCCCGCGCTGCGCCTTTGCACTGTGCCCTGAATGCTGACCCCTGAGAGGTATTTTCTCTTGGAGTCTTTCAGTTGCCGGATAAGCACCTCATACGCATAGGCCGACATTTCAGCGCTACCGATTTCTCCAATAAAAATCAGCGATTGCCCGTCAGGGCCATAGCTGTAGAAGCTCACACAGCCAAACGCTTTAGAAACCGTCATCGACAACATGCGAATCCATTGTGGCGGAACGCTTTTGGCTTTACCGATCCGCAGGGAAAATTCTTCCGTCTGGGTGGCATGCACATCGCCTATCTCCAGCTTGAACTTATCCATAAGTTTGCGGGCTTGCCGCATTGCTGCTTCGGCCTCATGCGGGTTGCTTGATTTGGCGAGCGCAAAACATTTCTTGATTCTGTCCAGTGCGCGAGCGCGCTTATTCTTGTCTCCAGTTGCGCACTCACTCACCGCTCAATCCTCCGCTTCGCGACACGTTATTAAGCATGACGCTTCAGCGACAACCAATATCTCCCCGTATTCGGGTTGCTCAGCAAGTATACTTGCTCCATCCCCTCAAAAGAGGTGTCCAACTTTTGGACGCCAGCCCCGAAATACTCCCCCAAACGCGACAACACTTTTTCCTGCTCTGATTGCGGATGATCTTTAAGTTCATCAAGAACCATCTTCAGCTCTGTGATAGCTGCGGTAAAAAACGTTCTTGCTCGCAACGCATCAGCCTGCCCGAGCGTTGACTCGTATTCACTAAGCACTACAGCCATCGCCATAGAACTTCGCTCACGCAACTTTGCACACTCTTGAGTCAGCACGATTGCAATTAGGAGATCATGACTGCCAGGAATGTCCGCATGCAGAACCTCTAATATTTCCTCAGACCACTCCTCGTCCCCAGGTAGGTTGTATCCATCGAGAGAAAAACTACCGCCAGCCCCGATCAACTCATTAACTCCGTACATAAAACATTTTCTCCGTAAATTTGTAGGTCACCGTAACGACCCGCATTCATCCGCTTCGCGACACAGGGGGGGCATCTACCACACCCACCAATGTCTATTTTATGGAAGTGAGCCGCTTCACTGCTAATACGGTTAAGGCCCAGTCGTCTTGCTGGATTCTCGCCTCACTGCTAATAACCTCTGCACATATAAACCACTCTTCAAATGTCCCTCCGAGGGCTTTACCCCAGGGCAGACAGGAAGACTCACTGCTAATAGCTGGCCTACACCTGCCGTTTTGACTCGTAGCTGATGCGATTCATCAGGCAATAGTCGACAGTGTATCCATCTATCCGGGTAACGATTTCCCCAGTCAAATCGAGCAGAGCAGATGCCCCTGCGTAAAATCCAATTCCGCCGCTGGCATATTTTCCGCTCCGAATCTGGAATCCTTTGGCGTCAGTGATGGATACGCCGGATATTTCGTGCCATAGGAGAAATACACCCTCCCCGTACAGGCCGTCATCCCGCACTGAAAAAAGAACCTGCCGGAGTTGGCTCCCATGGGCAACGCCTATGAAATCGCCGTTTGGTAGCACCGGCGGGAATAACCTGCCGCCATCTCTTTTTCTAAACTCCAAATGTCACCGCCTGTTCATTGCCGTGTTTCGCCGGCTCTTTATGTTCGATATCACGCTGGTGACAACCAATGCTGACTTGATCGACAAGCTTACGCAGCAAGCGATGCCGGTAATGCACATGCCAGTGAAAATCATCCCGTGGATTGCTGATGTCCATGCTCCGAGGTATGGCAGGTTCGCGAAGATCATTCGCTAGGCCCTCCCCTTACGCTCGCAGATTTGCCAGCCAAGGCTTTCATCGCCGCCCGCAGTTTCGCGCAGTCGGTTTTCGCATCGCTGAGTACATACCTCGATCCGTAGTAGGTCAGCCAGGCGGTTGCTAACCCGGCACTCAATGCGCCGATTGATCCAAGCAGTAGTTCCAGTTGTTCGCTCCCGAGCATGAGATTTACTCCCTCTCAATCCTGGCTGCTTACTCCAGCCCGCAAATTTGCGCTGTGCCAATGCTCCCACCATCGCAATCAATCCCAAGGATTTAGTGCGCTCCGAATCCGCTGCCCGCCCTCTCCCTGCCCGCAGGTGCTTGCTCACTTCCGTTACACCCCCTTCACCCGCTTCGCGACACAGGTTCAGGAAAACCACCCTCACACCACCTCGCTTGCTTATGGGAGTCTGACGGTTCACCTCACATAGAGAGAAAATCGCATTGGGGCTAGTTTCATGCGCGCCGCTCTGAAAGGCCCGCGCAACGGGGCGTGTAGCGATATCCACGTCAGATGGTTGCCGTGAAGGGGTGTCGTCATCGCCAAAGGGGTGTCGTGAAGGGGTGTTGTGAAGGGGTGTTGCTGGACTGAAACGCCCGCCCGCTAAGGCGTCGCGGCTATTCAGCCGGGTCAGTTTGCAGCAAACGGTACTGTGAAGAGGTGTCGTCATCGTCGAAGGGTGTCGTGAAGGGGTGTCGTGAAGAGGTGTTGTAGGTCGGAGCCCTTGATTTTGTTGGGCTCCACCATTTTTCGGCACAGTTCCCAGGCGACTCGCTTAGTCGGACGTTGCGGGGTAATCATGAGTGATGAACGCAGAAATCGAGCCGTCAACCACGCCAGCTTTCTTCACCGCAGGGACAAGCTGACGGCGGACTCGCTGAATGACCGAGCACGTTTCCCGGATCTCGGCGAGCTGGATTTCGTAGGCCCGAACGATGTTCTTCAAGGGCTCCTTGACGAATGAGAACGACGAGACCGGGTACTTGCTTCCCTGACCCTTGTTGATTGTCCGGATGACCCGCGGTTTCTTGGCTTCGCCTTCCTTGAGCCTCGGCAAAATGACTTTCGCCCATTCGATGGTGACGGCATTCGGGCTGGATTGCCGGATACGGATCACGATCGGTATGTGCCCTGGCTTACCTGCGTGCAGTGAAAGGGCTGTCTGGAAGAAAGAGTCGCGCAGCTCCTCCGCTCGGCCGACAAGGCTGGAATAGACGCGATCAAGCTCCGCTACTGCTGGGTGCTTGGGGGCTTCAGAGGGTGAGTTCATATGTTGCTCCTTTGTGGATGGGAGCATTTTGCGGGTCGACAGAGAAGGCGTGGATCGTTTTCAGACGCTAAAACGTCCTGAAAACGAAGCCCAAAGCTTTCAGGAAGGCTGATTATTACGGTGCGTCGTCATCTGGTGACCGGGTGATGCAGATATAGCGCTTGGGATTCTTCGGATGTGGGGTTTCATGAGCTGCGGGGTCATTCGCGTCGTCATTTGACGCACTTCTTTTGTCATTTTTTGCTGGGAGCGGCATTCGAATGGGTAACGCCTTAGGTCTGGATATTGGTTACAGCAACGTGATTGGCGTTTTTGGCAGTGGGGATGGGCATCCGGAGTCGATTATTCGCCCCTCGCAGGCCGCTCCCTTGAGCGTTCTGCCTGGGGATTCTGGGTTACGCGCTGGTGAAGTAATCGTGGAGGTTGATGGAGCGCCCTGGGTGGCATTTGCCGCGCCCGGCCGTGTTCAGGATGGACGAGAACTGCACGAGGACTACACGTCTTCGCACGCCTATGAGGCCCTGTTTAAGGGTGCTCTGCTGCATGCAGCGGGTGATAAAGACGTAATTGACTGCTTAGTAACTGGTCTTCCTGTCTCGCAGGCTCGCGATAAGGCCTATGTGGAAGCCCTAGTAAAGCGTATGACTGGGACACATCGCATTACGCCAAAGCGAGAGGTTACCGTTAAGCGAGTAGAGGTTGTTGCTCAGCCGATCGGGACTCTGACAGAGATCTACTGCAACTCAGATGCATCGGAAGTTATTGAGGAGTCAGTTTCGATCATTATCGATCCGGGATTTTTCAGTGTTGATTGGGTCGTATTTGACCATCGCGAGCTGGTAGTCAACTCCAGCAGCAGCAGCCTCAAGGCTATGTCTGTTGTACTTGAAGCGTGCAATGAAGAGATTGCGAAGGATCATGGCGGTATTCCTGGCGTAGAAAAGATTGAACATGCGCTCCAGTCGGGTAAGTCATACATCCTGATTTATGGCCGCAAGGTTGAACTTGCAGAATATCTAGAGCGTGCTGCTGAACGTGTTATCCCATTCGTTTTCACTGAGATTAAGCAAGGACTTCGATTCCTGAAGGGCCGTGCTATCGACTGTGTGATCCTCGGCGGTGGGGGAGCCTCATTGTATGAGCCATTTGCCAGAAAAGAATTTCCCGATGCATTGGTAGTCAAGCCCGTGAACAGCGTAAAAAGCAATGCCGAAGGTTTCTGGCATATCGCACGCTCTTAATTTAACGGGTGCGCAAGGACGCGCTAAGGAGGGAATGTGGATAAAACGATGAGACTACAATGTCGAGTCACGCCAGCGACACAAGAATTGCACGCGCATCTTGAAACTATTGACCCCGATTATCGGGGTAAAAGACTTGTTGCAATGGCAGCGCTATATCTAAGCATGATTAGTGCGGCCGACGATGCTAAAAGCAAGCAAGCAGATACTCAGCAAGATAATATTGTTGCTAATGACAAAAAAGAACAAGTCAGTAATGAGCCAGCCTCTCGTCCAGTTGCCAGCTGGATAAGGGGGGCAAATGTTTAACATCCGTATCAGCTCTTTTATTGCAGTATCTGCATGCATTGCCATAGGTACTTCAGTGAGCGCTAAAGCTAATGGCTTTTCATTAAAAGGAACGATGTGGGAGCGAGCGTCAATGGCCTCCGCATGCAAGCCGGACCCTCTGCTTCTATATTCACTAGCTCTAAAGGAATCTAAAACATCTGCCGGAAAAGGGATGATTGCACCACACCCGTTTGCGCTTCGCAATGAACCTAGTGGCGCTCTGTACCCTAATACCTACATGGATGCCAAGGCTGTACTCGGCAAATATATTGCCGAAGACATCCTCACCGACATAGGGATTATGCAAATAAACTATCGTTGGAACGGCAATAGAGTAGCGCGCCCGGAGTTTCTTCTTGACCCCGAGGTGAACATCCGCGTTGGTGCTCAGATACTTTGCGAGTCGATTGCTCAATACCCTGTCGATATGCAACTTGCTATTGGTGGGTACCATACACGAAACCCAAAGCGTGAACTTGACGCACGCGAGTATGCGAGTAATGTGCTCAGCATTTGGCGTTCACTACAGCGTTTAAAGTAAGGGCAGGGACATGCGAGTTAAGATCAACGCATCGATGATACAAATGGGTCTGCGCTGGCTGACATCTGGCTTGCGGGATTTCAATGTCATTCTCGCCGAGCAGCGCTTGACTCAAAGCGATATGGTTTGGCTTTCGTCTTTGAGCGCGAACCAGCGTCAGTTGAATGCTGTAGATGCCCTTCCCGTTTCTCTCTACCGTGTTCACTACAACACCCTGAAAGTCGGCAGGGGCTACCTGGACGATGAGGAGTTCAGGGAGATTGGCAACAAGATGGTCATGTTCATGGAGTTTTGTCATTTCTCCCGCGTCAACGAAACAAGCCCTATTCTGGCTGTAGGCCTCGACGATGTTGGGTATCGGGTGTTCGAGGCAGGATCTTTCGACTCTCGCATGATGCTGGTGAGCCGCGGCGGGTTCTCGATTGGCACCAGGTGCAACCTCAGGAAGCTGAGGATGAACATATCATCGCCAGATGATCAACTGAGAGACGTGACCACCGTATTGCTTGGCGACCTTCGGTACTTCCTGAAGCCTGGCGTAAGTGGCATAGGCCGGGTTAAAGACTATCCGTCTACGATGCCCCTCGATGTGGTTGCGACCGAGTTGCTTCAGCAGAAGCTACAGCCGAAGCTGGTCGCGCAATGGACAGGATTGAATGCAGACGAGGTAGTTCGGATGAAGCGCTCCTTGCTACGGGATACCCCCCTTGTCCAGTCCCAAAGCGGGCGAATACAGGCACCGAATAAGACACTGGCTGAAAGCCCTCTTCACAGCCTGCTCTACCTCACTGTGTACAGGCTGCTCGCCGACAATCCTCTTCGGCGGACGAATGCTCGCGCGGTGGTTGCGGCTCATCGTGAGTATGTGGAGCTGTGTAAAGCGGTTGGCGTCGAGGCCAGCGATATGATCTCCCCTTCCAATGGCTACCAGCTCAGCAACGCAATGAAGACCGGAGACATCACTCTCACCCCATGCAGCAAGTGCAAGGAGATCAATGCTCGTTACGCGCTCAAGCCCGGCCGATGCATATGGTGCAACCACTGAACATCCTCTCGCCGCATTCCCCCCTCTGCCAGGCCGTAGCCAGGCGGCATGCCAAGCGGACGACTTGGGTTATGGGTGAGATGCTGTAGGGTCGGAAGCATGCAAAGGCGAAAAGTGACTTTTAGGCTTTACCCCAATGTCAGCCAGCAAGAACGGCTGGACGGCTGGGTGCGCCTGCACGCCGAACTGTACAACGCTGCGCTTCAGGAGCGCATCGAGGCGTACCGCAAAGCTGGTATCAGTATCAGCTACTACGACCAACAGAACACGTTACCCGTCATAAAACAGTTTCGGCCGGAGCTGGTCGAGCTGGGTAGTCATGCCCTGCAAGAGACCCTGCGCCGACTGGATCGAGCCTTTCAGGCGTTCTTTCGCCGGGTCAAAGCTGGCCAGTCACCGGGATTTCCCCGCTTCAAATCCAGCGCCCGCTACTCGGGCTTCTCCTACCCCGATCCAGCCGGCTGGAAGCTCCAGCAGCTCGGCCAGCGCGGCGGCACGTTGCGGCTGGGCAGCGGCAAGGGCGCGATGATGATTCGTCTGCGGGGCCGCCACCGTTTCGCCGATTTCACGCCGAATGACCTGACCCTCAGCCGCCGCCGCAATCACGCCACCGGCCAAGATCAGTGGTATGCCTCGATCACCCTACGGGTGCCCGAGTCCGCCTGTCGGCGTGAGCGAACAGGCGACGATGCAATTGGTATCGACCTGGGCGTCAGTCACTGGGCCAACTTTGATGATGGCAGCCAGATCGAAAACCCCCGCTGGCTGCGCGAGGCGCTGCCCCAGTTGGCCAACCTGCAACGACAACGCGCCAGAAGGAAGCGGGGTTCGCACCGCTATCGGCTGCTAAGCCAGGAAATCATCCGTCTGCACCAGCGCATTGCAGATGGACGGCGCGACTTCCTGCATAAACAAACGACTTCCCTGGTGCAGCGCTGCGCCCTGATCGCCACGGAAGAACTGCAACCCCAGAACATGAGCCGCAGCGCTAAGGGCACGGTTGAGAAACCGGGCCGTCGCGTGCGGCAAAAGGCTGGACTGAACCGGGAAATTCTCTCGGCCGGCTTCAGCATGGCGCATCAGATGCTCACCTACAAAGCGCACGAAGCTGGTACCGTTTTGCATCTGTCCGATACGCGCCGATTAAAACCCTCGCAGCGCTGTTCAGCCTGCTTGCGGATTCCACGCCATCCGGCCACCCAGTCCGCTCTCATCTGGCCAGGCATTCCAGGGCCATCTGGCCACCTGTTCCACGGCCATCCGGCCGGGCAGTCGGAGCGCAGCGACGCAGGGGTGGCATTGTTAGTCCGGGTTGGCTGGCGTCGTCAATTTCTGCGTCCGTTTGCGCATTGATTCACCCT
>TARA_R100001244_G_scaffold6593_31_pt1 | contig 30815 bp, 34 predicted proteins | sample TARA_R100001244 | Tara Oceans TARA_R100001244 (sample SAMEA2621564) | marine metagenome | biome: marine biome (ENVO:00000447); feature: mesopelagic zone (ENVO:00000213); material: "saline water (ENVO:00002010), including plankton (ENVO:xxxxxxxx)" | depth 790 m
CTGACGGTCCCCCTCCCCAAAGCGGATGCTTCGGGGAGGATAATTAGCGCCCAGTCCTCGCTGCACCACTCGAGCAAGTCCGCCTCATATAAAAAACACTCCCCCTTTTCCGCCCGCAGATTCCCGGTCGACAGCAGTCGCGTCAGCCGTCCCCAGCCGCGCCGGTTGCGCGGATAGACGATGGTTTCCGGCGTCGCATCGGCAAAGACCAGCCGCGACCCGACGATCAGCTTGAAGTCTGGCAGCGTGAGCCCTTCTTCCGCCGCGTCCTCGCGCGCCCGGCGCAAGGCCGCATGCGCCCGGACAACCCCGGCAACGCTGTTGCGGTCGGCGATGCCGATCCCGGTCATGCCCAGCGCCATCGCCTGCATCACCATATCGGCGGGGGAAGCGGCCCCGCGCAGAAAGCTGTAATGGGTGGAGGCAGCGAGTTCGGCGAAAAGAGCTTCAGAGCAATCAACCACGGCCGTTCGCCTCGAGCGAAGTCGAGAGGCCGCTAGTGTCTCGACTTCGGCAGTTCCTGCCGAAGTTTATCCTGAGCCTGTCGAAGGGCTCGACACGAACGGATTCAGGGCAATCGATATTTTCCATCATGCAAACAGCCCATGCACATACCAGTCCGGGTTCGCCTTTTCCTCGCCATAAAGCCCGTGCCGGAACAGCCAGTAGCGCCGGCCGCGGGCATCCTCGACGCGATAATAGTCGCGGGTCAGGCCGCCGTTGCCGGGCTGTTGTCCGTCCGGGCGCTGCCACCATTCCGACGCGATCCGTTCCGGCCCTTCATAGCGGATCACCTGATGGCTCTTGCGCCGCCAGGTAAAACGATGCGGCGGGCCGTCGGGGACCTCGGCGATCACCTGCACCCGCTGCGGCGGGTCGAACATGTGCAGCGGCCGTGTCGGCGGATCGCCGGACGGCTTTACTCGCCACGGCACCGGTGCGGGCGCATTGAGCGCGGGCAGCGCGAGCAGGCCCTGTTCGGGGATATGGCTGTCGGCGGGAGCAAATGTCTGCACCCGCTCGCGGCCCAGTCTTGTGCTCAGCTGGCTGACCAGCGCGATGGCATCACCCTGCCGGTCCTCGCCGCCCTCAAGCCGCAATTGCTGCGGCGCCAGCGGGTCCGCCGCGACGATGCTCAGCCGGATCAGATCATAGCCGAAGCCGGGATTGAGCGCGTCGTTGAGCGCCTCGATCCGCTCGCGCAGCAGCCGTTTGAACAGCGCTGCATCACGGGTCGGCGCGCCGGTTTCGATGCCGAGTCGTGCGACATCGCCATCGCAGCGGAACAACAGTATCCGGATCATCCGCGCGCCCTGGCCGCGCTGGTTGAGCCGTTCGGCGGCTTCCGCGAACAGCTCCGAGAGGCAGGTGAGCGCCGCATCGATATGGGTCAGCGGTTCGGCAAAGCGGCGCTCGGTGACGATATTGCCTACCCTGCGCAGTGGATCGATCGGGCGGTCTTCGCTGCCCAGGATCCGGTCGAGGCGAAGCGTGAGCTCCATTCCGAACCGGGCTGCCAGATTGGCGCGCGGGCGCTCGGCCAGATCGCCTATGCGGTATAGCCCGGCCCGCTCCAGCGCCTGGTGGGTCTTGGCGTCCATGGCCAGCGCCGACACCGGCAGCTGCGCCTCCGCACCTTCCTTCAGCCCGTGCCGGGCCAGCGCCAGCGCGGCATCGGGGGTGCCGGCCAATGCCCAGCAGATAGCATGGCCGACCGCGTCGAGCCGGTCCTCGGCATCCTGCGCCAGCGCTGTCTCGCTTTCATAGAAATGCGCGGCGCCGCTGATATCGAGGATCAGCGCATCCGGCGGTTCGGCCGCGACCATCGGCGTGTAGCGCTCGCAGGCTTCTGCCAGCCGCGCCAGCAGACTGGCGTCGGCCAGCGGGTCATGGTCAAAGGCCAGCAGCTCCGGCACGCGCGCCCGCGCATCGGCCAGCTTCATGCCCGGACCCAGGCCCAATGCCACGGCCTGCCGGTCGGCCGCCATGATCACCATCGCGCCGCGAATTTTGTCGGTCAGGGCAAAGGGCCGCTCAGGCGGCCCGCGTTCCCGGATGATCCGCTCGGCCGGCAGAAAGGGCAGGAACAGCGCCAGGGTACGGCGCGCGCTCATGACTTTGCTGCTGCTCGCGGAAGACTTGATCGTCACGGTTCCACTCCAGTCGGGCGCTCAGCCCGTAAAGACCGCTGCGGTGGCGCAGCAGGCTGATATCAAAAACACTATGGCCCGGAGCATTGGCCGCAAGCGGGACGGACGGCGCAGCGGCCACTTGCCAGCGACTGAAGGCAGCGGTCGGCAGCGGATTGTCCGCATCGCCGCCGCAGCGCAGCAGCAGGCCAAGCACGCCGGATTTCTGTGCCGACAGCGACAGCCGCCTTGTCGCCGTCAGGTCGAGGCCCCTGGGCTTCCTGCCTGACAGTTCGGCAATCACCGCACCCATCGCCGGAGAGCGTATGCCGTCGGCTGCCGCGCGCAGCACCGCTATGCTGTCCGGCGCATCGACGTGGATAATGCCGGAAGGATCGATCCCGAGCTCCGCCAGCCCCGGCGGATAGAGCCGGCCCTGTCGTCTGGCCTGGCCGCTTTCGCTGATCCACAATATCGGTTTCCTGTCCGAACCCAGCGCCCGGCACCGCTGCGCGAGCAGCAAGGCCAGGGCCGCTGCGCTGCTCCGGTCGCTTTTGTCCGCCGCATGCAATTCGTGCAAGGCGGCGCGCGGCAGGCCCGGCTGGTCCGCATTGCCGCGCAGGGCGGCATCAACCCGGTTGACGCCAAAGCCGAAGTGGGAGGGGCTGTCCGCATCCTCCGCCGCTTTTACGCCGGATGCGGCCAGAATCTTGCCGAGCCGCGCTTTTAACGCAGCTGCTTTTTGGCCCGCCGTTTTAGGCTCGGCCGGAGAGTTTGCCGGCGAGAGCCCAAAAGCACCACCCGAATCCGAATCGCTATTGTTCATGGTTTGTTCTAAAATAGAGAGTGGATGGCTTTGGTCAAGCAGACTCGTGATTTGTGGCGACCATTTTCGCTGCTGACCAAGCCGGAATAATTAGCAAGGGCCCAAAAAAGACCGCCCCTGTCGAGAGACAGGGGCGGCAAGGCGCACATGGTAACCGTGACGCGGGTTTAGAAAAAACCGGTCACGATGGCCAAAGCTATGATGGCCGAGCCGGTCGACACGCCCAATATGATGATCATATGACGGGTCGTGAAACCTTGGCGGGCTCTGGTTTTGTCCAATTGTTTCTTCATATATTTTTCCTGTTTTTCAGATTGTGCGATTATAGGCTGGCCGAAAGCATCCATGATGCTTCTTCCAGCGCCCCGATCCGTGACGTCAGAAGGTCGGCGGTAAACACATCGTCGGCTTCTTCAGCGATTTTCACAAATTCGCGCATCTGGTTGGCCACGGCAAGATTGTCGCCGGACAGCTGCTTGAGCATCGCTTCAACATCGCCCCATTCGACCTGATCGTCGATAACGCTGTTGTTGATATAGGTGGACAGGCCAACCGGCGTTTTTGCGCCCAGCGCCCGGATTCTCTCGGCGATCTCGTCGATCGATGCGGCGAGATCTTCATATTGCGCTTCGGTAAGCTTGTGGACACTGACAAACAGCGGGCCGGTCACATTCCAGTGTACCGACTGCGTCTTCTGGTAGAGCACGTAGGTCGAGGCCAGTGCCTCGCCCAGCTTTCCGGCCATTTCGGCGCGGTCGGCCTGCTTGATATCTGTCTTCATTTCGCGAAGTTCTGCAGTTTTGATAGTCATAGAATACCTTTCTCTTCTCTGGTGCGCTCGACGAACTGGCGGAGCGCCGTACCCAACCAACATTACGCACTCATCCTTTTTTGGTTCCGTGCGACGGGACAGAATATGCGAGGCCGGAGACGCCTGAATTCTGCTCGATTGGTCCACGCCCGGGATCCGGTGATTCCCGGATTTTCTGGAACCAATGCGCAGTCTGCCGCGTAGATATCATATAACCCCCCAACGAAAGGCAGACCGAAATGACGAAGATTTCAAATGCAAAAATAGCGATGCTTGCGACCAACGGTTTTGAAAAATCGGAGCTTTTTGAACCGAGGAAACAGTTGCTCGACGCCGGCGCAGAGGTCACGATCATATCGCCGGAATCCGGCTCGATCAAAAGCTGGGATGAAAAGGACTGGGGCGAGAGCATCGCCGTAGATATGACTCTGGACAATGCCAGCGAGAGCGATTTCGACGCGCTGGTTTTGCCCGGCGGACAGATGAATCCGGATATATTGCGGGTAGAGGCGAAAGCGATCGATTTTGTGAAAGCCTTTTTCGATGCCGGCAAGCCGATTGCGGCCATCTGTCACGCACCATGGCTGCTGATCGAGGCGGATCTCGTGCAAGGCCGCAAGGTTACCGGCTACAAGTCGATCAAGACCGATCTGATTAACGCTGGCGGGCGGTTCGAAGACAGCGAGGTTGTGGTCGATAACGGCCTGATCACCTCGCGCCATCCCGGCGATCTGGATGCGTTCTGTGCCAAGATTATCGAGGAGGTCAGGGAAGGTCTGCACAAGCGGACGCAGAAAGCGGCCTGAACTGCAAACACCGGACCGATCGCGCCGGCGGTGCAGCCTGTCCTGCCGGTGCGTCGGTTCGCCTCAATCGCCTTAACAAGCCGAGTGCGCGCTTTTTAGCCCGTTCCTCGTACTAAAATGGCCAATTTGTAACTTTAAGGAGTAATTTATGAAGAATTTTTTCACCCTGATGACCGGTGCGGCACTGCTCGCCGCAACCCCCGCCCTGGCGCAGGATGCCGCCCCGAAGGTCGAGGCCCAGGTTGGCATGAAGGTGTTCGGGCCGAATGGCGGTGAAGTCGGTACGGTCGAGTCCGTGAGCGATGCCGCTGTGGTTGTAGACACCGGCACGCACAAGGCCGCTCTCGGGACCGAAGCCTTTGCGAAAGCCGACAACGGCCTTTCGATCATGATGACAAAGGTTGATCTCGATGCCGCCGTCGCCAAGGCGACCGCTGACGCGAAGGCCCGATTGATCGCCAGCCTGACCCCGGGCACCGAAGTGAAATCGGTAACCGGTGCGGCGGTGATCGGTACCATTCAGGGCAAGGATGCCGAATATGTAACCGTGGATCATGAAGGCCAGGAAGTGAAGCTTCCCGTCGATGCCTTTCTGACCCAGGCCGATGGCGGCGTTGCCATCACGATGACCGCCGACCAGTTCGAGGCGGCCATTTCCGGCGCCCAGACGCCCACCCAATAAACACCAGCTTGTTGCGCTGACGGCAGCAGGACTATTGTCCTGTGGCCGTCAGCTGCTGAACTTCAATCCCAGTTCATACATGGCGATCGCTGCCTGCGCGGCCTCGCCGCCCTTGTTCTTGCGCGTCTTGTCAGCGCGCGCCAGCGCCTGCTCTTCATTCTCGACGGTGATGATGCCGTTGCCGACCGCTGCGCCGTCCATGGTCAGAGCCATGATCCCGCGCGCGCTTTCGCCGGCGACAATTTCAAAATGATAGGTTTCACCGCGGATGACGACACCGATCGCGACAAAGCCGTCATAGAGTTCGCTGTCGATCGCCAAAGAGATGGCCCCCGGGATCTCCAGCGCGCCGGGGACGGTAAGGACCTCATGCTCGTGCCCCGCCGCTTTGAGCGCGTCGGTAGCCCCTTCGATCAGCATGTCGTTGAGATGGTCGTAAAAGCGCGCTTCGACGATCAGGAATTTTGCCATAGTCTGTTTCTTTCAGTTTCTTGAGCCCCTCCTTTTCAAGGGAGGGGTTGGGGTGGTTTCTCTCGTCGAAGAACAGGTCTTCGCTTCTCAATGCATTTCTGGCGGCACCATAGTCGTTCGCTGACGCGAGCGATGCTTGCGCATCGCCACTGCCCCTTGATCCCCTCCTCTAAAGAGGATGGGCAGAAATTACTATGCCGTCTCCAGTTCCTTGCTCGCCTCGCTGCCATGTTCGGCGGGCACAGCATGTTGGCCAATGATCCTGAGGCCATAGGCATCAAGCCCGACCAGGTCATGACTGGTGTTGGTCAGCAGCTCCATGTCGTGCACGCCCAGTTCGCTGAGAATCTGCGCGCCGACACCATAGTCGCGCAGCTGGTCCATCGGCGGCGGCTTGCCGCCACCGAGGCTGCGAACCTGCCGGGAATAGAGATCGGGCACGCGCGGACTGATGAACACGATAATTCCCGCCCCTTCTTCGCCGATGATCTTCATTGATTCCTGCAGCATGTTGGCCCGACCGGTGTCCTGCCCGAACAGGTCGGGGAAGATTGCGGTCGCGTGCATCCGCACCAGGGTCGGCTTGTCGGGATCGATATGGCCTTTCTGCAGCACGATCTGCTCGCTCTCGGTGGCGCTATTGTAGAATGTGATCGCATTCCACTCGCCGCCCCAGCGGCTGGTGAAGCGCGCTTCCTCGCGGCGCTCGGTCAGATGGTCGTGACGCAGGCGATAGGCGATCAGGTCGCGGATCGTGCCGATTTTCATGCGATGATGCTGGGCAAATTCGATCAGGTCGTCGAGCCGCGCCATTTCGCCGTCATCCTTCATGATCTCGCAGATCACACCGGCCGGGTTGAGACCGGCCAGCCGCGACACGTCGACCGCCGCTTCGGTATGGCCGGCGCGCACCAGCACGCCGCCGTTGCGCGCCTGCAGCGGGAAGACATGGCCGGGCGTGACGATTTCTTCCTTGCCCTTGGTCCGGTCGATCGCCACCGCCACGGTACGCGCGCGGTCGGCGGCGCTGATCCCTGTGGTGACGCCGTCGCGCGCCTCGATCGAGGTGGTGAAGGCGGTTTCATAGGCGCCGCGGTTGTTCTGGCTCATCATGTCGAGGCCCAGTTCCTCGACCCGGTCCCGGGTCATCGCCAGGCAGATCAGGCCGCGGCCATATTTGGCCATGAAATTGATCGCGTCGGGGGTCGCCATCTGCGCCGGGATGATCAGGTCGCCCTCATTCTCCCGGTCCTCGTCATCGACCAGGATATACATGCGCCCGTTGCGCGCCTCGTTGATAATCTCCTCCGCCGTCGCCATCACGCCGCTGCCGCCGCGCGAAAGATAGGTCTCCAGCTTGCCCAGCGTTTCCGCGGTCGGGTTCCAGTCTTCCTGCCCCAGACTGCGCAGGCTGTTGGCATGCAGGCCGGCGGCCCGGGCCAGGCCGGCACGGGTTTCCTTGCCGGAGTCGATCAGTTCGACCAGTTGCTCGATCAGGATTTTGCTCATGGGACTCGGCCTTTCAATGTGATTTCGGGAATCGAATATCACACCACAATGTGATGCGTCTAGGAAAATATCACATCGGCTTCACATAACCCGACATTCTGACGAACTATCCTGACCAGCTCGTCCCCTCGCCCTCAAGCGGAGAGGTTCATCTCCTCCAGCAGCCCCGCCGCCCGATAGGTTTCATTCAGCGCATCATGGAAATGCGCCACGCGAATCTCCTGGTCGCTGAGCCAGGCGCGGTCGAAGCCGCTCGACCGGGCCCCGGCCTGGACCCGGGCGAGCAGGCTGATGTCCTGGTCGATCGTTTCGGTCATGCTCTTGTTGCCGGACAGGATATCTTCATGGCCGAAGCAGTCGCGGGGCACGCGCCCGTCGACGGCTTCGCTGTTTCCGCTCGCGGCATGCATCGTCTGCTTGTGCTCCGGGTTGCCGCCGAGCGCCGGATCCGGGCTAAGCTGCAGCGTCCACTTGTCGAGATAGGATTTCGACGGATCATCGGGGTGCGGGCGCGAGCGCATCATCCACAGGCCTTCCGGCGAACCGGACAGGATGATGTTGGGGAACAGATTATATTGAAACACGGTGGTCAGCTGCTCGTCGGACAGCGCCGAATAGTCATAGCCGTTGCTGCCGCTCTGCTCGCGCTTGGCCCTGGTGATCGCCGCCGGAATCTCGGCGACCCGACCGACAAATTCGCTGGCGTCGATACCGAGCGCGGTCAGCTGCATTTCCTGATAATCGGTCGGCTTGTCGGGCACCGGATAGCGGCTGTCGGTAACGAAGCCCGGCACGTACAGGCCGGTATGACCGTTTTCGAACAGCTCGTCCGTCGCACTGGGGCAGTCGACGAAGCGTTTGTGCTGCGGATGGATATGGTCGACATGATAGAGTTCGGAGAAATTGTCGATCATCGCCTTCCAGTTGCAACCGACGCTGACCGTCTGGTCCTCGATCAGGTCCATCTTGGCGATCTGGTAGGGCGCGGCCCGCTCGACCAACTTGCCCAGAAAACCGGACAGCGGCTCCGCCTCCGGGTCCATGTTGACGAAGACAAAGCCCTGCCATGTCTCCAGCCGCACCGGCTTGATCCGCAGCCGGTCGGCGGGCAGACCTTCGGCAAAACTGTCCGGATCGGGTGCGCCACGCAAGCTGCCGTCGAGTTTGAAGCACCAGGCATGATAGGGACAGGTGATCAGCGGTGTGCTGCCAACGCCCTCTTCGAGCAGCCGCGTACCGCGATGGGTGCAGGCATTGTGATAGGCGTAAAGCGCACCGTCTTTTGCACGGGCGATGATGATCGAGTCGTGGCCGACATCGAAGGTGACCGTGCCATTGGGTGTCTCGAGATCGCTTGCCAGCGCCGCCAGCAACCAGGTCTTGCGCCAGATATGGTCGGATTCGACGCGCGCGTGCCGCCGATCATGATAGCGGGTGCCATCGACGGGCACGGTTGCCACTTCTGTCGCCTTGATCACTGCACCGTCTCCCAACGCCTTGCTTTTCGGCAGGATAGACCTTTGGCAATGGTCAAGGCAGTAGCAATTTTACCAGCTTGTTCGGGCGGGTGCGGGCAAGGCGGACAGGATTATCGCGCGGTGCGCCTGCCGGGCAGCATCCGGTGCAGCGTATTGTCCTTGACCACATAATGATGGAACAGCGCGGCGAGCGCGTGCAGACCGATCAGATAATATCCGATCTCGCCGACCGTTTCGTGCAGCTCCTCGATTTGTTCCGCCAGCGCCTTGTCCGGTGCGATCAGGGCAGGGAGCTCCAGCCCGAAAAAGGGGACGGTCTTGCCTTCACCGCTGAGAATCAGCCAGCCGGCGATCGGCATCCCCAGCATGAAGACGTAGAGCGCGAGATGGGTCGCCTTGGCCAACAGCATTTGCCACGCTGGCGGTTCCGGCTTGATCGGCGGTTTCACTGTCAAAAGCCGTGCCACGATCCGGATGATCACCAGCGCCAGCACCGACAGGCCAAGCATGAAATGCCAGGTCTTCAAGCCCTCGCGCATGTCACTGCCCTTGAGATAATTTTCGCGCAGCAGGATGCAGCTGTAGACAGCCGTTATCAGCAGCAGCATGGCCCAGTGGAGAAAAATGGAAAGGCGGGTATAGCGGTCGCGGGCTTGGGCAGCAGTCATCGGGATCTCTTTTCTTTCGCGTTTCAACCTGTGCTTTTCGGCGCAAGTATCTGTGGTTACAAAAATGTCCGCAGCGTGTCGACAAACAGTTTGAACTGGTCGTGGTGCAACCAGTGGCCGGCTTGCTGGAATTCCTTCACCGAGACATTGTCGCCAAAATATTGGAGTCGGCCGTCCTTCTCCGGATTGCTCGCCCAGCTGTCGGCGCCATAGTGAAGCTGGGTCGGGCAGGTGATATTGCCCCACAGCTCGCGGATCGCATCCTGACTGAGATCGATGCTGTCCCAGTGTTGCACATAGGGATCGAATTTCCAGCTGTAGCTGCCGTCCTCGTTGCGGATCACCGCATGGGTGGTCAGATGGCGGGCCTGTTCGTCGGACAGATGCTGGTTGGCGTCCTGCATGCGTTTCAGCGCGTCCTCGAAAGTCGGATAGCGTTTCACCTGCCGCCCGGCGGCCTTGCGCTTTTCCTCGATCGAGTTGCGCACTCGTTGCAGCTGACCGATTTTCTCCCGCTCGGCGAGCATTTCCGGGCCGGGGCCCATGCCCTCGATCGCAACCAGCTTGCGCACGGTTTCAGGATAGAGGCCGGTGTAGCGCAGCGCGATATTGCCGCCCATGCTGTGCGCGACAATGGTAACCGGCGACAGGTCAAGCTGATGGATCAGCTGCGCCAGATCCGTGACCATCGCCATCGGGGCATAATTGCCGTCGGTGCTCCACTGGCTGTCGCCGTGACCGCGGATGTCGGGGCAGATGATATGCCAGTCGTCGCGCAACGCTTGCGCGGTCCAGTCCCAGTTGCGGCAATGGTCCTTGCCTCCGTGCAGCAGGATCAGCGGCGGTTTGTCTTCATTGCCCCAGTCGGCATAATGCAGCTTGAGCCGCTGGGAAAAATAGCTGTGCGAGGCGGGGCCGATCAGGGTCATATGCGTTCCATCGCGAAAGAAGAATTGGACATGGTCTTTAAGGGGAACAGAGGGTTTCGACAAGCGTCTGTCATACAAGGGTGAGCACGCGCGTTCTGCCTCGCAGGCAGATGGCGATGCGTAGGCGCTTGACAATATATCGATATATCCATAAGTAACGATATATGGATTCGATCAAGGCAATAGAAGCGCTCGGCGCCCTCGCACAAAACACGCGGCTGGATGTGTTCAAGCTGCTGGTGCGCCATGAACCGGCGGGCCTGCCGGCCGGGGAGATCGCCAAGCGGTTGCAGGTTCCGCAAAATACCATGTCCTCCCATCTGTCGATCCTGTCGCACGCCGGTCTGGTCTCTTCCAGACGGGACAGCCGCCTGATCATTTACCGCGCCCGTCTCGCCGAGATGAACGCGCTGATCGCGTTCCTGCTGGAAAATTGCTGTTCCGGTGACGAGTGCACACCCCTTGCCAACCAACTTGAAAGGCTCTGCAAATGAAGCGCATGCATATCCACGTCGGCGTCGCCGATCTCGCCGCCTCGATCCAATTCTATTCCACCCTGTTCGATACCGAACCGACGGTGACAAAGGACGACTATGCCAAATGGATGCTCGACGATCCGCGGGTCAATTTTGCGATCTCGTCGGAAAAGCACGCGACCAGGGGCATCGAGCATCTCGGCATCCAGGCCGAAAACCCGGACGAGTTGCAGCAGGTCTTCAGCCGCCTCCGCAGCGCCGATGCACCGGTGCTCGAAGAGGGCCAGACCACCTGCTGCTATGCCAAGTCGGAAAAGAGCTGGATTGCCGATCCGGACGGAGTCGTCTGGGAGGCTTTCTATACCAACGGTGAATCGGTGGATTATGGCGAGGGGCCGACATTGTCTGCGGTCTCGGCCAATGCGTCGGAAAGCAGCTGCTGCACGCCTTCGGCCGTATCGGCCGGATGAGCTGAAAGGCCGGCTGGTTTTTCTTGATGTCTTTAAAATAGGGCCCTGAACAATGGCAGAGCAATCGCTTTCAACGGCCGCTGATGCGGGGCTGGGCCTGTTCGAAAAATGGCTGTCGCTCTGGGTCGCGAGCGCGATACTGGCGGGCATGGTGATCGGCAATATCGCGCCCGGCGCGGTCGGGATACTGGCCGGGCTGGAATATGCCTCGGTCAATCTGGTGGTCGCAGTGCTGATCTGGGCGATGATCTACCCGATGATGGTCGGCGTCGATTTTGCCAGCCTGCGGCATATCGGCGACAAGCCCAAGGGCCTGCTGATCACGGTGATCGTCAACTGGCTGGTCAAGCCGTTCACCATGGCCGCTCTGGCGGTGCTGTTTTTCGAATATTTCTTCGCGAGCCTGATTTCGCCGGATGACGCCCAGCAATATATTGCCGGCCTGATTCTGCTCGGCGCTGCCCCGTGCACGGCGATGGTCTTTGTCTGGTCGCAGATGACCAGGGGCGATCCCGCCTACACGCTGGTCCAGGTTTCGGTGAACGACATCATCATGATCTTTGCCTTCGCGCCGATCGTGGCGGTGCTGCTCGGGGTCACCGACATCGCCGTGCCCTGGGAAACGCTGCTGCTCTCGGTGCTGCTCTATGTCGTGATCCCGCTGGTCGCCGGGGCGCTGACCCGCCGGGCGTTGCTGGTCCGGTCTGCCGCCGGGGAGGCGGCGATCACCACCTTTACCGGACGGATCAAGCCGCTGTCCGTTCTGGGGCTGTTGTGCACGGTCGTGCTGCTCTTTGCCTTCCAGGCGCAGACCATCGTCACCCAGCCGTTGCTGATCGCCCTGATCGCGGTGCCGATCATCATCCAGAGCTACGGCATATTCCTGGTCAGCTATGCTGCCGCATGGGCCTGGAAAGTACCACATAATGTCGCGGCGCCCTGCGCGTTGATCGGCACCTCCAATTTCTTCGAGCTGGCCGTGGCTGTGGCGATCGGTGTCTTTGGCCTGGGCAGCGGCGCGGCGCTTGCCACGGTTGTGGGTGTGCTGGTGGAAGTGCCGGTGATGCTGTCGCTGGTCGCTTTTGCCAACCGCACCCGGGCGAAATTCCCGGCGGCATAGCGTGATTGCCGTCCTGTTCCAATCCGGCCCGCGCGCGCGAGATTGAAAGCATGTTGCAATGAATCTCGTGCTGCTTATCCTGACCATATGAAATGTCCGATGCTCAAACTGATGATCCTGTTTTGCGGTTGCGTGGCAAACACAATGGCGACTGCGGCGGAACGGCAGCCTGTATCGCTTGAACCCGGTTCGAATTGGACTGTCGATTATGCTGACGATAGTTGCAGGTTGCTTCGCCAATTTGGGACCAAAGAAGACACGGTCGTGTTGATTTTTAACAGATTTGCTCCGGGTGACCAGTTCCAACTGACGGTTGCCGGTAAGCCAGTCGCCCTGAAGCGTGCGACAAGACCCGCTTCCATCCGGTTCGGCCCTACGGAGGCAGAGCAGGAACACGGTTTTGCCCCTGGCATTATGGGCGATGGAAAGTCCGCACTTGTATTTGCTGGCCAGATGCGGATCGCGCCTCTTACCGAAGGCGAACGAGAAAAAATGGAAAACTCCGAGAAGGGGGCATTTATTTTGCCACCGATCAGTGATGAACGCAAAGCGGCAGTTACCGAACTGACCATAGGGCGCCCTTTGTCGCGACCGGTGATCCTGAAACTCGGTGCGATGGACAAACCTCTCGCGGCTCTCTCTGCCTGTCAGGATGAGCTGATGACCCATTGGGGCATTGACGTCGAAAAACATCGCCATCTTTCAGCGCTTGCGCGGCCGGATGGCAATCCCGGCCGGTGGGTCAATGCCAATGACTATCCCCGCGGCATGATCGCCAGAGGGAAAGAGGCAATCGTCCATTTTCGCATGAGCGTGGATGAAAAAGGTGATGCAACCGCCTGCTATATCCAACAATCCACGCGACCCAAGGCTTTTGACGATGTCGTTTGCCGATCGCTGATGAAGCGGGCCAAATTTCAGCCGGCTCGGGACCAAAACGGCAAACCGATTGCGTCCTATTATCGAAACACCGCAAGGTTCATGATACCGTGATGCCGTTTCCTGTCCGATAAGGGATATCAGGGACGGACGACCAGATTTCCGAGATGCTTGCCGTTGAACAGCATGAACAGGGCTTCGGGAAACTGATCGATGCCTTCAACCACATGTTCCGGCAGGACCAGCTTGCCGCTGCGCAGCAGGTCGGAGATTTCGGCGATCGCTTCCGGATAGCGCTGTTCATGGTGGCTGACGACAAAGCCCCGCATCGACGCGTTGCGTTCGGCCAGCCGGAGATAGAGTTTCGGTCCGCGCACATCGGCGAGATTCTGATATTGCGAAATCGCGCCGCAGATCACGACGCGCGCGCCCGCCTGGGCGAGATTGGCGAGCACATGGTCCAGTATCTCGCCGCCGACATTGTCGAAAAAGACGTTGACGCCATCCGGCGCAGCCTTTGCCAGCGCCTCGCCGACATTGCTGTTTTTGTAGTCGATCGCAATATCCGCACCGAGCGTATCGGTCAGATAGGCGCATTTTTCCGGACCACCGGCAATGCCGATGACAAAGGCGCCACGCTGCTTGGCCAGCTGCACGACAACCGACCCGACGGCGCCGGCGGCGCCCGAAACCACCACAACGTCATCCTTTTGCACTTCCCCGACGCTGACCAGTCCGACCCATGCGGTCAGTCCGGTGGTGATGCCGAGCGGTCCGGCAAAGGCGCTGGCCGGTATGCCCTCTTCCGGGCTGATCTGACGCGCGGCCGCTTCGGGCAGCAGCGCATGGGTTTGTGCCGACATCAGGCCGTAGACCCAGTCGCCCACCGCCAGCTTGTCGCTGCTGCTTTCGACGACTTGTCCAACTCCGAGCGCCCGGATGGTCGATCCGATATCGCCGGTCCGGTGCATTCCCTCCTCGTTGAGGGTTGTCCGGATCCAGGCATCCATGGAAAGCGTGTCGACCTTGGCGACGACATGGCCCGGCGGGATATCGGATATGGTCTGATCCTCGATGCCGAAGTCATCGATAACGGGCATGCCATTGGGGCGCTGTTTGATAAAGACCCTGCGGTTCTGGATAGCGATGGTCAAGCTCCTGAAGAGGGAGTAAAGGGAGCCAACGGCTTATGTTTCCTGCCACGGGCGGCAAGTAGCATTTTGAGTAGCGGCGAGCGTCTGCAGGTCCCGTACCAATATAAATATTGGCGTTCATCGCAGGCATGCAGCTAGCCCAGAGCCACACCCTCGATGGTGATCCGGTTGAGATAGCGGCGGTGGCCCTGATAGTCGTTCAGCGCATAATGCCAGGTCGCGCGGTTGTCCCACATCGCCAGATCGCCCTCGCGCCAGACATGGCGGTGGTGGAAGCGGTCCTGCTGGATATGGTCGTATAGTTGCTGCAGCAGGGCCCGGCTCTCTTCCGGTTCCATATCGACAATTTCCAGGGTGAAGCCGGGATTGACATAGAGACCCTTCGCGCCGGTATCGGGGTGGGCCAGCACGACCGGATGCACCGCGGTCTGCCCTGCCTGATCCGGATTGGTATAGCGGTCGCCCACTGCCTTGCGATAGGCACTCTCTTCGCCAAAGACATGGGCATTGCCGTGCCGTGCCTTCAGGTCCTTGATCCGCTCTTTCATAAGGTCATCCAGCGCATCATAGGCGGCAGCCATCCCCGCGAACAAGGTATCGCCGCCGCTTGGCGGGATTTCCAGCGCATAGAGGATCGAGCCCATCGCCGGTGCCTCATCATAGCTGTGGTCGGTGTGCCAGCCGCCGCCGATATTGAGCTGCTGGTCCGGTTCCTTGAGAACCTCGGCGATTTCGGGATAGCCCTCGCGCCGTTTGAAGAAGCGGTTGAAATCGATAGCCCCCCAGCGTTCGGCAAAGGCGATATGCGCTTCGGGGGTGAGTGTCTGCTCGCGGAAGAACAGCGCGCCATGGTCCAGAAAAGCCTGCCGGATGGCCGCAAACTCGTCATCGTCCAGCCGCGTGACATCGATATCCTCGACAATCGCGCCCACCGCCGCGCTGGCCTTTGCAATCCGCATCATACTCTCCCGTTAATCCGTCTCACTATGCGGCGGAATATATGATAGTGTAGCAGCGAATTAGGTTTTTAGGAGTCCTCATCATGGCTGACAAGAATAACAGGATAGCGCTCAATCGCCGGCAACTGCTCGCGGCCTCCGCTGCCACCGGGGTTGCGCTGACCGCCGGTCCGGCCACTGCCGCTGCCGAAAGGGCGCCGGACCTGACCGGCAAGGCCGTGCTGGTCACCGGCTGTTCCTCCGGCTTCGGCAATCTCGGTGCCATATTCTATGCCGAACAGGGCGCGAAAGTGTTCGCGACGATGCGCAATCTGCCGCGTGCAGAGGCGGCGGCGCTGGCCGAGACTGCCGACGAACGCAGCCTTGATATCACAATATTGGAACTGGATGTCTTGTCGGATGAATCTGTTGACCAGGCTGTCGCCGAGGCGGAACGGCTCAATGGCGGCGCGCTCGACGTGGTCGTCAACAATGCCGGTATCGGCACTGGCGCACCGGTCGAGCTGCAGGATCTGGCGATGATGCAGTTGCTGTTCGACACCAATGTCATGGGCTACCAGCGGGTCGCCCGCGCCGCGCTGCCGAAGATGCGGGCGAAAAAGTCCGGTCTGGTCGTCAATATCTCCTCCCAGCTCGGCCGGGTGATGGTGCCCGGCATGGGGCTGTACAGCGCGACCAAGTTCGCGTTGGAATCGATGAGCGAGCAAATGGCCTATGAACTGGTCCCGCATGGCGTCGACGTGACCATTGTCCAGCCGGGCGGCTATCCGACCAGGATCTGGGAAAATGGCAATCGCTATACGATGGCGATGCTGGAAGAGGCCGATGACGAGCGCAAGGCCGCCTATCAGGCGCTGGTCGATGGCGCACTCCGCAACAGCGGCGGGTCCACCGATCCCATGGATGTTCCCCGGGCGATTGCGAACGTGATCGCAATGGCGCCCGGCAAACGGCCGCTGAGGCTGCCGGTCCATCCGGGCGGCAAGCCGCAGCTCGGGATCAACCAGGTCAGTGCGCAGACCCAGGTGGCGATGCTCGGCAACTCGCCCTTCGGTCCGTGGGTCAAGGATGTGAACGGACGCGGTTAGCGCTGGCAGCAGGGGAGGCTAGAGCGCTGCCGGCACGGCGGTTTCAGGCCGTGCGCTTTACCAGCAACAGCGGCGTCAGATAGATGACCAGAAACACGGTATTGGGGATGACATTCTGCGGGTTGCCCGACGCGACCGATGCGCTGCTGTCGATTCCGAACCAGACCAGGAATGTGTAGATCGAGCCCTTGCGGATCAGGTCGCTGCCCTGTTCCACACCCGGCGCAGTGATGAAGAGATACATGGCCATCAGTCCGCCAAATACACCGCCTGCAATCGCCATCGCCAGTTTCGCCTCCGCCGTGTCCAGCCCGCCCACGCCATTGCCGCCGGCAGACGCGAACTGAAAGAACAGCTCGTTTGCGCCGGTAAAGTCGTTGACGCCGGCCAGGGCGAACACGACAGCGACCAGAAGGGAAAAGCTGCCGACGATACGGATATAGCGGCCTGCGGCTTGCGGTGACATGATCTTCTCCTGTTTGAATTGCCTATCCGGTAAAGCACAGCGTAATCAGTGAAACAATTACCTCCCGGGTAAGTGCATGGCGAGCGACCCATGCTATGGGTCAGGGATATTGTGGAGAGACTGAAGGAGATTGTCATGCCGTCGGAGTTCGGAGCGATCCTGAAAGACTGGCGCAAGGTCCGCCGGTTCAGCCAGCTCGACCTCAGTCTCGAGGCGGAGATGTCGGCCCGCCATCTGAGTTTTCTCGAATCGGGCCGTGCCAATCCCAGCCGGTCGATGGTGCTGCGTCTGTCGGAAGCGCTGCAGCTGCCCCGTCCGGCCGCCAATCAGGCGCTCAATGCTGCGGGTTTTGCACCGGTCTATCCCAGTCTATCGGACGACGCACCGGAACTGGAACCGGTCAATCAGGCGATTGCGACGATGCTCGACCATCATGATCCCTTCCCCGGCTATGCCATCGACCGGCACTGGAATATCGTGGCCAGCAACACGGGTGCCGAAATGATCATCGCGCTGGCCGCGCCCGGCGGGCCGGCCAATCTGATCGAGATACTGATCGCCTGCGCCGGGCTCGACCTGATCGAGAACTGGGACGAGGTCGCGGTGCTGACCCTCTCGCGCCTGCGCACCGAGATACTGGAACTGGGCGGCGACGAGACGCTGTCGGCAATGGCCGGACGGCTGGCGGGGCACGAGCGGGTGCGGCAGGTCGATATGGGCTCGATCGATCTCAACCAGGCAGTGATCCCGACAATCTTTCGCGTCGGCGAGGAGCGCCTGTCGCTGTTCTCGGTGATCGCCCAATTCGGATCGGTGCAGGATATAAAGGCGGGTGAAACCCGGATCGAGCTGATGTTTCCGATGGACGATCAAACAGCCGGATTTTTCCGGCGATAGTAGACATTGCGCATTCAGCTTTGTCGCATTAGCAAACGGGAAAGACGAAGGAGAGAGAAATGCGTTTGATTTCGGGAAGCATGGCATTGGTGCTGGCGGCTTGCGCCCCGGTAGCGCACGATTCCGCAGGGTCGCCTGCACCGGCGGCAGCGGCCAAAAGCGACGTACTGGACAGTATCGCCAATCTCGTTGATGACGAGATTCCGGCGCAATTTGACTGGCAGCAGAATTTTCCCGGCTGGTACGCCGCCGTCACCCCCTACCGGATCATCGGCGACAACAAGGCCGGTATCTATTTTGTCGGAACCGAGGGGCTGGGCATGTTTTTCATCCCGACCGATGCCGGCCATATCGTGATCGACGGCGGCATGCCCGGCGAGGGGCAATATGTTGCCGACGCGATCCGCAGGCTGGGTTTTGATCCGAAAGACGTCAAAATCCTGCTCAACAGCCACGCCCATCTCGACCACAGCGGCGGCCTCGCGGAATTGAAGGCGCTGACCGGCGCACAATTGATCGCGAGCGCGGGTGACCGTTCGGCGCTCGAAGGCGGCTTCTATCTGGGGTCGGAGAATGATGCCGCGATGAACGCACCCCCGGTTGCAGTCGACCGGATCATTGCCGACGGCGAGACGCTGACGCTGGGCAATGTCTCGCTGACCGCGCAAATCACGCCGGGCCACAGCCGTGGCTGCACCTCCTGGACAATGCCGGTCGTGCAGGGCGGCGAAACCTATCAGGCGCTGTTCTTCTGTTCCGCCACGGTCGCCGCCAACCGGCTGGTCGGCCCGCCCCAATATGAGGGGATTGTCGATGACTATCGCACGACATTCGCCAAGACGAGGGACTGGAAGCCCGATATTTTTCTGGCCAATCATCCCGAATTTGCAGGCTTTGCGGACAAGCGCGCGCGTCAGCAGGCCGGCGATCCGCTGGCCTTCGTCGACCGCGAGGGCTTCCCGGCAATGCGGGCGAAGCTGGAGCAGGCATTCGAAGCCGCGCTGGAAAAGCAGAAGCTGAAATATAACGCGATCATGCGCGACTGAGATCGCGTTGGCAGCGGTCGCCGATCAGTCCTCTGCAATCCATTCGCTGCGCAGCGGCCTGGCGGCCAGTGCCATCAGCGCGGCAGCAATGAGATAGAAGGCCAGCGAGTAGAGCATGGAGTAACGCAGTCCGTCTTCGCCGTAAATCGGCGTGAGGCTGTCGGAAAGGGCGCCGAGAAAGAATATCCCGCCGCCGATACCGATGAGATTGTTGATCAGCAGGAACAGCGACGAGGCGGTGGCGCGGGAATCGGCCGGCACCAGATGCTGGACGGCGGACAGGACCGGGCCAAGCCAGACATAGGCCAGTGCTTGCGGGATCAGGAACAGGACGAAGGCAAGGGTGGCAGAGCCGCTCATGATGCCCGCAGCGAACAGCGGCACCGCCAGCAGGAAAGCCGCTGCCGGCACCAGCCCGTAGGCAGCCTTGTTCCGGCGCCCGAGCCAGTCGCCGAGCATGCCGCCGCCGAGCACGCCGGCAACCCCGCCAATCAGCAGGATCGCGCCGAAGAACAGCGAGGTGTCGATCAGACTCAGTCCGAAGCTGCGCTGCAGCAGGCTGGGCAGCCAGAAGGCGATGCCATAGCCGAGCATGGAACTGGATGCAGCGCCGAAGGCGAGAAACCAGAAGGCGCGCTTTCTGCCCAGCAGGACCACTGTGCCCTTGAAACTATAGGGGATGGCTGGCTGATCAGCCGGGACCGTATTCTTGACCTTGTCGCGAACGAAATATTTGAAAAAGGGCGCAATCAGCAAGCCGGACAGTCCGACGACAAAAAAGGCCAGCCGCCAGTCGACGGTGGCGGCAATATAGCCGCCCGCGACCACGCCGGTGGCCGATCCAAGCGGGATACCGAGGGAATAGATGGCGAGCGCCCTGGCGCGCTTTTCGCTGGGGAAATGGTCGGCAATGACGGCATAGGACGGCGCGACGCCGCCCGCTTCGCCGACGCCGACGCCCAGTCGCGCGAGAAATATCGACCAGAATCCCTGCGCAAGGCCGGTGATTGCGGTAAACCCGCTCCAGACCGCCAGCGAGATGGTGATCACCCAGCTGCGGTTTGTCTTGTCCGCGAGCCAGGCCAGCGGCACGGCCAGAGTGGAATAGAGCACCGCAAAGGCAATCCCGCCGAGCAGCCCCATCTGGGTATCGCTCAGCCCGAGGTCGGCCTGGATCGGTCCCGCGAGGATCGCAAGGATCTGGCGGTCGACGAAATTGAAAATATAGACGAGCAGCAACATGCCCAGTGCGATATTGGGTGAGGTGGCCTTGGCAGGTCGCGATGCCGCCATTCAGAATTCCAGCGACCGGAGAAAGCCGTCGATCGCGTCGATCGCTTCCGGTTCGTCAAGCATCGGCGCATGGCCTCGGTCCGGAATTTCAGCCGCGGTAAAATCATGCGGGTGGCGGCGCTGCATTTCCATGACGGTATGCGTCGACAAGATATCCGATCTCGCGCCCCGGATGGAAAGCACCGGGATCGCGGCCAGCAAGTCCCACATCGGCCACAGATCGGGGGGCGCCACATTGGCGCTGCCGTCCGAAAAGCCTGCCGAGATAGCGGGATCATATGCGAGTTGGACCCGTCCGTCGGGCAATGGGGTGCAGGTGTGCCGGGCAAAGTCCATCCAGAACCCCTCGGCCACGTCGGTGAACGCATCGCTGTTGACCCGTTTGCAATGCGCGGCGGCGGCCTCCCAATCGGCGAAGGGGGCCAGGGCACCGACATAGCTCTGGATCCGGTCCAGACCGCTTTGTTCCACATCCGGACCGATGTCGTTCAATATCATTCCGCCGGTCCGGTGTGGTTGCATGGCGGCCATGATCATGGCGATCAGCCCGCCCATCGACGTACCAATCAACACCGGTCTTTCAATGGCAAGTTCATCAAGCAGCTTGAACATGTCAGCAGCGTAGATCGCGGGATTGTAATTTTCCGGGTCGGGATCATAGTCCGACCGTCCCCGGCCACGCTGGTCGGGGACGATCAGTTTATAGTGTCCGGCCAGCTGCCCGGCCAGCGCCTCAAAATCGGCGCTGTTCCGGGTGAGGCCGTGCATCAGGAGCAGCGGCGGACCCTCCGCATCATAGATGCGGGCATAAAGGTCCAGCCGGTCATCTGCGCTGCGATAGAAATGATCGGCATAGGTCATTATTGCTGCCTAGGCGCCGATCAGAATTTCACCCCTGCCGTGACAAAGACCTGACGCGGGTTGCCGTAAAAGGCGGTCAGCGTGCCTTCGGGGCCGAGCGAACTGACCGGCAGGCCATTTGGTCCCGGGATTATCGCACCCGTAGTCGGGTTGATATTCACGAACGTATAGCCGGATGTCTTGTATTTTTTGTTGGTCAGGTTCTTGCCGTGGAGACCAATGCTCCAGCGCTTGTCGGGCGCATTGTAGACAAGATTGGCATCCCACAGGGCAAAGCCCTTCTGGTCGATGAAGGGATTGGCGATCTCGAACTGGTTGACCTTGCTGCGATAGGACAGGGTGGTCCCGAAGAAGAGGTCCCCTTCTCCTGCCGGAGTCGAATAGGCCAGTGTACCGCTGGCGGTCCATTCCGGTGTGTTCTGGACCGAACGGAACTGGGCCACATCCGTCGGTACGCCGCCGATGTTGGTGATATATTCGTCATATTTTGCGTCAATATATCCCAGCGAGCCGGACAGTGACAGCCGGTCGCCGCTGGTGGCCAGACTCTCGCCAAGCCGCGCATCCGCTTCAAACTCCAGACCCTTCAGAGTGGCCTTGCCGGCATTGTTGATCACCCCGCAGAAGGACGGCAAACCGCCCACAGTGCAGGCAACCGAGCCGGGAATCTGCACGTCCTTATAGTCGGTGTAGAAGCCGGCGAGCGCGACGTTGAGCGCGCCGTCCAGCAGGCTGCCCTTGTAGCCGATTTCATAGCTGTCGACCGATTCCGGACGGAAGCTGAGGAAGGCGGCGACTTCGTCATCGCTGGGGATACCGTTGGCATTGGTGGTCGGCGCATTGACGCCAACCCCGCGCGGGTCGAAACCGCCGCCCTTGAAGCCTTGCGAAAAGCTCGCGTAGATATTGTGCTCGGGTGTTGGCTTGTAGCTCAACGAAGCGCGCGGTGTGAATTTCTTGAACTTGGCGCTGCCCTTGAAGTTGGTGCCGGGCCCCCCGAACGGAATGCCCGCTCCGCCGAATGTCGGTGATCCGCCACCGAGATAATTCTGCCGCAAGATGCTGGCTGTCCGCTCGTCCCATGTATAGCGGCCGCCAAGCGAGAGGCTCAGCTGCTCGGTGAAGTCATAGGTGAAGTCGGCAAAAACCGCGTAGGTTTCGGTGTCGACGTCGGCTTCGGTGAAGGCGGTCAGACCGGCGAATGTCGTGAACAGCCGGACATCGAACAGGGTATCGGCCTTGGCATCCAGATAATAGAAGCCGACCAGACCGTTGAGCTTGTCGCCTTCATAGAGCAGCTGGAATTCCTGGCTGATCTGTTCGTTGCGATACAAGCCGGGTACGTCGAGATCGACCGCCGGCAAGGCATCAAAATCAATCGGCGTGGCGGTGTCATCCTTGCGCCAGGCGCTGATCGAGCGGAACGTGACGGTATCGCTGAGATTGGCGGTGATATTCATCGCCAGGCCATAAGCCTCGATATCCTGCACCGGATCATTCAGTCCGCCGCGGGTGTCGAATACGTTGGACAGTACCGGCGCTCCGGATACGGCACCCGGGATCAACCGGTGTCCGCCGCGCGGATTGCTTTCGTCCTTGGTATAGTCGCCCGAAATGCGGACCAGAACGGGCTCGCCATAGCCACCCAGTTCGATGGTTCCGCGGCCGGCCCAGATGTCCTTGTTGTAATTTTCAAGACCATTGGTCAGATTGTCGCCGAACCCGCCGCGCGACAGGCGCGCGCCCGATGCACCGATGCGGACGATGTCGGAAATCGGCATGCTGGCGGTAACCACGGCTTCGGCCTGATCATAGGTGCCGTAGGTAACCCGCGCCTTGAACGACGGGTCCTGCGGCAGGCGCTTGGTTACATATTTGACGGCTCCGCCGATCGTGTTGCGTCCGTACAACGTGCCCTGCGGGCCGCGCAGCACCTCGATGCGTTCGACATCGTAGATGTCAAGCACAGCGGCTTGCGGGCGATTGAGATACACGTCGTCGAGATAGATGCCGACGCCCTGCTCGAAGCCCGATACCGGGTCCTGCTGGCCGATACCGCGGATGAAGGCGGACAGCGTCGAATTGGTGCCGCGTGACGATTCCAAAGTGGTGTTTGGCGTGGTCAGGCCAAGGTCGGTGATATCGGCAGCACCCTGCTGCTCCAGTTTTTCGGCAGAATAGGAGGTGATCGCGATCGGCACATCGATCAACCGCTCTTCGCGACGCCGCGCGGTAACCACGATAACGCCATCGTCAGACGCCTCACTGGCCGATTCGGCGGTCTGGGCATGAAGGCTCGCAGGAGCGACGAGGCCGCCCGCAAGTCCGGTGACAATCGCTGCATAGCTGACGGTGTGCTGGAATTTCATGAAAGCATCCTCCTTGAATATCTGCCCGGAATTTCCGGGTCGTCGGAGGCGCTATATTGAAACATGAATCAAATTTCAACTTAGAAATTTGCTTATCCGGTTAAATGCGGTTAGCCGTGACATTATGGCCACTGAATATACCGAACATACCGAGTCCAACGGCAAGCAGCCGCGCACCGCGCGCGGGCTGAAAACCAAGCGGAAGCTGCTGGATGCGGCGGCACTGGAATTTGGTGAGAAGGGGTTCCATGAAGCCTCGATCACGGGAATCACCCAGCGTGCCGGAACCGCGCTCGGCAGTTTCTACACCTATTTCGATTCAAAGGACGAACTGTTCAGCGCACTGGTCAGGGATATGAGCGCGCGGGTTAAGAGCCTTGCCGGGAGCGCAACGACGGAATGGCAGGATGCGCTGGAGCGGGAACGGTTGGCGTTCGAGGCGTTCATGACCTTTGCCCGTGAACACAAGGAAATCTATCGTATCATCGACGAAGCCGAATTTGTGGATCCGGAAAGTTACCGCCTGCACTATGAAGGCGCGGCCATGCGCATCCACGAACGCTTGCAGGAAGGCAGCGCCGCCGGTGATCTCCGGGCCCCGCTGGAAGAGGCCCATGCCTGGGCGATCATGGGCATGAATGTCTTTCTGGGCCTCAGATACGGGATCTGGAGCGAAGAAAAGTCGGCGGTCGAGATTGCCGAGATTGCCAATGGCATCCTGGCCAGGGGAATCGCCGCGGACAAAGCCCGGTAGCGGTTCAACCCGCCGGTAGCATCGGGCGAAAATTTTTTCGGAACAATTTGTCATTCCAATCGTTGACCTATTATCGGGAGCTGACAGGGCGACTTCTGATGAAACACCCCCCCTATCGCCCTGTGATGCTCCCACAAACTTGCGAACAGGAGCTCAACATGAAAAAACTTCTATTATCATCAGCAACCGCGCTGCTTGTTTTTTCTGCCCCGGCTTCGGCCCAGGACGGAGAGGCGATGGCAAAAGGCGAAGCGACCACAACCTCGCTCAATAACGCAGCCTATGCGTTCAGCATTGCCGACCTCAACAGCGACGGTTTCCTCTCGCCGACCGAATATGATCTCTATCGGATCCACACCGTCGACCGGGTCGGTTTGCCGGCCTATCGGGGCGGAAACGGCGAGGCTGCAGCGCCGGTCATCAAGCAGGGCTTTGCCACGCTGGATACCGACAATGACGATTGGATCTCGCGCAAGGAATTTTTGACGCAAGCCGAGATGGCGGCAGGCGACAGCGCCAATGCAGCGCGCGACTTCGTGCCGGATTACATGACCGTCACTTACTATCTCACGGCCACCCCGGTGAAAGCCGACTATTTCGAAGGCCGCGACGTGGTGAACCTGAAAGGGGATACGGTCGGACGGATTGACGACATCATCCGGACGAAGGATGCCAATGCCGGTCTCTATGCACTGGTCGATCTCGAGGGGCCCGAATATTATCGCTATCCCGGCGTCGAGCGGGACGAAATCGGCATTCCGCTGGATGATCTGCTGATCTCGGGACCGGGAGAAACGCTGATGATGTCCATGAAGGGCGAGGAAACCCTGCGGGATGTCGATGCACCGGTTGTCGAGGATTATGAAGAAGTGGATACGCTGTTCAGAATATCCATATAGTCTGGCGCTGGCGGGCCCGCGCGGCTCGCCAGCCGAGCCGGAGACATCATTGGTACGGCAAGCCTGAAATAATGGCGCACCCGAGAGGATTCGAACCTCTGGCCTCTGCCTTCGGAGGGCAGCGCTCTATCCAGCTGAGCTACGGGTGCCGGGGCGTGTGTCGCCGAACGGGCGTGTAGCAGCGACTTTGCCGCTTTGCCAACCAAATATTTGGTCCGTGCAGAGTGGCGACTATTCTTCGCCTTTTTCCTTGCGGACTTTTTCGATCTGCTGGAATTTGCCAAGCCCGCAGGCGCCGCGCGTGTCCAGCCGGCCGGCGGTCTGGTCGAGTACACGGATGATGTCGACGTTGCACAACCGGTTGGTCGATGTCCGGTAGGAAAAGGCTTCTTCGAAGCCGAGCCCGCTGCATTTGCTGGGCAGGTTGTTGCGATAAATATCGCCATTGTTCATCTTGAAATCAATCGTCCGGTCATCGATCACATCGGTGGAACGGATGCTCGAGCGCATGATGCAGCTTTTCGGTTCACCGATCGCCCGGATTTCATATTGATCGTCGTTCGAGGCCTTTTCGGCAGAAAAGGCGACGCTACCGGTGGCGAGCGCGGAAGCGATTAAAAGGAAGGCGGGGGCGCGAAATTGCATTGTCTTCTCCTCTCTTGATAGGCCGGCTTTTAACTGAGAATAGGCCGGTCCATATTTCGGAAAGCTGAATGGGCGGCAATCCGGAAATGTCCCTATCCAGGAGATCCGTTTCCCGGCGCCGGCGTCTTCTTCCTGTAGCGGCACAGGTCGGCGACCGGACAGCGCCAGCATTCCGGCTTGCGCGCCTTGCAGATATAGCGGCCGTGCAGGATCAGCCAGTGATGGGCGTGGACCCGGAACGGCGCCGGCGTCTGCTTTTCCAGCTTTTTCTCCACTGCCAGCACGGTCTTGCCGGGGGCCAGACCGGTGCGGTTGCCGACCCGGAAGATATGCGTGTCGACGGCAAAGGTCTCGGCACCAAAGGCGCAGTTCATCACGACATTGGCGGTCTTGCGCCCGACTCCCGGCAGCTTGACCAGCTCGTCACGGTCCGCCGGCACTTCGCCGCCATAATCAGCGATCAGCATCTCCGACAGCGCGATCACATTCTTCGCCTTGGTGTTGTAGAGGCCGATGGTCTTGATATGCTCCTTCAGCCCGTCGAGACCCAGCTCGACCATCTGCTGCGGTGTCTCGACCGCGGCGAACAGCTGCCGTGTCGCCTTGTTGACCCCGATATCGGTCGACTGCGCCGACAGCGCCACCGCGACCACCAGCTGGAAGGTGTTGCCATAGTTGAGTTCGGTTTCCGGCGACGGATTGTCGGCGGCGAGACGGGCGTAGAATTCGAAAATATCGGCTTTTTTCATGGCGCCCGTCATGGCCGGTCCAAGATGAAAATACAATCGCCGGCGCAATGCGGATGGTTGGGAGGACCCGTTCCGATCGTCGCGACCGCAACCGAACAGATACCGGTCAGACCAAGGCGAAGCGTGACAGCCCCGAAAAAGGGCGACGGCAGAAGATACTGCCGTCGCCAGTGGGCCCCAAGCCAAAAAGGTTCGGGGCCAGGGTCGCCTGGTTACGCCGCCTGCGGGGCGGCAAAATTTCTCATTCGGGGGTCACCTTGCTGATGGAATCAGTCAGCACCTTGGTCGCGCAGTCCGTGCAATCCTTGACGGTGTTCCCCACTGCCTTGACCCGGTCCCGCACGCCATCCGCTTCCCACACTTCCCGCTTGCCGCGTTCGACGCGGTCCTTGACCTTGTCGGCATAGTTATCCTTGGTGCAGCCCATGTCGTCGGCCGGGCATCGGCTTTGCGCCTGAACCGGCGCGCTGGCCAATATCGTCAGGCTCAAGAGACAGGTGGTGAGTGATTTCTGCATAGTCCGTTCTCCTTTGCTGGTCGGGATCTTATGCGACGGGTCGCGATGCGGTGCGCGTGATGGCAGTCACGCCCTGGCGTCCGAGATTTCGGGATGTGGTGAAGACGGCAGCCTGGGGTGACAGAATGGTTCGGCCAGGATGGATTTAGTGCACCGTCACCGCAGTTCGTCTGCGTTGCACTGTGCCCCGCTCAATCTTCCTGCATCCGGTCGATCAGTTCCATGAAGTCGCGCGCCGAATTCCGGTCGGCCTCTTCCTTGAACGCCTGGTCCAGATCCAGATGCGTGCCGAGCATATAGAGTAGCGCCCAGAGCGCGAAGCGCCGCCCGCGATCCTTTTCCAGACCAAAGTCGACCCGCATATGCTCTATGCCCGCAGCCATCGCCTCCGGCTGGATTGCGGTCGGGTCGGTGGTGCCGAAATAGCGTTGCAACTGGTCATCAAAATCCATGGCCCGGACCTATTGCCTGTGCTGCAACTTGGCAAGCCGGTCGTGACACCGGAGCTACGCGCAATTGCGTAAAGACGAGGGTGAGCGCCAGTCCTATTATTGCCGGGAAATGCATGACTATGATGGAGTCTTCCCATGGGAAACCACATGAAAGCCGCGATTTTTATCGAGCCCGGCAAGATCATTCTCGGCGAGAAGCCGATTCCCGACATTGGCCCGCTCGACGCGTTGATCCGGATCACGACCACCACCATCTGCGGCACTGATGTCCATATCCTCAAGGGCGAATATCCGGTGGAAAGCGGCCTGACGATCGGCCACGAACCGGTCGGCATTATCGAAAAGCTCGGCTCTGCGGTGGAGGGCTTTTCCGAAGGCCAAAGGGTCATCGCCGGCGCGATCACGCCGACCGGCACGTCGAATGCCTCGCTATGCGGTTTCCATTCGCAATGCGGCGGCCATCATGGCCATGGCTGGAAAGCGATGGGAGGCTGGCGCTTTGGCAATACGATCGACGGCGCCCAGGCCGAATATCTGCGCGTGCCCGATGCCATGGCCAATCTCGCTCCCGTGCCCGACGGCTTGACCGACGAACAGGTATTGATGTGCCCGGATATTCTCTCGACCGGGTTCAGCGGCGCGGAGTCCGGCAAGATCAGAATCGGCGACAGCGTTGCCATTTTTGCCCAGGGGCCAATCGGCTTGTGCGCCACCGCCGGGGCCAGGCTGATGGGAGCGAGCAACATCATCACCGTGGAAACCGTCCCCGAACGGATGGAAATGTCGCGCGCGATGGGCGCCGATCATGTCATCGATTTCAACAAGGTCGATCCGATTGACGAGATCATGCGGATTACCGACGGTCGCGGCGTCGATGTCTCGATCGAGGCGCTGGGCAAATCCCGGACCTTCGACTGGGCCTTGCGGGCCCTGCGCCCCGGCGGGACCCTCTCTTCGCTCGGCGTCTATTCCGAAGATCTGACCCTGCCGGTCGACGCCTTCTCTGCCGGGCTGGGCGACAACAAAATCGTCACCACCCTCTGCCCCGGCGGCAAGGAAAGAATGCGCCGGCTGATGGAGGTGGTCGGATCGGGCCGCGTCGATACCAGCAAGCTGGTAACCCATCACTTCGCGCTCGACGATATTGAAACCGCCTATGACCTGTTCGCCAACCAGCGCGACGGCGTGATGAAGATCGCGATCAAGCCATAGCGCGGCAATGACCGCACCTGCCGACGTAATTTTGAACCATCAGGAAAATGGGAAACGACATGAACTATTATATGGCGACAATATTGGACAGCACATTTGACGAAGCGATCGAGCGCACCGAAGCGGCGCTCAAGACCGAGGGTTTCGGGGTACTGACCCGTGTCGATGTGCAGCAAACGCTCAAGGCCAAAATCGATGTCGATTTCCGCCCCTACACGATCCTCGGTGCCTGCAATCCTGTGCTCGCTCACGAAGCCCTGCAACTCGAAGACAAGGTCGGAACAATGCTGCCCTGCAATCTCGTGGTCCAGCAAATGGGTGACGGAAAGTTCGAGGTCGCCGCCATCAATCCGGTCGCCTCGATGCAAGCGATCGACAATCCTGAGCTGAAACAGGCCGCCGCGGCGGTTCGTGACAAATTGTCGAAGGTGATCGAGGCTGTGGCCAGCGCCTAGCGGCAAGCCTTCCAGCGATTTCAAAAGCCGTGATCCGCAAAACCGTCATCCCGGCGCAGGCCGGAATCCCAACCAATCGACCGTGCGCGAAGAATAGCCGGGCTAGCCCGCTCGGCCCAAGAAAACTTTGAGGAAGCTTTCGCCCCCTGTGCCCTGCGCTGGGGCGACCGCGTAATTTGATTCAGTGCACTGTCACCGCAGTTTCGGGAACGGATTGGAAAGCCGCGCGTAAATGGCTCATGGGACGTCAAAAAACCACGCTGACGGAAATTTTTTCCTACACAACGATCGGGGTGTCGCTGGCCCTGATGTCGGGATTGGGACTGGGCCACGTTACCGAGCAATCGATGCATCCCCGACTTTCGGCAAATCTGCCCGCAGACCCGGTCGAGCGCTATGCTCTCGGACAAAATGCATTTGCGATGCCAGAGGCAAATATCAAGATGGCTCGGGCCCCGTCCCCGCAATATGGCGAAGTCGGCCATCAAACAGGGCGGTATGTGAACGGTGCCCGCGTCCTGATGCCGGCCGAGCCGGCGCGGAAAATTGACCGGCTGCGGCTGGAACGGCTGCAAGCCTGGAATGACGAGAATTTTGGTGGCGATGCCGGCCTCGACGACCGGCATGCCGATTATGCCGAGTTCAACATCGACGATTACGCCCCGATCGATGTCGGCGCGGTGCAAGACGCTCCCGAGTCAGCGGCGGAGCGAGCCAAGCGGCATAGCGAGGCGAACAACAGCGAAACATGACGCCATCGCGCAAGATGACGGGCTATTGACTGTGAATTTTAGGAGACCAACGTTAAAACCCCAAAACCCCGTCCATCCCGTACCGGCCGGCCTTCTGCCCGACCAGCCACGCCGCCGCCTTGACCGCACCCCTTGCAAAGATCATCCGGTTCTCGGCCCGGTGGCTCAGTTCGATCCGTTCCTCGTTTCCGGCCAGGATCACCGTGTGGTCGCCGGCGACCGATCCGCCGCGCAGCGCGGCAAAGCCGATCGCGCCCTTCGCCCGCGCGCCGGTAATGCCGTCGCGGCCGCTTTCCCGGTGGGCGTCCAGGTCGATGCTGCGACCGCGTGCCGCTGCCTGGCCCAGCAATTTCGCGGTGCCGCTCGGCGCGTCGACCTTGTGCCGGTGATGCATCTCCAGAATCTCGATATCCCAGTCGTCGCCCAGCCTGCTCGCCGCCTGCTCGACCAGCGCCGCCAGCATATTGACGCCCAGCGATGTATTGCCGGTCTGCAGGATCGGAATCTGTTCCGCTGCCTCGTCGATCGCGGCGTGATCCGCGTCTTCCAGCCCGGTGGTGCCGATGACGACGGGCTTGCCCGCCGCGATGCAGGCATCCAGCGTCGCCTGCAGCGCCTTCGGCGAGGAAAAATCGACCAGCACATCGCTGGCCGCGACCAGTTCGGTGATATCATCGCCCTGATCCGCGCCACCGGCATGGCTCTGCCCCGCCTCGGCAATCGCCTCGACCAGCGCCTGTCCCATGCGCCCCTTGCTGCCGATAATTCCGATGGCTGTCATATTCCGGTCCCTGTCGTCATGGTCATTTGATTCCGTTAGTCCTGAGCTTGTCGAACCGAAGGTCGGCGAAGCCAACGACGCATATAGAAGCGAGGCGTGGTTCGACAGGCTCACCACTAACGGTTTTTGAATAGCGTGCAAAGCTTCTCGGCATGGCCGCAGGATCAAGCTTCCGTTCGCCGTTCGTGTCGAGCGAAGTCGAGACACGCGGG
>TARA_R100001244_G_scaffold4638_5_pt1 | contig 30617 bp, 29 predicted proteins | sample TARA_R100001244 | Tara Oceans TARA_R100001244 (sample SAMEA2621564) | marine metagenome | biome: marine biome (ENVO:00000447); feature: mesopelagic zone (ENVO:00000213); material: "saline water (ENVO:00002010), including plankton (ENVO:xxxxxxxx)" | depth 790 m
GCGGACGAATCTTCTGCAGCTGGGTTTCCAGCGAATAGGTCATGCTCGACGACATCGAGAAAAAGGTCAGGAAGGCCTTGAGATTGGAATCGCCTTCACAGGTATCGTGAATCCGCTGCCAGAAGGCCTGGTTGACCAGCTGCAACTGCTGAAACACCCTTACCAGCCCCTTCAATTCCCAATCTGCATGACGCCCTTCGCGGAAGTTGAAGTACTGCCGCGCCAAGTACAACGAAAACGCGCGCAGGATGAATTCCTGGTTATTGGCGAACGGCAGGTGGTTCTGCGCCATCGGCCTGAGTTTGCCCAACACCGGGCAGGCGCTGGTGGCCATGATCACCCCGAGCAGCGCGCGCAAGCCCTCTTCCAGGCCAACCTGCTTGGTGTACTCACGCTCGGGCGTGCGCACCCAGACCAGGGCTTTCTTGAACGCCGGCAACCCCTGAAAATCTTCGATTACCCGGTGCAGATCGACTGCCGCCGGGCAATGACTGAAGGTGTCCTTGCTCAGCGGACAATTGCTGCATTGCTGATAATCAAGACGCGTCCAGCTTGGCGCCGCCTGCGCCACAGCCAGGTCGTAGGCACGATCCAGCTCGATGCGGTAGCTGAATTCGTGATTGTCGTCGAGAGTAATGCGGTACTCGATGGCCATGCGTATCTCCGCCAGACTTCTTAAGGTTCTGTTTTAGGAATATCAACCACGTTATAACGCGCTTCAGCTTTCCAGTTCGGCCCAGCGCTCGACCAGTTGATCCAGTTCATATTGCAGGCCCTGCAGACGCGCCAACACCTCGGCGGTTTGCTCTGCGGGCTGCTGATAGAACGCAGGGGCGCCAATCTGCGCCTGCAACGCGGCTATCTGTCCTTCCAACGCATCGATCTGCCCAGGCATCGCCTCCAGCTCGCGCTGCATCTTATAGCTGAGTTTCTTTTTCGCCACGGGCACCGCGACCGCCTCGACCGGTGCCGCAGCCGGTACAGCCTCGACCACCGCAGACGCCAGCTCAGCCTTGCCAGCCTTGCTTTCACCGACCCCAAGCAAGCGCGGTGAGCCGCCCTGGCGCAGCCAATCCTGATAACCGCCAACGTACTCGCGCACGCGCCCTTCGCCCTCGAAGACCAAGGTGCTGGTGACCACGTTGTCGAGGAAGGCCCGGTCGTGGCTGACCATCAGTACGGTGCCCGGGAAGGTCAGCAGCACTTCTTCGAGCAACTCCAGGGTTTCTACATCAAGGTCGTTGGTCGGTTCGTCCAGGACCAGCAGGTTGGCCGGCTTGCTGAACAACTTGGCCAGCAAAAGGCGCGCGCGTTCACCGCCCGACAGGGCCTTGACCGGCGTGCGGGCGCGCTGCGGGCTGAACAGGAAGTCGCCCAGATAGCTCAATACGTGGCGGTTCTGCCCATCGATCTCGATAAAGTCGCGACCTTCGGCGACGTTATCGATCACGGTTTTTTCCAGGTCGAGCTGGTGGCGCAACTGATCGAAATAAGCCACCTCGATCCGCGTGCCCTCTTCGACGGTGCCGCTGCTCGGCTGCAAGCCGCCGAGCATCAATTTCAGCAAGGTGGTTTTGCCGGTGCCGTTGGCCCCGAGCAGGCCAATACGGTCCTGACGCTGCAAAACCATGGAGAAATCCTTGATCAGGAACGGCCCGCCTGGATGGGCGAAGCTGACGTTCTCCAGCACCATCACTTGCTTACCGGATTTATCGGCGGTATCCAGCTGAATATTCGCCTTGCCGGTACGCTCGCGGCGCTCGCTGCGCTCCACTCGCAGGGCTTTCAAGGCGCGCACACGGCCTTCGTTACGGGTGCGACGGGCCTTGATGCCCTGGCGAATCCACACTTCTTCCTGGGCCAGGCGCTTGTCGAACAGCGCGTTGGCGGTTTCTTCGGCGGCCAGGGTCGCTTCCTTATGCACCAGGAAGCTGGCGTAGTCGCCATTCCAGTCGATCAGGCCGCCACGGTCCAATTCAAGGATGCGCGTGGCCAGGTTTTGCAGGAAGGAACGGTCGTGGGTGATAAACAACACGGCGCCCTGAAAGCCGGTCAACGCCTCTTCCAGCCAGGCAATCGCGCCGATGTCGAGGTGGTTGGTCGGTTCGTCGAGCAACAGCAGATCCGGCTCGGAAACCAGCGCCTGGGCGAGCAGCACACGGCGGCGCCAGCCCCCCGACAGCTCGGCCAGGGTCTTGTCGGCCGGCAGCTGCAAACGGCTCAAGGTGCTGTCGACCAGTTGCTGCAAGCGCCAGCCGTCACGCGCTTCGAGGTCCTGCTGGACATGCATCAGCTTATCCAGATCGGCATCGCTGTGGATGTTCTGGCTCAGGTGGTGGTATTCGGCGAGCAACGCACCGACGCCATCCAGACCTTCGGCGACCACATCGAACACCGTGCGCTCGTCGGCAAGCGGCAGCTCTTGCGGCAATTCGCCGATCTTTAGCCCGGGGGCACGCCACACCGCACCGTCATCGGGCTTCTGATCGCCCTTGACCAGCTTCAACATGCTGGATTTACCGGTGCCATTGCGGCCGATGATGCACACCCGCTCGCCACGGGCGATCTGCCAAGACACCTTGTCCAGCAGCGGCATGGCGCCGTAGGCCAGGGAAACATCGGTGAACTTAAGCAGGGTCATGGCACGCCTCAACGATACGGCGAGTGATGCACACAGGGTTCAGGACCGGCAGCGGGTGGGTACTGCGCATCCACCCGCCCGTTTGAGCCTGACTTACCGGCGACTATCACCGCGAAAACTGATTTGCTGGCGCCCCGAGGCCCCGGCAAAAACTGGGCGCGCATTCTAACCGAGATGCGCCTCGACGGAGCGGGCATTTTTTCATCCAGGCGCCAGTCGGCAGCGCGACTTTCGCCGCCCCCAAGCAAAAGGCTAAGCTAGACGCATCCAGCGCCGGTTTTGCCGGCGCTCACTCACGAGTCCATCCCGGAAGTGTCATGCGCGGTCGCCTGTTCAGCCTGTTTTCCTGCTTGCTTCTCTCTGCTGCAACCCTCGCTACGGCCCAGGCTGCCAGCCTGGCCCAGCAACGCCTGTACTACGACGAGGCCAAGCGCGCACTGGCCAAAGGTGACAGCGGCCCTTACCAGCGCTACGCCAGTGCCCTGCGCGATTATCCGCTGGAACCGTACCTGGCGTATGACGAGCTGACCGCCCGACTGAAATGGGCGGGCAACGACGAAATCGAAAAATTCCTCGCCGAACATGGCGATCTACCGCAAGCCAGCTGGATGAAACTGCGCTGGCTGCGCTGGCTGGCCGAACGTGGCGAATGGCAGACCTTTGTCAATTATTACGACCCGGCACTGAATTTCACTGAACTGGACTGCCTCTACGGGCAATACCAACTCGGCCATGGCTTACGCGCCGAAGGTTTCGCCAGTGCGGAAAAACTCTGGCTGGTCGGTAAATCGCAACCCGAAGCCTGCGACCGCTTGTTCGATCGCTGGGCCGCCGAGGGCCAACTCACCGAAGAGAAACGCTGGCAACGGGCCAAGCTGGCCGCCGAAGCGCGCAACTATGGCCTGGCCAGCTACCTGATCAAAGGCCTGCCAACCCTCGCCACCCACGGCAAACTACTGGTCGAGGTGGCGCAGAAGCCGCAGCTACTCAGCCAAACCACACGCTTCCACCCTGCCGACCACGCCATGGCCGACGTGGTCGGGCTTGGTCTGCGCCGCCTGGCCCGCCAAGACCCGGAAAAGGCCCTGAGCCTGCTGGAGGGTTACGCCCAGCGCATGCAGTTTTCCAGCGACGAAAAAGTCGCCATTGCCCGCGAAATCGGCCTGACCCTGGCCAAGCGCTTCGATGCCCGCGCGCTCAAGGTCATGGCGCAATATGACCCGCAACTGCGCGACAACACCGTCAGCGAGTGGCGTGCGCGCCTGCTGCTACGCCTCGGCCGCTGGGACGAAGTCAACCAACTGACCCGAAAAATGCCCGCAGAGCTGGCCCAGACCAACCGCTGGCGCTACTGGCAGGCACGCAGCCTGCAACTGGCACAACCCGACAGCCAGGAGCCGCAAACGCTGTATCAGGGCCTGTCCAAGGAACGCGACTTCTACGGTTTCATGGCGGCCGATCAGGTCAAAGCGCCCTATCAGTTGAACAACAAACCGCTGGCCCTGGACCCGAAAATCATCCAGAAGGTGCGCAACACCGCCGGCATTCGCCGCGCCATGGAATTCCACGAACGTGGCCAGATCGTCGATGGCCGCCGCGAGTGGTATCACGTCAGCCGCCTGTTCAGCCGTGACGAACTGGTCGCCCAGGCCCGTATGGCTTACGACATGGAATGGTATTTCCCGGCGATCCGCACCATCAGCCAGGCGCAGTACTGGGATGACCTGGATGTGCGCTTCCCCATGGCGCACCGCGAGCCGCTGACGCGTGAGGCGAAGAAGCGCGGCCTGCACTCCAGCTGGGTGTTCGCGGTGACCCGCCAGGAAAGCGCATTTATGGCCGACGCCAAATCCCACGCCGGCGCCATGGGCCTGATGCAGTTGATGCCGGCCACCGCCAAGGAAACCGCGCGTAGATTCGGCATTCCCTTGAGCAATCCGAACAATACCCTGCTGCCGAATGTGAACATTCAACTCGGCGCCGCCTACCTGAGCCAGATTTATGGCCAGTTCAACGGCAACCGCGTGCTCGCCTCGGCTGCCTATAACGCCGGGCCGGGCCGGGTGCGCCAATGGCTGCGCGGTGCCGACCACCTGTCCTACGACGTCTGGATCGAAAACATCCCGTTCGACGAAACCCGCCAGTACGTGCAGAACGTGCTGTCTTATTCGGTGATCTACGGACAAAAGCTCAACGCCCCGCAACCACTGATTGGCTGGCACGAGCGCTATTTCGACGATCAATAAAGCCAAATGCCTGCCTGTGGCTGTGCTTTCGGCACCTCCCACAGGCAGCCTCGTGCTGGCTTACTCCAGCACCTCCACCGACATGCCCACCTGCAGTCGGCCTGCCCCCTGGTTGATCAGGTTCTGACCAAAACAGACCTCGCCCTCGCGTTCGCGGTAGGTCTTCAGCGTGGTCAGCGGCTCACGGTCGGCGCTGCGCTCGCCGGTTTGTGGGTCGATGGTGGTGAGGATGCAGCGCGTGCAGCCTTTGGCGACGCGAAACTCCACACCGCCAATGCGAATCCGCCGCCAACTGTCCTCGGCATAGGGCGCGCTGCCGTCGATCACCAGATTGGGCCGGAAACGCAACATTTCCAGCGAGCGGCCCACCCGCGCCGACAAATCGTCGAGCGAGGCCTGGCCGATCAGCAGCACGGGAAAGCCGTCGGCAAACCCGACTTTTTCTTCCACGCTGAGGTTGCCTTGAATGAAACGCGCCCGCTCGGCGGGTACATGCACCAGGCGACAGGCTTTGCCGATGAAGCGGCTCAGCCAATCCGCCGCCTCGTCGCCCGCATCCGGCACATACAGGCTGTCGCTCCAGATGAAGGCCCCGCGCAACGCCGCGTCACCACCTGGTAACGACACATCCAGCGGCGGCATGCCCGTAACGCTCAGGGTCAAGCCACCGTCGGCATTCCAACGCGCCAGTAACTGGCTCATGTGCGGCAACGCGCGCTGAGTGAGAAAACGGCCATTCTGCGCATCGACTATCATCCAACGTCGATCACCGACCACACCCAGGGCATCCAGCTCGATTGCGTCGAGCGGCTCGGCAATAGCAGACTTGAGTGGATAACGGTACAACCCGGAGAGACGCAACATGAGCCTGTTTTCCATTTGGCAAAACGCCCTTATACGAGTAACCCGCCGCGCTCACAAGCCTGCGCTCGGCCTACCCCTGCTGATCCTGCTCGGCGCCTGTAGCGGCAGCCCGCCGGACAACCTGGGCGTGCGTGATGGCCGCCTGGCGCCCTGCCCCGACTCGCCCAACTGCGTCAGCAGCCAGGCCAGCGACAGTGACCACCAGATCGATCCGCTGCCGCTGAAAGGCAACCAGAGCCAGACCCAGGCGCTGCTGGTGCAAATGCTTGGAAACGAGCCGCGTGTGCGCCTGGTGCAGCAGGATGCGCACTACCTGCGTGCGGAATTCAGCAGTCAGGTCGTGCGCTTTGTCGATGATGTGGAGTTCTTGATTGGCGAACAGGCGGTCGATGTGCGTTCGGCCTCACGCCTGGGTTATGCGGATTTCGGGGTGAATCGCCAGCGCATCGAACACCTGCGCCAGCAGCTTAGTGAGCAACCTTAAAGGTTTGCCATGTCCCAATTACGTGCGGCATGAGAAGCCACGCTTTTGTGGGAGCGGGTTGATCCGCGAAAACCCTTGAAAACTTAAGATCTTTCGCGGCTAAAGCGGCTCCCACGAGGCGCTGGCCTGCAACGACAGTTAACGGTTTGCCACGGCGCCATCCGGCAGGCGCGATCAAGCGCCGGGCTTATCCAGCATCAAGCGCTCGCGGATCACGTCGACCAGCTTGTCCGGCTGAAATTTGGAGAGGAAGTTGTCGCAACCGACCTTCTTCACCATGGCGTCGTTGAAGCTGCCGGACAGCGAGGTATGCAGCACCACATACAGGTCTTTCAGCCGTGGGTCCTGGCGGATTTCCGTGGTCAGGCGATAGCCGTCCATTTCCGGCATTTCCGCATCGGTGAACACCATCAGCAGCTTGTCGGTCATCACCTCGCCGGCATCCGCCCACTTCTTCAGCATGTGCAAGCCTTTCAGGCCGTCGGTCGCCACATGCATCTTCAGGCCCAGCTGCGACAGGGTATCGCGCAACTGCGCCAGGGCCACGCTGGAGTCATCCACCAACAGCACTTCGCGCCCCCGGGCACGCTCCAATACCGGGTCGGTCAGACGGTCGCCGGATATCTTCGCGTTATACGGGACGATCTCGGCGAGCACCTTCTCCACATCGATGATTTCCACCAATTGCTCTTCGACCTTGGTGATCGCCGTCAGGTAATGCTGGCGCCCCGCGCCACCGGGTGGCGGCAGGATGGATTCCCAGGTGAGGTTGAGAATGCGGTCGACCCCGCCGACTAGAAAGGCCTGCACCGAGCGGTTGTACTCGGTGACGATGATGGTGCTGCGCTCATCCGGCACGATCGGACGCATGCCGATGGCCTGCGACAGGTCGATCACCGGCAAGGTCTGCCCGCGCAGATTGACCACCCCGCAGACGAAACGATGACGGTGCGGCATCAGCGTCAACTTGGGCATTTGCAGGACTTCCTGCACCTTGAACACGTTGATCGCGAACAGCTGCCGCCCGGCCAGGCGAAACATCAGGATTTCCAGACGGTTCTCGCCCACCAACTGGGTGCGTTGATCGACCGAGTCGAGAATGCCAGCCATTACGTACTCCTGATTATTTGTCGTTTCTAGCCACAGCAAGTTTATCGGCCGCATGTCGCGCAGCTGAAGCGGCTATGGCGCAGCGCCATCATGCCCGAGCCGCTGGCGCCCTACCAGCCAGAGCCGCCCTGCGGGCGTTGGCCTCACTCAGCTGCCGAGCAGCGGCGAAGCCATCGGCAAATGCACCTTCAACGCCCCGGGCCGGGCGCAAAAGCGCAGTTGCCGGCTTTCCATCGGTTCGCCATCCAGGTTCAGATCCAGCCCCTCCGGCGCCTCGATTTCCAGCCAGGGCAGACGCACGCTCAACGACACGCTTTCCAGCCCGTTGATCCCGCCGGAGAGCAAGGTGCCCAGGGTGCCGACCACATCCTGGGCGGCGGGAACGATGCACACATCCAGCAAACCGTCATCGACCAGCGCTTGCGGGCAGAGCAGATGGCCACCTCCCGCCTGCCGACCATTGCCAATGCCCAGCGCGAGAAAATCACCCTCCCAGAGAAAGTCGGGGCCACTGAAACGACCAAAAGCCGAGCGCACCTCGGCAAAACGCGTCAAGCCGGTGAGAAAATAGGCGGCGCCACCCAGCACGCGCTTCAGTTCCTCCGAGGTGTTGGCGGTGACGTTGGAGCCAAAACCGCCAGTGGCCATGTTGAGAAACAGCTGACCATCAACCTCACCCAGGTCGATCGAGCGGGCGGGAGTATCGAGCAACGCCAGAGCTTCCAGCGGATTGAGCGACACCCCTGCGGCATGCGCAAAGTCATTGGCGGTGCCGAGCGGTAACAGCGCCAGACTGGCATCGGTTTTCGCCAACGCCATGGCTTCGGCCACCTCGCGCAAGGTGCCATCGCCACCACCGGCAATCAGTATCGGGTAATCGTCCTGCAGGGCTTGCGCGACCAAGCGTTGCGCATCGCCAGCCTCCCAGGTCACCCGCACGGCCAACTCCCAGCCGTCTTCGCGGCGCGCAGTGACTGCCGCGCGCACGTCTTCATTCAGCGCTTGCTTACCGTGCAGGATCAACAACGCCTTACGTTCTTGCATGCCCTATCCCCTGAATAAGCAACGTAGCAAAGCTAGCTGACAACCAAGCTCTCGGTTTGTCCCCGCGGTGACACTGAGCCTAATCCTCCGGCGATTTTATTGCCCAGCGAATAGCGCCTCATTCAATCGAATTAATAGATAAGTAAACCGCATTATTTCGGATTTTTTATCATTACTTATTGATGGATCATGCACACCACGCTAACCGATAACGCCCGGCACTCCGCCAGAGCCGCATCGCCGACGAGGATACGCAGATGATCGAAGTACGCCCTTTTGAACAACTCGGTGGCGCCCAGCATGGCTGGCTGAACGCGCGCCATCACTTTTCCTTCGCCGATTACTACGACCCCAAGCGCATGAGCTGGGGCCAGCTGCGGGTCTGGAACGATGATGAAATCGCCGCGCACTCGGGTTTTCCGCCGCACCCGCACCACGACATGGAAATCATCACCTATGTGCGTCAGGGCGCGATCACCCACAAGGACAACCTGGGCAACCAGGGCCGCACCGAAGCCGGCGATGTACAGGTAATGAGCGCCGGCACCGGCATCGCCCACAGCGAGTACAACCTGGAAGATCAAACCACCACGATCTTTCAGATCTGGATCACCCCGGATCAATTCGACTCGCCACCGTCCTGGGGCGCCAAGCCGTTCCCCAAGGGTGAACGCGCCGGCACCTTCGTGACGCTCGCCAGCGGCAACCCGGACGATCACGATGCCCTGCCGATTCGCGTCAACGCGCGGTTGCTGGCAGCCACGCTGAACGCCGGACAGAGCGCCGAGTACACCCTGGGCAGCGGGCGCAAAGCCTATCTGGTGGGCGCCAGCGGCGTGTTCGAGGTCAACGGTGTCGCCGCCAAAGCGCGTGACGGCGTGGCGATAGCCGATACCGAGGTGATCCGCGTGACCGCCATCGAAGACAGCGAGATCGTGCTGGTCGATGTGGCCTGAGGCGGGACGACGTTGCCGCAACGGGCACATGACGTGTTGCGCCGCTAACCCATCCTACGCCGGGTAACCGGTGATCCGGCGGATCGCCTGGTACAGCGGCTTGAGCTGCTTGTACATGCGCTGATAGACCTCGCGGTACAGCTGCTCATAGATGCGCTGCGCCTCGGGGTTGGGCTGGAACACCTGGCCGACGCGGGTCATCGCCTTGATCGCCGTCGGAAAATCCGCATGCAGGCCCAACCCCACCGCGCAGTCGATGGCGGCGCCCAGGCCGGAGGTTTCGTAGACGTGCGGGCGCTCCGCCGGCAGGCCGAAGATATCGGCCGTCAGCTGCATCGCCGCATCGCTCTGCGAGCCGCCACCGGAGACGCGCAGGCGGGTAATTTTCGTCCCCGAACGCTGCTCGATCTTCTCCTTGCCCTGGCGCAGGGCATAGGCCAACCCTTCGAGAATCGCCCGATAGAGGTGCGCGCGGGTGTGCACATCGCCAAAGCCGATAATCGAGCCCTTGGCCTCCAAGCCCGGTTCGCGGATACCCGGCGACCAGTAGGGTTGCAGCATCAGGCCCATGGAGCCGGCCGGCACGCTGTTGACCAGTTCGTCGAACAACGCCTCGGGTTCGACGCCCAGCGCCTTGGCCCGCTGCATCTCGCGCAGGCCGAACTCCTGCTTGAACCAGCTGACCATCCAGAAGCCGCGGTAGATCATCACCTCGGTGTTGAAGTGATCGGGAATCGCTGCCGGATATGGCGGGATCAACGCAATGGTTTCCAGGTACGTGCGCCGCGTGGTGTTGATGGTCGCCGTGGTGCCGTAGGACAGGCAGGCCGTCTGCGGCTCCACCACGCCCGCGCCGAGCACCTCGCAGGCCTTGTCGGCACCGGCGGCGATCAGCGGCAGGCCCTCGGGAATACCGGTGTGGCGGCTGGCGGCGGCGCTGATGCGGCCCAATTGCTCGCCCGGTTTGTACAGGTCGGGCAGTTGCTCGCGGCGCACCGGCATCGACTGCCATTTCCAGTCGCTGCCCGCCGCCCACTTCAGGCGTTTGTAGTCAAACGGCAAGTAAGCCACGCAACAGGCCAGCGAATCGACGAAGCGGTCGCACAGACGGTGGGTGAGAAAGCCCGAAAGCAGCAGCACTTTGTGGGTCTGCGCCCAGATCTGCGGTTGCTGCTGGGCCACCCAATTGGCCTCGGCCTGGGCGCGAAAGTAATTCACCGTCGCCTCTTCGCCGATTAACTTGAACAACCAGCCCCACGGCCCCTTGATCTTGCCCTCGACCGCAGCCTGGCGCTGATCGAGCCAGAGGATTGCCGGCCGCAACGGTTTGCCCTGCTCATCGACGTTGATCACGGTGCCGCGCTGGGTGGTCAGCGACACGCCCTTGATCAGGCGGCGATCGATATCCACCTGCTGCCACAACAGACGACAGGCCTCGCCCAGGCTGGCCCAGTAATACTCCGGGTCTTGCTCGGCCCAGCCGGGTTGCGTGGAGTAATACGCCTGTAACTCCACCTTGCCCTTGCCGACCAGGTTGCCGTCTAGGTCGAATAGCAGCGCACGCACACTTTGCGTACCGTTATCGATGGCCAGCAGGTAGCTTTTCTCGCTCAAGGCGCAGTCCTTCTTGTTATTCGTCCAGTCAATGGGTTGAGCGTGCGATGCCCATCACGTCTCTGTCGGCAGGCTGTAGCAATCGCGCCACAGCTGCAGGTAGTCCCGTTCTTCTTGTTCCCAGCGCGCGTCGTCCCAGCCCAGCCGCGCCTGGCACAGCGCGCGGATGCGCGGCAGCTCGGCCCGCGCGCCGTCTGCCAGCAGCAGGCCTAGGCGCGTGCGGCGCAGCAGCAGGTCGTCCAGGTGCAACACCAATTCGTTCTGCGCCGCCCAGGCCAGCTCCACCCAGAGCGTGTGGGTGGCGGCGACGCGCTCGCTACCGAGCTCGTGCAACAGCGCCAGCACGCCCGGCAGCTCGCGACCGTGGCGGCCGATCAGGCGCTTCTGCTGATACGGGCTGAGGCTGGGCATCGGCGGCGGAGTGCCGGCACGGAAGATCGTGGCGCCCTGATCCTCCAGCGGCCGGCCGACAAAGCCGGCGCAGGCCTGCAACACCTCCAGGGCGAGCAGGCGAAAGGTGGTCAGTTTGCCGCCGGCCAAGGTTACGCAGCCGGGCTCGACCCACAGCGCATGTTCGCGTTTTTCATCCGAGGGCTTGCGGCTGTTGGCGCCATCGCTGACCACTGGGCGCACACCGGCCCAGGTCGACAGCACGTCACCGGCCTGCACTGCGGCGCTGGGGAACTGTTGGGCACAGGCGGCCAGCAGGTAATCCACTTCCTCGGCACTGATTCGCGCCTCCTGCTCCAGCGGGGCGCGGTGATCGAGGTCGGTGGTGCCCACCACCGTGGCGCCCTCCCAGGGGAAGACGAACACCGGGCGCTGATCCCGCGCATGCATAAAGCTGAACGCGTGCGCCACCGGCAGGCGCCAGGCAGGCAGCAGCAGATGGCTGCCACGCAGCGGGCGGATATGTTCGAGCCCGCTTTGCTGGCGCAGTTGATCGGCCCACACCCCGGTTGCCTGGGCCACGGCGCGGCCGCGAAAGGTGAAACGCCGACCGCTTTCGCGATCCTCGCCGAGCAACCCCACCACTCGCTCGCCTTCGCGCAGCAACTCGATGACCTGCACGCCATTGAGCGCTTCGCCACCGTCCGCCCGCGCTTCGCTGAGCACTCGCTGCACCAGCCGTGCATCGTCGGTCACCGCATCGAAAAACCGCGTACCGCCGAGCAAGCCGGCGTCCTTGAGCCCCGGCGCCAGATAGCGCAACTGTTGCAGCGGGTAGTAGAGGTGGTTGCGCTTGCCGGCCAGGGCGTCGTACACGGCGAGCAGACCGCCAAAGACTTTCGGCCCAGGAAAGCCGCCCTGGTAGTGCGGCATGACGAAACTCAGCGGCTCGACCAAGCCCGGCGCTTCCTGCAACAGGCGCTGGCGCTCGCGCACCGAGTCGCGGGTCAGCTTGAGCTGGCCCTTGGCGATATAGCGCAGGCCACCGTGGACCATCTTCGACGAGCGGCTGGAGGTGCCCCAGGCGAAGTCGCGCTGCTCCAACAGCAGGCAGGTCCAACCGCGCCGCGCCGCCTCACGCAGAATCCCGGCACCGCTGATACCGCCACCGACCACGATTAGGTCCCACTCGCGCGCGGCCAACTCGGGCAACGCGCGCTCGCGCCAGGCCGCGTTCCAGGCGTTCATCGTCACTGCCCGAGCAACACGCCGGGAGCCAGACGCTGCTCCGGGTCGAAGTGTGTGGACAAGGCCTTGAGCGCCGCCATGCCCAGCTCGCCCTTTTCCGCCGCCAGGTAAGGCGCGTGGTCGCGGCCAACGCCATGCTGATGGCTGATGGTGCCGCGGTTGTCGGCGATGGTCTGGCTGGCCTCGTGCTTGAGCCGGCGCCAGCGCGCCATGGCTGCTTCGTAGCTGTTACCGGGGCGGAACACGTAGGTGGTGTAGATGCTCGACCCCTCGCCGTAGACATGCGACAGGTGGGTGAACACATGCACCGGCTCACCCTCGGCGGCCAAGCTATCGCGCAGACTGGCTTCAACTTTGTTCAGCAGGTTGTCGACGTTGCTCCAGTCGGTGGCGGTCTCCAGGGTGTCCACCGCATAGCCGGCGGCCCACAGGCCATGGCGCAGGTAGGGGAAGCGGAAGCGGTTCTCCGCCCATTTCTTGCCCAGCAAGGTGCCGGTAAACACCCCACCAAAGCCCTTCAGCAGGCGTTTGGCTTGCTTCAGCGAAGCGGCGTTCTGCGCCCGGTTGCCGGTAACGCCGAAGGTCAGCATGCATTTGCCGTCGCCAGCGCCGCGCAGGGTCAGGTATTTCTCCAGCCAGGCGATCTGTTGCGGGTGACCGGCCAGGGCCAATTGGGTACGGGTTTCGATGGCGTTCGACAGGCGCAGCATCGACAGCGGCACGCGCGCCTGGGCCAATTGGCGAATCGCGGCCAAGGCCTGCTGCCAGTTGGGCATGAATACCGCGTAGAAGTTTTCCTGCTCGGCCAGGCGCGTAATGCGCACCTTGACCTCGGAAATGATGCCGAAGCGCCCTTCCGAGCCCATCATCACTTCGCGCAAGTCAGGGCCGGCGGCAGAGGCTGGGAAGCTCGGAATGTCCAGAGTCCCGGCGAAGGTCTCGACCTTGCCACCGGCAAACAGCTGCTCGATGCGCCCGTAGCGCAGCGACTGCTGGCCACTGGAGCGGCTGGCAACCCAGCCGCCAAGGGTCGACAGCTCCCAGGATTGCGGAAAGTGACCGAGGGTGTAGCCACGGGCGCGCAGCTGGCTTTCCACCTGCGGGCCATTGGCGCCGGGACCGAAGGTGGCGATCAGGCTGTCGTCGTCGACCTCGAGCAGCGCGCTCATGTGCGCCAGCGACAGCGTCAGCACAGGTCTGTCGCTGGCCTGCGGGTTGATGTGCCCTGCCACCGAGGTGCCGCCGCCGTAGGGAATCAGGATCACATCGTGTTGCACGGCCCAGGCCAGCAATTCGCGGATCTGCGCCGCCGTTTGTGGCAAGGCGACGCCATCGGGGAACACGCCAAACTCGCCGGAGCGCATCGCCAGCCAGTCCGGCAGGCTCTGCCCGCGGGCATGCCGCACGCGCACCTCGGCATCCTGCGACACCAGCGGGTGCACCGGCAGACGCGATGCCGGCACCTGGCTCAACACCTGGTCGAGGCTGGCATCGGCGAGCACCTGACCGGGGCCGATCAATTCGGCGAGAAACGCCTCGCCATGCACCGGCAATTCCACCACGGTCGCTTCATCGCCCCAGCCATTCCAACGTCGCATGTGCCTCTCCCCCTGGATATTCCGATCGTCCGCATTGGCTGCCTATACTAGCCAGCCACGCTCAGGCGTCACTGTCGTATCAGGACAGGCGAAATCACCAATCAAGCCACCCAAAATAAGAAAACAGCCATGGATAACCTCGGCTACACCTCGGTTCCCGCCCTGCTCAAGTACCTGCGCCACGCCGAGCACCTGGGCCTGGATCTGAGCCAAGCCCTGCAGGTTGCTGGAATCAGCGCCGAAGAATTGGCCGACAACGGCAAGCGTATCCCCAGTGAAGTACACGAACGCCTGTTGCAACACCTGATAGCGGTCTCCGCCGATCCGCTGTTCGGCCTGCACTCCGCGCGCTTCGTGCAGCCCGGCTCGTGGAGCGTGCTCGGCTACATCACCATGAACTGCGCTACGCTCGGCGAAGCCATGAGCCGCATCGTGCCGTATGAAAAATTGGTCGGCGACATGGGTGTCAGCCGGGTCGAAGCCTGCGCCGATCACGTCAAGATGATCTGGACCTGCCGTCACCAGGCCCGCGAAATTCGTCGGCATATGGTGGAGAACGTGCTGGCCTCCTGGCTGCTGTACGCCCGCTGGATCGCCGATATGCAGCGCTCGCCAGAGGAAGTCTGGTTCGAGCATGCACAACCGGCTGGCGTGGACATCGGCCAATACACGGCGGTGTTCGGCTGCCCGATCCGCTTCGAACAACCCTGCAACGCCTTGATCGTACCGCTGGCCTACCTCGGCGTGCCGTTGCGCCAAGCGGATGCCAACCTGTTGCGCACCCTGGAGGAGCACGCCCTGACCCTGATAGCCGGGCTAGACGGCGATGAGGCGCTGCCATTGCGGGTGAAAAACGCCCTGCGCCTGCTGCTCAAAGACGGCTTGCCGCGCAAGGAGCGGGTGGCGGAGAAATTCAACATAACCGTGCGCACCCTGCAGCGTCACCTGCAACAGGCCGGCACAAGCTACCAGCAGATTCTCGACGAACTGCGCCAGGAACTCGCCGAACACTACCTGCTGCGCAGCGACCTGGCGATTCAGGACATCGCCAGTTACCTGGGCTTCACCGAGTCGCGCTCCTTCCACCGCAGCTTCAAGGGCTGGACCGGGCAGACGCCAGGCGAATTCCGCGAAAGCCAACGCAAACCGTAGGATGGGTTAGCCGCAAAGCGGCGTAACCCATCGATGGCCAGATGGGTATCGCTGTGCTCAAGCCATCCTACGCGGCGCTAACCGAGGATTTCGCTCAAGGGGATAAAGCGCAGGCTGTCGCCCTCGTTCAAGGTCGTGCCTTCCAGCACTTCGGCAATGCCTTCGGCCCAGGCAGCACTGCGCAATACCCCGGAGCTCTGGTTCGGATACGGCACCACGCGGCCATGTTCCAGGCGCGCGCGCAAGTATTCACGGCGATTGCCCGGCTTGCTCCAGGTGAAACCGGCCGGCATCGCAAAGCCCAGCGGCTCGACTCGCTGCACGCCCAAACGGCGCAACAGATAAGGCCGCGCCAGCAGGCCGAAGGTCACCAGGGTCGACGCCGGATTACCCGGCAGACCAATCACCGGCACGCCGCGAAACTGTCCGCAGGTCAGCGGTTTTCCAGGTTTGATCGCCAGTTTCCAAAGTGCCAGCTCGCCTTCATCGCGCAGCGCTACACCGAGAAAATCCGCCTCGCCCACCGACACCCCGCCAGTGGAGAGAATCAGATCTACCGCGCTCAATGCGCCCAGTGCCGCACGGGTCAGCTCGAGGTCGTCGGCAAGAATGCCGCCATCCACCACCTCGCACCCCAAACGCTGCAACCAGGCGATCAACAGGCGGCGGTTGCTGTTGTAGATCTGCCCCGGCCCAAGCGGCAAACCGGGCTCGACCAGCTCATCGCCGGTGGACAGCACCGCCACCCGCGGGCGCCGCCGCACCGTCAATTGCGCCGCCCCTAACGAGGCGGCCAGGCCCAGCTCGATTGGCCCCAAGCGCGTGCCAGCCGCCAGCACGTTATCGCCGCGACGGGTTTCCTGGCCTTGCGGGCGCACGTTCTGGCTGAGCCTCAAGGGCTGCGTAAATGTCACCCGCTCATCGGCCGTCAGCACCGCGTTTTCCTGCATTTCCACCGTATCGGCGCCCGCCGGCAGCGGCGCCCCGGTGAAGATCCGCGCACAGGTGCCCGGTTGCAGCGGCGCAGGCGCGCTACCGGCCTGAATCCGCTGGCTGACCGTCAACGGCTGGCCCGTCCAATCCGCCAAACGCAACGCGTAACCATCCATAGCGCTGTTCGCCCAGGGCGGCAGATCCAGCCCGGCGATCAAGGGCTCGGCCAATACCCGGCCATTGGCCGCGGCCAAGGCCACGCTCTCGGTCTCGCGGATGGCCGTGGCCTCGGCCAATAGCATCAGCCGCGCCAGCGCAGCCTCGACCGGCATCAGGCCGGGATGGTCACAGCCGCTCACCCACGGCTCTCGCAGGCATGCGCCTGTTTCAAGTGCGGGACAAAGTTGCACGGGCGATGACGGGCATCCAATTGCTCGCCGAGGATGCCATCCCAAGCCGTGCGGCACGCATTGGTCGAGCCCGGCAGGCAGCACACCAGGGTGCCGTTGGCCAAGCCCGCGAGGGCGCGCGATTGAATGGTCGAGGTGCCGATATCGGCCACGGAAATCTGCCGGAACAGCTCGCCGAAACCATCCACCTGCTTGTCCAACAAACAGGCCACGGCCTCCGGCGTACTGTCGCGGCCGGTGAAACCGGTGCCGCCAGTGATCAGCACGACCTGCACCCGCTCGTCGGCGATCCAGGTGGCGACCTGGGCGCGAATCTTGTACAGATCGTCTTTCAGCAACACCCGCTCGGCGAGGCTGTGACCAGCGGCTTGCAAGCGGTCGATAAACAGCTGACCAGAGGTATCGGTGGCTTCAGTACGGGTATCGCTGACAGTCAAAACAGCGATATTCAGTGGCACGAATAGCGCCTCGGCCGTGTGCTTCATGGCAGGCTTCCAGTTGTCGGACAGAATGCCCGATGTTATATCACAGCACCGCCTTTGGAGGCTCTGCCATGCCGGTTGTCCCCACCCTTCCGCGCTGCTCCGTGTTGCTCTTGTCCGGTGGCCGCGGGCAGCGTATGGGCGGTCGCGACAAAGGCCTGCTCGACTGGCATGGCCGCCCACTGATCAGTTGGCTGCATGAGCTGGTGCGACCGCTGAGCGACGACCTTATCATCTCCTGCAACCGCAACGCCGAGCAGTATGCCCCCTTCGCCGACCGCTTGGTGCAAGACGACGACACGGACTTTCAAGGCCCGCTGGCCGGTATTCGGGCAGGCCTGCAGATCGCCCGACACCCGCAGTTGTTGGTTCTGCCCTGCGATGCGCCCTTGCTCGATCGCCCCCTGCTCGAAGCCCTGCTGAGCAAGTCTGGTATGCAGCCGGTGGTGGTGCGTCAAGGCGAATACTGGGAGCCGCTGTTCAGCGTGATCCCCAAAGCCCTCGGCGCCGCGCTCGAAGAAGCCTGGCAGGCCGGCGAGCGCAGCCCGCAACGCTGGTTACGCGGGCTCACCCCCACAGCCCTCGAGTGCCCAGCCAACGACCCACGCCTGGCCAACCTGAACACACCGGAACTGCTGGTGTAGTGCCGTATTCCAGCGGTTGAACGCATATCGCGGAACTTGGCTACGCAATCCCCGTCTGAGGCTGGGTAACCACTTCGTATCAATCAAGGAGACACCCCCATGACTCAACGGACTATCCCCGCCTTCCTGCTAGCCCTGGGCCTGGCCACGCTGGCGGGCTGCGCATCGCCCTCGGTGATCACCTTGAACGATGGCCGTGAGATCCAAACCGTGGATCAGCCGGAGTATGACGACGACTCAGGTTTCTACGAATTCGAACAACTCGATGGCAAGCGCGCCAAGGTCAACAAGGATCAAGTGCGCACCGTCAAAGAGCTGTAACAGGCCGTCGAACACCGAGACGAGCACGACTGCTCCCTCGGTGTTTTCAACGATTCGAACGCTCGCTGCACACCGGCGCCCCACCTCGCGCCATGCGTAACGCCTGATTGCAGCCGACCACCGCAGAGCACTCGTCAAGTCGCTGCATCGGCTGAAAAATTTCAGCCTAACCCCTTGTGCAGCAAAACTTTTTCAGTACAATTCGGCTTATTCGGAGTGTAGCGCAGCTTGGTAGCGCGTCTCGTTCGGGACGAGAAGGTCGCAGGTTCGAATCCTGTCTCTCCGACCAAATCCCAGTTTAAAATTGCTTCACGCAATGCCATCAAACACCGACAAAAAATCCCGCCAGTGCGGGATTTTTTGTGGCCGCTGTAAAAAGCGCTGTGCCCGTTGAATGTTGATGCAGCCCGCCGCCTCGTGGGAATGGCTTGGGCCGCGAAAAATATTCATTTTTCGACGATTTTTGCAGATAAACCCCACACAAACGCGTGACGTCTCAATGGGAAGATAGCCCTGTAGACCCCCTTCGCTCGCTAAAAACCGCAGCCTACAAAGCGCATGCGGTTTTTAGCGGCCTGGCGCATCACCCTCACGCCGCTAGCTAGCTCAGGTTTTGAAAAGCCCGCAACATGGCTTTGCTCAGGTCGACGGTGGAGAACTTGGTGAGCACGTCGTTGGCGCCGACTGAACGGGCCTTTTCGGTGTTCATGGTGCTGTCCAGCGAGGTATGCAGAAGCACGTAGGTCTGGCCGATGCCCGCGCTGCGGCGGATTTCACGCACCAGGTTATAGCCGTCCATCTCCGGCATTTCGATGTCCGAGACCAACACCTCGATCGGCAACCCATCGGCATGCTGCGATTGCAGCAACTCCAGCGCGCTGGCGGCACTTCGCACCGCCTGACAGTCCAGGTCGAGCTTGCGCAGGGTGATCAAGGTTTGCTGCAAAGCCACGTGCGAGTCGTCCACCACCAACACGCGGCGGCCGCTGAGCAGCTTGCGCTCGGCTTCCGACAGCAACGGCGCATGCACATCGTCGGGATGCACGGGAGCGATCTCATGCAGCACCTTCTCGATGTCGAGAATCTGCACGATGGCCCCATCGATCTGCGTCACCCCGGTGATGAAGGCTTTCGCGCCAGCACCAGCAGGTGGCGGGCGGACATCGCGGGTCGAGCACTGGACAATGCGCTCCACACTTTGCACGTGCAGGCCCTGACGCGAGCGGCTCAGCTCGGTGACGATCAGGCAACCGTCCTGACTGTCGCTGCTGCCCCGCTCACCGATGGCGCGCGCCAGATCGATCACCGTTAACGCGGCCCCGCGCAGAGTCGCAACACCACGTACGTGGGGGTGTCGATTGGGCAATTTGGTCAATGTCGGGCACGGAATGATTTCATTGACCTTGAGCAGGTTGATGCCCAGCAACCTGCCGCTATGCAAGCGGAACAACAACAGCGATAACGCATCCCCCAGCGCCACACCCATCGATAACTCCCCTTTTCGAACTGATGAAAAATGCTGCAGCGAAGCCTAACAGCTGAACCGTAGCCTTCCGATAAAAACTGCCGCACCCAGCCAGCAGCGGGTGAGCGGTTCAGCGTAAAAACGTTACCACCTGATCGGCGTCGAACGGCCAATTCAGCTCGGCGCCGGTGTCACAACGGCGCAGCACAGGAATGCGCAGTGCATACTGCTCGACCCACTCTGCGTGGTCGGCGATGTCGACCAACTCGACCAACAAACCGTGTTCGACAAAAGGCATCAGCAGCGCTTCAGCCACCTCGCATAAATGACAGCCGAGGGTGCCGAGGAGTTGGCATTCGGGGAGCATGTGCATGCCTCCATAAACAACGAGGCATGCAGTCTAGCATTGCCTCAGGAGGCGGCGGGCGACGCCGTGTCGCTGCTCGGCAGCGTAGGCTCAAGCAGACCTTGCAGGCCATCGAGCAAGCGGCTGTTGAGTTGCTCGGCCTTATCCAATCGCTTGGTATCGAAGCGTTCGTCCATGGCGAAACCGCCCTTGAGCAACTCCAGCAAACTGCCTTGGCTATCCTTGGCTACGTCGTTGGCGCTGCGCAGTGCATCGAGTAACCCCTGGGCATAGTCGATCAACGCACTGTTGACCGCACTGGCCGCCTGGCCGCCCTGTTCGGCCACCGCGCTATAGGCATCGGTGGCTTGACGCACGCTGGTTTGCGTCAGCCGCAGGGACATCGAGGCCAACTGCTCGCCGTCGAGCTCCAGCGCCATGGCGCGGTCAAAAGCGCCCGCCAGGTCACCGGCATAGAACTTGTCGGAGAGGTCCTGCACCTGGCCGAACAGCTTCTCCAGTGCGGCACGCTCTTCGTCGTCCAATTCGCCCTCGACACTCACCTGCCAACCGCCGATTTGCAGGCTGCCGGATTGGCTGCTGGCGATCACGGCACTGCCATTAGCCGTGCTCGCCGCGGCAACACTGGTTTGCGACCAGTTGGCCGAGGCCTGCGCAACGGAGATACGCAGGCGATCGCCATCGCGGGTGGTAATTGCCATGTCGAAGGTTTCCGCCACCGCAGCAAACCGCTCGCTGTAGGCCGCGACTGCGCTGCTGCCAGTGGTTGATGCCGGCGCGGCGCCAAAGCGTTTGTCGAGATCGGAGAAGCCATCCTGGATGCGCTGGTAGGTGTCGTCGATATCCTCGGCCACCTTGCCTTGCAGCACGCCCATGCCATCGAGAATTTTGCGCGCTTCGGCAAAGCCTTTTTCCACACCATCGCGGGCCTGGGTCAACAGCTTTTGCAGCTTGGCCGGATCGGCGCCAGCTGCTGCTTCGCTTTGCAGACGTTGCTCGATAAAGCCCAACACCCGCCCGGCGACTTTCTCCGGGGTGAAGTCGTCACGCTTACCACTCAGGGCACCCGGTTCCAGCCCGAGGCGTTCGGCCAAGCGGTTGGACAGCGCGTTCTGCGCATCCGCAGCAGTGCGCACGGCAGGCAGGTTATTCAGCTGCGGGGAGCGAGAGGCAGAAGAAAACAGCGGGGCCAGAGCGTTCATGACAAGGTACCAAGGCGAGATATCTACTCGGTTGGCGGCCATCGCCGATAAAACTTTAGCCCGACCAGCATGCCGACTGACCGACGGTATCGCAGATAACCAAGAAGCCTGACTGGTCGCCCGCTACTCCCAGGGCTGCAAACCTCGCTGATCGGCGCAGCCCTCGCCGCCCGGCCGCTCAGATCCCGGCGGCAGCCAATAACCGATCGGCGGCAGCCTTGGCTTGCAACGCTTGCTCGGCCGGGCCATAGAGGTGCGCCATGCTCATCGCGCCCTCGAAGAGGAACTGCAACTGCGCCGCCAGTTGCTCCGCTTGCACCGCACCCAGCGCCAGCAGCGCCGCATGGAAATGGCTCAAGACGAAGCGTTTGTGCTCGGCCGCCTGTCGATGGATCGGGTTGCTGCGGTCATGAAACTCCGCGGCGGCATGCAGGAACAGACAACCGCAGAAACCGGTCTCGCCCAGCCACAGGTGCAGCCCGTCATAAGCCCGCAGAATCGCCTCACGCGGCGCCAGGCCATCCAACGCCTGCCGCATGCGCTGGCTAATCTGCTCGTGCTGCATCTGCAAGGCCGCGAGAATCAACTCGTCCTTGGACTTGAAGTGCTTGTACAGGGTCATCTTCGCCACCCCGGACTCCGCCAAGATGCGGTCGATGCCCGTGCTGTGATACCCCTCGCGATAAAACAGCGCTAGCGCCGTGCTGAGCAGCTGATCGCGTTTGCTCGATGCCATATGGAACCTCCGGAAGCGGCCATTATGCGCAAGCAGCAGCGCCGGCCGAAAGCCGCATGTCATGCGAGTTGTAGAATCGCCGCTTGAAATATACAGACCTGTCTGTCTAATATCCAGTTCACCACCACTTGCAACTGGAGCTCCCCCATGCAGCTATACGACCTGAACCTGTCCGGTAACTGCTACAAAGTTCGCCTGTTTCTCAGCCTGATCGGCCAACAGGCCGAACTCACAACCGTGAACCTGCACGCCGGCGAGCACCAGCAGGCGGACTTTCTAGCCATCAACCCACGCGGCCAGGTGCCTGCACTGGTCGATGGCGAGCTGCACCTCGGCGACTCCCAGGCCATTCTGGTTTACCTGGCCCGCCGTTACGCCAACGACGCCTGGTATCCGCAGGATGCGGTCCAACAAGGACGGATTGCCGGCTGGCTGAGTTTCGCCGCCAACGAGGTCCAGCACGGCCCCGGCAGTGCTCGCCTGGGCAAGTTGTTCGGCGTACCGATCGATCAACTCGCCGTGCAGAAAAAAGCCACTGCAACGCTGCAACTCCTCGACACGCAGCTGGGTAATCACACGTGGCTAGCACAAGGCAGCCAGCCGAGCATCGCCGACATTGCGGTCTACCCCTACGTGGCGTTGGCCGGTGACGGCGGCATCGATCTGGCGCCCTATGCTCAGCTCAATGCCTGGTTTGCACGGATTCGTGCGCTGCCCGGCTATATCGACATGCCGGGGCTGTAACAGGCCTCCAGGAGTTGCACGATGAACAGCCCATTCCACCCCGGCGAACAGACCATCCAGAGTCGCCTCGGCGTCCGCGACAAACTCGAAGACATCGGCCGTCGGGTCATTCGGCCTTACATGCCCGAGCAACACCGTAGGTTCTTCGCCCAACAGCCCTGGTTGCTCACCGGCAGCCTGGCGGCTGACGGCCAGCCGCATGCCTCGCTGCTCTACGCCGCGCCTGGCTTTGCCCACTCGCCCGAGCCCAGCCACCTACGCATCGACGCCCGGCCAGATGCCGATGATCCGCTGCTCGCGCACCTGCATACCGGCGCGTCGCTGGGCTTACTCGGCCTGGAACTCCCGACCCGCCGCCGCAACCGGCTCAACGGCGAAATCAGTCAGGCGGACGCCAGCGGTTTTACCCTGCAAGTCCGGCAATCGTTCGGCAACTGCCCGAAATACATCCAGGCCCGTACATGGCAGGCACGCCCCCGCCAACCGGGGCCGAGCGCGCACGGCACAGGGCTGGACCCGCGCTGGCTGAACCTGGCCCAAGGCGCCGACACCTTGTTTATCGCCAGCCATAACGCCGATCCGCACAGCGGCGGCGTGGATATCTCGCACCGTGGCGGACCGTCGGGGTTTCTCGCCCTGGGCGCTGACGGTCGACTCTGGCTGCCGGATTACAGCGGCAACCTGATGTTCAACACCCTCGGCAATCTGCTGCTGGACCCGCGCTGCGGCCTGCTGCTGATCGACTTCGACAGCGGCGACCTGTTGCACCTGGCGGCGCGTGCCGAGCTGTATTGGCCCGAGCAACTGACGGCGCTGCAACACCCGCTGGCGGCGGGCGCCGAACGCATGCTCGCCTTTACCCCCGGTGCCTGGCTGCTACGTCAGGCCCGCTTGCCGCTGGCATTCGGCGAGGCGCAACCCTCACCCTTCTTACCGCCATCAGGAGCCTAACCATGCGCCCATTGAATAAGCTGCTGTGGGTGTTGCTTGCGCTTGTCAGCCTGACCAGCGAGGCCGCCGGCTTGCGCTTCAGTCTGGTAAAAACCGCTGAAACCAAAACCCTCGACGCCTTCACCGTAGCGGGCGGCAAGTGGACGCAAACCGCAGTCGCCAGCCACATGGCGGTGCTGATCGAGCACCATGCCGCAACGCTGCTATTCGACACCTCGCTGGGTCGCCAGGTGGACAACCAATTTGCCAGCGAAATGCCCTGGTACGACAAACCGCTGCTGCAATACGGCGCAGTACACCCAGTGCGCGACCAGCTCGACCGAGATGGCATTCGCATTGATCGCATCCTGCTGTCGCACGCCCACTGGGACCACGCCTCAGGCCTGGCCGACTTCCCTGAAGTTCCGGTCTGGGCGCCTTACGCAGAGATCGAGTTCAGCCAGATCGCCGGCCCACCGGCGATCCTCCCCAGCCAGTTCAAGCACGGCGTCAACTGGGTGCCTTACGGCTTTGCGCCGCAACCTTTTATGGGTTTCAGCGAAAGTCACGACCTGTTCGGCGACGGCAGCCTGGTGTTGGTGCCGCTGAGCGGCCACACGCCGGGCTCGGTCGGGCTGTTTATCAGCCTCGACGATGGGCGGCGTTTCTTCTTCACCGGCGATGCCAGCTGGCGCCTGGAGGGCTTCACCGGGCCCCGGGAAAAATTCTGGATCAGCCGGCGCATGGTCGACGACAACCGCGCGGCCACCCGTGCTGTTTTGCAGCATGTGCATCAACTGCTCCAGCGCGAACCGACCCTCATGGTGATCCCGGCGCATGACGCCAAGGTCCATGAGCGGCTTGGCTTTTACCCAATCTGGACTCAGTAGTCACGCCTAAGCCATTGAAATTTAAGCGTGCCGACTAAAGTCTAAAGGCTTCCCAGCGTGGCACATGCTTTATTCCACAGCGCCGTAATAGGTCGGTGACAAGCCGGCCTGCACACAAACGAGGAGACAACAATAATGAGTAAGACTCCCCTCGCCCGCGCCGTGGCCCTTGCCACGCTGGGCGTCAGCCTCACCCTTCCCGCCGTAGCCCATGCCGAATTTATCAAGGACAGTAAAGCCAGCCTGGATCTGCGCAACTTTTACATGAGCCGCGACTTTCGCGACCGGCCAGCATCCGGACAATCCAAAGCCGAGGAATGGGCGCAAGGCTTTATGTTCAAAGCCGAATCCGGCTTTACCGAGGGCACCGTGGGCTTTGGCCTGGATGCCTACGCCGCGCTGGGTGTGAAACTCGACTCGGCGGACGAGCGCGCAGGCACTGCGCTGCTGCCGAATGCCTTCGGCAACGAAGGCCCCGGCGAGTACTCGGAAGCCACCGCCACCGCCAAGGTCAAACTGTCGAAGACCGTTGCCAAAGTCGGCGGCCTGATGCCCAAACTGCCTATCGTTGCCTCTGGCGACTTGCGCCTGCTGCCGCAGATCTATACCGGCGGCATGATCACCTCGCAGGAAATTGATGGCCTGACGCTCAATGGCGGCCAGTTGCGCGAAGTGAACTTCCGTAATTCCACCGACAGCCAGGACATTCGCGCGACCAACGTGAGCGGCGAAAGCGATCGCTACAACTTCGGTGGCGGCGACTTCAAATTCAACGGCGGCAACACCAGCGTCGGCCTGTGGTACGGCGAACTGGAAGACATCTACGACCAGAAGCTTTACAACCTGATCCATGTGCAGCCGATTGGCGACTGGAAGCTCGGCGCCAACCTCGCCTACTTCGACTCGCAGGACAACGGCAAGCGACTGGGCGGCAAGCTCGACAACGACCTCACCTCGGTAAACCTGTGGGCCGGCCTGGGTGCACACACCTTCCGCCTCGGCTATCAGGAAGTCGGCGGCGACAACGCCTTCCCCTTCCTCAACGAAACCGACCCGTACATCGTCAACTACCTGCAAATTCTCGACTTCACCCGTGCAGACGAGAAATCCTGGCAGGCACGCTACGACATCAACTTCGCCACCTACGGCGTACCCGGCCTGACGGCCTTCGTCCGCTACGTGACCGGTGATGAATTTACCGGTGTCGGCGGCCGCGACGGTAAGGAATGGGAGCGCGACCTGGACATCAGTTACACCATCCAGCAAGGCCCGCTGAAAAACCTCGGCCTGCGCTGGCGTAACGCGATGGTGCGCTCCAATGCCAGCACCGGCGACCTCGACGAAAACCGCCTGATCGTGTCCTACAGCATCCCGCTGCTGTAAAGCGACGCGCGAAAAAAAGCCCGCCAAATGGCGGGCTTCTTTTTGGGCGCTACCCCAGCCAGGTGTTGCATGGCTTTGCCGCGCGTTTGCGCGGCTGCAGTCCAATGCCCTGGCGCATACCTAGCAGGTTGGCGTTGAGCGGAGCGAAGCCCAACAACCTGGGGCAAAGTCGTTGGGCTGCGTCGCATTGCTCATCAGGCATGCGCCCGATCTATGGTTTATCGCCCTTGCAACACGCGATGGGCACACATTAGGCCATCGCCTTTTGCCGCCAGGGAGAGACTCAGTCCTGGCTGATCGAGCCGATCTTGTGCACCGACAGGTCGGCACCGTAGTACTCCTCTTCCTGGCTCAGGCGAATGCCGACCAGTGCTTTCAGCACGCCGTACACCAGGAAGCCGCCAATCAGCGCCACCAACACGCCCAACGCAGTGCCAATCACCTGGCTGGCCAGGCTGACGCCGCCCAAACCGCCGAGCATCTCCTGACCGAAGATGCCACAAGCGATACCGCCCCAGACGCCGCACAGACCATGCAACGGCCACACGCCGAGCACATCGTCGATCTTCCACTTGACCTGGGTAGCGGTGAACGCCCACACGAACAGTGCCCCGGCAATCGCACCGGTCACCAGCGCGCCGACCGGGTGCATCAAGTCAGAACCGGCGCACACCGCCACCAGCCCCGCCAACGGACCGTTGTGCAGGAAGCCCGGGTCATTACGCCCCACCAGCAATGCCGCCACGGTACCGCCGACCATCGCCATCAAGGTATTGACCGCCACCAGGCCACTGACGCTGCCGAGGGTTTGTGCGCTCATGACGTTGAAACCAAACCAGCCGATGATCAGAATCCACGAGCCGAGCGCGAGGAACGGAATGTTCGACGGTGCGAAGGCCACCAGGCGACCGTCACGGTAGCGACCATCGCGCCGACCCAACAGGATCACCGCGCCGAACGCCAGCCAGCCACCCATCGCATGCACCACCACCGAACCGGCGAAGTCATGGAACGCGGCACCGAACTGCGCCTCCAGCCAGCCTTGCACGCCGTAGTTGCCGTTCCAGATCATGCCTTCGAAGAACGGATAGACGAAGGCCACAATCAGCACCGTGGCGCACAACTGCGGACCAAACCGCGCGCGCTCGGCGATGCCACCGGAGATGATCGCCGGAATGGCCGCCGCGAAGGTCAGCAGGAAGAAGAACTTCACCAGGGCGTAACCATTGCCCTCGGTGAGCACGCTGGCCGGCTCGAGAAAGGTCACGCCATAGGCGATCCAGTAGCCTATAAAGAAGTAGGCCAGCGCCGATACGGCGAAGTCGGAGATGATCTTCGACAAGGCGTTGACCTGATTTTTCTGGCGTACCGTGCCCACCTCAAGAAAGGCAAAGCCGGCGTGCATGGCCAGCACCATCACGGCGCCGAGCAGGATAAACAAGGTATTGGAGCCGTGAATCAGGGTCTCCACAGCACTGTTGATGTTTTCCATCAGCGAAGAAAACTCCGTCGTCGGGGAAAAAGCACCAAAGCGGATCACTCCAGATCAATCACGCACCAGTTAGCAGCACGCAAACCGACCCACTCCACTCAGTGCACGCCTGGACAGCCCCAAAATGGTTCCGACCAAAATTGCGTACAAGGCACTTAATCTATATTTATTAATGGCTTATATATGCACCACGGCATCCTGGCCAACCTTCGAAAAGCCCCATAAAAGAGCGCTTTATCAAAGGCGCGCACCAACGCAATGCAAGCGCTGTACCAGCGTCTCATGTTAGGCGCACCAAACCTGACGTATTAGCCGGGCAATGGAACCCATCCCCCCAGCGGCACTCGAAGTCCTTACACTGACTGCCCCACGCAAGGAGAGACGTGATGCCTCGTAAAAGCGCTAATACATCCAGCCAGGATGCCCTACTCGACGAGTTCCAAGCCCTGGTGCGCGACACCGAGAAGCTCCTGCAACACTCCGCCAGCCTGGCCGGTGAACAAGCCGAAGAACTGCGCGAGCAGATTCGCAGCAGCCTCGGCCGCGCCCGCACCACCTTGCACAACGCCGAAGACTCCCTGCGCGAACGCGGTAAGGCCGCGGTAGACGCTACCGAAGGTTATGTGCAGACCCACCCATGGCAAAGCCTCGGCATCGCCGCCGGCATCGGTTTATTGCTGGGTATGTTGATCACGCGGCGCTGATGAGAGACGACATGGACGCCACGCCACCCACCGCCCCCAGCCGCGGCCCTTCGCCGCGGCGCTTTGCCGGCGCCCTGCTTGGCCTGCTGCACGGCCATGTCGCGCTGTTCGGCGAAGAGCTGAAAGAACAGCAACACAACGCCCTGAGCCTGTTCGTGCTGACCAGCTTGAGCCTGCTGTTCGGTCTACTGCTGGTGATCGGCTTATCCGCCGCATTGCTGATCAGTTTCTGGGACAGCCACCGGCTGAGCGTGATCATCGCGCTGTGTGCCGCCTATGCCCTGGGCTTACTGGTTTGCCTGGTAAGTTTGCTGAAACGCATCCGCACCGCGCCAGCACCGTTCAGCGCCAGCCTCGAAGAACTGGCCCGCGACCGCGAGCAACTGCTGCCATGAACCTACCGGAATTACCTGCCAAAGCCTCGCGCAGCGAATTGCGCAAAGCCATGTTGCGCCTGCGCCTGGAGATGCATCGCCAGGAACTGCGCCACGAAACCCTGGTGATGTTGCAGCCGCTGCGCCAGGCGCAATACTTCAGCAGCCATTGGCGTGAAGAGTTGCACAACAGCAACGCACCACTTTGGGTCGCCGGCGGCGCGTTAATGCTGGCCACGTTCGGCATCCGCCGCGGCAACTGGCGGCGCTGGCTGCGTATCGCCCTGATCGCCTTCCCGTTGCTCAGGCGCCATCCCCCCAAGCGCCCGAACAACGAGCCAACTGCGCCATAAACGGGCAACTGGCCACAATCTTGCTTAGCTGAACGATACGCCGCATCTCGCGGCGTTTTGCTGCTTATCAGCTAAGGAAGTGTTCGGTGCTCGACGGTCAACCGCTCGCCGTCTTTCAACCTTTTATCGATACCGCCACCGGCCTGATCGCCGGAGTGGAAGCCCTCGCCCGCCTGCGCGGCGCCGATGGTCAACTGCGCTCGGCCGGGCCTTTGTTCAGCGACCCGAAGACCCCGCCCGCCGCCTTGCGTCGCCTCGACCGCCAGGTACGCGAACAGGCCTTGGCACGGTTCCATACGGCACCGGCGGACTGGTTTCTCAGCCTGAATATTTCGCCGCGCTGGATCAGCCGACTGCGCCCCGAGCAGCCCTTGCCCAGTCTGAAACAGCTGCAACGCAGCGGGATCGACCCCCAGCGTATCGTCTTCGAAATCACCGAATTGGGCGGTGCCAGCCAACGCCTGCCAGGCGTGGTGGCGCGTTATCGCGAAGCCGGCGCGCGCATCGCCATCGATGACTTCGGCGCCGGCTATTCGCAACTCGACCGCGTGCTGGCCTTGCAGCCGGATATTCTCAAGCTCGACATGCGCCTGTTCCAGGAGGCCGCGCGTGGCGGCCCCAGCGGTGAAGTGGTGAAAGCGCTGGCGCAAATGGCCGAGAAAACCGGTTGCTGGATCATCGCCGAAGGCGTGGAAACCGAAGCCGAACTGGACTTCGCCCTGGAGTGTGGCGCGCGTTACGTGCAGGGTTATCTGTTCGCCAAACCCGAACTGGAGTTCTTTCACAGCAACGCGTTCGTCAAACGTTTCGCGCAATTGCGCGACCGCTATGTGCAACACAAGCTCGCCGAACGTGCGCGGCTGATGACCTTGCGCCAACAACTCAACGACCTGATGAACAGCCTCAAAGGCTGGGCCGAAACAGATGCCACACCCGACAGCCTGCCCGCACCGCATGCTTACCCCTGGCTGTTGCGCGTTTACCAGTGCGACCGCCATGGCACCCAACTCACCCCCAACCTGGAATGGCGCGAACACACCTGGCAGGTCGACTCGCGCTACGTCGGGCATAACTGGTCATGGCGCCCGTACTTCTATCAACTGCTTGCCGAGGGCTGGGAAGAGCGCCGCCTGATTTTGTCCAGCACTTACCGCGATGCCACCAGCAACCAGTACTGCCTGACCGCCGGACAATTCATCGACAACGGCCGCCGCCTGCTGCTGGTGGATATCGACGCCGCAGGCCTGTAGAGACGCAGGCAAGCAGAGCTTTTCCGCCAGCCAGCAAAGCTCTGTACCCGTTAAAGCTTGCGCAGATTCTGGAGGGTGGGTTAATGGCGCTGAGGCGGGCTGGCAAAGCGACTGCGCAATGGCTGCACCACGTCACCCACCCAGGGTTAATCGGCCAAGCCTCTCTGCTGGGTTACGGCGCAACGGACGATGCAGCAGCCGATAGTCGGTGATCATGCGCCTAACCCACCCTACGCATACCCCGTTCCAGGCCCTCCTACCCAGCCCGCGCACGGCGCCTGTGTGCGGATGTAGCCCGGCGGAATCTGGCGCAACGCAGCGAAGCGACATAACTGCCGAGGCTGGCCCGCCGGGCGAACGTGTCGGTCAAAAGCGCAGCATACGAACCGTATATGAGTATTTTGATGGGGCGCCTAGCTGGGGGCGCCTAGAGGCACGCCTCAGGGGCGCGCCTAGCCGGTGGCGCCCAAAACGGAGGCACCTAGCCTGAGCTCGCATGCGAGGCTGACTCCCACGCGCATAGCCGAGCGCAGTAGTTTTTCAACGGCCAGCTAGGCTTAAGGAGCTGAAACGCTACTGAGGCTTGGCTC
>TARA_R100001244_G_scaffold6593_35_pt1 | contig 30464 bp, 36 predicted proteins | sample TARA_R100001244 | Tara Oceans TARA_R100001244 (sample SAMEA2621564) | marine metagenome | biome: marine biome (ENVO:00000447); feature: mesopelagic zone (ENVO:00000213); material: "saline water (ENVO:00002010), including plankton (ENVO:xxxxxxxx)" | depth 790 m
GAGCCCAAGCCGCTGCTGATGGAAGAATTCAAGCTGACCGACCGGCAGGCCGAGGCGATCCTCAACATGCGGCTGCGCAGTTTGCGCAAGCTCGAGGAAATGGAGTTGCGCAACGAGCGGGACAAGCTGCTCGAGGAGCGGGACGGCTTGGAAAAGCTGATCGAGAGCCCGGCGCGGCAGAAGACGCGGCTGAAAAAGGACCTCGCCGAACTGCGCAAACTCTATGCCGAGGATACGGAGCTGGGCAAGCGGCGGACGATGCTGATCGAGGCGGCGCCGGCGCGCGAAATTTCGCTCGAAGCCTTTATCGAGAAGGAACCGGTCACCGTGATCATGTCGCAGCGCGGCTGGATCAAGGCGATGAAGGGCCACGCCGACCTGTCGCAGCCCGACAGTTTCAAGTTCAAGGAGGGCGACGGCCCCAAATATGCGTTCCATGCGCAGACCACCGACAAGCTGCTGATGGCCTGCGACAACGGGCGCTTCTACACGATCGGCGCGGACAAGCTGCCCGGCGCGCGCGGCTTTGGCGAACCGGTGGGGTCAATGGTTGATCTCGAGGCCGGGGCCGAACCGATCGCGCTGATGGTCGCCGATATGAACGGCAAGCTGCTGCTCGCCTCGACCTGGGGGCGCGGTTTTGTCGCCAATATTGCCGATGTCGTTGCAGAAACGAAGAAGGGTCGCCAGGTTGCCAATCTGAAGGGCGACGCCAAGCTGCTGGTCGTCCGTCCGGTTCCCGCGGGCGCCGACCATGTCGCCGCGATCGGCGAGAACCGCAAGCTGGTGGTCTTCTCCCTGTCCGAAATGCCGGAAATGTCAAAGGGGCAGGGCGTGATGCTGCAACGCTACAAGGACGGCGGCCTGTCCGATGCGATCGTGTTCCGTCTGGAAGAAGGCCTGAGCTGGGCGATGGGCGGCGACAGCGGCCGGACCCGGACCGAGAATGACCTGACCATGTGGCGGGTTGCGCGCGGCGCGGCGGGACGGTTGCCGCCGACGGGTTTTCCGAAGACGGGCAAGTTTGATTGAGGCATTTATAAAGCCCCTCCCTTGAAAGGGAGGGGTGAAGGGAACGGAGAAAACGGCTATTGCGCGTTGCTGATCAGTCCAAGCAACTCCATTGCAGTAGCTTGGCGTTGACAATCTCACCGCCCATGTGTTCGATAAACGCTGCTCTAATGGCCTGCTTGTGTCTGTGCCATTGCTCGGGATCAGAATTCGGGTTCATATTATCGGCCAAAAAAACCCATTCGACAAACTGATCAGCTGTCACGTCTCCTTCCGCTGGAATGAAATCGTCCACATGCAGCGGCTTGTCGTTCTTGATGCAGCCACAAAACCCCCAACCAACGCAAACGATATCCATCAAAGCATCGTAACCAGTTTTCTCGGTCATTATTGATAATCCTGATGTTGAAAGCCATCTGTCCTATTCGCAGCTACGTAGCAAAAAGCCAACTCCAACGACAAAACATGTTTGCGCAATGCCACCTTACGCCCTAGCTTCAACGGTAAGGAAAAGGGGGGAGGCCAATGTCAGACAATAGCCCGGGTGCGTCCGAGACAGACGGGACGACCAGCGCGAATGAAAGCGCCTACTGGTCGCAGAATATCCGCTTGCTTTGGACGCTGATGAGTATCTGGTTTGTCGTTTCCTTCGGTGCGGGCATCCTGTTCCGCGATTTTCTCGATCAATTTTCCATCGGCGGCTATCCGCTCGGCTTCTGGTTTGCGCAGCAGGGTTCGATCTATGTCTTCATTCTGCTGATCGTCTTCTACAGCATCCGGATGAAGCGGATCGAGCGCCAATATGATCTCGATGACTGAGCGCGGCTGATGGCAACCCAGACGCTTATCTATCTGTTCGTGGGCCTGTCCTTCGCGCTCTATATCGGCATTGCCATCGCCTCGCGGGCAGGGTCGACCAGTGAATTTTATGTTGCCGGCGGCGGCGTCAATCCGGTGGTCAACGGCATGGCGACCGCAGCGGACTGGATGTCGGCGGCGAGCTTTATCTCGATGGCCGGGATCATCGCCTTTTCCGGCTATGACGGCTCGGTCTATCTGATGGGCTGGACCGGGGGCTATGTGCTGCTGGCGCTGCTGCTCGCCCCGTATTTGCGCAAGTTCGGCCAGTTCACCGTGCCGGATTTCATCGGCACGCGTTACTATTCCAAGGCCGCCCGGGTGGTCGCGGTGATCTGCCTGATCTTCATCAGCTTCACCTATATCGCCGGGCAGATGCGCGGCGTCGGCATCGTCTTTTCCCGCTTTCTCGACGTGCCGATCAATCTCGGCGTGATCATCGGCATGGCCATCGTCTTCGTCTATGCGGTGCTCGGCGGGATGAAGGGCGTCACCTATACGCAGGTCGCGCAATATTGCGTGCTGATCTTTGCCTATATGGTGCCCGCTTTCTTCATCAGCTTTCTGGTCACCGGCAATCCGGTGCCGCAGCTGGGGCTGGGCTCGCCGGTCAATGACGGCTCCGGGCTTTATGTGCTGCAGAAGCTCGACCTGGTGCTGCAGGACATGGGATTTGCCGCCTATACCAGCGGCGAAAAGTCGATGATCGATGTTTTCTGTATCACCCTGGCGTTGATGGTCGGCACGGCGGGCCTGCCGCATGTGATCGTGCGCTTCTTCACCGTGCCCAAGGCATCGGACGCGCGCAAGTCGGCGGGCTGGGCGCTGGTGTTTATTGCCTTGCTCTACACGACCGCGCCGGCGGTGGGGGCGTTCGCGCGGCTCAACTTTATCGATAGCGTGCAGGATACCGATTATGCCGAGGCGCCGGCCTGGTTCAGGAACTGGGAAAGCAATGACCTGATCGCCTGGCGCGACAAGAATGGCGACGGCAAGATGCAGCTGGGCAAGGGCGATCCGTTTCAGGGCGCGCCGCTGTTTGCCGAAAGCACCGGCCCGAGCGGCGAACGGGTCGTTTCCAACGAGGCGGCTGACGACAATCCGAACGAAGTCTATGTCGACCGCGATATCATGGTGCTGGCCAATCCGGAGATCGCCAATCTGCCCGGCTGGGTGATCGCGCTGGTCGCGGCGGGTGGCCTCGCGGCGGCGCTGTCGACGGCGGCGGGCCTGCTGCTGGTGATCAGTTCGTCGATCAGCCATGATCTGTTGAAAAGCACCTTCCGGCCGCAGATTACCGAAAAAGGGGAGTTGCTCGCGGCCCGCATCGCCGCCACCGCCGCGATTGTGGTCGCTGGCTATCTCGGCATCTATCCGCCCGGCTGGGTCGCGCAGGTGGTCGCCTTTGCCTTTGGTCTGGCGGCGGCTTCGCTATTTCCGGCAATCTTCATGGGGATATTTTCCAAACGGATGAACCGCGAAGGCGCGATTGCCGGGATGGTCACGGGTCTCAGCTTCACCTTCCTCTATATCGGCTGGTTCAAGCTCTGGTCACCGGACAGCAATGTCGCGGCCAACTGGCTGTTCGGCATATCGCCGGAGGGTATTGGCGTGATCGGGATGCTGCTGAATTTCGCGGTGGCGATTGCGGTGGCCCGGTTCACCAGCGCGCCGCCGAAGGAGATCGGCTGGCTGGTCGACAAGATCCGGGTGCCGCGCGCCTGATGAGCAGCTGAGTTGCCGCGTTAGTCAGGGCCGGAATTCAGCGCTTTTTGGCGATTTTGAGCTTGTCCAGCTTGGTCCGTGTCCGGATCGATTCCTCGCTGCGGGTCAGCGCCTTGGATATGGCCTTGAGGGTCATGCCCTTTTTCGCGAAGGCATGGAGTTTCTGGATCTCTTCGCTGGTCCAGGGCTGCTTGTGGCGTTCGAAATGGTCTTTCATGGCATCCGGCCTAGCAGATTATGGCGCCGGTGTACCCAAATAGAAAGCCGCATGTTCGGCTACTGGCAATAGCGGGCTTTGCATGGCGGCCTTTGTCCGCTAGCGAGCAGCGGATATTTGAAAAGGGAGCTATCCATGCAGTTTGACGAAGTTGTCCTCGGCCGCCGCAGCATCCGCGGATACAAGCCGGAACCCGTTGCCCAGGAACTCATTGAGGAGATTCTGGAACTTGCGATGCGCGCGCCTTCGTCGATGAACACGCAGCCCTATAATTTCTACGTCATCACCGGCGAGCCGCTGGAGAAAATCCGCGCCGGCAATACCGAGCGGATGCTGGCCGGTGTGCCGCAGTCGCGCGAGTTCCGGACCGGCGAAGCCTTTGCCGGTGCGCACCGTGAACGGCAGATCGGCGTGGCCAAGCAGCTGTTTTCGGCCATGGGGATCGAACGCGATGACAAGGAAGCGCGGCAGGACTGGGTGATGCGGGGCTTCCGTCAGTTCGACGCGCCGGTCTGCGTGATCATCACCTATGACCGGGCGGTGGACGGCAGCGACGATACGCCGTTCGACTGCGGGGCCGTGGCAACCGCGCTGGTCAACGCGGCCTGGTCCCGCGGTCTCGGCACGGTGATCAACAGCCAGGGCATCATGCAGTCGCCGGTTGTCCGCGAACATGCCGGAATCGCCGATGACCAGGTGATCATGAAGAGCATCGCGCTGGGCTGGCCGGACGAAGATTTCCCGGCCAACGCCGTGGTGTCGACGCGCAAGTCGGTTGATGAGGCGGCGGTGTTTGTGGGTTTTGAAGGGTAGTTAAGGCTTGCGTGCCCCTGCGCAGGCAGGGGCCCATCTCCCGGGTGCGCCAAGCGGAACCAACGGGAGATGGATGCCTGCCTGCGCAGGCACACCTGTGCTCCGCACTTGATGCGGAGCCCTGCGCTGAAGACAGCAATTCTCGCCGCCAGAGCTCCGCATCGAGTGCGGAGCACAGTTACACCGCTATCTGTTCAACCGCCCCTCAACCAGCGAATCGACCACGCTCGGGTCCGCCAGCGTCGACGTATCGCCCAGCGCGCCATGATCATTCTCGGCGATCTTGCGCAGGATGCGGCGCATGATCTTGCCCGAGCGGGTCTTGGGAAGCGCCGGTGTCAGATGCAGATGGTCGGGCGTGGCGATCGGGCCGATTTCCTTGCGGACATGCTGGCGCAGTTCGGCCACCAGTTCGTCGGATGACGGCTCGCCCGCGTTCAGCGTGACATAGCAATAGATGCCCTGGCCCTTGATATCATGCGGATAGCCGACCACGGCGGCCTCGGCGACTTTCGGATGCGAGACCAGAGCGGATTCGACTTCCGCCGTGCCCATCCGGTGACCGGAGACATTGATGACATCATCGACCCGGCCGGTGATCCAGTAATAATCATCGGCGTCGCGCTTGCAGCCGTCGCCGGTGAAATATTTTCCTTTGTAAGTTGAAAAATAGGTCTGGATGAAGCGTTCATGGTCGCCGTAGACGCTGCGCGCCTGTCCCGGCCAGCTGGCGGTGATGCAGAGATTGCCGTCGGTCGCGCCCTCGAGCACCTGGCCGTCGCCGTCGACCAGCTGCGGCTGGACGCCGAAAAAGGGCTTGCCGGCGCTGCCCGGCTTCATGCCGTGCGCACCGGGCAGGGTGGTGATCATCACACCGCCGGTTTCGGTCTGCCACCATGTGTCGATGATCGGTGATTTTCCCTCGCCGACGACATCATAATACCAGCGCCAGGCTTCCGGGTTGATCGGTTCGCCGACCGTGCCGAGCAGGCGGATCGACGAGCGGTCATGCGCCTTCACCGGACCTTCGCCCTCGCGCATCAGCGCGCGGATCGCGGTCGGGGCGGTGTAGAAGATATTGACCTTGTGCTTTTCGACCACTTCCCAGAAGCGGCCGAAATCGGGATAGTTGGGGATGCCCTCGAACATGATCTCGGTGGCGCCGTTGATCAGCGGGCCATAGACGATATAGCTGTGGCCGGTGACCCAGCCGATATCGGCCGAGCACCAGAAGACTTCACCCGGTTGATAGTCGAACACATAGTGGAAAGTGCTCGCAACCCAGACCGCATAACCGCCGGTGGTGTGGAGCACACCCTTGGGCTTGCCGGTCGATCCGGACGTATAGAGAATGAACAGCGGATCCTCCGCGTTCATCGGTTCGCAGGGGCACTCGTCTGCTACATCGGCCTTCAGCTCGTGATACCAGTGATCGCGGCCCTCGGTCATGGTGACCGCGCTGTCCGTGTGGTTGATCACCAGAACGGCATCGACCGAAACCTTTTCCAGCGCGGCATCGACGTTGGTCTTGAGCGGCACCGGCTTGCCGCCGCGAAGGCCACCGTCGGCGCAGACAATAAACTTGCTCTCGCAATCGTCGATCCGTCCGGCGAGCGCATCGGGAGAGAAACCGCCAAACACGACGCTGTGGATCGCACCGATCCGGGCGCAGGCGAGCATGGCAAAAGCGCCTTCGGGGATCATCGGCATGTAGATGGTGACGCGGTCGCCTTTTTTGACCCCCATTTTTTTCAGGCAATTGGCCATTTTCATGACCTCGGTCTGCAGCGCCGCATAGCTGATCGTGCGGCCGGGCGACTGCGGATCATCGGGTTCGAAAATCAGGGCCGTTGTCTCGCCCTTGCCGGCCGCGACGTGCCGGTCGACCGCATTGTGGCAGATGTTCAATACGCCATCTTCAAACCATTTTATCGCAACCGGGTCGAAGGACCAGTTGGCGATGGTGGCGGGGGGCTTTTCCCAGTCCAGCCGTTCGGCCTGACCGGACCAGAAGCCGTCGGGATCCCTGAGGCTTTCCTGATAGAGCCGGTCATAGTCGGCTGCCGTGCAATGGGTCGGGTCTTCGCTGCGTGGCGAAGCCACCATTGCAACCGGATCATTTTTTGCCGCAGCCTCTGTCATCTCTTGCCTCTCTTTTATTATTGCCTGATCGGGCGCGCAGCCCGAGCAAATTCTATTTCTGTCTCTACCAGACTTTGCTCATGTCCCGGGGGTGAAATCAAGACCATCAACATAATTTGCCAGCCATTTTTCATCCGGGAAACCATTATCGATCCATGCCTGTTCGATGGTCGCCAGGGTCCGTGCAACGATCGGGCCGGGCTTGAGGCCGCGTTCGATCAAGTCGCCACCGGTCAGCGGGAAATGCGGCGATTGCCAGCCTTTCAACCGGCTCAGCATGTCGGACAGCGATTCATCATCGACGAACAGCAGGGCAACATCGCGGGCCGCCTCGACGCTGGTGCGATAGGCAAGCGCACGGATGTCATTCTCGCCCTGAAACAGATCAGCGCCAGGCCCGGTCTGGTCGTCGGTCAGAGTAGGCAAGCGCTCGGCAATCGCCCGTTGCAGTTTTTTCGAGAGCTTCAGGCTCTTGGCAACGGCGCCGGCCTGATCCCTCTGTTTGGGCAACAGGGCGACCAGACGCCGCACCGCGCCGGGCACAATGGCATGCACCTGCTCGCGGTCGACCAGCCGGTCCAACAGGACAGACGCCAGCTCGTCCGTATCGGCGATGATATGGTCAAAAATTCCGGTGTCCAGCATCTTGCCAACGGCCAGACGCGGATCGTCGGTCGCGAGCAGTTTCAGCAGCTCGTCCGCAACCCTTTCCCGGGACAGCAGCTCCAGCTTCGGGGCCGCCTCGACGCAGGCCCGGAAGGCTTCCGGTTCCAGGTCATGAAGCCCGAAACGGGCCAGAAAGCGGAAATAGCGCATGATCCGCAGATGGTCTTCGGCGATCCGTTCCGCTGCCGAACCGATGAAGCGGATCTGGCGCTGTTCGAGATCTGTCAGGCCACCGAAATAGTCGGAGATCTCCAGTGTTTCGGGATCGGCGAAAAGTGCGTTGATGGTGAAGTCGCGCCGGGCCGCGTCTTCCCGCCAGTTTTCGCTGAAAGCGACGGTCGCGCGCCGGCCGTCGGTGGACACGTCGCGGCGCAGCGTCGTGATTTCGACCGGGCCGTCGGGCAGCACGGCGGTCACCGTACCATGGTCGATGCCGGTCGGTACCACCTTGATAGACGCCGCCTTGAGCCGCTCCATCACATCCCGGGGCAGCAGCGGTGTGGCGATGTCCACATCCTTGACCGTGACTCCCAGCAGGCTGTCACGAACCGCACCGCCGACGAAGCGCGCCTTGCCATCCAGTGCCGCGATCAGCGCTGCAAGGCCGCGTCGTTCGATCCATTCTGACGGGGGTAATTTCATGGTTCCCAACCCAGCCTCTTTCCCAGATTGTTCAAAATCCCGGCGGTAATTCCCCAGATTCGATAATCCTGCCAGTAGATTTCATAATAATGCCGCTTGCGCCCGTTCCATGTCCCTTCGTGGACGGTGCGATTCCTGGGATCGAGCAGGAAATCGAGTGGTGCTTCGAACCAGCTTTCCACTTCCGAAGGATCAGCGACAAAAGGCAGGTCGGGCGGGATGACGCTCAGCACCGGCTGGATATTGTAGCCGCTGCCGGACTGAAAAGTGTCGGTCATACCGATAATGTCGACATGCGTCCGGTCCAGCGCAACCTCCTCATGGGCTTCGCGCAGCGCGGCATCGATCGGATCCCGGTCACCCGGATCGATCTTGCCGCCGGGAAAGGCCACCTGTCCGGGATGGTTGCGCATATGCTGGGGCCGCTGGACGAAGATGATGCCCGGATCGGGGCGGTCGGTCACCGCGATCAGCACCGCGGCATCCCGGAGAATCTTGAGATCATCGATATGGTCGCGCTCGTTATAGAGCAGGTGGTCGAGGTCATTTTCATGCCCTTTCACCAGCGCCTTTTCGAGCCGGTCGCGCAAAGTCATGAGCCACCCGCGATCGGGAAGAAGGTGCCGGCCGACCAGATTCCGACGGGATCACCGTCTTCTTCCAGTGCCAGCTCTACCAGCTGATAATAGACAGGCCGCGCCAATACGGCCTCCAGACCGCGACGCACCTGCAGATAGGGCTGCGGTTTATCCGTGCCAAAGCGCAGCGGATGATCGGCATCGGCGACCACCAGATGGTCGGTGTTGAGTCGAAAGGCCAGCGTCCGTTCCGCGCCGCTGCCTTCACTCTCCAGTTCCACCGCCACAAACGGCGCATCCTCGACGATGATGCCCAGTTTCTGGTAAGGCGTGACCAGTGCATAGCTGTCGTCCGGTTCCCGCCGCAAGATGCTGGAAAAGGCGCGCACCATGGCCGGACGCCGGATCGGGTCGCCCTGATGGTACCAGGTCCCGTCTGCGGCAATCCGCATTTCGCTGTCGCCGCTGTCCTGCGGGTCCCATTGATCGACGGGCGGCAGCTTCTGCGCCGCCGCCAGTTCGGCTATCTCCGCGATCGAAAGCGAGGCAAGTTCGGGTGGTGGCGTGTAGGGCATGCAAACGGACTATTGCCCGGCGCCACCTCTGTAAAGCTTTAGACTCGCTATTGTGTCCAGGGGCCAAGCGTTCCGGTTTTCGGCAAGGGATGCGCCGGGTTGCTGCGGACCAGCAGCCGTGATGGCTCCCACGGCCCCGGCAACGCCCATCCTGCGGTTCCCTCTGCGGTAAATCCGAAGAACCGCTCATAATATTCCGGATCGCCGATCATGACCAAGGGCAAGGGGTCGTCCGGCTGGATTTCCCGGAGCAGCGCCGCCATCATCGCCCGGCCGATACCTTCGCGCTGAAAGTCCGGGTAGACCGCCACCGGACCGACCATGATCATCGGGTGCTTCTTTCCCTGTTCATCGGTCAAGGCAACCGGCCAGCATTGAATCGATCCGAGCAGCTCGTGTTTCTCCTGGTCCACCGCAGCCAGCGACAAGCCTTCGAGCATGGTCATACCCTCGCGCAGCCGGTAGGCGGTGCGGTCGTGGCGATCCGTACCAAAGGCAGAGTCGAGAAGGGCTTCGACGAGTTGCGGATCAATTTCCGCGAGAGGAATGATGCTGGTCAAGTCGTTGGTCTCATATTGCAGGAAAAGCGCGCGCTACTCCGCTTTGGTGCAAAAGTCGAGCCGGATAGGTTGCAATTGCAAGATGACAGAGTGCCAGCTAAAAGATTGATCCGCTAGGGGAGTTTGCGCGTGACGGACCAGAATAAGAAATCCGAACCATCCACCACCGATGTTCCACCGGCAACTGCCGGTGACAAGCCGGCCAGACTGGCCTCGCTGCGCCGCGACCCGAAGGGGTGGCTGATAGCGGTGCTCGGTGTTGGTTCCCCGCTGGCGTTCGTCATTGCCGCCGGAGGCAGCGGAATCGGTCTGTGGGAACGGCAAGCCGGGGTTGCCGCGGTGCCATGGATCATCCTGGTCGCAATTGCAGCTTTGCTCCTCGCCATTGCCTTCATCCTGCTGAACCGGCGCAAGGGCCGCAAGACCCGCTGGCCGCTGATCGGACTGGGTATGGCCGCAACGCTCGGATTTCTCGCCTTTCTGGCTCCCTATGGCAATGCCTTGCTGACCCTGCCTGCAATCCACGACATCACCACCGACCTTGCCGATCCGCCGCAGTTCACGGGGCTCAGACTGCGCGATGACAATTGGGATAAAATTCCCGGTGCAGACGACAGCGATATGGCCGGGATGAACCCCCGCCAGCGCTGGGCCACTCTGCATCAGGACGCCTATCCGGATATTCGCTCGGTCCGGATTGATCAACCGGTCGCCGAGGTGATCGAGAAAGCGAAAAGACTGGCACAAGACCGCGGCTGGGATATCATCGGTATCGATCCGGCAGCGGGCAATCTGGAGGCCACCGACACCTATTCGCTGTTCCGGTTCAAGGATGATATTGTCATTCGAGCGCGCGCAGCGGAAAACGGGGCCGCCAGCATCATCGACGTCCGTTCGGTGAGCCGCGCCGGTGTCCACGATCTGGGGATCAACGCCAAACGGGTCCGGGAATTTCTGAGCGATCTGTCCGGAACGACAACCACCGCTTCGCAATAGTTACTGGTTGGAAAACCCTATTTGGTCGGTGTCAGCTTGAGCAGTTTGCCGCCTTCGCCGTCTTCCAGCACATAGATGGCGCCATCCGGTCCCTGTTCCACTTCACGGATGCGATTACCCATCAGGAAACGCTCTGCTTCTTTCGCACTGTCGCCATCGAAGCTGACGCGAATGAGGGCCTGGCTGGCAAGGCCGCCGATGAAAGCGCTGCCTTTCCATGCCGGGAACAGATCGCCGGAATAAAAGATCAGGCCGCTTGGCGCGATCGTCGGCACCCAGGCCACTTTTGGCGCCTCGAATTCGGGACGCGTGTCATGATTGGGGATTTTCTTGCCATCGTAATGATTGCCTTCCGAGACGATCGGATAGCCGTAATTGGCACCGCGCTGGACGAGGTTGAGCTCGTCGCCGTCTTTCGGACCCATTTCCTGATTCCACAGGCGCCCTTCGCCATCAAAAGCGAGCCCCAATATATTGCGGTGGCCCAGCGACCAGATTTCGGGAAGTGCGCCCTCCCTGTCGACGAACGGATTGTCTTTTGGAACGCTGCCGTCCGGATATAATCTTATGACCTTGCCGAGATTGGCCGCCATATCCTGCGCCGGGTCGAATTTCTGCCGTTCGCCCGAACCGATGAAGAGATATTCGCCATCGGGGGAAAAGGCGATGCGGTGAGAATAATGTCCACGACCCTCAACCTTCGGATCCTGTTTCCAGATGGTTTGAAGATTTTTCAGTGCCGGTTTCTGGCCTTTCAGCTCCAGCCTGGCCCGGCCAACCACGGCACCGCGGGTGTCTTGTTCGCCGGCTTCGATCCAGCTCAGATAGACGATATTGCTTGTCGCGAAATCGGGAGCGAGGACGATATCGCCGAAACCGCCCTGACCACCATAATCAACTTCGGGCACGCCGGCGATGTCGGTTTTCTGACCTTTGCCATCAACCAGCTGCAGCGTCCCTGCTTTTTCGCTGACCAGTATCCGGCCGTCGGGCAGGAATGTCATCGCCCATGGTTCGTCAAAACTGGCAATCGCGGTGGTTTCGAAAGGTTTGCGATCGACCGGCGAAATGTCGGACAGCGCCTGCTTTTCTGCAGAGGCGTTGCCGTTCGCCTGGGCGTCATCGCCATTCGAGCAGGCAACCAGAAGAATTGCACCGGAGAGAGAAAGTCCAATATTTTTCATATGAATCCCGTGTTTTATCATCAAATTGATTTCACCCGCCTTTACAGGATGATATAGGGCAGCTCGCGCAATTTTCCTAGGCCAATCCGAGGAATTTTCCCTGGAATCGTTATGTTCACGGCTTGCTTACCATTATTGGTTAAAGCGGGCGGATGTTTGGACTAAAATCTAGCGGTGATGATCCACGGCCCCGCTCTGCGGTTTCCCATGGCGTGGGCGTGGCGGGCCTGATCGGACTGGCGTGCTGGATCCTGATCGCCCGGCAATACGGGATGGACGGACCCTATTCGGCACTTGCCGCCTGTGCCGCCTGTGCGATACCGATGGTGCTCTGGTCGCTGCTGATGGACAAGGTCCATTTGCGATCATCCACGGGCATCGACTGGCAAAATCCGGAAAGGCTCAAAGATACATTCGACATCAGTCTGGTGAAACTGACGGGCCTGTGGGCGACCTGGGGGCTTATCGCGACGATCTATTGTGTCGGGCGCTGGTACTGGACTGGGCAATATCAATTTTCCATGGAACTGTTGGGGGCGGTGGCGCCCTGGCTGTTTGTGCTGTCCATTCCCTATGTCCTGATCATGGATCGCTTCACCATCGAACCGCGCGATGGCGCCTGGCATTTCGGCCAGCTGCTGACCGGCGGGAAAGGCGAGTTTAACCGCGAACAGATTTACCACCATCTGCGGGCCTGGGCGGTAAAGGGCTTTTTCCTCGCCTTCATGATTTCGATCGTGCCCGGCGGATTCGGGGATCTTGTCCGGCTTGATCTCGCTGATATCAATGGCAATCCGGTAGCGATTGCGCGCTGGCTGATCGTCGCGATGTTCGTTATCGATGTCCAGTTTGCAACGGTTGGATATCTGCTGACGATGAAGCCGCTCGATGCGCATATCCGCACCGCAAATCCCTATCTGGCTGGCTGGGTTGCCGCGCTTATGTGCTATCCGCCGTTCATATTGATGGGAGACAATGGTCCGCTCAACTATCATGTCAGCACCGCCGACTGGGCCTATTGGTTCGACGGTCGGCCTGCCATCCTGTGGGTCTGGGGCGGCGTTCTGGTTTTGCTGACCGCCATCTATGCGTGGGCGACAGTAGCCTTCGGTCTCCGCTTTTCCAACCTCACCCATCGCGGCATATTGACCCATGGACCCTATAGCTGGACCAAGCACCCCGCCTATATGGCAAAGAACGCCTACTGGTGGCTGGCAAGCATGCCATTTCTGGTGACTTCCGGCAGCTTTGCGGATTTTGTACGCAATACGGTGCTGATGGCGTTGGTAAGCGGCGTCTATTACTGGCGCGCCAAGACCGAGGAAAAACATCTGCTCAGCGATCCGGCTTACAAGGATTACGCGGAATGGATGGATCGCAACGCTCCGATTCCGCGACTGCTCAACCGGGTGAAGCGGCGGATCGGCTGGTGGACCCCGGACCACGCGCGCGCGCCGGACATCCAGCCTGCCGAATAGAATTGTCGAAACCGGCCTAACCGGTTAGTCGGCAATCATGACGGTGATCGGAACGGACGGAAAGCATCGCTGCTTCGGTGGCCAGACAGGCAAAGAATTCTACGGTGACTATCATGACCGTGAATGGGGGATGCCCGTCCATGATGACCGGCTGTTGTTCGAAAACCTGATTCTGGAAGGTGCGCAGGCCGGCCTGAGTTGGGAGACCGTCCTCCGCAAACGCGAAGGCTATCGACAGGCATTCCACGGATTTGATATCGAGCGCTGTGCCGCGATGGATGACGAGGAACTGGAAGCCTTGCGTGCGGAACCCGCGATCATCCGCAACCGGCTCAAGATATATTCCGTGCGCAAGAATGCCCGGGTGTTTCTGGAGATGCAGCTGGAATTCGGGAGCTTCGATACGTGGCTCTGGAACCATCTGGACGGGCCGCCGCCCGTCAACCGTCCCGGAAAATTTGCCGAGATGGCGACGACCAGCCCGGTCAGCGACACCATCTCCAGAACGCTGAAAAAGCGGGGCATGAGCTTCGTCGGTAGCACAATAATTTATGCCTATATGCAGGCGATCGGGATGACCGACGACCATCTCGCCGGATGCTGGAAAGCCGGAGCATGACGATCTTGGACCAGAACCGCTCCGAAAGGGCCTTGTCCGACGTCTGTCTGCCGATTGCGATATCAGTATATCGCTTCGTCCCGGTCGGGCGGATGCGGCAAAGTGCGCTGGCAGGAGTCTCCAAAAAAAGCTATCGCGGGGGAATGTTCGGAACAGGATGCAAGACGCCGACCGGGAACCGGATCGAGCCGCTTTGCGGACCGGCCGTATCGGTTCGGTTGGAAAGGGGTGGCGCATGATATTGGAACTGAAGAAATATATCTCCCGGCTGCCTGAGAAAATATGGTTCCGGGCCATGCTGTTCAGCGTGGCCGCGATTGTCGCGGCGGGGGCTGCGAAATGGATCGGGCCCCTGATTCCGTATGAATCCGATATGGAACTCGCCAGCGGTTCGGTTGGGGACATATTGACGATTCTGGCGTCGAGCATGCTGGCGGTCATCGCATTTTCGGTTTCCATCATGATATCGGCCTATGGTTCGGCAACCAGCACAGCTACACCGCGCACCATCGCGCTGATGCTGGCCGATGACCGTTCGCAAAATGCGCTGTCGACCTTCCTCGGTACGTTTCTTTTCAGTATTGTGGGGATTATCGGCCTTTCCGCCGGCTTTTATGATGATCGTGGCCGCATCATCCTGTTCTTCGCCACGATAACCGTAATCATCCTGATCACCGGTACCCTGATCAACTGGATTCAACAGCTGTCCACCTTCGGGCGAATGAACGACCTGATTGAACGGGTGGAGCGGGCGACCTCGAAAGCCCTGCGCTGGCATGGCAAGCACCCATATCTGCACGCCATGCCGCCGGTCGATATCCCTTCTGATGCTGTCCCCGTCCGGTGCGATATTGCCAGCGGTGTGGTGACGTCTGTCGACATGGGATTGCTGGATGAAATGGCAGAAAAACATGGTGTCACGGTGTATCTGGCCATTCATCCGGGCAAACTTGTCTATCCGGCGCGGCCATTGCTCTATCTGTCCGGGGAAGGGGCCACGGAACTGGATCTGCGGCGCTTTCAGGACGCCATATTGGTTGAGCATGCGCGCAGCTTTGACCAGGATCCGCGATTTGGCCTGGTGGTGCTTTCCGAAATCGCATCCCGGGCCTTGTCCCCGGCCGTCAATGATCCCGGTACCGCGATTTCTGTTCTGGATAGCGGCTTGCGCTGTTTCGAGGTCCTCGCCGAAGCCAGCGCGGAGACCGAAGACCCCCGATATTCGAGAGTCCATGGTCCCGAGATAGATATGCAGGATCTGTTCACCGACTTCTTTACCAAGATTGCCCGCGACGGCTCCGGGATGGTGGAGGTGCAACAGCGCATCCAGCTTTGTTTGCTTGCGCTGGCCGAATCATGGCCGCAGCTATTCTCTGTTACGGCGTCGGACGCGTCACGCGATGCGCTGGAAAGAGCACTGGAGGTCATTGCCCACAAGCCCGACATCAAGGATTTGCGAGCCCGATCAGCAAAAGTTGTTGCTGCCGGCGAAGATTGACGGTTTCGGTCTGGCCGTTGGGCCAGAAAACGCGATCATCGACATACACAACTGGTCGGGACCGCGTTCTCTGGCACAAATCTCTGGCTCGAAGGTGAATTTGGGCATCGTCCGGAGATTCAAGCCTATAACTCCACCAAGATGCTTCGGTTCCATCACAGGCAATAATTTTGGACGCTGAGAGGGGCCTGCGCTTTTCAACCCGCTGAAAACGCAGCTACAACATCCTGAATTGCGCGGGGACCATCCATTGTCCTTAGCGCTGAAATCGCGTCTTCGATGATGAGATTATATTGCGCGACCGGCCCTTCAAGCGCGTACGGTGTTGCGCCCACCGACCGCACCAGACCGGAGGCTTTCTTGTTGCTCTGCAAAATATCGATCCGCAACTGTCGAAATCCCTCGCAATAACAGTCGATAAAAATCGTCGCCATCAATATGCGCGCGACGCCGTGGCCATGATACTGGTCCAGAACGGCGATGGCGAACTCGCCCGCATCGCCGGTTTCGGTTTCGCGGAAAACATGTGCTGCGGCGATGGCAGGATGATCCGGTTCATCCATATGAACGACTCCCCACGCCAGATGATGGGTACCATCGACGCTCGCCAGTCGTTCCACGACCGAAGGGGGCATGGTTTTCGATCCGGAGAAAAAGCGCAGATAACGGCTCTGGTCAGACATTTGGCTGATACCGTCTTCGATCCGCTCTCGATCAGAGTGACGGATACGGCGCAGACAGATTTTGGTACCATTGTCGAGCGTTACATCGACAGACCTGGCATCGTTCTGAAATGACCCTGACTTAGCCATCGACCTTCTCCTCGCCACGCCGCTATCAAAGATCGACGCAATGGCTTGCATCTCAAACGGAATATCCGCTTGGAAAATAGCATCAATCTCCGCCGGAAACCATCGGTATCGCTTCCTTGAACGTGTGAGTCATATAGGGGAAGGGAATCTCTATACCCGCGTCATCCAGCGCCCGCTTGACCGCGCGGATAACGATGTCGCGACTTTCATGCATGTCGCGCTGTGCTGACCCTGCCCACCAGCGCAGTTTGAAATCGATCGAACTGGAATTGAATTCACAGGCAAATATGTCAATCGGTTTGCCGTCATCGGCGACCTCGGAATTTTCCAGTGCGGCCCTGATCACGCTCCGCGCTTGTTCCAGATCCGTGTCATAGGAGACACCGACCACCACTTCGTGCCGTCGCCGTTCCTTGTCGGTCAGTATTTCGACCGGATTTTTGAAAAGTACAGAATTGGGAACGATCGTCAGCTCGTTGGACATTTTCCTGATATGCGTTTCACGGAGCATGATCTGCTCGACCCTGCCCTCGATGCCCTCGCAGGAAATATAGTCGCCGATGCGCATTTTTTCCCGGATCATGATCAATATGCCGGCGAGAAAATTCTCGAAAATATCCTGAAAGGCAAAACCGATCGCTACTGTGCCGACGCCCAGTCCGGCAATCAGGCTTCCCGGTGTCAAATCGGGCAGCAAAATGGTCAGGGCGATCAGCAAACCGACCGCCCAGATGGCGATTTTGACCAGCGTGTCGACCAATTCGCGCAGGGACGGGCGCATTGCCGTCCTTGCGGTCAGGCGATCAGCGATGTTGGTGGCGAATCTGGCGACGATCCATGTCAGGATCAGGAAGAGGAGGGCAATGACCAGACTCGGAAGCAGGCTGACGATGTTCTCCCACATCGAGTGCAGTTGCGTGATTAATATTTCGAGAGTGTTGAGCGGGTCGCCGGCTTGGTCATTCATGATCTACAAACACGGAATTAATCGATTGGTTGCATTTAATATTATGTTAGCGGGAACCTTGGCGCACTGAAAAGGTTGATCGCCCATGTCGAATATATTCAAGCCGGGACAAAATTGCTGGCGCGTTGAGCATGCAGACCGGTCTGCAGTTTTGGTCGATGGCGAAAATTATTTTCGGGCGGTGCGCAAGTCGCTGGCGCAGGCGCAGCAGCGGATCATGCTGCTCGGCTGGGATTTCGATGAACGTGTGGAGATGCACGATACCGTCGAAACACCGGAAGGACCGTTGCGGATTGGCGCCTATTTCGACTGGCTGCTGCAGAATAACCGCGATCTGGACATTTATCTGCTGCGCTGGGACACTGGCGCACTGAAATCCTTTTTGCGATTCAATGGGCTGAGGACGCTGATCCGGTGGTATTTCCATCGCCGGGTCCATTTCAAGCTTGACGCCCATCATCCCGTGGGGGCTGCGCATCACCAAAAAGTCATCGTCATTGATCAGGATACGGCCTTTTGCAGCGGTATCGATGTTACCAACAACAGATGGGATACCCGGGCCCACGACGACGTGCAGGAGCTCCGTCTGCAGCCGGACGGCAATGATGCCGGCCCCTGGCATGACGCCGCCATGGTGGTCCAGGGCGACATCGCCCGGGCATTGTCGGAATATGCCGAGCAACACTGGCGCGATGCAGGCGGCAAGCAGCCCAAAGCCGTCACGTCCAAGGCTGACTGCTGGCCAAAGGGTCTTGTTGCCGATTTCAAAAATTGTCCGATCGCGATTGCGCGCACCCTGCCGGAAATGGATGATCAGGAGGGCGTGCACGAAATCGAAAATCTGTATCTGGATCTGATCGCTGCCGCGAAAGATTTCATCTATGCGGAGAGCCAGTATTTTGCCTCTACCCGGATCGCGGCTGCAATTGCTGAGCGCCTGTCGGAGGAATCGGGGCCGGAAATCGTCATCATCAATCCGCAAAGCGCCGAAGGCTGGCTTGAATCCGAAATCATGGATTCGGCCCGCGCGCGTATCCATGAGGCCATAAAGGCGCGAGACAAATTTGGTCGTTTTCGGATTTTTCACCCGTTTACGGCCGAGGGCACATCGGTTTACGTGCATGCCAAGATATTGATTGTCGACGACCAGTATCTCCGTGTCGGGTCATCCAATTTCAATAACCGGTCGCTTGGTTTCGACAGCGAATGTGATGTCGCGCTTGATGCATCCGCTTCGCCGGACACCGCTGTTGCAGAGCAAATAGCCTATACACGCAACGATTTGCTGGCAGAACATCTGGGAGTTGAGGAGCAAGCGGTTCTGGCAGCGATGGAGCAAACGGGCTCGCTGATAGGAACCATAGAGATGCTGGGGAAATCGGGTCGCCGGCTTCGTCGCTATCGCACACCGGATGTCGATGCGGTTCAGGAATGGTTGGCCGACAATGACATTTTAGATCCGAAACGGGCCGACAATGTTTTTGCCGGGATCACTTCGCAATAGGCGGAATGCGGTCTTGATCACTCTGCCGGACGGACGCCGGGCTCGGGCTGGTTCTTTTCCTGTATTTTCTTGATGATGATTTTGGCGGCGATCGAAATGGCTCCGGCCGCTATGGTTCTGATGATGAAACGCATATAATTTTCCTGTTTCTGCTGAACTGCATTCATTCCAATAACCGGCGACAAGCGATTTGGTTGCACGCCAGACCGGATTAGATGCTGAAGTCCATCATCCAAATCGCGACAATCAAGGCAATCGCACCCGACCCCATCAAACCCGAAATGATCTGCAAATTGATTGGTTTGACCGGGGTTGCATGGTGTGAGTTCAACCTGTTCTGCACCGCGCAGCCATTGCGTTGGGCAACCCAGAAAATGAAAATTCCGATGATCATGAACAGGGTGGCAATTCCCTTGGGAACCCAGAGCGGCTCAAGCTTGCCAAACAGGGCGTTGAAACCGAGTCCGATCCCGACCGCAGCCAGCCCCGTACGCATCCAACCGGCAAAGGTTCGCTCATTGGCCATGATGGTCCGGTCTTCCGCCCAGTCGGTGCGATCCTCGGCAAGGTCGGTACGTTCGTTTGCCAAGGTATTGCTTGATGGGTCTTTCGCCATGATAGTCTCCCCGATAGCTTTGCGTTGCCGGACAGCGGGCCCTTTACCAAAAAAGCTCCGATACCCCACCTGGAAAAGGCGAATACCGGAGCTGGTTTCTCGTGTTCGGGTGCCAGTTCTGTCTGGCGACCCAGATTCTAGATCGCGCGCGCGGATCCCCTTGGTCCGACAAAGAACCAGAGCAGCAGGCCGATAACCGGCAGGATCAGAATGATCAGCGACCAGATAATCTTGCCACCCGTCGACGAACCGCTGCCCCAGACGCTGAGCAGCGCCCAGATGTCGAGAGCCAGAATAAGTAGTCCAACAATGCCATATTCCATGATAATTTCCCTCTTTCAAATATGTAAAAACCGTATTTAGGCGGATGCGTCTTCGAGATGATCGATCAGCCGGCCATCGGCCCGCAATTCGCCCTGGTAGTTCCTCAGCAATGTTTTTGCTGATACAGTCAGGTCATCCTTCGAGAGCGCGTTTTCGAATTTCTTGCGAAGATGCTCCTCGCCGGTTTCGACGGCGTTGATCGCGGCATCGTCATTGTCCTGCACCGCTGCGCTCAGATCCATGAACACACGATGGGCAGAGGCCAGGATCGTGCCATCGGTATCGGATGTCCCGCCAAGCTTCTCGATCTCGTTGCGAACAGCTGCCGCCATTGCCCGGCGCGAGGCCGCGCGGCGAGAGAAGAAATTCTTGAATGTCGTCCGCTCCGCAACTTCCGCTGCCTTTTCATAGCCGTGGGTGGAGTCGATTAGAGTTTCCAGAACATCGTTCAAAATGTCCGTCGATTTATTGTCTGTCATTTCGTCCTCGTTTCGTTGTGATTATGACCAAACAACATCGAACGCGCCCGTCGGTTCCAAACTAAATTTTTCCCGCAAGCCGGAACTATTGCTATGCTGTGGCGTATACGGATATTGCCGATTGGATTCTTATGTCTTTGCATCGCTGGCTGCTAACCGCCTTGATTTTGATAATGGCGATTAGCCTGACCGCAGTTGGCATCGGTCCGGCCGACCCAGCCAATGCGCAGGTCGAGCTGGCCGAGCCGGCCGAAATGCCGGACCCGGCCCTGGAACCGGCCATCGATCCGGCCGCCAACAGCAGCGATGACCTTGCGATTGCGAACCGGTTGCGCGGTATCTTTCAGGAAATTGACGGTATGGAGGGGGTCGTAGTAACCGCGGACGCCGGTGTCGTTCTCCTTTCGGGATCGGTTGCCGACAAGGCTTCGGCCGACCGGGCCAAAGCCATCGCGCAGCGTGTATCGGGAGTTGTCACGGTCGAAACGCAATTCGAGCGCGATCTGTCGGTGGGTAGAAATGTCGAGCCTGTCGTCGATAAATTGGGCACGAGCGTGCAGAATTTTCTTTCGGCGCTGCCGCTCCTCGGGATCGCCTTGGTGGTCGCGATAGCGATAGGGCTATTCGGCCATTTCCTCGCCTCCCTCATGGCGTTCTGGAAACGGGTGACGCCCAATATATTCCTCGCAGAACTGATCGCGGGTTCGATTCGTGTAGCCTTCATCTTTATCGGCATCTTTGTGGCTCTGGACATTCTCAACGCCACCGCTTTGCTTGGCGCCGTGCTCGGTGGCGCGGGCGTGATCGGACTGGCCGTCGGCTTTGCCCTGCGGGACACGGTGGACAATTATATGTCGAGCATCATGCTCAGCATTCGCCAGCCGTTTCGCGCCAATGATCATGTGCTGATAGGCGAACAGGAGGGGCGTGTCGTCCGACTGACTTCGCGAGCGACGATCTTGATGACGCTGGACGGCAATCATTTGCGAGTTCCCAACGCTACCGTGTTCAAGGCGGAGATATTGAACTACTCCCGCAATCCGCAACGCCGGTTCAGTTTCGAACTGGGAGTCGACGCCGACGATGACCCGGCCTCGGCCATTGAAACCGGTCTGGCCGCAATCAACAGTCAGGATTTCGTTTTGAATGATCCGGAAGCAACTGCGGAAATAAGAGAAGTCGGTGACTCCAATATCGTGATCGGCTTTCACGGCTGGATCGACCAGCGCGAAAGCGATTATTACAAGGCGCGCGGCGCGGCCATCCGGGTTACCAAAAATGCGCTGGAAGAAGCGGGCTTTGCGCTGCCGGAACCGATCTATCGCTTGCGGTTCGACAATGCTCTCCCGGAATCTGTGACAAGTCCGAGACGGGACAGATCAGCCGACATGTCTGCCGTGAAACCCAAGAAAGTGGCACCTCACGAGAGTCTCGACGTTTCGCCGGAGGACCATGTCGAGAAGCTGGTGGACTCGGAACGGTCCGACGATGGTTCATCCGATCTGCTTGATGATCAACAGCCTGTTGAATGAACCTCGGTGGCGTTAATCTATGTTAGAGCGAGATATCATTAAATCGACTATTCGGCTTTCCAGTAAAAGGTTGGGCTACGGAAACCGCCGCCAAGAGAAAGTCACCAGTGCCCCGCCAGACGATCACCTCCCTCATTTATGTGAGTACCGCCAGGCCGGGACTGGACCAGCAGGACCTGCTGGCGATCATGTCTGCTGCAAGACGGAATAATCCCCGCTTCGGCATTACCGGCCCGATCCTGTTCAACGGGTTCAATTTCATGCAATGTATCGAGGGTGACCGTGCCGCCACCAACGATTGTCTGCGCCGCATCGAGCGGGATGACCGGCATAGCGGAATCACCATTATCAGCCACAGCGAATTGCCCAACCGGCAGTTCACGCAATGGTGCATGGCCGGTCAATCTGTTCCGGAATCACCAGACTTGATGGAAACTGATATTGGTGGCCTATTGTCCCGTGACTCGGTCTCCGAGACGACCCGAACCCTGTTCCGGAGTTTTCTCTCGTTCGGTATCAAAGCACCTGATTCAGAACCATAAGTGTCGCCAAAAAAAGGGGGATTCAGCAGCTAGGCCAATCCCCTTTCTCTGCGGTCAATGGAATAGGTGTCGGTGTCAGTCCGCACCCTTGCCGCTTGCGGACGCTTTTCTGGCTTTTTCCAGTTCGGTGGCTTCGTCACCTTCCAGCGCTCTTGCAGCTTCTTTGGCTTTGGCTTCGACGTCGGCTGTTTCAGCGAATTTGTGCTGGGCGTCCTGAAAACGGCGGGAGCCTTCCCGGCTTCCCTCACCTTCCAACTTCAAATTGGATTTCTTCTCGCTGTTGTCGGTCATGGGAACGTCTCCGTTATTGTTATTTCCTGTTTGTCCATGCAACGCGCGTTCGCGAAGATTGTTCCGGCAAATGGGACATTTCTCTCGATAATTTTATATGCAACCTTTAGGGTCATCAGGTGTTCTGTCTTCAAGCAACGAATAAACGAGGTATGGTTTGGCGAGCCAAGACAAAAATCAAACGGGTTCATCGGAGGCCGATGAGCACGGAAAGCAGTCAAAGGACATACCTGTGAAAAGCAAGGATGACATGCAACAGAGATTAGGCCTTGGACTGAAGAACATGTATCTGAATGTTCTGGACGAACCCTTACCTGACGATATTCTGGCGCTCCTGGATCAACTGGATGAGGACGATGAGGACGACTCGAACTCAGACCGGTCGGACATAAATGAGTAAGCCTCAGGCCTTACCGCCTTCGGAGTTTAAGCAGCAATTGACGGAAGCGATTCCGCATCTGCGCGCATTCGGGCGCAGTCTGTCCGGCAACCGCGACGTGGCCGATGATCTGGTTCAGGATACATTGTTGAAAGCGTGGGCTGCAAGGGACCGCTTCATTGCGGGCACCTCGATGCGCGCATGGACATTCGTAATATTGCGCAACACCTTTTTTTCCAGCATGCGCCGCAAGAAATTCAGCGCAAACTATGATGAGCTGGTTGCAGAACGGGTTTTGTCGGCACCGGCTCCTCAGCAGGAGCCCTTGCATCTGGCCGATTTGCAGCGGGGACTGATGGAACTGTCCGATGACCAGCGTGAAGCGATAATTCTGGTGGGGGCCGGCGGCTATTCCTACGAGGAAGCTGCGGAAATCGCCAATTGTGCCGTGGGTACGATGAAAAGCCGCGTTTCGCGCGCGCGCAAGGCACTGGAAGAAATATTGGAAGAAGGTCGGTTTACTTCTGCTTCCGAAGGTCTTGGCAATCTCACCACCACCGCGCTCGAAAATATCATCGGCGAGGTCGAGAAAATATCCCACTAAGCCTTCCTGACAATTTGATCGAGGCCACAGGAGCCTGACTCCAGATACTCGCTATATTGCCGATTCACTGAACCTGCGAAGCGGCGGCTTCGCCAGACGACCCGCTTGACGTGGATCGGCCTGGCGAGCCTGCCAGCTTTCCGCCGGGTCCGTTATTAGGCCTGGACGTTTTGCTTTGCGGTGGAAAAAAACAAGGCCTGACTGATCGCCGCCCGAATGGCATTCGGCTGGAAGGGCTTGGTGATGAGGAACGTCGGCTCGGGCCGTTCTCCGGTGAGCAAGCGTTCTGGAAACGCGGTTATGAAGATTACCGGAACAGAGATCTGTTCCAGGATATCCTTGACAGCATCGATGCCAGAACTTCCATCCGCAAGCTGGATATCAGCGAGCACCAGACTGGGCTTGGCCTTTGCGACCGCGTCCAGAGCACCCTTGTGGGTTGTCGCGGTTCCGCAGACATTATGTCCCAGGCCCGAAACAATCTGCTGCAATTCCATCGAGATCAGCACCTCGTCCTCGATTATCAGAACATCGGACCGGATTTCCTTGTCGATCTCCGAGATGGCGTCTTCGAGCAAGCCGTTGATCGAACTTTCTCCAACATCCGCAATTTTCGCGACGTCGCCGATCGAAAAACCTTCCAGCGCCGTCAGCAGCAATACTTGTCGACTGATCGGCGGGATCGCGTTCAGATGGCCCTGTGCGGTATTATCGTCGGGATCGTCGGATACGCCAACATTTGCGCTTTCCCAGATGCCGGAAAAAACCCGGTACAATTGAACCCGCACATTGCTGTCGTCCGCTACCAATTCCGGATCGGCGATTATCGCTTCGAGCGTTGCCTTCACAAATGTATCACCGCTTTTCTGGCTGCCCGTCAAAGCTCTGGCATAGCGGCGAAGATAGGGAAGATGGGGTTTCAGGCTTTCAGCTAGTGACATATTTTATATCTCCGTAATTGGCTCGAAACGCATGAAACAGAAAAGGGTTCCATAAATTTCTCTGGTCAAATGGCGACTAAATCTTCGCAATGCATGCTTTTACTGGAACCAACTTCGCAGTCAGTCGTAGGTCTTTTGAACATAGAATGGAGAAAATGAAATGACAGGCAATTATTCGGAAGAAATGGGCGCGGTAAAATCGGATCTGCAGACGTTGAAGGACGATTTGGCGACCTTGACCAAATCCGTCAAGGCCGACGCGCAGGCCAATGCGATGGAATTGCGCGCCAACGCGAAAACGAAGTTTGACGCCGCACGTGCCAATGCAGTTGAAGCCGGCACCAAGGGCCGCAAGAAAGCCCAGACAACGATCAAGGATAATCCGATCGTGAGCATCGCGGCTACCGCCGGACTGGGGCTGATCGTAGGAGCCTTGATGGCCCGGCGCTAAGCCCGGCGAAATAGTCAAAAAAAAGGGCGGGGAGTCGAGACTTCCCGCCCTTTCTTCTGCGCGTCCGCACCAGCTTGGCTGTCTAGGACATCAGGACGGTCTTGTTGTCACCCATATCGGGTTGCTCGTCTGTGACATTTGCTTTGGCGAGTTCCCACGCCTGGACAAGCGATGAAGAGGGGGAGGACCAATATTCAGCGATTTGTGGCTTGAAGCGAATAGCGGCAACCTTCGGATCATCCATTTCGCACTGCAGCCATGCTTTTGCCCAGGGGCCCCACATATCTTCGATCTTGTCCAAATCACGGCTGAGGGTGGAGGTGCCCGTGATCGAAATATAAGTCTCCTTTTCCGGGCAGGCATAGGTCAGATTGCTGGTCCTATCCTCGGAAATCTCTTGCGCCTTTCCTGACCGGCTTTCGGTCAGGAACCATATCTCGCCACTGTCACGATATAGATTTCCGCTCATCGGTCGGCTGCGCAATTCGCCATCGGCTTCCGTCACCAGCATGGCGGTGCCGATATCTTCAATCAACTCATATAATTCTTCACGATCGTCATTATTCATGCAAAAGTCTCCATCAGTATGATTTCCCGTCGGGATTCACTGTAAACTACGCACGATTTGCATGTTTGGTTCCGCTCGCATGCAACAACATGGCGAGTTAGCCGTTCGTTATTCGATAGCCTGAGGGCATGAAAAAAGGGATCAGACATGAACGCGGGCAGTCGAACCACCGGCAGGTCGGAGCGCAAGCGGGAAGCCGACCGGTTGGCGACATTGAACAGCTACAAGATGCTGGATAATGCGCCGGAAAATGCCTTCCATCGAATAACCCGGCTGGTGGCCGATATTTTCTCTGCGCCGCTGGCCGCCATCTCGCTCGTCGATGCGGACACGGAGTGGTTCAAATCTGCGGTCGGGTTTGCAGAATCCCAACTTGGACGGAATGTTTCGATCTGCACCCGGATGATTGAAAGCGGAGAACCGTTGGTGGTCGAGGATGCCTCGCTCGATCCGCGGTTCGCCAACAATCCCTTGGTCAGCGGGGAACCTTTTGTCCGGTTTTATGCAGGTGCGCCGTTGATCGCACCGAATGGCAAGCTGCTGGGAGGGCTGTGGATCGCGGACACGGTCCCGCGATTCCGGATAACCGCGAACCAGTTGAACAAGCTCAAGAGCCTGGCGGAAATCGTGATGAGTGAAATGGAGCTGAGCCGCGAGATCGGGTTGCGCGAGCAGGCGCAGAAAAATACCGCAATCGCTCGCTCAAATCTCGATCTTACCCTCGCCCTCAGCGACATTGCCAGCTTTCGGATCGATCTGGAATCGGGGATGATCGAATGGGGTGGTGCCTACATGAAAATATGGGGAAAAGATGCGGGCGAAGCGGTTTCCGAAGTAGATAGCGCTCTGGACCGCGTCCATCCCGAAGACAGAGATACCGTGAGGCTGGCGATGAGCGCGGCAGTGGATGAACTGGAAAAATTTGAGGCTCGCTTCCGGATTGTTTTGCCATCGGGGGAAACCCGGTGGCTGGAGGGATATGGCGACTATCTCGAGTCAAATGGCCGGCCGACGCTGACTGGCATCAACAAGGACATAACCCATAGTGTGGACCAGCAGGAACGGCTCAAGCTGCACACCCGCGAACTCCATCATCGCCTGCGCAATCTTTTCGCGACGCTGCAATCGATTATGACGCTGACCAAGGGCTCGGCCACCTCGATCGATGACTATATCGAGAGAATACACCACCGTTTGAGCGCGCTCAATCGGGCCCAGCAAATCCTGCTCGACACCAATTTTGTTACCGGTTCCTTTGCCGCGCTTGTGGAGGATCTGTGCAGGACCTATCCCGGAGTCCAATGGTCCGGGCCTGATATCATTCTGGCGGAAAATGCGATGGTCTCGATATCGCTCGTGCTCAACGAACTGGCCACCAATGCGGCGAAATATGGTGCACTGACCGCAGGCACCGGGCTGGTCAGCATCAACTGGAAGATCCGTGCCGAAAAAGACGGGCCGGATATGGTAGAATTGAGCTGGACGGAAAGCGGAGGGAGCCAGGCGCAGTCCACTCCATCTGCTGCCGGGTTTGGGTCTTCGCTCATCGATCACAGCATCACCCGCAACTTGCGCGGGACAATTGAAAGGGATTGGGCGGTGGATGGCCTCAAATGCAAGATTACATTTCCGGCTCCTGATGGACAGGGGAACGGCTAGTGGCACGAAAGGCATTGCTGCGGCGGATATCCTTTTATGCCGATCTTGATGATATCGACCGGCAGGTCATCATGCAGATCGACGGACGGGAACAGCATTACGAGAAAAATACCGAAATCGTCGATGCCGGTCAGGAACTGGATAGCGTGCTCATTGTCAAGGAAGGCTGGGCGATCCGTTACAAGATGCTGGAAGATGGCCGGCGTCAGGTTTTGAACGTGCTCCTGCCCGGAGACATGTTCGATCTTCAGGTGTTGGTGGCGGCCGAAGCGGATCATTCGGTGAAATCCGTCACCAGCTTGTCCTGCCTGTCAGTCCGGCCTGCCGAATTTCGCCGCCTGCTGACCGAATCAGGGAAGTTGACTCTCGCTTTCTGGTGGATGCAGGTTCAGGAAGAGGCTTTCCTGCGTGAACAGATCGTGCGCAACGGCAAGCAGACCGCCCGGGAAAGAATTGGCCATTTCTTGCTCGAACTCTATCGACGCGTGCTGATCACCGGTGCCGGCAATGGCGACGGCTTTCGCGTGCCGCTGACGCAAACGGTTATTGCCGACGCGCTCGGCCTGACCCCAATCCATACCAACCGGGTGTTGCGCCAACTCGAGCGGGATGGCTTGCTCGAGCGGAATAACGGATGGATTCTGTTCAGGGATCAGGCCCGCCTGGCGGAAATCAGTCAATTTGATTCCAGCTATTTTCACCTCGATGCATTCCGTATGCGACTGGGCCGCAAATAAATTTGCGATGGTGGGGAACTCTATCCAGAAGTCGGCGTTGCATATAACGAACCAATGAAGGGAGTTCACAATGAATAAAGTAGCGATTGCAGCAGTATTGACTGCCGGCCTGGCGCTTGCCGGCTGCGAAGCCAATGTTAAAGAGGAAGGCGAAATGCCTTCCGTAGATGTTGACGTTTCCGGCGATGCTGGCGAATTGCCTGAAATCGACGTGGAAACGGCTGATGTCGAAGTCGGTTCGGAAGAAGTGACCGTGGATGTTCCTGACGTTGACGTCACGATGCCTTCGGAAAAGTAATTTTCCGTCTCTTAGACAGAAATGGCCAGGCATTATGTCCTGGCCATTTTTTTGTCCGGGCCAGGCCTGGACGGCGGCGGGATGCGAAACGGCGGTAAATTGTCGGATGGGTGAAAAGTAGCTGGAAAATCGACCCCTTGGTAAACGGGGGTATACGATAGGGCCAATTTTCCAGCCGGTCTTTGAGGAATGAAGGCAACACCGGGTCGCGGGTCGACATCCATTCAATCTTGATAACCGTCGGCAGCAAAATTGGTTGCGGCGAATACGAAATATTTTCACTTCCTGCCGGAACCCCAAGGCACTGTGGTTTTTGACATGGGATAACGGGTACGAGCACGCCTTCGCGACCGGAACAGCTCCCCACAAAGCGCGACCGCGGGATCTGGCAATGCAACTATTGGCCGGCTGGTGCGTCGTGAAGGGGAGAATATGATTGATGGAGATACTATGACCGATATTTTTTCCCGCCTGAAACAGGATCACGACCGGCACCGCGAAATGCTGGAAAAGGTCGGCGATACGAGCGGCGACACCAAGGAGCGGCGCGAGTTATTCGAACAGCTTCGTATTGATGTGTCTGCCCATGCCAATGCAGAGGAGCAGTCGCTCTATGCCGAAATGCTGTCCCGGCCAGATCTGCAGGACAAGGGCCGTCACTCGGTGGCCGAGCACAAGGAAGCAGAAGACTATTTCGAGGAACTGGTCGATATGGAGTTCAGCAGCACCGGCTGGCTCACGCGGTTCAAGACCCTCAGAGAGCGACTTGAGCATCATATGGACGAGGAAGAGAACGAGATATTCGCCGCCGCCAGGAAAGGGTTGAGCGAAGAGCGGGCGGAAGAATTGTCCAGGATTTTTGACAAGCGCAAACCGGTGGAGAAACAGGAAGTTGCCTGAACTGTTGCGCGATATACGGAACCTGACTGATGTTGAGTGACTGGATAGGTTCGGGCTGGTCCGAGGTCGCGTTGATCGCACTGTCGGCATCGGTCATGTATGTCACGGTAATCCTGCTCACCCGGCTGGCGGGTGTTCGCAGCTTTTCTAAGATGAGCGGCTTCGACTTTGCCGTCACCGTCGCGATCGGTTCGGTGCTGGCTTCGGTGATCACGAGCAAGGATCCGCCGCTCGCCAGTGGTGTCGCCGCGCTCGTCTGTCTGTTCGGGCTGCAGATCGGTATGGCGGTCTTGCGCAGCCGGTTTCCCGGTCTGCAGACATTGGCGGACAACAAACCGCGGCTGATCATGATTGGCAGCGAAGTCCAGCATGACCAACTGAAAAAAGCGAAAATGACCGAGAGTGACCTCTGGGGCAAATTGCGCGAGGCCAATGTCTTCCAGTTTTCGCAAATTCTGGCCGTGGTTGCCGAAACCACGGGAGATGTGTGCGTCCTGCATACATCGGGTCAACAACGAGACATCGAACCGGAGCTGTTGCAGGACGTGATTGCCGGCGATCGCTATGGCCGGCGCGCGGCGGTGATTTAGCGCACTGTTACGGTGACCGCGCGCCGGTTGAGCGCCCATGCCGTTTCGTCCGCACCCAGCGCATCCGGACGTTCCTTGCCATAGCTGACCACCGTAATTCTCGACAGGGACACGCCCAGGGTCGAAAGATAGTTTTTCGCCGCATTTGCCCGGCGTTCACCGAGAGCCAGATTATATTCGCGCGCGCCGCGCTCGTCGCAATGGCCTTCAACGCGGATCCGAACGCCAAGGTTGGCGATCAGCCAGACTGTCTGGCTACGCAGAACCGCCTGATCCTCGCTGTCGACATTGCATCGCCCTGGCGGACGGCTTGCTTCGCTTCTGTCAGCCAGCCCGCTTGCCCGGAACGCCAGACCGACGCAAAAGGACAGATAGTTGCGGGTGCTGTCGCGGGTCAGCCGCTGGAAGTTGGTCGGGCTATTGTTCAACGGAAATGGCGCCATAAGGCCGGCATAGCGGAAAAACCGCAAAGCGGTGCGCACGGATTCTCTATGCCGGTCGCCGGAATCATCTAGCCCGGCCAGCGAAAGGACAGACGTGCTTCCCCGGTTACGGCGGATGCCGCATCATAGCGGCGTTCCAGAATCGAACCGTTCCCCGCCCGGTCAATCGTCACGATCGTGCTGCAGCGGGTGCCGTAGACCGGATTTTCGATGAAGATTCCGGAACTGGCCGGCTCCAGCGGTGTCGGCGGTCCGGGTGCGGCGG
>TARA_R100001244_G_scaffold19684_27_pt1 | contig 30412 bp, 27 predicted proteins | sample TARA_R100001244 | Tara Oceans TARA_R100001244 (sample SAMEA2621564) | marine metagenome | biome: marine biome (ENVO:00000447); feature: mesopelagic zone (ENVO:00000213); material: "saline water (ENVO:00002010), including plankton (ENVO:xxxxxxxx)" | depth 790 m
CAGCATGCAGGCCATCACCGCGGAAATCGCCAGGCCGCCACGGATATGGCCGACGCAGGCGTTGGCGAAGTCGATCAGGCGTTGGGCCACGCCGCCAGTGGTCATAAACGCACCGGACAGCAGGAAGAACGGGATCGCCAGCAGGGTGTAGTGCTCGGAGGTCTCGAACAGCTTGATCGCCAGCGAGCGCACCGAGTCCGGGCTGAACAGCATGATGGTGATCGAACCGGCCAGGCCGAGGGAGGCGGCAATCGGCACGCCGATGAACATCAGCACGAACAGCAGAATGAACAGGAACAGGATGGTCATGGCTTATGTTCCTTGTGCTGAGGATCGTCGTGCTCGGTCAACTTCATCGCTTCGGCGGCCTCATCGGCGAGGCCGAGACCGGTTTGCTGGTTACGCAGGATGCGCACGAAAATTTCCAGGAAGCGGATGAATACCATGGCGTAACCGAACGGCACGATCAGGGTGATATGCCACTGTTTGATGCCGTAGTGGCCAAGGTCCTCGGCACCGATATTGGCAGTGAACAGGGTGTGCATCCAATCGAAGCTGGCCACGGTGATCAGCCCGGCGTAGCCGAGACAAGCCAGGCAGGCAATGATGCCGATGATCCGTTGGGTCGGTTTGCTGGTCAGTTTGACCAGTGCATCGACGCCGATATGCCCGGCGGTGCGCACACCATAAGCCAGACCGAAGAAGATCAACCAGGCGAACAGTGCCTTGGTCAAGGCGATGCTCCAGGTCATCGACTGGGCCAGGTCGAGAATGAAGTCGCCAATGGCGAGCAGCGTCTCGTTGCCGCCGAAACGGTCGCCCAGGTTGTAGAACAGCGTGTAGAAGTTATTGAGGATTACGTAAACGAATGTCACAAGCGTCATGGCCGCCAGCAGAAAGGCGATAAAGCCTTCCTCGAAGTGGTCCCAGACGCGCCGCAAGGCGTTCATCGATAGAGTCTCCAGTGTGGAGTGGATAGCGCACGGTCTCTGCGGGCGTATGTTCGCAGTGGGTAGGATGGGTGGAGCGCAGCGATACCCATCGGCTCAGGGCGATGGGTATCGTCGCATGCTCCTTAACCCAGACTACTGGTTGGCGGCATCCGCGGCTTTGATCAGATCGGCACCGATTTCGCCTTCGAACTTGCTCCATACCGGCTTCATGGCGTCGCGCCACATGCCGCGCTGCTCAGGGGTCAGCTCGATGATTTCGGTGGTCTTGGCTTCGAGGATGCGCTGCTTGTCGCCATCGTTGAGCGCGCCAGCTTGCTTGTTCACCTCGGCAGTCACTTCCACGATGATCTTGTCCAGCTCGCTGCGCACGTCGGCCGGCAGGCTGTTCCAGAACTTGGTGTTGGTGATCAGCATGTAGTCCAGGACACCGTGGTTGGATTCGGTGATGAACTTCTGCACTTCATGCATTTTCTGGCTGTAGATGTTCGAGTAGGGGTTCTCGGCACCGTTAACCACGCCAGTCTGAAGGCCTTGGTAGACCTCGGCGAAGCTCATCTTGCGCGGGTTGGCGCGCACGACCTTGAACTGCTCTTCGAGTACGGCGGACGCCTGCACGCGGAACTTCAGGCCGCGGGCGTCTTTCGGCTCACGCAGCGCCTTGTTGGCGGACAGCTGCTTGAGGCCGTTGTGCCAGTAAGCCAGGCCAGTGATGTTCTTGTCTTCCATGGAGGTCAGCAGTGCTTGACCTTCCGGGCTGAGCTGGAAGCGGTCGACGGCGGCCATGTCCTGGAACAGGAACGGCAGGTCGAATACCTGGATTTGCTTGGTGTATTGCTCGAACTTGGCCAGCGAAGGGGCGATCAGCTGCACGTCACCGAGCAACAGCGCTTCCATCTCCTTGCCATCGCCGAACAGCGAGGAGTTGGGGTAGACCTCGACTTTGACTTTGCCCGGCAGACGCTCTTCGGCGAGCTTCTTGAACAGTACCGCGCCTTGGCCCTTCGGCGTGTGGTCGGCGACGACGTGGGAGAACTTGATCACGATCGGCTCGGGCTCGGCCGCTTGGGCCATACCGGCGATGCTCAGAGACAGGGCGCAAGCCAGCGCCTTGGCAGTCAGTTTGAACATGCGAATGCTTCCTCTTGTTGTGGTTATCGCGTTAAGCGCCGTAGCGCGGCAAACGGGCGAACAAGAGCAAGTCTAGGCGGCCTGTCGGAAAACGACGGACGCGGGGCAGCGATAGCCTGGACTTGTACTTGTTTGGTTCGCCTGACGGGAGCCTAGAGCAACCGGCATGCCAGTCTGCTGGCCGGTTGCCAGCGAGCCATCTGGCTGCGCTCGGCAGAACCCGGCGCGGCCTTGCCAGCGCTAGGTTCTGTAGGACTTTGCCGATTTTCTTAGGCGATCTTGGCGGGGGCGTCTGCGGCGCAAGAGGGGCGCCGCCAGCACTGGATTTGGCGGGAATCCGCCGATTAGTCGAGGTCTTCTGGCGAGCTTCCGCCAGCGTCGGCGAAGTTCAGCCCGTGTTTGCGCAGTTTATCGTGCAGGGTTTTACGCGGCACGCCGAGGGCCTCGGCCAGGCTGCGCAGCGAATTGTGCGCGCGGGTCAGCTCGGCGGCGATCAGCGCCCGCTCGAAGGCTTCCACCTGCTCGCTGAGGTTGCCGGCCAGCGGCGCGCTGCTCAGGTTGCTGTCCAGACTCAGCTCAAGGCCCAGGTCGAGGCCAAGGGCAAAGCGTTCGGCGGCGTTCTGCAGCTCGCGCACGTTACCCGGCCAGGGGTGGCGCAGCAGCATGGCCCGCTGGCCCGGTTGCAGTTCGTGCGCGGGCAGGCCATGGCGCGCGCTGGCACCTTCGGCGAAGTGCTGGAACAGCAGCAGGGTGTCTTCGCCGCGCTCGCGCAGGGGCGGGATGCGCAGCGGAGCGACGTTCAGCCGGTAGTACAGGTCGGCGCGGAAGCGCCCCTGATCGGCGGCCTGGCGCAGGTCTTCCTTGGTCGCGGCAATGATGCGGATATCCAGCGGGATCAGTTGGTTGCCGCCGAGGCGTTCGACCACGCGTTCTTGCAGCAGGCGCAGCAGCTTGACCTGCACTTCCAGGCTCATGCTCTCGATTTCATCGAGGAACAGGGTGCCGCCATTGGCGAACTCGAATTTGCCGATGCGCCGCCGCGCGGCTCCGGTGAAGGCGCCGGGTTCATGGCCGAACAGCTCGCTCTCGACCACCGATTCGGCGAGGGCGCCGGCGTTGATCGCGACAAAGGGGCCGTCGCGGCGGTTCGACAGATCGTGCAGCGCGCGCGCCACCACTTCTTTGCCGGCGCCGGTTTCGCCGAGGATCAGCACGTCGGTGCTGATCCCGGCGAGCGCGCCGATCTGCTGACGCAGCCGTTGCATGGCCGGCGATTGGCCGACCAGTCGCGTGGAGAGCTCCTGGCGATCGGCCAGGGCCAGGCGCAGGCTGCGGTTGTCCAGCACCAGGCGGCGCAGGGCCAGGGCGCGGCGCACGCTGTCGAGCAAGTCGTCGCTGGCGAAGGGTTTTTCCAGGAAGTCATAGGCGCCGGCGCGCATCGCTTGCACCGCCAGCGGCACGTCGCCGTGGCCGGTGATCAGCAGCACCGGCAGTTCCGGATCTTGTTCGTGCAGTTGCTTGAGCAGTTCCAGGCCATCGACGCCGGGCATGCGGATATCGCTGACCACCACGCCCGGCCAGTCGCGGTCGATGCGCGCGGCAACGCCTTGGGCGTCGGCCAGGCTGACAACCTTCAGCCCAGCCAGGTCGAGGGTTTGACTGAGGGCTTGGCGCAGGTGCGGATCGTCGTCGATCAGCAGCACCTGAATGCGCGCGTCGATGGTGGTGCTCATACAATAAAGTCCTCTGGCGACTGGGTTTTTACGCCGTGTTCGGCGGCGCGCAGGCGCAGGGTCAGCAGGGCGCCGCCGTCGGGGTGATTGGCGAACAGCAGTTCACCGCCAAGGGCACGCATCAGGGTATCGCAAATGGCCAGGCCCAGGCCCAGGCCTTGGGCGCTGGTCTTGGTGGTGAAGAATGGCTCGCGGGCGCGTTGCAGGGCTTCGACGCTGAAGCCGGGGCCGTTGTCACGCAGGTGCAGGTCGACACCCTCGGCGGTGCGCTCGGCGCTCAGCCAGATGCGCCGCGGCTGGGGTTTTTCGCCGAGGGCGTCGAGGGCATTGGCCAGCACGTTGCCGAGCACTTGGCGCAGGCGGGTTTCGCCGGCCTGCACCCAGAGGGTGGCGTCCGGCAGGTCGCGGATCAGTTCGACGTCCATGGCCCGGCGGCGCTTGGCCAGCAGCGCCAGGGCGTCGTCGATGGCCGGTTGCAGGGCGACGCTTTCCGGGGCGTGGCGGTCGCGCCGGGCAAAGGCGCGCAGGTGGGCGATGATCGAGGCCATGCGTTCGGTCAGTTGGCTGATCAGTTTGAGATTGCCGCGTGCGTCTTCGGTGCGCTGGTGGTCGAGCAGCACGCCGGCGTTGTCGGCGTAGCTGCGAATTGCCGCCAGCGGTTGGTTGAGTTCGTGGCTGATGCTCGCGCTCATGGTGCCAAGGGCCGAGAGTTTGCCGGCCTGCACCAGCTCGTCCTGGGCGCGCACCAATTCCTGCTGCGCCTGTTCGCGCTCCAGCACTTCCTGTTTCAGGCGGCTGTTGAGCAGTTCGAGGTCCTGCGTGCGTTCCTGCACGCGCAGCTCCAGTTCGGCGCGCGCGCGGGCGTCCAGGGCGATGCGTTCGAGGTAATGACGGCGGCGCTGCATCATCAGGCCGAGCAGCAGCATCAGCAGCAGCAGGATGCCACCGCCAGCTGCCACGGCGGTGCGCACGGGGCGGTCGATCAAGGTGCGCGGGGCGAGGATGCTCACCGTCCAGCCGGTTTCCTGCAGTTCGCGGTTCTGCCTGATCCAGGTGTTGGCGTTGAGTTTCAGCGGCGGCGGCGATTGGGTCGGGTAGGGGATATTGGCGGCGATGGCGGCGCGCTCGGCGTTGTCCAGCGGGCGGCTGGCATGGAAGCGCCAGTCGCTGCGCGAGGTGAGGATCACCACGCCGTTGGCATCGGTCACCAGCAGTTGCTCGGGGGTGTTGCCCCACAGCGTTTCGGTGTGGTCGAGGTCGACCTTGACCACCAGCGCGCCGAGGTTGTCGGCGTCGTCGCGCACCGCCGCGGCGAAGTAGTAACCGCGCTTGCCGGAGGTGGTGCCGAGGCCGAAGAAGCGCCCGGGGCGTCCGGCAACCGCTTCACGAAAATACGGACGGAAGGCGAAGTTACGGTCGATGAAACTGTCGTCCTGGTCCCAGTTGGAGGCGGCCAGGGTCTTGCCGTTCGGGTCCATCAGGTAGATGACGTCGGCGCCGGTCTGCTCGCGGACCTTGCGCAAGAGGCGATTGGCCTGGTTCAGCGCGTCGCCGTTATCCGGCTGCTGCAAGGCGCCGCGCAGGGCCGGCAGGTCGCCGAGGATCTGCGGCAGCACTTCGTAGCGGCGCAGGGTGCCGAGCAGGTTGGCGACGTAGAGGTCGAGGGTCTGGCGGTTCTGCTCGATCAGCACGCTGCTGTAATAACGCTCGGCCAACTGTTGCAGCGGCCACAGCAGCGGCGTCAGCAGCAGGGCGAGCAGGGCGAGGCTGCGCCAGCGTGGGCGTTTAGCGGTGGGAATGGTTGCGGTCATAGGGTCGAGTGCCTGGGAGACAGGCGCATTATGCACATTCGGGCTTTAGCGCGGGCGGTCTACGCCATCGCCAGTGGGTCGCAACCGCCGGCTTGGGCACGCTGCCTGGCTGGGCTGAAGCCCGGCCAGCCGCATGCCCGGCTTGGCGCCGGTAAGGCGCAGGCTCAGCGCGGGCTGTGTAAACAGTCGAGCAAGGCGCTGTGCCAGTCTGGCAGTTGGATCGTCCAGTCGCGTTGCAGGCGCGTGCAGTCGAGGCGCGAGTTGAGTGGCCGTTGCGCCGGGGTCGGGTAGGCGCTGGTGGGGATGGTTTGCAGCTGGGCGGCGGGCTTGCCCTGCGCGCGCAGCTGTTCGGCGATGGCGCTGGCGAAGCCGAACCAGGAAATTTCACCCTGGGCGGTCAGGTGGTAAAGCCCCCAAGGGCCAGCCCGGCCGTCGCGCCAGTGTTGCACCAGCTGCGCGGTGGTGCTGGCAATGCTGCCGGCCCAGGTGGGGGCGCCGATTTGATCGGCCACCACGTTGAGGCTGTCGCGCTCTTGCAGCAGGCGCTGCATGGTCAGCAGGAAGTTGCGTCCGTGCAGCGAATAGACCCAGCTGGTGCGCAGGATCAGGTGGTCGCCGCCGACGGCCTGGATGGCCTGCTCGCCGGCCAGCTTGCTGCGGCCGTAGACACTCAGCGGGTTGGGCTGATCGTCTTCGCTGTAGGGCGCGGCCTTGCTGCCGTCGAACACGTAATCGGTGGAGTAATGCAGCAGCGGCACGCCAAGCGCGGCGGCTTCCTCGGCGAGAATGCCGGGCGCCGTGGCATTGATCGCGAAGGCCAGCTCGGGCTCGCTTTCGGCCTGGTCGACGGCGGTGTGCGCGGCGGCGTTGATGAGCAGGTCGGGTTGCAGTGCGCGCACCTGCTGGCGAATCTGCTCGGGGTTGGCCAGGTCGAGGTGTTCGCGGCCGCGCACGATCAGTTGGTCGTGCCCGCGCAGGCTGAGTTGCAGCTCGCGGCTGACTTGGCCGTGTTGGCCGAGCAAGAGGATCTTCATGGAAACAGGTCCGCCAGGTTCAGGTCGAGTCCGGCCTGGTCTTTGGCCGAGAGTTGCGGCGCAGCGGCGAGCGGCCAGTCGATGGCCAGCGTCGGGTCGTCCCAGCGGATGCAGCGCTCAAAGGCCGGTGCATAGTAGTCGGTGGTCTTGTAGAGGAATTCGGCGAACTCGCTGAGCACCAGAAAACCATGGGCGAAGCCTTCCGGCACCCAGAGTTGGCGTTTGTTCTCGGCAGACAAGTGCACGCCGACCCACTGGCCGAAGGTCGGCGAGCTGCGGCGAATGTCCACCGCGACGTCGTATACCTCGCCGGCGGTTACTCGCACCAGCTTGCCCTGGGCCTGCTGCAACTGGTAATGCAGGCCACGCAATACGCCGCGCTGCGAGCGCGAGTGGTTGTCCTGAACGAACTCGCGTTGCAGGCCGGTAGCCTCGTTGAAGGCGCGGGCGTTGAAGCTTTCGTAAAAGAAGCCGCGCTCGTCGCCGAACACCTTGGGTTCGAGGATCAGGACGTCGGCAATGGCTGTGGTGACGATGTGCATGGTTATTCCTCGGCCAGGCCGAACAGGTACTGACCGTAACCGGTCTTGCCGAAGGCCTTGGCTTGCTTGAGCAGTTGTTCGCGGTCGATCCAGCCTTGCTGGTAGGCGATTTCCTCCAGGCAGGCGACTTTCAGACCCTGGCGGTGTTCGATGGTCTGCACGTATTGCGAGGCTTCCAGCAGGCTGTCGTGGGTGCCGGTGTCGAGCCAGGCGAAGCCACGGCCAAAGCGCTCGACGCGCAGGTCGCCGCGCTGCAGGTAGGCGTTGTTGACGTCGGTGATCTCCAGCTCGCCGCGTGGCGAGGGCTTTACCGCCTTGGCGATCTCGATCACCTGGTTGTCGTAAAAATACAGGCCGGTCACCGCGTAGTTGGACTTCGCTTGCTTGGGCTTCTCTTCGATGGAGATGGCCCGGCCGCGCTCATCGAACTCGACGACGCCGAAGCGTTCGGGGTCTTTGACCCAGTAACCGAATACCGTGGCGCCTGCGGGGTGGCTCGCGGCGCGTGCGAGCTGTTCGCTGAAATGCTGGCCGTGGAAGATGTTGTCGCCAAGGATCAGGCACACTGAGTCGTTGCCGATAAACGACTCGCCAATCAGGAAGGCCTGGGCCAGGCCGTCCGGCGAGGGTTGCTCGGCGTAACTGAAGCGCACGCCGAACTGGCTGCCATCGCCGAGCATCTTCTCGAACTGCGGCAGGTCGTGCGGGGTGGAGATGATCAGGATGTCGCGGATGCCGGCGAGCATCAGCACCGAGATCGGGTAGTAGATCATCGGCTTGTCGTAGATCGGCAGCAGCTGCTTGGACACGCCGAGGGTGATCGGGTGCAAGCGGGTGCCGGAACCGCCGGCGAGGATGATTCCTTTCATGCTGAGTGCTCCTTAAGGGCGCCTAGGCGCTCGCGTTGATAACTGCCGTCTTGTACGCGCCGGCACCAGTCGAGATTGTCCAGGTACCAGTGCACGGTTTTGCGCAGGCCGCTGGCGAAGGTTTCCTGCGGGGTCCAGCCGAGTTCGCGCTCGATCTTGCCGGCGTCGATGGCATAGCGCTGATCGTGGCCGGGGCGGTCGCTGACAAAGGTGATTTGCTCGCGGTAAGAGCCCGCCTGCTGGCGCGGCGCCAGTTCATCGAGCAGTGCGCAGATGCTTTCCACCACGTGCAGGTTCTGCTGCTCGTTGTGCCCGCCGATGTTGTAGGTTTCGCCCACTTGGCCGGCAGTGACCACTTGTAGCAGGGCGCGGGCATGGTCCTCGACATACAACCAGTCGCGGATTTGCTGGCCATTGCCGTACACCGGCAGCGGCTTGCCATCCAGGGCGTTGAGGATGACCAGCGGAATCAGCTTTTCCGGGAAGTGGTACGGGCCGTAGTTGTTCGAGCAATTGGTCAGCAGCACCGGCAGCCCGTAGGTGCGTTGCCAGGCGCGTACCAGGTGATCCGAGGCGGCCTTGCTCGCCGAATAGGGCGAGCTGGGCGCATAGGGCGTGGTTTCGCTGAACAGGTCGTCGACGCCGTGCAGGTCGCCGTACACCTCGTCGGTGGAAATGTGGTGGAAGCGGAACGCCTGTTTGCGCTCGGCCGACAAGCCGGTCCAGTAAGCGCGAGTGGCCTCCAGCAGGCTGTAGGTGCCGACGATATTGGTCTGGATAAACGCCGCTGGCCCATCGATGGAGCGATCGACATGCGATTCGGCAGCCAGGTGCATGATCGCGTCCGGCTGGAACTGTGCGAGGGCATCGCTCACTGCGGCCTGATCGACGATATCGGCCTGAAGGAATTGATAGCGCGGGTTGTTTTCGACGTTGGCCAGCGACTCCAGGTTGCCGGCGTAGGTCAGTTTGTCCAGGTTGAGCACGTTGTGCTCGGTATCGCTCAGTAGATGACGAATCAGTGCCGAGCCGATAAAGCCGGCGCCGCCGGTGACGAGGATGCGCATGGATGTAGCCTTTGGCGATAAACGTTGGGTTGGGCATAGCTTGTGGCAGGCGCGTTTAAAGGTGCAAGTGGCTTGTGCCGGTAGTCAGGTTGCCTAGCGCTGCGTGGTGTCTGGGCGGCGGTGGCCGTGATGCGTTATACGCCTGAATGCAGCTGGTTTGTGCGGCGGATTATGCGTCTGACGGTGCCTGTCTCTCTATATAAGTCATTTATTGAGGCGGCTTTCTTCGATGGTTTTATGGCGCCAATAACTAATTGGACCGGCCACTAAAAGGATGTTGAAATGCCATCATAAAAATGATTAAGTCGCCAGCACAACGAGTGCTGACGGTATTCTGTCGCGCGCTGGTTTTTTGGCTTCTTTTTCTGCCTTTTTTCTGACGCTTGCGGGCGCGCTATTAACGGAAATTTTGGCGGGGGTATCTTTTCATGCGTCAGCTATCGGTCGGTAATTCATTGCTGGCGCGCCCCGGCTTTGTCGAATATTTCGTTGCGGTGATGCGCATTGTGCACGGTTTTACCGCCGCGTTGCCTGGCCTGCTCCTGCTCCTCTGGTTGTCGGATGAGCCAGGGTTGACGCAAAGCTATTCCGCGGTGCTGCTGTTCTTCGGCGTTCTGACCGTGATGATGTTTCAGGCGCTTGGGGTCTATTCGGAAGAAATCTTCAGCAACCTGCTGCGCTTCAGGATGATGTTCTTTGCCTGGTCGGCGGCATTCTGCCTGCTGCTGTTCATGCACCAAGCGCTGGCCATGTTCAGTTTCATGGAGTGGCGTTACCTGACCCTGTGGTTTGTCGCCAGCCTGGTTGCATTCGGTGGCGAGCGTCTGTTCCTGCTGGCGCTGTTCCGTTATTGGATGAGGTCCGGGCAGTTTCTGCAAAGTGCGGTGATTCTGGGCGGTACCGAGAACGGTGTGCGCCTCGCTGAGTTCATATCGCGCAATGGCGATATTCGTTCGGGCTTGATCGGCTTTATCGATGATCGTATCGGCCGGATGCCCGATACCCTGGCTGACCTGCCGTTGCTCGGCAACAGCGGCGATCTGGAACGCCTGATCCGCAAAGAGCGGGTAACTCAGGTGCTGGTGGCGCTGCCGTGGTCGGCGGAGAACCGTATTGGGCAGATCGTTCTCGAGTTGCGCAAGCTGCCGGTGAACGTGTTGCTGGTGCCGGACATGCTGGCCTTCCGGCATGCGCGCAACCGGATTACCGAGGTCGGCGGGTTGCCGATGTTCAATGTGTCGGAGCGCCCTCTGGACGGTTGGTCGCCGCTGATCAAGCGAATCGAAGACTTGCTGCTCGCCACTCTCGCCTTGCTCCCGGCGCTGCCGGTCATGCTCTTGGTGGCGCTGGCGATCAAGCTGGATTCGCCCGGCCCGGTGCTGTTTCGGCAAAAGCGCTATGGCTACAACAACCGCCTTATCGAAGTGTTCAAATTCCGCTCGATGTATTGCCATCAGAGCGACGCCAATGCCGAGCGACAGACCACGCGTGACGACGACCGCATTACCCCGGTCGGTCGTTTCATTCGCAAGACCAGCCTCGATGAGCTGCCGCAACTGTTCAACGTCCTGCTTGGCAGTATGTCCATGGTCGGCCCGCGCCCGCATGCCACGGCCACCAAGGCGGCCGGCATCCTGTTCGAGGACGCGGTCAAGGAATACACCGCGCGCCATCGGGTCAAGCCGGGTATTACCGGGTGGGCTCAGGTGAATGGTTTCCGTGGTGAGACCAATACCCTGGAGAAGATCGAGAAACGCGTCGAGTATGACTTGCAGTACATCGAGAATTGGTCGGTGTGGTTCGATCTGTACGTGCTGTTTCGGACCATTCCGGCTGTGCTATTGACGCGGGAGGCGTATTAGCGATGACTGCACTGATTCCATGCATTATTGCCGGCGGCGCAGGCACCCGTTTGTGGCCAGTGTCGCGCGAGGCGATGCCGAAGCCGTTCATGCGCCTGGCGGACGGGCGCAGCCTGTTGCAGAAGACCTTCGAGCGGGTTGCCGGGTTGGCCGATGTCGAGCAGCTGCTGACGGTGATCAACCGTGATCTGCTGTTTCGCTCCCTGGACGACTACCGGCCGCTCAATCAGCAGCGTCTGAGCCTGGATTTCCTCCTCGAGCCCTGCGGGCGCAATACCGCGCCTGCGGTTGCCGCTGCCGCCCTGCACGTCGCCCGTCATTATGGCGACGATGCGCAACTGCTGGTGCTGCCGGCGGATCATCTGATTGGTGATCAGGCCGCGTTCGTCGTGGCCATCGAGCAGGCGCGCACCTTAGCCGAAGCCGGTTGGCTGGTGACCTTTGGTATTCGTCCGGGGCATGCCGAGACCGGGTACGGCTATATCCAACAAGGCGCGGCGTTGGCCCACGGCGGGTTCCAGGTGGCCAGCTTCGTGGAGAAGCCCGATGCGCTCACTGCTCAGGGTTATCTGGATGGCGGTCAACACCTGTGGAACGCCGGCATGTTCTGTTTCCGCGCCGATGCCGTGCTGCGCGAGTTCCGCGAGCATGCGCCGCAGGTGCTCGACGCGGTGGCCGCGTGCCTTGAGCGCAGCCACCCCACCGAGGGCAAGCAGGGTTGGCAGTGTGAGCTGGATAGCCGCAGTTTCGCCGAGGTGACGGATATTTCCATCGATTACGCCTTGATGGAGCGTTCGCAGCGGGTTGCCGTGGTGCCTTGCTCGCTCGGCTGGAGCGACATCGGTTCCTGGCAGGCGATGCGCGAGCTGGTCGCCGCCGATGCCGATGGCAACCAGATCAATGGCGAGGCGATCCTGCACAAGGTCAGCAACTGCTATATCGATTCGCCCAAGCGCCTGGTCGGCGCGGTCGGCGTGCGTGACCTGGTTATCGTCGATACGCCGGATGCGCTGCTGATCGCCGATGCCAACAGTACCCAGGACGTCAAGTTCATTGCCCAGGAGCTCAAGCGGCGCGGCCACGAAGCCTATCGTTTGCATCGTACTGTCGTGCGCCCTTGGGGCACTTACACGGTGCTTGAGGAAGGGCCGCGCTTCAAGATCAAGCGCATCATGGTGCGTCCGGGCGAGTCGCTGTCGTTGCAGATGCACCATCACCGTAGCGAGCACTGGATTGTGGTCAGCGGCATGGCGCGGGTGGTCAACGGCGAACGCGATTTCCTGCTCAACACCAACGAGTCGACCTTCATTCCCGCTGGCCACAGCCATCGCCTGGTCAACCCTGGAGTCATCGAGCTGGTGATGATCGAGGTGCAGAGCGGCGAGTACCTGGGAGAGGACGACATCGTTCGCTTCAACGACATCTATGGCCGTGTGCCGGCAGCCGAGACGCTGAACTGATGCGCGTTGCCCTGATCATTCCGACGCGCAATGCCGTGTCCCATCTGGATCGGTTGTTGCCGGCGCTGGCCGCGCAAACCTTGCAGCCCGACGAATTCCTGGTGGTCGACAGCCGCTCGCGGGATGACAGCGCCGCGCGTTTTCGCCAGGCCGGGGCGCGGGTCGAGGTGATCGAGCCGGAGCAGTTCAATCACGGCGGTACGCGGCGCTGGGCCAGTCAGCAGGTCAGTGCGGATGTGCTGATCTACCTGACCCAGGATGCCATTCCGGCGAGCGCGCAGAGCTTCGCGCGACTCGTCGAGAACTTGCATTGCGAGGCCGATATCGGCGTAGCCTACGGCCGCCAGTTGCCGCATCCGGGCGCGGGTCTGCTCGGTGCCCAGGCGCGCCGCTTCAACTACCCGCCGCACAGCCGCAGCAAACGCCTGAGCGACGCCGCCGCCCTGGGCATCAAAACCTGCTTCAGCTCCGATTCCTTCTCGGCCTATCGCCGCGACGCCCTTGAGGCGGTCGGCGGCTTTCCCGAGGACGTGATCGGCAGCGAGGATGCCTACGTCGCCGCCAAGTTGCTGCTGGCCGGTTACGCGGTACGCTACGCCGCCGACGCCGAGGTGCAGCACTCGCACGATTACCGAGTGCTGGAGGAGTTTCGTCGTTATTTCGATATCGGCGTGTTCTATGGGCGCGAACGCTGGATCGCCGAGGCGTTCGGCCAGGCCGGTGGAGAGGGCAAGCGCTACGTGCTGGCTGAGATCGCCGCATTGCACGAGGCTGGCGCCCTGTACCGTCTGCCGCAGGTCGCTCTGCGCACCCTGCTCAAATACGCCGGCTATCGCCTTGGCTGGCATGAACAATGGCTTTCGAACTCGCTCAAGCGCCGCTTGAGCATGTTCCCCGTGTACTGGAAGTAACTCATGTCTTTGAAAAGGAAGCGCCACTCATGAAGCGCCTGTCTCTGGCCTTGTGTCTCATTTTGCTCGCTGGCTGCAACACGCCCGCGGTTATCCCGTTGCCGGATGACGAGCAAGTCGATGCCGGCAAGTCTGCCGCCGAAGAGCTGGCCAAGCTGCCGCTGCCGGAAGAGCGCATCCGCGCCGGCGACACCCTGCGCATCGTCCGCACCAGTGGTGAGATGCCGAGCATCTCGGCCTTCACCGCCAACTCGATATACGAGCTGACGCTCTACACGGTGATGAACGACGGCACCTTCCAGTACCCGTTCATCGGCATGGTCAAGGCCGTGGGCAAGACTCCGGCGCAACTGGCCGAGGAGATCCGCGGGCGCCAAGCCGTCTACTACCAGGAACCACGGGTGACGGTGAACATCAACCAGTCGCCGGGCAACACGGTGTTTGTTGGCGGTTCGGTGCGCAATCCGCAGCCGCTGCCGTTCCCGGCGGCGCCCACCCTGGAGCAGGCGATCATCGGCGCCGGCGGCATCATGATCGATGCCGACAGCAGCAGCGTGGCGTTGCTGCGCATGGACGAGCAGGGCCAGTACAAGACCTACTTCATCGACTACGGCAAGCTGATGCACGGCGGCATCGAAGGACGCATGGCGGTCGCCTTGCAGCGCGGCGACGTGGTCTTCGTACCCAAGTCCGGCATCGGCAACCGCGTGGAAGGCGTCGAGCTGTACATGAACCAGTTGATTCCGTTCGTGAAAACGCTGGGCGTCGGTTTCAACTACGACCTCAACCGCGATCAGTAAGCAGACAGGGATAGTGTTCCATGATTGAGATTCGTACTTTCCGCGACGTGCTGCGCTTGTTCTTCATCTTCAAGCGCGAGTTCCTGGTCGCCGTCTGCGTGACCCTGCTGATGATCCTGCTCGGGGCCTTCTTCCTACCGACCTCCTACGAGTCCAACTCACGCTTGCTGGTCAAGCCGGGCCGTGACAGCAATACCCTGCCGATCGAGATGACCGACCGTACCGCTTTGGTGGTGCCCGCCACCCAGCGTGACCCGATTGTCGACGAGGAGCGCCTGCTGACCGGGCGGCCGATCATTCGCCAGGTCGCGGAGCGCTACTATGAACTGGCGGCCAATGCACCTGGCCCGCAGGGTTTCTTCGCCACCGTCAAGCACGGCCTGCGCGTCGCCGGTGGGGCGGCCATCGACCTGTTGCGCGACATCTTGGCATTGCTCGGGCTAATCGAGGAACAGACCCCGGTGGAGCGGCTAGCCAAGAAGTTGGAGAAGGAATTCAGCGTCAGCCACGCGCCTGGCTCGTCGGTGATGGAAATCAGCTTCACCTGGGACGACCCCGCAGTCGCGCAGACCATCGTCAAGATCTGGGTCGACATCTACTTGCAGGAGCGCACCCGCGTGCTTGGGCGTAAGAGTCTGTACGACTTTTACGACACTCAGCTGCGGACCAGCGAAAGCAATATCGACCGGCTCAAGCAGCAGATACTTGTGAAGCTCAAGAGCATCGACGCCATCGAGATCACCGAGCGTCTGCAGGATCTCTCCGAACGCATCAACCAGCTGCGCACCGACCGCTTCAACTCGACGCGTCTGATCGCGGCCACCGAGGGCAGTCTGAACACCCTCGATCAGCAGATCAGGAGCCTACCGGGCGAGGTCCGCACGGTGCGCGAGCTGTCGCTGAACCCCGAGCACCAGCATATTCTGCAACTGCTCAACAACAAGCGGGCCGAGCGCCAGGATCTGCTGCGCACCTTCACCGAGCAGGCGCCGCCGATCAAGACCATCGACCAGAGCATCGCTTACCTTGAGGAGCGTGTCGCCAGCGAGGCGGCGGTTATCCAGAGTTCGGAGAACCGCGCGCCCAATCCGGTGGCCGAACGCCTGCAGAGCAACCGTTTCGACCAGCAGTCGGACGTCGCTCGCCTCAAGGCCCAGCTGAGCCGCCAGGACATGCAGTTGGCCAGTCTGGAAGCGGAGCGTGACCAGTCCATGGCCGCCGAGCCAGTCCTGGCCCAGCTGCAGCGTGCCCTCAGCGTCGAGGAAAAGAACTACGCGCTCTATGCCGATAGCTTGGAAAAGGCGCGCATCGATCGCGAGCTGGACAACAGCAGCATCAGCAATATCGCCATCATCGAGGAAGCCACGCTCAACCCGTCGCGGGTTTTCCCCAAGAGCCTGCTGATGCTTGCGCTGTCGATCCCGGCGGCGCTGATGGTCGGCCTGCTGGTGCTGTACATCTGCTACCTGTTGGATCAGCGCATCCACGATGGCGGGCATATCGAAAGTCGCTTCGGCGTGCCGCTATGGACGACCTTGCAGGAACTGGACGATCGGCAGGCGCCGAACAGTGCATTCATCGCCAGTATCTATCGACTTTATGCGCAGTTGCCGCTGGAGCAGATCGAGCAGAAGGGCCTGATCCTGGCCTTTACCTCGGCGGGTCGGGGCGAGGGCGTGGGCTTCGTCATTCAGCATCTGGCCAAGCTGCTTGGCGAGCGTGGTCATCACGCGCGTCTGGATAGTACCGAGCCGACCAAGCCGGGCGAAGTAGCGCTGCTCGCCGCGAGCTCGCTGCTTAGCAACCAGGATGCGTTCGTCACCCTGCGCCACGCGGACATGATCGTGATGGTGATCGAGGCGCGGCAGAGCACTATTCCGGTGGTGTCGAGCGCGCTTAACATCCTCACCACGGCGTTCAAGAAGGTCGACGGTATCATCGTCAACCGTCGCCGTTTCGAGGTGCCGCACGCGGTGCTCAACCTGATGGCGCGCCTGCGGGCGCTTTCCTGATGCGCATTGCCTTGCTGGCGCCGATGCCGCCCGAGCAGACCGGTATCGCCGACTATGCGGCGAACTTCTGCACGGCGCTGCAAGGCCTCGGCATCCAGGTGGAAACACCGCTGGCCGGGGTCGGCAACGATCCGGCCAAGGCCTTGGCGCGAATCGCCAGCTTCGACTGGTCGGCTGTCGACCTGGCACATGGCGAACTCGGCGGTGGTCGCCTGGCCGAGTTCGCCGCTCTGAGCGAACTGCGCCGGCGTTTTCCGCGCCTGCCGCTGAGCGCCACGGTGCACGACCCCGAGCGTTTGGTCTGGCGCCGCGCTCGCCTGCCCTGGCCACTGTCGTGGGCCGAGCATCTGCCGGCGCCGCTGCCCCAGGTCGCTACGGTGTTGGCCGATCCGCTGTGCCTGCGCGAGGAGCGCTGCCTGGCGGCGCAGCTGGATGCGCTGGTGACCCTGACTGAAACCGGCGGCGTCCATCTGCGCCGACGTATGAAGCTGGGCGCCGACAAGGTACGGGTAATCGCCCATGGCAACCCGATCATCCCGGTTGCGCCTCTGCCACCGCTGCAACCGCTCAAACTGCTGTATTTCGGTTTCATTTACCGTGGCAAGGGGATTGAGGACTTGCTCGACGCACTTGCTGGCATGCTGCGCGATGCGCCTGCCCTGACCGGCGCCTGGCGTCTGACCCTGGCCGGCGGCAGCGCCCCGGAGATGGCTTTCGCCCCCGGTGGCAGCTACCTCGACGAATTGCGCGCACGGATCGCCGAGCTGGGCCTGGACGAATTTGTCGACTGGGCGCTGGACGTGCCGGCCGAGCAGATACCCAGCCTGATTCAGGCGCACCACGCAATGCTGCTGCCGTATCGCGAGTCGAAGAAACTCGCCCTGCTCGGCGCCCTGCGTGGCACCAGCGGCGCGCTGTCCTGGGCCGCCGCCTGCGGGCGCGGCGCGATCACCTCGGATGCACGTGCTTTCGCCGAGGAGGTGGCCGCCGGCAACGGTGCGATTTTCCCGCAAGGCGATATCGCCGCACTGACGCAGCGCCTGCGTGAGTTGTGCGAGCGCCCGCAGGTGGCCCAGACCTGGGCCGACAACGCCCAGCGCATCGGTCAGGACCGGCAGTGGCCGGTCACCGCGGCACGCTTTCTGCAACTGTTCACCACCCTACGTGGAGGTTCTCAATATGTGGCGTAAACCCATCGTATGGCTGCCAGCGTTGCTCGTGTTGCTGCTGATCGGCAGCGCGTTGTTGCTGGCCAGCCGCAGTGCCGAAGCGGAAGTCACCGAACTACGTGCTCCGCGCAGCGTGGTCTGGAAGGACTACCTCGGGGTCAATGCGCAGTTCCACTTCTTCAGCCCGCAGGTGCAGGAAAAGCAGATGCAGGCGATCAACGACCTGGGGTTGGAATGGGTTCGCATCGCCATGCACTGGGCAATCCTGGAACCGCAGAAGGGGCAGTTCAACCTCGCCGCCTTCGACGGGGCTTCCGCGTCGATGAAGCGCCACGGCCTCAAACCGGTGGGTTTTCTCGCGGGCTCGGCGCCTTTCGCCACGTCGGCGCCGCCCGGTGACGAGCACCCCGATCAGTACCCGCCCAAGGATCCGCAGCTGTACGTCGACAGCTTGCTGGCGTTCATTGAGCGCTATCCGGATTTTCGCGCCTGGCAGATCTGGAACGAGCCGAACATCTATCCCTACTGGCGGCCGAAAGAGGACGCGAAGGCCTATGCCCGCCTGCTGTTCGCCAGCACCGAGGCGATCAAGGCGCGCTACCCCGACATGCCCGTGCTCACCGCGGGCATGGCTTATTTCAGCCAGATGCCCTACACCAACAACGAGCTGATGCTCAAACTGCTGCTCGACGAGGGCTTGGCCAAGCGCGACCTGATCGTCGCCTACCACCCCTATACCGAGGAGCCCGAAGGCGACGACGTTGCCGCCCGCGATTTTCTTGCCCGCGTGAAGTTCGTCAACCACGCCCTGCGCATGCACAGCATCAAGCAGATCTGGGCCACCGAGTGGGGCTGGTCGAGCTACGACGGGCCCAAGGAGATGCAGGCGATCATCGGCATCGACGGCCAGGCCGATTACACCTTGCGGCGCCTGGCGCTGATGAGTGCGATGGATTTCGATCGCACCTTCCTGTTCAACCTCAGCGATCTTCCGACCCTGGTCGGCCCGCGTGACCAGAAATACGGGCTGATTGACCTGGATGGCAATCCCAAACCGGTATTTGCCGCGCTGAAGAACTTCTTCGCCGTGACCGGGCCACGGATTGAGCCTGCCGACGTGCCGGATGTGCAGGATGGCCCGAACGACCTCTATAGCATTGCCTGGACCCGTGCCGACGGTAAGAACCTGTGGATGTTTTGGAGTGCCAGCGGCAAGAGCGTGAACATGCCGGGGGTGTCGAATGCGGAGCTACACGACCCGCTGACCGGCGAGGTGCGCATCCTCGGCAGCGAAGCTGTGGGTTTGACCGTACCGCTCAAGACCAGTCTGCAACTGCTGGTGTGGTAAACGCGTGCGTATTCTCTGGATTCTGCCCTACGCCCCCTGGCCGACCACCAGCGGCGGCAAGACCCGCCAGTACCAACTGCTGGCTAGCCTGGCGCGCGCCGGGCATCGCATTACCCTGTTGGCACACTCGAAAATGGCGGTCGACGATGACGTGCGCGACCACCTCGAACCGCTCCTTGAGCGCCTGATCATCCTGCCGCGTCGCCCGCTGCGCAGCCCACTGACCCTGGCTGCGGCGCTGTTCGCGCCTTATCCGTTGCTGGCCAGTATCAATGGCCTGGCTCCGCGGCTGGAAAGTCAGATCGAGGCATTGCTGGATGAGCCCTGGGATGTGATCCAGATCGAGCACAGTTATACCTTCCAGCCCTACGAGGCGGCGCTGGCTCGGCGAGGCGTGCCGTTCGTGCTCACCGAGCACAACGTCGAGTCCATGCTCGGCGCTGCCACCTATGATCGTCTGCCGGGTTGGATGCTGCCCTTCGCCCGCTATGACCAGTGGCGCTACCGCCGCTGGGAGCGTCGAGTCATGCGCCAGGCCGAGCAGGTGATCGCCGTGACCGACGCGGACGCCCAGGTGCTGGCACGCATCGGCGGCAGGCCGACCGCCGTGGTCGTCAACGGCGTTGATTGCGCTTACTACGCCTCGGTACGCCACCAGCCGCAGGCGCGGCGATTGCTGTTCATCGGCAATTTCGAATACGCGCCGAACGTGGATGCTGTGGAATGGGCACTGGAGCATGTATTGCCAGGCTTGTGGCAGCGCTTCCCCGATGTGCGCATGAGCATCTGCGGTTATGCCCTGCCGCAGGCCTGGCGCGAGCGCTGGAGCGATAGCCGGATCGAATGGCACGGTTTCGTCGGCGATCTGCGCGAGCGGCAGCGGCAGACCTCGATCTTCTTCGCGCCGCTGCGTCAGGGCGGCGGTTCCAAGCTCAAGGTGCTGGAGGCGATGGCCGCGGGACTGCCGATAGTCACCAGCGGGCAGGGCGCCTCGGGCCTGGAGGTGAACTCCGGCGAGCATTACCTGTGCGCGGAGAGCGCCGAAGACTGTATCGCCGCGATCGCCCAGTTGCTGGACGATCCCGCTCTGGCGCAGCGCCTGGGCGATGCCGGCCGCGGCTATGTGCGTGCTCGACATGATTGGTCGGTGGCCGCACACGCGCTGGAATCCCTGTACGCGCAGTTGCCGGCTCCTGCGCGGGTGGCCGCATGCTGAAGGTCAGCCTCGACTACCGTCCCGCGGCCAGCGAGCCCGACAGCGGCATTGGCCGGCAAAACATCGCCCTGGCCCTGGGCCTGCGCCAATGTTCGCGGGTGAGCGAGCTGCGTCTGGTCACCACCGCGCCGCAGGGCCACCCGCTACGCCAGCAGGCCGACTGCCCGCCGTGGAGCATCGAGGGCCTCAAAGGCATGCATCGGCTCAGGCAACGGTTGCAGTTCGAGGCCGGTTTTCTGCCTGGCTACCTGCGTCGGCAATCGATCGATCTGCACATCTGCAACTTCAATATGGGCCTGCCGGTGTGCCGTCGCGGCGGCCGCAGCCGTTTCATTCTGCAGTTGCACGACCTGTTCCAGCTCACCGAGCGCAACCAGCACGGTTCCCGCCTGCGGCAGGCGGCTTACCGCTGCACTGATCGGCTATCGATACATTATTCGCTGTGGCGCGCCGATCAAGTTTGGGTGCCTTCGCAGTTCACCGCGGGCGAAGCGCGGCGCTTATTCCCGCAGTTCGCAGGCAAGGTGCGAGTGCTGCCGCCGATGGTGCTCGGATATGAGCTGCAAGGCGAGGCCGAGTCGCTGCCCGAGCTGCCCGAGCGCTACTGGCTGGTGGTTGGCACCCGTGAGCCGCGCAAGAACATCGCCCAGTTACTGCGTGCCTGGCGCACCGCGCGCCAGCGTTCGGCACAGGTGCCGGATCTGCTGCTGGTCGGCGATGTTGCGCACCTGCCCGGCGAGCTGACCAACCAGGCCGGGGTGCATGCGTTGCAGAGGCTCGACAACGCCAACTTGTTCGCCTTGTACCGCCGCGCCGAGCGCCTGTGGCAGCCGTCTTATGCAGAAGGTTTCGGTCTGCCGGTCATCGAGGCCCTGCAGGCCGGTACGCCAGTGGCAGTGGCGCGCGGCTCGTCGCTGGACGAAGTGGCCCCGCCAGAGATGCCGCGCTTCCCGCCCCACGACCAACAGGCCCTGACCCAACTGATGCTGGAGCTGGCGCGCGAGGGCAAGGGCGACCCGGCCCCGCTGCTGGCCTGGGCCGAACGCTACAACATGGCGCGGTTCGTCGCGCGCCTGAACGATTTGATCGAGGAGCTCGTCCCATGATGCCCATTGGTGTCGGCATCGCTATTTTCTGTGGCCTGTTCTTTGGCGCGCTGCTGTGGGTGCTGTCCCTGCCCAAGCTGATGATCCTCATCGCCGGGTCCGCGTTCGCGCTGACCGTGATGCGCACCCCGCTGATCGGCTTGCTGATCTTTGCCTTTGTTGCGGCCTTCCTGCCCTATTCGACCCTCGAGGTGGGTGTACGCACCACCGCCAGCGAGGCGCTGCTGGCGCTGACCTGGGTCGGCGTTCTCTGGCAGGGCTTTCTCAGTAAGCAGCCGCGCCTGTACCCGCGCAGCGGCACCGAACGTGCGTTGGGTTGGCTACTAATGTGGAGCGCGATTCCCTTCGTGGTCGGCCAGTTTGTCATTCAGGCCGAGGGCGGAGGGCCGACCAACTGGATTCGCTGGATGCTCAACCTGTCGGCCATGTTCTTGGTCATCCGCCTGATTCAGGACGACAACACGGCGGAAAAGCTCACCGTGGCCATGCTGCTCGGCACCCTGGCGATGCTGCTGCTCTCGCTCGGGGTATTTGCCAAGAGCCGTGATGCCAATGCGCTCACGCCCATCCTCACGGCGCTGAAGTACCCGCACCAGGCCTACCTGGAGGACATGTTCACCGCCGGCACCACACGCCTGTCCACGCCCTGGCTGCATCCCAACTCCACCGGCGGAGCGCTGGCCATCACCATCCCGGTGGCGCTGTTCTTCGCCCTGCCACGGCCGGGCTGGAAGCGCGCGCTGGGCCTGAGCGTCGCCCTGCTCGGTTCCGCCGGCCTGCTGCTCAGCGGCTCTCGCGGGGCTCTGCTGAGCCTGGGGTTGGTGGTGATCTGGATGGCCAGCCGCCGTGTGCCGTACACCGCGCGCATCCTTATCGCCGGGATCGCCTTCGGCTGTATGTTGGTGCTGGTCTACCCGCCGCTACAGGAGCGTCTGGCCACCATGTTCCTCAGTAGCAATGCCTCCACCGGCATTCGCCTGCAGGAATACGCGATGTTCCCGGAAGCGATGGCGCGTTATCCGCTAGGCATTGGCTTCAAGGTCGACCCGCCAGTACCTGGCAGTGGGCTGATGGGCATTTCCAACCTGTGGCTCAACTTCATCTACAAGTTGGGCGTCCCCGGTATGTTGCTGTTCATCGCGGTGACTTGGTTCTGGTGGCGGGAAACCCGCCCGTACCTCGGCGCGGTGCGCGTGACCCGCGAGAATTCGCTGTGGCTGGGCTGTAGCAGCGGCCTGCTGTGCGCCCTGCTGACTGGCATCTTCGACCACTACTTCAGCCTGACCTACGTACTGATCGCCTTCTTTTGGCTGTTTATCGGGCTCACGCTGCAGCAGGTTCGCCTGCATCCCGAAATCATTTCCCCAATGCCAACCCGGAGGGCCAGCCCTTGAAACATCGTGTCCACCAATCTTTCAATCTCAAGGATCAATTCCCCGAGTACGCGGCGCACCTGCAAGTCAGTGTCGACGAGTTGGAGGCGGCCTGGGCCTGGATGCTGGAGAACGAAGTCGGCTTCGAGTATCCGCGCAATTCCGCGACCCAGTACATGATCAGCTACGTCAACCTCGAGAAGACCATCGAGCACCCGCTGGCACGCCGTTTCTTCTGCCTGCTGCGCGATGAGAATCCCGCACCGCTGGTGCCGATGTACGGACTCAACCTGGAAACGCTGCGCGACCGCTGTTTGCGTGTCTGGGAGCAGCTGTACAACATCGTCATCAACAAGATTCCCAGTCACACCATCCGTCTCGCCTGGCTGCGGTTGGGCGGCGCGAAGATCGGCAAGGGCTCCACCGTCTGGCGCAAGACCGAGGTGCTCGGCATCGACGGCATCCGCATCGGCGACGATAGCGTGGTGGCCTGGGACTGCCTGCTCGATGGCCGCGCCGGCATCATCATTGGCGACCACGTCACCATCGCCTCGCACAGCCTGCTGATCGCCGGCGGCCATGACACACAGGCCCCAGAGTTCTGGGCGGTGGGCAGCCCGCCGATCCGCATCGGCGACTACGCCTGGATTGCCACCCGCGCCATGATCAACGCCGAAGTAGGCGAGGGCGCGGTGGTCGCCGGTGGTTCGGTGGTGAGCCGTCCGGTGGCCCCCTACACCATCGTCGGCGGCAACCCTGCGCGGGCTGTGGGCAAACGCAATCAGGGCTTGACCTACAAGGTCGGCGGCAAAAGTCTCTTCAACCTCCTGCACTGAGGTATCGCCATGCTTGGAAGCACCCTTTGGTTGACCGTGGCCACGCTCGCCGGCTTGATCGCCGGCTTTGCTAGGGAATGGCTGCTGATCCACGCCTGGGGTGCCAGTAATCAGAGCGATGCCTTCCTCATCTCGCTGTTCCTGCCCGAAGCACTGCGTATGGCGCTCGCGGCAGGCTTGATCAGCGCTGCGGCGCTGCCCTTGTACCTGCGCCGCAGTGAGCCCGAGCAGATCGCCTGGCTCGACGGCATGAGCTCGCGCTTCATCCTCTGCGGTCTGGGCGTCAGCCTGCTGTTGGCGCTCGCCGCGCCGCTGTGGGTGCGTCTGATCGGCCCCGGTCTCAATGACCAGGCACATGCTCTGGCCAGCGCCAGCCTGCAAACGCTGGCCTGGTGCGTACCCGGCTTTCTCCTGCACGCGTTGCTCAGCGTGCCGCTGCAGGCCCGCGAGCGCTTCGTGCTCGCCGGGCTCGGCTCGTTGCTGTTCAACTTGCCGCCGGTGCTTTATCTGGCTGCCATGGGGCAGCAGGCCAGCCTCGCCGTCACCGCTCAGAGCTGTGTCATCGGCAGCCTGCTGATGCCACTGGCGCTGCTGCCTGCGCTCTGGCGTCTGCACTGGCGTCCCTGGCGGCTGCGTGGCGCCGCGGGGGCCGGGCGCGAGCTGCTGTCCGGCATCGGCCCATTGCTGGCTAGCAATCTCACCAGTCAGGGCCTGGCGCTGCTCGAGCGCATCGTCGCCTCGTTGCTGGGGGAAGGCGCGGTGGCCTGGGCGAACCTCGCCCGCAAGCTGGTCAATTTGCCGCTGATCGCTCTGCTCAGCCTCAATCAGGTCCTGCTTAGCCTGATGAGTCGCACCAATGGTCGGGAGCGCCTGCAGCTGCTCAAGCGCGGCCTCAACCTCGCTACGCTGCTGACCTTGCCCGCCGCGCTCGGCCTGGTCGGCGCCACACCCGCGCTGGTGCACCTGATGTTTCCTGGGCAGGCGGCGAGCAGCCCCTTGCCGGAACTGCTCGCCTGGTTCGCCGTGCCGCTGTTGTTCGGCGCCTGGAACTCCATGTTGGCGCGCTTCGCCTACGCCGACGGCGATACCCGCATGCCATTGAGGTGCGAGCTGATCGGCGGCGCGCTCAACGCCGTGGCGCTCGCTATCCTGCCCTACTTCTTCGGCCTGAATGGTATCCCCATGGCCATGACCCTCGGCCTGACCCTGACTAGCCTGCTGCTGATGCGCCGGCAGAACCTGCTCGGCGAGGTGCCCTGGATGCGCCAGTGGCTGCTGGCGATTCCGGTGCTGGGGGTCGGTGCCCTAGTGCTGCACCCCTTGCACTCGACCTGGATCCAGTTATCCGCCAGCATCTTGGCCGGCGGTGTCGCGCTGGTAGGTCTGGCATGGTGGCTGAAGCCCTGGCGCAGCGAAGCCGGCACCGCAGTACCCGATGCACACGCCTGAGATTGCGGCCCGGCGGCCGCACAACGACGAGAGATACGCCATGCTACGCATCGTGCGCAATGCCCTGCTCTGCGGCTCACTGCTGCTGCCGGCCCTGGTCCAGGCGGTGGAGCTGATTCCCGTAAACATCAAGCGGATCGACCGGAATCACTACGAAACCACCGATGAACTGATCCACATCATCACGCGCAACTGCATGGAGTATGTCTACGCCGACGACGCGTTGGTCACCTTCGAGCCCTACGGCCTGGAGAACTCCCTGACGTTCGGCTCTGGGGCGGTTTGCGATGTGAAAATCATGTACGACCGCGCCGCCAACTATGTGACGTCATCCAGCCAACTGCGCCGTTGACGGCCTGAGATAGAGCGCATGCCCAGCAATTCGCGTCTACGCCATAACAATTTCGACCTGATCCGCCTGGCGCTGGCGTTGATCGTCTGCTTGGTGCATGCGGCCGAGCTGTCGCAGCAGAGCGTGCTCAAACCGATGGGGATGTTTCTGTCCTCCAAGCTGGCGGTGGACGCGTTCTTCGTGATTAGCGGCTTTCTCATCTTCATGAGCTACGAGCGCTCGAGTTCGTTGCGCAGCTACGCGAGCAAGCGGGCCAAACGTATCTATCCGGCCTATCTGAGCATCATCCTGCTCTGCGCCTTTGGCCTTTTCGCCATGAGCGAGCTACCAGCCGAGCGCTACTTCTCCCTGGCCTGGCTCAAGTACCTACTGGCCAATCTGTCGTTCCTGAACTTCTTCGCCCCGACGCTACCGGGGGTGTTCGAGGATAATCTGCTGCCCGCGGTGAATGGGGCGTTGTGGACGATCAAAATCGAAGTGATGTTCTACTGCAGCGTGCCGCTGATCGTTTGGTTGGCCCAGCGCTTCGGGCGGCTGCCTATCTTGCTTGGGCTGTTCGCGCTGTCCAGCCTGTATTCGCTGGCATTCTGGCACCTCTATGGGCAGAGCCAGAACGAGCTGTTTGGCTTCCTGGAAAAGCAACTGCCGGGCCAGTTGCGCTACTTTCTCGCGGGCGGGCTGATCTACTACTACCTGCCGTATTTCGAGCGACAGATAAAGTGGCTGGTGCCGCTGGCACTGTCGCTCTACGTTGCCAGCGTCTGGCTGCCGCTGCGCCTGATCGAACCGCTGGCGCTTGGCGTGCTGGTGGCATTCGTCGCGCTGTTCGGTTATCTGGGCAACTTCGGCAAGTACGGCGACTTTTCCTACGGCGCATACATCTGCCACTTCCCGATCATTCAGATACTCGTGAGTCTGGGGCTGTATGCGTTCTCGCCATTGCTCGGGCTGCTGGTCAGCGTCGCCCTGACCCTGCTGGCGGCCATGCTCATGTGGCATCTGGTGGAGAAGCGTTTCCTGTTGCGCAGCAGTCATTACGTCCAGGCCAAAGAGCGGCCTGTTGCCTCACTGTCGAGCTTGAAACCGGATATCGAGGCGTAGTCTCAGGCCTGTTGGGCTAGCGTTTGCGCTGTCGGCTGCTGGTGCGACAGTACGCTTAACCAAGCTGCGGTACGGGATATTGTTGCCCTTCAGTTGGGGGCGGGGCGGTAAGCAGGTCTCGCTTGATGCGCGTGTCAAAGTCGTACCCAAACTCATCCCAGACCGGATTTCAGGCACAAAAAAGGGCTACGTTTTCACGTAACCCTTGTTTTACATGGTGCGGCACCAGGAGTCGAGCCAGATGAGTATGTGCCTTGGAATGCTAGGTGTCGATTAGTTGCGATTTAGTCAGAGGTACTCAAAAGGGTACTCGGCTGAACTGCCCCAACCTGAGCGGCAGTTTCAGAAGGGTTGAGCTAGCAGCTCTTTGAGGCGGGAGGTTTATGCCAAGGCGACTACTGGCGTAGCCGGCCGAAGTCTTCTCAAGCCCTTCAAATGCGAAGCGGTAGCTCAGGTGCTCGTCGGTGCGGCGCTTCGCCATGTGGTCGAGGCGCTCGGCATCGCTAATCGCGGCCATCGAGGCCGAGCTGAGCGCCATCAATCGACGTTCGACGACCGCTTGTCAAAGCGGAAGACCATGCTATACAGTTCTTGTCAAAGGACTTGTCAAATGATGTAGAATCCTGTCCCTGTTTGGGGAAAGTGGAGGAATTGAACATGGCTGAGCGCGAAGGGGTACTAGCAGGGGCACCACTAATTTTTGCGTTCAGTGTGGTGAGATTTTCGCCCATTCTTAAGCTTCCTCAGCTCATCCCAGACATTCATCAGGCCATTCGGGATCGCCTTCCTGGGTTTTTCCAAATGGTCAAAAGCATGCAGCCTGGTATCGCGCAGGGATCAGAGCCGAATTCATGGGCCTTCTTAGACCGTAATGCTGAGTACGCTTGCGTTCTGGGCGTGGATCACCTGATCCTGCAAAGCACGAACTACTTGCATTTTGCCAGTCATCTGGAACTCTTTCGAGAGTGTTTGACGGCCTTGACACAGCATTCTGGCGGCCTCGACATCGCTGGTATAGGGATGCGCTATGTCGACAGAATCGAACCGTTAGATGGGGAGACTCTTGCAGATTATCTTCCAGATACGCTGCTACCCCTCAATTGCGAGGCGCTTGCAAAGAGGGAGGTAAAGGCTCTAATGGGGGTATCCACTACTACCTATCAGCTAGACTCTGAGTTCCTGCATATCAGGTGCTGGCGTCAGACTGGCATGTGGATACCGGATGATTTGGCAGAGCCAGCTATGGTTTTCGAGATCGCTAAGCAGACCCGTCAGCCTTCAAAGCCTTTTGGTCAATCACAGAGTGTGTTTGTGCCTGTTAGTGAAAATGGTGCGCTTCTAGATACCGACGCTTATTGGCCGATGCCTATGACTGAGAGGCTAGTTACTGAGGAAATCTGCGGCAGGCTCGATAAACTGCACGGGACTGCTAATTTTGCTTTCAGGGCTGTAGCTAAAGATCACGCCTTTGAGGTTTGGGGGAAGTCAAGATGACTGCCATAATTACCGGGGAATGGGTAGGCCAGGTTGGTGGGGCGACTGCTTCATCTGCTCCGAGATGGGAGAGTCCGGAAATCGCTCCTCGCGTTGCTACGAGCACGGTTAGTCCTGCAATGGCGTTGGCTTTTTCAGTCATGCTGGCAGTCGCGACTGCAACTACCCCAGCCGGCGGAGGTGAGGTCTCACCTCGGCTCATCAGCTCTGCAGGTATAAGCCCTTACAGCGTGACGACGGGAGCGTGGACTGAGGTTGATACCAGTCACCCCGGCATTACCGATGAGGTGGCTCCGCATCTCATCGAAGAGCTTCGTCGCGAATACAAGTTGTCAGATAGCGCCATTGCCGAGATCTTCAATGTGTCTCGGCAGACAGTCTACAATTGGCGAACAGGAAAAACTGCGACTGGTTATCCAGAGCGGCTTGGAGCTTTGACGGAAGCTCTCCGGCAGGTCAGGTCGGAAGACGTACCATATCTACAACGAGTGCTGTTCTACCCTACCTCAGATGGGCGCCTCATTCAGGACACTCTCTCTGATAAGGCATGGGCTCAAGACGGTGCCGCTGGAGTTAATGGGGTGGTTGCTGAGTTGATAGGTAAAGCCCAGCAATTGCGTGAGAGGGATCTAAAGACCATAGCCAGGTTGGAGAAATCGGGCGGTTCTCATTCGGTTTAATATATGGCTGACACACCTGGAGATGAGGTTGTAAAAGCAATCAGCGCTGCTGGTTGGCTGCAAGGAGATGTCGTTTCAGGTGAAGCTTTGATGCCGCATATCCCTGACGATGTGTTGGCATCCCAACTTGACGGAAAGGCCCCTGACTTTTGGATGCTTGCGTCTCATTCGTGCACCGTGCATGCACGAAGTTTCGATGATGCACCATTGGTAGAGTGGGTGGCTATTAAGGTCAAGAAAAAGCCATATCTACCGTATTTGAATGCTCTTAACCCTCGAACATTGCAGCTTGAAATTGCTGCAAAACAAATCTTTGAGCTGAAGATCCATCGACGGGTGTGGACTAGCCGGGCAGTTCTTCCGACTCAGCATCGAAATGTGACGGTCACGTTGAATGACGATCAGCGTCGAATTTTTTCCTTCTGGATATCGCATGCCTATAATCGAATCGCTATGCCGGACGCCTTGGTCGAACGTTTGAAGGCGGAGATCGGTCGTGATGGGATGCAAGGTATCGCCATGCTTGTGGACGAATTCCTGAAAAGGAATAACCACATGCTCGCTAGTGCTTGGGTTTCCTTTAACCCCAAGTGGGAAATCCAGGAGTCTACAGAGCCATATGAGGTTCTCTTTCGCTTCCTAACGAAGCGAGAGTGCGCCCGCCACGCCACAGAGCTGCATGCTGAGCTAACTGAAATGCTTGGCGTGAGTAGGCCGGTAAGCGAGGGTTTATTCTTCGGAGGAGCGGAGGTCACGGTCCTTCAAGACTTCACAATGCTCGATGCTGAGGACTTCGTTCGCTATAACCAGCACGACTGGCTGAGCATTGGCGAAGGGGATGAGGCTCCCGCAGAAGATTGAATCGCCCGGGTTTCGTGGAGGCCTCAACTCTTGAGAAGATGAGGCCATGAGAAAGACTACGACCTACTCCCCTGAAGTCCGTGAGCGTGCTGTGCGCATGGTTCAGCACTCATCAAAACTTCATAGGCAGACCCTCGCCTGGCAGAAACCATTCGCTCCAAGCCACCATCAGTGCCTCTTTCTCCTCATCGAACTCACAGCAGTCAGCAGCAAGTTCAAAAAGCTTTTTCATTAGCCTTGATCGCTCATCGGATGTGCGAGGCTGCGGAGGTTTCCACTCAGTTGCAATCCGGAGGATTTCAGATCGCACAAAATCTTCTATCTCACCTGGGGGAGCTGTGAATGCGGCAACGCGACTCTCATGTGCAACGGGTGGAATTACTCGGAGAATGACTCGATGCAGCGCCTTGTCCCCAGTCACCACTACAGGCTCGCCAACAAACCTATACCCATGCTGTAACAATGCTGGCATGACGTACCACAGTGAGAGGTCACCAGCCCGATTGCGCAAGTAACGGATGCAGATCCGATCCGTCTCGTCTTTTTTCTCAGGCTGAAATGCTAGGAACGATTCTAAGAAGGAGTAGGCAGGCTTGTTATCGCCTTCAAGCTTCAGTGGTTGGCGCGCCTTGAGAAGCAGCGCCAGGGCCATAAGCATGACGCAACCTGAAAACCTCGGAACTTCGGCATTCATGAGGAAGTTCAAGCGCTCAAGGGCATCGCCAGGCCGAAGCTTCTCTCGCATCAGCGACTTCATGATGGCCACACAGGGAAACAGCAAACTAGCTTGAGTCCGCAGTTGGGCTTCGTTTTTTTTCAGCAGCCTGGTCTGCTCCTCAGCGAATCCTTCCCGAAACCGAATGCCTGTCTTAGCCAATCGAGCAGTCATCTCATCTATGCGAGAGGAGGGCTCCTTCCGGAACATAGGGTTAGATAGCCATTGCTCCATTAGCGCAGGCCACGGGTTGAGAATCGCGCGCTCTCGAACCTGAGGGGGCAACTGGCCTACCCACTGCGTCTTAGTCAAAGCGTTGGTGTCCAGAAAAAGCTCATAGGGCCCCTCGCCCCGCATAACGTTTGCAAAGGGCCAGATAAGAGCAACACCGCTATCTGTTGACAAATAGCGGTCACGGTAGGGATATGCATGCAATTGGGGATTCAAAAAAATTCCTTGAAGTGGTTTTATCTACTGAGCCGAGAATTGTAGTGGTCTACTGATTCCGGACACCCATTTAGGGCGAGAAT
>TARA_R100001244_G_scaffold106242_2_pt1 | contig 30064 bp, 25 predicted proteins | sample TARA_R100001244 | Tara Oceans TARA_R100001244 (sample SAMEA2621564) | marine metagenome | biome: marine biome (ENVO:00000447); feature: mesopelagic zone (ENVO:00000213); material: "saline water (ENVO:00002010), including plankton (ENVO:xxxxxxxx)" | depth 790 m
TAGCGCGAATAAGGGTGCAGTGAAGAAACTGTGCCGGCTTGCCGGTACAGGTACTTCACCTATCTTGCCCTGCATACAAAGCCGATTTATTCAGTACAAGTACCCGATTCTTTGCCGATTAAAGGCCGATCGGATATCGATTCCATGCCGTTACTACACCGATCAAAATCGCCGTTTAGCAACGCAGCAACTGCGTCCGTGGGAAAGTAAATCCTTCGACCAATACGGCGCTTTACCCGATTAAGCTCAAACATCCAGGGCTCCGTTGGTTTCTGTAACACTCCGCGAAGCCCTGAACCTTTGCGGCTCAGAACCTGAGCCAACTGCTCGATAGTGATCAGCGGGCCATATTTTTCTAACAAATGATCAGATGTAGTTTTCATGAACTTCGATATATCCAAAAAATTTAGCTTCGGTATATCGAACACACCAAAGCCAGAAGCACGAGATGAAATTTAGACATGTACAGATTAGCGATAATTGGTATAGATTCGAGCCTAACAAAATCCAATTAATCACCATTGACAAAATAAAATGGCCAGAACAGCGCGCACAGAAATACAGCAGCTTGAGGAAGCTGGACGAACCAAAGCACTACTCAAACAGATGTTATTAACTACAGAGTCAGACAGCTGGGATTTTTTATACAAAGCACTTTTAGACCAGCTTCACTTTGAGCTATTCAGCCCAACGGAGTGGCGTCATTTAATAACAGGCCAAAAAGCACTGACACCGTACAAATTGAACTGGATTGAACAGGCCTTTTCTGGAGCGCGAGATTTCTATGACGACGGCCCCTGGGGAATATGGCGGGCTCTATTTTCGCCTGAACGTGAACTGTGGGCTCTACACCACGGGGGAAATAGCTCTGTAGAACAAGCGATACATGGGTTCGAAAAAAGACTGTTAACCTCAAAGAAACAAATAGAGCCAGAAGATTTCGTCGAAGCAATAGCTCTATATCGACTACACGCCACCCTCAGGGATTTGGCACCTTTAGATGTAGACGTGAAAGGCGTTTACAGGTGTGTCCGCGTCTGCCAGCAAGACTGTAGAGTGTCTGCACTGCTTGCGCATTATGGAATTGAGTACGAAGTTATATCTATTCTAAGCGAGCAAGAGATCAACAGACTAAATAGTGACAAGCAATACAACGATGCCATTGGCATCAAGGATATTGCACACTCAGTTTTCATGAGAAACCAAATCATCACTACTGAGCAACGAGTAGCCGCCCTTAGGCAAAATGAGCAGCGGGAGCTCAGCATGACGAAGATTCGAAAGAATCCCCCAAGTGTCAACGAAGATTGGTAGCTGAACATAGGCCGGGGGTCTACCAGTGTCCCGGAGCGGGAGCAGTCCACAGAGACACGGCATGCCACCCCAACAGCGCAGCCGACTGCGTGACTGCTGAAACGAAAAAGGCAGCCGCGCTGGACTGCCTTTTAGGGTTAGATACCTGATATTCGCCCCTTCACGAGGGCTGGAGAGGTCTCACCCTACGTGAACGTGCCAGCCGTTTACGGGGTTCCTACGCCGGTTATAGCTGCCGGAAGCAACCGGTTTCGCGCTCTCAGTATCTAAACTATCAATGGCTAGATCACTAAACAAGTCAAAATTGATTCAACCCCCGTAGTAGCGGGTTTTCGGATGGGCTACGGTAGCCATGGCCTCCCGCCAGAAGGCCAACCGCTAGCCGCCCAGAGATTTAACGTACGGCTTTCCCCGAACTCCGTGTGCTCCCCGATTTGGCACGCACATTGACACTTGAGGGATCGACCAACGCTCTATTTGATTAAATAAGGATTATAAGAAGATTAGCGCCATTTAACCGAATCTCGCTATCCCTTGCAGCACTAAGCCTCCGACCATAACGAGCCTGTGGATAGCGTGCACCGTATCCCATATGCCAGTGCACCGTATCCCATTATTCAGTGCACCGAATCCCACTTCGCATGCACCGTATCCCACGGAGTAGTGCATCGTATCCCACCCTGGCTCATGCGGGAGAACGCCTACGCTTTGCAAGATGCCGCTGCTGGCTTGTGCTAGGGGTTCGCTGAACCATGACACGCTGGCCGCTTAGCTCCCATGACGTCAAGGCGCTGACTGAAACCAGGTCGTCCAGCGCTTTTATCAACTGCCTTTTGAAACTTCCGGGGTGCGAATTTGTACTGCCGCTCAGCCTCTGAATAGTTTCAATAGTCATCGGAAACGGTTCGGCATGGCTGCAAAACCATCCGTGCAGCCACTGCGCAAGAGGCTTTCGACGTAACATCTGCCTCTGAGCCCAATCAATCTGCGTCCAGCCTGTCATATAAATGGCTTCCAGCAGCGGCTCCAACTCAAGAGAGTACGTTCGACTAATACCATTCCGCTTCCCCTTTAACATTGCTCCGAATGCTTCATCTGATCCAAATTTCAGCTCAACACAGGCTGCTGCAAGCCGAATAAATGACTCTTTTAACCAGCAACGGTCACTCGACCCAGTTGATCTGCGCAGCGATTTTAAAATCTGAATTTCACTAAGCACCACGCGGTTACCAGTCCGAAACTTTCTCGCCAAATGAATCAGTGTCTCCCAAACATCCAAATCGGACTGATCAAGCTGCCGGCCAGTGAATCGAATTTCCAAGCCGTCGATAGATGCCAAAATCGCCCTATCCAGTACCTGACGATCCTTGCCTTGAATTGCAGCAAATAAAGACCCACGAACTAGAGCATTTGGAATTCCACGAGTCGACTCTGGCCATAGAGGAAGCTGTACATATAGCGCCCCAGGAACACATGCGGCTGTATCAGCGCTGTCGCCAGATATTTTTGCAACCCGAAGTGCTAGCTTACTAAGCGACGTGGACGGGACGTGGCTTGTCACTATTAAGCCTCGATAGGCCCATTGCGTTTTGACGGGCGTAACTTCTGCCGTTTGACTTGTTCTGCCTTTGTCGGTCTACCCGGTTTGGTATTCGCAGCGATGAAAGCTCCCGCCGCATTACCAGCAGAACTGACCATCACATGATCTGCCAACCAGAAGTCGACATCCTCTCTACGCCAAAGAAGACGCTTGGTGCCCGGAAGGCGGCAGATCGGAGGTAATGACTGTGGGTTGCGTGTAACGTCACTGCGAATACTTGAAACGGACTTGTGAAGGTAACTGGATAGTTCCTCAACAGTTAGCAGAACACTCATCTGACCTCCTGATCGCACGCCCTTTACGACATGCCTGTGCACTTATTGGATGCACTCAGGTTCCAGGGATCAGTGGATGGTTAGAAGGTTGAAGATTACTGATTCTTTTACCTTGACAACTGCACAACATTGATTAGAAACGCAATATATTGGGTATACGGCGCAAAGCACTGCATCACAAATGGTATGTATTGATTACTCACGAACTGCGCTCAGCCAAGGCTTACGTTGAGTTCGCTAGCCTGGCTGCGACCCAGAAGACAGGACCAACCATCGAGCGCGTCCCTTGCGGCGCGACCTACACGGCATTACTGAATGGGTAGCAGGTATTGAATACTCGGGCGTGGCCGGGAATCCAATGGCATCTGAGCATATTGATGTCGCCACAGCCTCCATGGAGAGGAACCATCGGCACAAATTTGGCACAGTAAACATGCAAAATACTGCAAACACGCGCCTCATGATGCAAACCATTGCAACGCCACAACTATCTGAAATTTAAGGACTTATTAATAAAAATCTTTAAATTTCATAAACCTAGCTCACCACCATTTATTGCAGTTGCACTGCCAAGGCCCGACCGGGAAGGTTTCGCAGATCAGGCTGGCGGGTGCGGTCAGTCCTCGGTGCGATAATCGCTGGGTAGCTTACCCGTCCATTTTTTGAATGCACGGCGAAAGTTGGACGGGTCGCTGAAACCCAGTAGGTAGGCGATCTCGTACAGCGGTAAGTGAGTGGTGGTGAGGTATTGCAGGGCCAGTTTTTTACGCACTTCGTCGAGTACCTGTTGATAGCTGGTGCCCATGCACGACAGGTGGCGGCGCAGGCTGCGGCCACTGGTATGCAGGGCCTGCGCGGCGCTGTCCAGGTCGGGAAAATCGCCGGGGCGCGCCAACAACAAACGCCGCACGCGGGTCAGCAGGCCGTCCTGCACATCCAGGCTGGCCAGCAGGGCTTCGCACTGTTGCTCGCACATCTGCACGGTCGCCGGATTGGCCAGGGCCATCGGGCGCGCCAGGTAAGAGGTGGGCATGCTCAGGCGATGGTAGGGCTGATCGAACGCCACCGGCACGCCGAAGATGCCGGCATAACGCTCGGCATAGTTCGGCGCCGCGTGAGCAAAACCGACGTCGACCTCCTGCAGGCGCTCGCCCACGAGAAAGCGTGCGATGGTGTAGAGACTGGTCAGCAGCCCCTCGGCAGCGAAACGGCTGAGGGCGCCAAGCGGCAGGGTTTCGCTGGCACGCAACTCGACGCGCTCGTGCAACTCGACCATTTCCAGCTCATAGGTCAGCCCCAGCACCCGGTAGTACTTGAGGGCAAATTGGATGGCCTTACCGAGGTTGGCACTGGACAGCACGGCATAACCGAGAATGCCATGGGTCGAGACGTTCAGGCGCTGGCCAAGCAACAAGCCCAGAGCCGGCTCGTCGCAGCGCAACAACGCGCAACTGGTCAGCTGGTTGAAGTCGAGAAACGACAGGCGCCCCTGCGGGTTGCCCAGCACCTCGGGACGGACCCGGGCCTCGGCGAACAGCTCAGCGCGCGGCACGCCGAGCTCCTCGACCAGATCCAGCAAGGCTGCGGCGTAGGCGACGGGGATCAGCTCGGCAGTGAAGTTGAGCGATGGCTTCATGGGTTTCTTGTTGTGCGTGATGGCCATATATGACCCATTTTTTAACGAACGATAACCTTGTCCGACAAAACGCAGCAAGTCCATAGTTGCACTATGGTTCTAATCGCTTGGGCCAGTTCGCGGCGCGCACACGTCGCCTTGCCGACAAGCGTCATGCATGCTCAGGGAGGCTCTATGCCCAGTACCACCCCCAAAGGTTTGGCGATCCGCCCGCGGCAGCTGGACGCTGCGCTACCCGAACAGATGCCACGCCACTGGCATGCGGGGGATGCCTTCAAGACTCACCTGTTCAATGCCATGTCGGTGCTGTTCCCCGATGGCGAACGCTTTTTCATCGACTCGGTGCGCTTGTTCCGCGAGCAGATCGACGACCCGTTGCTGCAAGAGCAGATCCGCGGCTTTATCGGCCAGGAGGGGCACCACAGCCGTGAGCATCAGCAGTACAGCCAGCGCCTGCGCGCATTGGGCTACGACGTCGATTACCTGGAGCGCGGCCTGAAACGGCGGCTCGGTATCGTGCAGAAGCACCTGTCGCCGGAGCTGCAACTGGCGGCGACCTGCGCCGTCGAGCACCTCACCGCGATCATGGCCGACGCCGTGCTCAAAGACCCGCAGTGGCTGACTGGTGCCGATCCGCAAATGGCCCGATTGTGGCGCTGGCACGCGCTTGAGGAAACCGAGCACAAAGCCGTGGCCTTCGACGTGTTCATGCAGGTCAGTGGGAGTACCTGGCTGCGCCGTCGGGCGATGCTGCAAAGCACCTTCTTCTTTACCCTCGATACGATCAAAGGGCTGGTGCACATGCTTAAACACGACGGCCTGCTGTGGAACTGGCGGGTCTGGCGCGACGGCCTGACCTGGCTCTGGGGCAAGAACGGCATCTACCGCAAACTGATACCGGTGTATTGCGACTTTTACCGCAGCGCGTTTCACCCCTGGCAGCATGACAATCTGTACCTGGTCGACCAGTATCGCCAGGAGTTCGACGCGCCAGCAGCAAGCGTTTAAACGCCGCCAGGCTTTACAGCCAGGGGGCGCTGACTCGGCTATATGCCGCGACTCATGGCGGCACCGGGCCCATGCCTGCCGTCATTCAAGGCAAGGGCACAAACGTGCAAGTGGCCGTAAATGACCGACATATTGGCTGTTGTTAACCTTTGCCACCCCGCTCCGGGAACCCATAGTGCAGGCATGCTTAAGTCACGGACTCAGGGAGTCAGCATGGTCAGCACTACCCCGGCAGGTTTGCAGATTCGCCCGCGGCACATGGATTTCGATCTGCCCAAGCCACTGCCCCGCCACTGGCACAGTGGCGACGCGTTCAAGAGCCATTTGTTCGACGCCATGTCGGTGCTGTTTCCCGACGGCGAACGCTTTTTCATCGACTCGGTACGGCAATTCCGCGATCAGATCGACGACCCGGTGCTGAAAGAACAGATCCGCGGTTTTATCGGTCAGGAAGGCCATCACAGCCGCGAACACCTGGAATACAGCAACCGCTTGCGCGACCTGGGCTACGACATCACCACCATCGAGCGGCGCGCCAAGGCGCGCATCCGCTATACCCAGAAGAAGTTCTCGCCGCAGCGCCAATTGGCCGCTACCGCAGCCCTGGAGCACATCACCGCGATCATGGCCGACGGCCTGCTCAGAGAACCGCGCCACTTGGCCGGGGCGCACCCCACCATGATCCGCCTGTGGCGCTGGCATGCGCTGGAGGAAACCGAGCACAAGGCCGTGGCCTTCGATGTTTACAACCAGGTCTGCGGCAGCCGCAAACTGCTGCGCCGGGCCATGCTCATGGGCACCTTTTTCTTTGTGCTCGACACCACGCGCGGCCTGGCGCACATGCTCAAGCGCGATGGCCTGCTGTGGAACTGGCGGGTCTGGCGCGACGGCATTCAGTGGATGTGGGGCAAGCACGGGGTATTCCGCCCACTGATCGGCACCTACCGCGACTTCTTCAAAGCGGACTTTCACCCCTGGCAGCACAACAACCTGGAGCTGCTCTACCAAACCCGGGTCGAGTTTGATCCGCCGCTAGGAGCCTGAGCCGGCGCCAGCAAAAAAGCCCAGGGCGGCTCATCGCCTTGGGCTTTTTTGCAGGTTGTGTGAGACATCGCGCGGTTATGCCGCGATGTACCCACACGGTGCACGCCTGAAACGGGCTGCGCCCATCGCACTGAACTGCCGCTGCGGACCGCTGGCAAGCGGCCCGCGAGGTCTTCAGCCCTGCAAGAAGCGCAACGCATCGGCGGCGCTTTGCTGGGGAATCTCCTCCATGGGGATATGCCCAACGCCCGGATAGGTTTGCACCCGGATACCCGGCACATCGCGCTGCCACAACGGCACATGCTTGGGTGATATCCAGCGGTCGCGCTCACCCCACAGCAACAGCACAGGGGCTTTGATCTGTGCCACTTGCGCCGGCGTACCATGCAGCTCCTGCCGATTGACCTTGAGCAGCACCCGAAAGATTTCCATCATCGCCCGGCGATTACCGGGACGGCGGCTCAGGTCGTTATAACGGTCGACCACGCCAGGCTTGATCCGTGCTGGCTCGCCATACACTTCCTTGATGCCTTGGGCAATCAAGGCGCGTGGCATCCACAGCGGCATGGCCAACGTGGCGCCTGGCAATGCCGCGGCGGCGATCATCCACGGCACCTTGTGCATGTGGTAACCGGCCGGGTCGATCAGCACCAGCTTGTCGACGCGCTGCGGCTGAGCCAGGGCAAAATTCCAGGCGATATAGCCGCCCAACGAGTTACCGGCAATCGACGCCTTACTCACCCCGAGGTAATCGAGTAGCAGGCCGAACACCTTGATCATCCGCTCGGCCGAATACACCCCGTCGCGTGCCGGACCGGTCAAGCCAAAACCCGGAACATCGAAGCGAATGACTCGGTAATGCGCGGCAAAAGCCGGCACCCAGGCGTCCCAGGTGTGCAGGGACGCGACCACACCATGGATCAGGACCAGCACCGGCTTATCGCGGCTGCCTTCGTCACGGTAATGCAGGTTGAAGCCGTCCAACTCGATGTAGCGCGAGCCGCTTTCGGCATTGCCATAACGCGCTTTCAAACGTTCGAGCGGTAAGGCCCCGAAACCAAGACGGGCAACGCCAGCCGCCAGCGGCGGCGTCAGCGGGAGACTGGAAGCGGACATGCGGGCACCTCGCGGATTGTTGTTATAGAGGGGAGCAACGGGCTGTTGCAGCGGCGTCTATCAGAGCATGCAGACGCCGGGCTGACGCCTAACCTAGGTTGAGCGAGCGCCCAGCGCGGCCACTAGCAGCTCGCCTAGCACGGTCTTGGCATGCTCGATCTCTGCGCGGCTGGCAGCGCGGCCAAGCAAATCCAGAGAGGCGGCCTCCATGGCCCAAAGCAAAGCCCGGTAAGTCAGCGGATCGCGCGGCGGCGTGGCGCCTTGCAAACGCTCGGCGAGCAGCCGGGCCATTTCCAGATGGGCGCGTTGCCGGTGCGCGGCCAGTGGCGAGTCGGCGCGCAGTGCTTCTTCCTGCATCAGGCGAATGATTGGCCCGACCGCCAGGTGATAATCGAAAAATCGTCCCACCATTGCCCCCAGCCAGGCGTCGGGGCTGCCGGCGACACACTGCATCTCGCGAAACCGCGCAAGCAACAACAGCACCGCCGTCTGGTAAATGCCTTCAAGCACCTCCATCTTGTTCTGGAAGTACTTGTAGAAGGTCCGGCGCGAAACATTGGCGGCGGCCAGCAGATCATTGACCGTTGTCTCGGCCACGCCTTTGCGGGCAAAGACCGAAATCGCCGCCAGCTGGATATTGGTGCGCTGCAGATGGCCGATCAGCGGCCCCTCGCCGACCACCCCTTGCTGTCGAGCCACCGCCCCGTAACCGCCCAAGTCCTCGAATACCGCGCGCACCGCACCCTGCTCGGCCAATTCCATCGTTCACGTCCCAACCAAGGCGCGGGTGACGCGCAGGTCCGAGCTGGTTACTCTGAGCCACGCCTTAGCCGCAGGATTATTTTTGTGCCGATCACGCTAACACGCCGTTTGCTCTGGCCGCTGGCCATCCTTTTGCTGGTTCTGCTAAGCGCGCTGCGCCCCCTCGGAGCCGCCGAACTGTTCTACCTCGGGCAGAAAATCCCGGACATCCACAAGCCCTGGAACAGCAGCGATTACCAGCAACTGCTGGGCGCACTGGCCAAGGTCGACAGCACTCAAGCCAACGCCCTGCCACGGCGCAGCGGCGAATTCACCGGGCCGATTTACCAACGCATGGTCAGCGAGGACAACTTTCGCCCGCAGCTGAATATTTATGCGCCACTGGAATTGCGGCAGAACGAGGCCCGAGAATCGCTGTTTCGCCTCAAGGAATTGATGCGCCTGTATTTCGATTTTCGCGCCGTCCAGCAGCCCTATGCCGCCGAAGCCCTTGGCCTGATGACCTATTCGCTGCGCCAGCAAGCGGTGCTCTTCACCCTCACCACCGAGTTCTGGATGACCCTCTCGCAGCGCGAGCAAAGCAACCCGGTACGCCTGCAAGGCCTGCAGGAAACCAAGGCCGCCGCTGCGATGCTGACATCCAGCGCTTTGGACTATCTCGGCCTGACCAAACAGTTCGGGCGCGACGAGTTGGTGCTCTACAGCGCCGAGTTGAGCAAGCAGTTGCCGGGGCTATTCGTGCATTTGCGCGGGGAAGTCCGTGAACAGCTGCTGGCGCGTATCGCCCAGCTCGCGGAGCAACATGCAACTGCCGAGGTGCGCAGCAATATGGCCGAGCTACTGCCGGTGCTGGTGGCGATTCAGGACGATGTGCAGGCCAAGCTGGCGCCGTCTACGGACCCGGTACACAAGGCCGCCCGCGGCCTGGACCTGTCCTTGCCGGCACCGCCAGAGTCAGCGCAATAAACCCAAGCCTTTGGCCCTGGCCACGGCCTGGGTACGCCGCTCGACGCCCAGTTTGCTGTTGATATGCCGCGCATGGGTTTTCACCGTATGCAACGAGATGAACAGGCGCTCGCTGATCTCCTGGTTCGAACAGCCCTGAGCGATCAACTGCAACACGGCCAGCTCGCGAGCGCTCAAGGCCTCCACCGCCGCACCATTGCCGATGCTCGGCACCTCCTGCTCAAGTGTCGGCAGCTCGGCCAACAGTGCCGCGCGTAACGGGCACTCAGGGCCCGCCTGCAGCTGCTCGCGCAGCCAATCAGGCTGGTGCGCCAGGAGCTCGTTAAATGGCAGCAAACCACCGCCAGCGGCCGCCTGGATACTCATATTCAGCTGTTGTTGCGCGTCACGCTCGCGCCCAGTCAAACGCAGCAACACGGTTAACTGCACCTGGGCGATCCCCCCCAGCAGTTGCCCGCCCATGGTTTGCGCCCGCAGGCTCAACGCCCGCAAGCGCCGCTCGGCTTCCGGTAACTGCCCTTGCAAACGCTCCAGCGTTGCCTGCTGCAACTCGATATGCAACGGAAGCTGTGGGTGAAACTCCGGCGCGGCAGCCGCCTGTTCACCGCTGTAGGTCTCGGCCAGACGGGCCAGCCAGGCGCTCGCCAGCTCAACCTGTCCCTGCAGCAGCCACAGCTCGCACTTGGTCAAGGTAATCATCGCCAGGTAATAGATCGGCGGAACATCCCAAATATGCATCAACCGCTCAGCTTCGGCGAGTTGCGCAAAGGCTTCGGAGAGATTACCGCCGCGGCCCTCCAAGCTGGCCAACACACAATGCCCGATCAGCACACTGATATCGCGGCAGGCACGCGCCTCGGCAATGCCGCTGCGCAGACGCTGGCGGGCCAAGTGCGGCTGCAAGCGCAGGCTGAATAAATAACCTTGGTACAACGTCAGTCGAGCGCGTACCGCGTACAAGCGTTGCTGCGGCAACCCACGCAAACGCTCGAGTCCATGATTCACCTCGTCCAGAGCGCGCAGCACTTCGCCACGCGCCTGCAATACACGGGCACGGTCGTAATGCGCCAAGGCTTCGAATAACGGATTGCCCACCCGCTGCGCCAGCTCCAACGCCTCACGATTCAGCCCGCGCGCGCGCCACAAGTCGCCATGCACGATTGCCAGGTTGGCCAAGGTCGACAGGCACATCAAGCGCTGGCCATAGCGCTCCAGCGGTAAACCGGCCAACGCCTCGCCACAGTATTGCAGCGCGCGCTGACTTTCCCCGCGACCACGGGCGATTACTCCGCTCAACGCCAACCACTGCGCCAACAACCCTTGTTGCTGATCCACCGTGGGGGCGGGTAGAAAGCGACTCAACTGCCCCACCAACTCCTCGGCCGCATCCAACTGGCAGGCCAAAGCCAAAGCCCAGCTGTACAGCACGATCAAGCGCGGCGTGCTGGCCAGCAGGCTGTCCGGCAAGTCCATCTTCCAGCGCAACAACGTGGCGACATTCTGCTCGGCCAGCAGCTGCTCTTCAGACAGGTTCTGCACCAGATTGGCCGCGACATCCGGCTGGCCCGCGCGCAATGCCTGCTCGATCGCCTCGTCCAACAGCCCCTTGCCACTGAACCAGCGACATGCCCGCAAATGCAGGCTGGCCAGCGACTGCGGCAAACCTGCCGCTGGCCGCGCGCGGAGTAAGTCGGAAAACAAATGGTGGTAGCGAAACCATTGCCCCTGTTCATCGAGCGGCACCAGAAAGACCTGATGAGCCTGCAAATGGCGAAGGATCGCCGCGCTGTCGTGGGCATCGCGCAGCGCATCACAAAGCTCGGCACAGAAGCGCTCTTGGCAGGCGGTTTCGTAGAGAAACGCCTGCACTTCGGCAGGTTGGCGCTCAATCACCTCTTCCAGCAGGTAGTCACGGATCAAACCCTCGGCACCGTGGGGTGCTTGCAACAGACCTTGGGTATCTTCAGCTTCGCTAGCCGCCAGCAACCACAGCCGCAGACCGGCAACCCAGCCCTCGCTACGTTGCAATAGATGGGTCAGCGCCTCAGCCGGCAAACGCGCCCCCTGGCTGTCCAACAACTCACTGGTTTCTTCCGGTGTCAGGCGCAAGTCCTGCTCATGCAACTCCAACAGCTGCCGGGACAGACGCAGGCGCGCCAGGTGCCAATCCGGGCGCTGCCGACTGGTCACCAACAACAACAAACCGGGCGGCAAATGGTTGAGGAAAAACTGTAAACAGCGATCCAGGACCGCGCCCTGGGCCAGGTGATAATCGTCCAACACCAGCAGCACCGGCTTTTCAGGATCGAGACGCAGGGCCAACTCATCGAGCAGCCCATCCAGCCACTCTTCGAAGGCGAAAGGCTGATGCCGTTGACGCAACTTCAATAACCCCAGCGCATCCTCTCCCAGCCGTGGAAAGAACTGCTGCAAGCCACCCAGTAAACGTTCGAGAAAGCGCCCAGGGTCACTGTCGCGGCGGCTCAGGCCAAGCCATAGACTTTGCCACTCAGCGGGCAGGCGCTCACAAAACTCGATGGCCAGAGAACTCTTGCCAAAACCGGCAGGCGCACTGACTAACAACAAACGCCCCGACAAGCCTGCGGTCAAACGCTCGCATAACCGCGGGCGCAGGACATAGCCGGAAGGCAGTGGCGGCCGAAAGAAATGCCCATCGGCCACGGGCGCAGCCGAGTAAGCGAAGCTATGAGAACGAGATAGGTCAGTCATCACCCGGTTTCTTGGAAGAGTTGGCCAGCAGGGTGTACGAATGCTCAGCAGCCTAGCCCCTTGGCCCCGGCATTTGAAGCCCTAATAACGGCCATGGATGATTCAGAATGCGTCCAGGCATGGCGCTGACCGCACACGAGCCATACAGGGAAGCGCTGGCATGCTCGTGGTGCATCGCCACAGGCATAAACCCTAGGCAAGAAAAAGCCGGCCCTAAGGCCGGCTTTTCTACAACATCACACGCTATTAGCGAACGCCCGCCTGACGCAGAGCCGCCGGGGTGTAATCGCTTTCTTTTGCCGGGTAGTCGAACTCGTAAGCACTCTTCTCTTCGTTCTTCATACCCAGAGCCAAGTAACGACCGGACAGCAGGTCATACAGGGTCTCTACGCTGTACCACGGCACTTGCTTGTCGTAGTAGTACTGAGCATGGGCTTCAGCCACACGCCACAGAGTACCGCGACCGTCGTAGTGGTCGATGGCAGCAGCTTGCCAGGTATCTTCGTCAAGGAAGAAGTCACGCTTGGCATAGATATGACGCTCGCCCGATTTCAGGGTTGCGGTCACATGCCATACGCGGTGCAGCTCGTAACGGGTCAGGTCCTGGTTGATGTGGCCAGCCTTGATGATCTCGCTGTATTTCAGCTTCGGCGAGTCCAGACGGTAGCTGTTGTACGGGATGTAGATTTCCTTCTTGCCGTTCAACTTCCACTCGTAACGGTCAGGTGCGCCGTTATACATGTCGAAGTTGTCCGAGGTGCGCAGACCATCGGCTGCGGTACCCGGACCGTCATAGGACACCTGCGGGGCACGACGCACGCGACGCTGACCGGCGTTGTACAGCCACGCCAGACGTGGCTCCTTCACCTGGTTCAAGGTCTCGTGCACCAGCAGCACGTTGCCTGCCAGACGCGACGGAGCGGTTACGCGCTGCTTGAAGTAGAACAACACGTTGCTTGGTTTGCTGGCGTCGGCATCCTTCAGCGCACCACGGAAGGTGAACTCATCCTGGAAGTAAACCAGGCTGTAGGAGCCATTCGCCTGCGGAGTCGCCTGGGTCACCAGACGCTTCACACTGCCACCACGGTAGCGAGTGATGTGGTTCCAGATCGCTTCCAGACCGTCCTTGGGAATCGGGAACGGGTTGGCCTGATCGAAGTTCTCCAGACCGTTACCGCCTTCAACCAGCTTGGTGTTCACCGCGTTGGTCTTGGTAGCCGCCAGGATTTTATCCGGCAGGCTGGCCGTACGATGCGTGGTGAAAACCGGCATGCTGTAGCTGTCCGGATAACGCTTGAACATCGCCAACTGACCTGGGGTCAGCTTGTCTTTATACTGATCGACATTCTGTGCCGTGATAGTGAACAGCGGTTGCTCGCTCGGGAACGGGTCCGAGAGGAAACCGCCGGCATCGGCAGTACCGGCATTGGCTGGCAGACCGCCAGTCCACGCCGGAATCGAACCATCGGCATTACCGGCCATCTCAGCGCCGACAGGTGTCAGGGTGGTGCCCAACTTGGCCGCTTCTTCTGGCGATACTGCCGCCATAACGCTGCAGGCCAGCAGCGAGAGGGTCAGCACGCCGGTTTGCAACAGACTTTTTGTTGTTTTCATAGTCATAGTCTTCCTCAAAATTCCTGGCCGCTTAGAAGTTCACGCCGAAGCTGAGCGCAACGAAATCGCGGTCAATTGCAGTGTTGTATTCACCACCGAAGAAATCGGTGTAAGCCAAGCTGGCGGTGTAGGTGTTCTGATAATCAGCATCCAAACCCAAACTGATGGCTTTACTGCCTTCGTTGAAGTTGGGGCCATAGCCCTCAACATCATGCGACCACGACACGTTTGGCTTCAGGTTGACTCCAGCAATTGCACTTGGGTAATCCAAGATCGCACGAGCCCTATAGCCCCAGGACGTGGTAGTAAAGAAGCCTTTGTCATTGCACTCCTGCGGATTAACTGGGTTCGCCAGCCCCTGACAGATCGCATTGGTAGGTAGTTCGCCGTTGCCGTACTCAGCGGAACGACCAAAGCGCAGCTCATTGACGTTCAAATTACTGATGTGGTTGTAGCCTACTTCGCCCACCAGAGTCAGTCGCGAAGCCCCCATTACCTGATCAAAGAACTGGGTAGCGGTGACTTGCATTTGGGTAAACGGCTTACGCACATAACCGGAGATTTCGTCACCGGCACCGGCAGTCGCATGGCCGGAGCTGAAGATCGGGCTACCCAACGAAGGTACCGGAACAACGGCAGCTAGCGTTAGATCCGTGGAGTTCAAGCTGATTGGCATATTCGGGCGGTGGCTGATCTCGCCCGCCAATGCGGTTGGGCCAAGGTTGGTCGCGAAGCTGAGGCCATAAAGACGGATATCTTCCGGATATTCTAAAAAGTAGGAAGACGTGTCGCGGCCGGTCACAGGGTTAGCACTACTGCCTTGTACGCCGCTGGCATTGATAAAGCTCGCCGATGGGGTACGGCTGTGATAGTTCATGGCATACAGGCCGAACTCAGTATTGTTCAACGCTTCGGAGAACCAACGCAGAGCCACACCGAACTGCCCGCTATCACGTGCATCCCGGTCCCCCGCACGGCCTACGTAGCGATAACCGGCAGCACCCGTCGGATTGAAATCCGACCCGGCAAAAGCCAAACGGTCGGTACAGCCATCTGCTGCCACATCGGAGGCGAAGAAGGTGCCACAGTTGTCCAGAACCGTTTGATCCCACTCAAGCTGATAGAAGAACTCAGCCGAAACATCCTGGGTCAGGCTTTGCGACACATAGAGCATATTGACCGGAATCAAGCCTTCCTTGATTTCGGCGCCCGGGCGACGGAACGCTGCAACGTCAACCGGGTTGATCGAGTTGATCGAGTTCTGAATAAAGGTACTTTCACCCCAACTTACAACTTGCTTACCAGCCCGCACGCTGCCAGGCAGATCGCCGATGGTATAGTTGTGGTAAATGAATGCATCAAGCAGTTGCACGCCGGAAGACTGAGCGGCCGTTTTACGGTTGCTGTCGTCAATGTCGTACAGCAAGCGGCTTTCATCTTTCAGTTCAAAATCGTACCAATATTTACCGCGAACAAAGACGCCGGTATCACCGTACTTCAATTCAAGGTCGTGGATGCCTTTGAAGATCTTCGAGAAGGTTTCGCCTTTCTTGAAATTCAAACGCCCATCATCACCGGTTTGGGATGAAGCTTCGCCGCCATTGCGCGAACCTACCAGGCTTGGATCCGCCCCACGCACCGACCAGCTCGCACCGACAGACAGCGAAGAGTCGAACTGGCCTTCGATTTCACCGATGTTGAAGGTCACGCCGAATGCAGGTGCGGCGAGGGTGGATGCGAGGCTGACGGCCAATGGCAGTTTTGCCAGGCGCCAGAACGATTTTGTATTTGTTGTCATCGACGCTACTCCATGTACTTTTTTGTTATGGATGGTGCGGACTATAGCCAGCGGGTTGTACTGCTTGATCCCTCGAAAGTGTGATTTGCAGCCCCCAGGCACTCTGGCTCGCAGGTTTCAACGGATGAGTCCAATCCGCGACAAGCCAAGAATGGCCTGAAAACAGCAATTAGCAAGCCAAACGCTTGTTTGACTGAGCAGTCACATTGACAGGCTACGAGCACCGGGACTTACAGCGTAGAAAGGAACGCGCTGCCAGCGGCTTGCCACTGGGCAATGTCCACGCGAATACGTTTCTTATCCAGTTTTCCGACACTGGTCTTGGGAATTTCAGTAACAAGCGCGATCTGAGTGGGAATCGCCCACTTGTTGATATGCCCTTGCTCGACGTAAGGCTTGAGGTGCTCCTTGAGCCCCTTGGCATCCAGCACTTGGCCATTGCGCAGCACCAACAAGGCAAATGGCCGCTCGCCCCACTGTGGGTCCGCCACACCGACTACGGCTACTTCACGCACGGCCGGATGACGACTGATTAAATCCTCCAACTCCAACGAAGAAATCCACTCGCCGCCGGTTTTGATTACATCTTTGATGCGGTCGCGAATTTCGATAAACCCCATACCGTCGATGGTCGCCACATCGCCGGTGTGCAACCAACCATGCTCCCAAAGCTCTTGGCCCTTTTCCGGTTCACGGAAATAACCCTGAGTGAGCCACGGCGCCCGCAGAACCAGTTCACCTTGGGACTCACCGTCGGCCGGCAATCTCTTGCCCTGGGCATCCATGATGGCGGCCTCGACCAGCGGCACCGGCACACCGGCCTTGATCCGGTAAGTGATGCGTTCGTCCTCGCTCCCCTCGCGCAACTCCTCATTAAGGTAGCCACAGGAAATCAGCGGGCAGGTTTCCGACATGCCGTAGGCCGCCGTCAGCTGGATGCCGCGGGCTTTAGCGGTGTCATACAGCGCGCGATTCAGTGCACTGCCGCCGATGATCATTTTCATACCGCCAAAATCGTGCTGTTGCGCACTGGGGGTATTGATCAGCATTTGCAGAATGGTCGGTACACAGTGGGAAAAGGTGACCTTTTCCTGCTGGATCAGCTTCATCAGCAACTCGGGTTCGTATCGCCCCGGATAGACTTGCTTGATCCCCAGCATGGTGGCTACGTAAGGCACACCCCAGGCGTGCACGTGGAACATCGGGGTGATCGGCATATAGACGTCGTCGGTGCCCAGCAGGCGAATGCTGTCCAGCGACCCAACCGTGGTAGCCATCGACAGGGTGTGCAGCACCAACTGCCGATGGGTGAAGTAGACGCCCTTGGGGTTACCGGTCGTACCGGTGGTGTAAAAGGTGGTGGCCACCGAGTTTTCATCGAAATCGGCAAAGTCATAGCTCGGGCTGGCAGCAGCCAGCAGTTGCTCGTACTCCCCAATAAAACCGGGCAACTCGACAACTTTCTCCTCGGCGTCAGTCAGCAACAGAGTCTTCTCGACCGTGGTCAGCTGAGCAGCGATGCCATTGTAGAGGGGCACGAATTCACTGTTGACCAGTACGAACTTATCTTCGGCATGACTCATGGTGTAGAGAATCTGATCCGGCGACAGGCGGATATTGATGGTGTGCAGCACCGCGCCAAGCATCGGGATGGCAAACATGCATTCAAGATAGCGATGGCTGTCCCAATCCATCACCGCCACGGTATCACCAGCCTTAACGCCCGCGCTGGATAGCACGTTGGCCAGCCGTGCGACCCGCTCGTTGAAGGTCGCGTAGCTGTAACGCACACGGTCGCGATAGACGATCTCGCGGGTCTTCTCGTAGCGACCGCCAGACAGCAGCAGACGCTTGATCAGCAACGGGTATTGATGGGCATTGGCCGCGGGCGGGATGATGCGGGTTTGCAACATAGGGAAGTACCTGTCTGCAGAAATGATGGTGTGCCGATGACCTGCACTCTAGAGCGCTTAAGCAACCCGAAAATCAGTCAAAAGAATGATTTGCCGCGTGACTCTTTAGCCACTTTTAGTCACGCGTTAGAATCGTGGAAACGGCTGATCGCGATCCGCCATACCGTCAGCACGTGCATTTCTTAAGAGGTAACTGCAATGTCCGATATAGTCATCGTCAGCGGCGCCCGCACCCCCATGGGTGGCTTCCAGGGCAGCCTGTCCAGCGTACCGGCTGTAGAGTTGGGCGCAGCCGCCATTCGTGAAGCCGTCAAGCGCGCGGGGATAGAGGCCACGGACGTGGAGGAAGTGATCATGGGCTGTGTGTTGCCCGCCGGCCTCAAGCAAGGCCCGGCGCGTCAGGCGTCGCTAAATGCCGGCCTGCCCGCCGCCACCGGCTGCACCACCATTAACAAGCTGTGCGGCTCGGGTATGAAAGCGGTGATGCTGGCCCATGACCTGCTCAAGGCCGGCAGTAATTCGGTAATGGTCGCCGGCGGTATGGAAAGTATGTCCAATGCGCCCTACGTGCTCGAAAAGGCCCGCACCGGCCTGCGCATGGGCCATGGCGAGATCAAGGACCACATGTTCCTCGACGGCCTGGAAGACGCCCATAGCGGCCGCCTGATGGGCTCTTTCGCCCAGGAGACTGCCGATAAATACGGCATCACCCGCGAAGACATGGACGCATATGCCATCGAATCGCTGAAGCGCGCCCAGATCGCGATCGCGGCCGGCTCACTGAACGCCGAGATCGTCCCGATCAGCGTCACCACCCGCAAAGGCGAAGTCGTGGTGAAGGATGACGAACAGCCGCTGACCGCCAACCTGGAGAAGATTCCCAGCCTGAAGCCGGCGTTCCGCAAGGACGGTAGCATCACCGCAGCCAACGCCAGCTCGATCTCCGACGGCGCCTCGGCACTGGTGTTGATGAGCGCCGAAGAAGCGGCCAAGCGCGGCCTCAAGCCGCTGGCGAAAATCGTTGGGCATGCCACCCAGAGCCAGGACCCGAGCGAATTCACCATCGCGCCGATCGGCGCCATGAGCAACCTGTTCAAGAAGACCGGCTGGAACAAGGACGATGTCGACCTGTTCGAGATCAACGAAGCCTTCGCCATGGTCACCATGCTGGCGATACGCGAACACGGCCTGGACCATGCCAAGGTCAACGTGTACGGCGGCGCCTGCGCTCAAGGTCACCCGGTTGGATCGACCGGTTCGCGGATCATCCTGACCTTGATCAATGCCCTGAAAAACACCGGTGGCAAACGTGGCGTTGCCGCGCTGTGCATCGGCGGCGGCGAAGCCACTGCGATGGCCATCGAATTGTTGTAAGCACCGACAACAAGCAAAAGCCCCGCCGTAGCGGGGCTTTCTTTGGGCTCAACGCAGTTCGCTGAAGGCCAGCTTGATACCCAGACCGACCAGCACCACGCCCATCAGGCGGTCAAACCAGTGACCGAGGCGCGCAAAACCGGCGCGCACCCGCTGCTGACTGAACAACAGCGCCACCAGGCAGAACCACAGTGCCGTCGCCAGCGCCAGGTACGCGCCATAACCGGCCTGTATCGAGAGCGGTGTGTGCGGATTGATCACCACGGTAAACAGCGAGAGGAAAAACAGAGTCGCCTTGGGGTTCAAGCCGTTGGTGACGAAGCCAGTGATAAAGGCCGTGCGTGGTGCGCGCACGCCAGCTTCGAGGCTCAGTTCGGCGCTGGCGGGATCGGCCGGTTTGGCACGTAGCGCCTTGATGCCGATGTACAGCAAATAGCCGGCGGCCAACCACTTCAATGCGTTGAACAGAACAATCGACTGCGACACGACCAAGCCGATGCCGAGCAGCGAATAGGCCACGTGCACGAAAATCCCGGAGCCTACACCCAGCGCCGTGAAGATTCCCGCACGCCGACCAAATGCCACGCTTTCGCGCACCACGATGGCAAAGTCGGGCCCTGGGCTGGCGACCGCGAGCAGGTGAATCAGCGCCACAGTGAAAAACTCGGTCCAGTACATGGGGGCTCCGCAGCATCCGATCAGGTCTGTTAGGCTCGTCACATTACGCCCACCCAGACACTCGAATAAAGGTACAGCTGATGAGTAACAGTAGCCGCGCAGTCTTCCTCGATCACAGCTCGCTCGACCTTGGCGACCTCAATATGGCGCCGCTCGAACAGCTCTTCGCGACGCTGCAATTGCACGGCCAAAGCACTCCGGCAGAGGTCATCGAGCGCCTGCAGGGCGCGCACGTGGCGATCAGCAACAAAGTCGCGCTCGATGCCAAAACCTTTGCCGCCTGCCCTGAGCTGAAGCTGGTCCTGGTCGCCGCCACTGGCACCAACAACATCGACCTGGCCGCAGCCCGCGAACACGGCGTGACGGTCTGCAACTGCCAGGGCTATGGCACGCCCTCGGTCGCGCAACACACCCTGATGCTGCTGCTCGCCCTGGCCACCCGCCTGCCGGACTATCAAAAGGATGTGCGCGCCGGCCAATGGCAACAGGCCCAGCAGTTCTGCTTGCTCGACCACCCGATCGTCGAACTGGAAGGCAAGACCCTGGGCATGCTTGGCCATGGCGAACTGGGCGGCGCCGTCGCCAGGCTGGCCGAAGCCTTTGGCATGCGCGTACTGCTGGGCCAATTACCCGGCCGACCGCCGCGCGAGGATCGCCTGCCGCTGGAAGAATTGCTGCCACAGGTCGATGCCCTGACCCTGCACTGCCCACTGAATGCCGATACGCTGAACCTGATCGGCGCGTACGAACTGAGCCTGATGAAACCCAGCGCGTACCTGATCAACACCGCACGCGGTGGCCTGGTCAACGAACAGGCTCTGGCCGACGCCCTGCGCCGCGGCCATCTGGGTGGCGCCGCCACCGACGTGCTGACCCAGGAACCGCCGAAGGATGGCAACCCACTGCTGGCTGCCGACATTCCACGGTTGATCGTCACGCCGCACAGCGCCTGGGGTAGCCGCGAGGCGCGACAGCGCATCGTCATTCAACTGATGGAAAATGCCCAAGCGTTTTTCAGCGGTGCGCCCCGCCGTGTAGTCAGCTAAGCTCGCGGCTTTTTTCGAGGAGCATCGATGGACCCGCGAAGCGAAGTGCTGCTGCGCCAGGCCGAGCTGTTTACCGGCCCATTGCTGCTGGCCGGCTTAGCCGCCGACGACCTGCTCGGTCTATTACCCGAAGCCCATGGCTGGAGCTGGCACGCCGGCGAGCACGCCACGCTGGAGGTACGCTTCCCCGGCCGCAGTCATTTCGGCGTCAGCCCGCCGTCGGTCGAGTTCGCCTGCGCGGTGCTGTTTCTACCGAAGTCCCGCGAACTGACCGATTACCTGCTGAGCGCGCTGGCGGCTCCGTTGGCCGGGCGCAATCTGTTTCTGGTCGGAGAAAAGCGCGCCGGCATCGAGCGCGCCGCCAAACAACTGGCCGCCTTCGGCAACGCGCGCAAGCTCGACAGCGCCCGCCATTGCCAACTCTGGCAAGTACGCGTGGAACACGCGCCCGCCACGCCGAACCTGGAAAACCTGGCGCAGCGCTACTCGCTGCCACTGAGCGACGGCCGACTGGCCGTCGTCAGTTTGCCCGGCGTCTTCAGCCACGGCCGCTTGGATATCGGCAGCGCCTTGCTTTTGCAACACCTCGACAAGCTGCCCGCAGGCCATCTGCTCGATTTCGGCTGCGGCGCTGGCGTGCTGGGCGCCGCACTCAAGCGACGCTACCCCGAAAGCCGCGTGACGCTGCTGGATGTCGACGCCTTCGCCGTCGCCAGCAGCCGCCTGACCTTGGCGGCGAACGGGCTGCACGCCGACGTCATCAGTGGCGACGGAATTGACGCGGCGCCCACCGGCCTGAGCGCGATTCTCAGCAACCCACCATTCCACCAGGGCGTACACACCCATTACCAGGCGACGGAAAATCTCCTGCGCCAGGCCGCGCAACACCTGGAGCATCAGGGACAACTGCGCCTGGTGGCCAACAGCTTCCTCAAATACCCCGCCGTCATCGAGCGCCACCTCGGCCCCTGCCACACCGTGGCCGAGGCGAACGGTTTCCGCATCTACCAGGCCAGCAAGCATTGAACTGCGACTTGCCCAATCGCCAGCGCTTGGGCAAAATGCGCCCGTCCTAGGGGAGTAGTCTCCCGCGAGCGCCAGCAGTAACGGCCGTTCGCCCGGCACGCGTCAACATACTTGGTCAACCGACCATGGCGCGTGCGACCCCAGGCCCATGCAATGGGCCGGTGGTTTGACAAGACCTATGACACGCACACCTTACCCGGGGCGGGGAGGTCGTTCGTGTCATAGCCGTGTCGACCCGCCCCTTAGGAAACCCGATGCTTGAATCCCTGTTCGTCCCCACCCTGATCGTCGCCTTGGCCGAAATCGGCGACAAGACGCAGCTGCTCGCCTTGTTGCTGGCCGCACGCTTTCGCAAACCCTGGCCAATTATCTGGGGCATCGTCGTCGCGACCCTGGCCAACCACTTCGCCGCCGGCGCCATCGGCAACTGGGTCGCCAGTTTCTTTTCTCCGGCAACGCTCAGTTGGGTTCTCGCCGCCAGCTTCGTGGCCGTCGCCCTGTGGACCTTGGTGCCCGACAAGCTGGACGACGATGAAAGCTCCAGCTTCAAACGCTATGGCCCCTTCCTCACCACCCTGATCGCATTTTTCCTCGCCGAGATGGGCGACAAGACCCAAGTCGCCACGGTGATGCTGGCCGCGCAGTACCCGCACTTCGTCCTCGTCGTGCTCGGCACTACGCTGGGCATGCTGATCGCCAACGTCCCCGTGGTGCTGGCCGGCAACTTCGCCGCCGAGCGCTTGCCGCTGACCTTGATCCGCCGCTTGGCGGCCTGTGCCTTTGCCGCGCTGGCGCTGTATGCCGGTTACCAGGCCATGGTATTCAGCGGCGCTTTATGACACGAATTTGACGTCACCCTGACGGCGTTTCGGCCAATGCATTGCCGCCCCTGACTGCTGCTAAAGTGCGCAACCTATTGCTCATCTGGCTCAGCGGTCACGGAGAAAGTTATGTCACTGGACGATAGAAAAAAGCTGGTCCGCCACCACATCGACCTGTCGTGGAACAAGGGTCGCCTGGCCCTGGCGGAGCAGCTGCACAGCAAGGACTTTCTCTACAAAAGCTCGTTCATCGGCCGCCCGCTGAGCAGCGCCGCCTTCGTGCAGATGGTGCAGGACATTCGCCACGCCATGCCGGACCTGGAAGTGGTGATCGAAGAATGCATCGCCGAAGGCAACAAGGTGGTCACTTGGAGCACGCTGATCGGCACCATCGAAAAACCGGCCCTGGGCTACCCGCCAAGCGACAAAGTGCTGAGTATCTCGGCGATGGCCTTCTGGACGCTGACCCCAAGTCATGAGATTCAGGAAATCTGCACCATATTCGACATGGAAAGCTTTCGCTCGCAACTGGGTTTGAACACCCGCCCGTTTGCAGAAAAAGCCCTGCCCTGAGCGTATCAAGCACGCTCAAGCGCCGATGTAGCCATTCTCGCGAAACCACTGAATGGCGCGCAGCAAGGTGGCATCCAGGGTCTGCTGGGCAACAAAACCCAGCTCTTCGCGCGCCTTGGCACCATCGAGAAACTGCCCGCCGGCCATCACCGCAATCGCGGTGTCGTCCAGCAACGGCAAGCGCCCAGTCAAGCGGTAACGCAGACGACCGAGCAACGCCACGCTCTTCGCCACGCTCAACGCCACCGGCAGCGGGGCGTTGACGCCTAGCTGCGCGGCAATCCGCGCCGTCAACTCAGACAGCTGAATATTCTCGCCGGTCAGCAGATAGCGTTCGCCAACCCGCCCCTTGGTCAACGCCAGCAACAGACCGCGTCCGGCCTCCGCCGCATCGATCAAATTGCGCGGCCCCGGCACATAGCGGCGCATCGCCCCGCTGGCGATGGCGGTGATCAAGCGCCCCGTGCTCGGCCCGACATCGAACTCGCCCAAGGTCATGGCCGGAATCCCGATCACCACCGGCAGGCCATTGCGCGCCTGCTCACGGGCCTGCTCGTCGAGCGCCCACTTGCACAGCAGATACGGGTTACGCCAGCGCGGCATACCTTCATAAAACAGCCCCTCATGCCCAGGCAACCCTTGCGGATGGCGCGGCAGCGCAATCGCGGCGCCGACGTAGAGGATTCGTGGCACGTCGGCAGCCTGGCAGGCGGCATAGAAATGATTGGTCTGGTTCAGCGCACTGGCCACCTCCTCCTGCCAGCGACGCGGCCGTGTCGGGTAGTGCCCGGCACAGAACATCACCCCATCGACGCCCTGCAATGCCCGGCTCAAGGCGCCATGATCAAGCAATTCGGCGGCGTGGCATTCGGCATTCAGGTAACCAAGGCGGGCGATACGCGACGACGGGCGATGGATCAGCAGTAAGTCATGGCCCGCCGCCTGAACCGCGCGGGCGGCATGATGACCGAGCAAGCCGGTGGCACCGAGTACGGCAATCTTCACAACAGCTCCTTGTGCGGGGCATAGAAAAACGCCCAGTGTTCGATGACCCACTCGAACACTGGGCGACTCAGCCTGGCGAGCAGATCAACGCAACGCCTTGGCCTGCTCGTACAGCGGCATAACTTTGGGAATCGCGGCCTGCAAGGAGGCAATCCGGCTACTCGACGATGGGTGCGTGCTCATGAACTCCGGTGGCGCCCCGTTGCTGGCCTGCGCCATTTTCTGCCACAGGCTGACCGCGGCATTCGGGTTGTAACCACCGCGGGCGGCCAGTTCCAGCCCAAGCAAGTCGGCCTCGTTCTCATTACCGCGGCTGTTCGGCAGGGTCAGGCTGTATTCCACCACCGTATCGGCCATGGCCATGGTGCCCTCGCCCAACCCCAGTAGCGCGCCCGCGCCTTGCTTGGCCAGCGCCACGCCATAGGCCTTGGACATCGCTTCGCGGCTATGTTCGCGCAGGGCATGGGCCATTTCATGGCCCATGATCGCGGCGATTTCGTCGTCGGTCAGCTTCAGCTTATCGATCAGCCCGCTGTAGAAAATGATCTTGCCGCCTGGGCCGCAGTTGGCATTCAGCTCGGGGCTGTCGATCAGGTTGACCTCCCACTGCCACTGCGCGGAGTCGGGGCGGAAAATCGGCGCCTGCTTGATCAAGCGATCGGCGATCACCCGCAAGCGCTTGGCATTGGCACTGTTCTTATCCAGCACGCCTTTGCTCGAGGCCTCGCCCAGCGTTTGCTGGTACGACTGCGCATACATCTGATTGACCTCCTGGGTCGAGAGCATGCTGAACATGTATTGCTTGCGCTCAACCCCCACCGCACCGCCACTGGTAGTGTTCACGGCTTGGCATCCTGCCAACAGCAAGGCCGCGGCCAGCGCGGTTAACGACAACGACTGATTGATGCTCATGCTGAGTCTCCATTCGAATAAGCCTCGTATGCTAGGCCGCGCACCGGGCGCGAGCAACAACCGAACTTGGCGGATGCACAACCGCCCTCTTTTATCGGCAACGCGGCATTAAGGATTTATCCGCGCCCTGCCGATAGCTATACACAGGCCTCTACCGCTTACCGTTCGCCGGAGTCTTCATGAAGCTCAAGTCCATCCAGTTTTCCGTGGCTGCTCTGGCGGGTGCCAGCGTACTCGCCGTCGTTGCCGCGCTGGTGCTGTACGCGCTGTTCGCCAGCAGCAGGAGCGAAGCCTTGGTGCAGGAGCGCACGCAACGTCTGCTGGAGCAGGTCATTGAGCAACGCCTGACGGCACTGGCGCAGGCGCAGGTGCTGCACATCCAGCGCGAACTGGACATGCCGCTGCAAGTCACCGCCGATCTGGCGCGGCTCAATGCCCTGCTTGGCATGCAGGATGCCAGTGGCAGCCCGCTGCTCGCCACCAGCCGCGAAGAGCTGAACAACCTGGTTCGCGAAACCACCGCGCAGAACCCCAAGCTGCTCGGCAGCTACATCGGCTGGGAACCGAATGCCTTCGACGGCAACGACGACATCTACGCCGGCCCCAATGACAACGGCTACGACGGCACCGGACGCTTTATTCCCTGGTGGTTTCGCAACCCCGACGGCAGCCTGGGCCTCGACTCGCTCGGCACCCTGGAAAGCGAAACCCCGCTGCCCACTGGGGTACGCGAGGGCGAGTACTACCTGTGCCCCAAGGAACGCAAGCGCCCCTGCGTCATCGACCCGGCGCCGTATGAGGTCGGCGGCAAGACGGTGATGCTCGCCTCGTTCACCTCGCCGATCCTGGTCGACGGCGAATTTCGCGGGATTGCCGGCGCCGACCTGGCGGTGAACTTCATCCAGGATCTGCTGCTCAACGCCGACCGCCAGCTCTACGATGGCGCCGGCGAACTGGCGCTGATCGCCAACAACGGGCGCCTGGTGGCCTCCACTCAGGCTCCGGACAAACTCGGCAGCCCAGCCAGCGAACTGCTCGACGCCAATGAAGTGAGCAACCTGCAAGCGCTGCAGGCGGGCCAGGTGCGATACGACATCGACGAGCAGGACGATCCGGCGAAAAACCATATCGAACTGTTCCTCAGCTTCAACATCGGCAATACCGATGCCCGCTGGATTCTCATGCTGGTACTGCCGGTCAACACGGTCATGGCGGACTTGCAGGCCATGCAAACCGAGCTGAGCGCCCAGCGCGATGCCGATACCCTGGGCATGGCCCTGGTCGGCCTGCTGATTGCAGCCCTTGGCCTGCTGGTGGTGTGGTTCGTGGGCTACGGGATTGCCCGACCGTTGAAGCAGATGGTCGCCATGCTCGACGACATCGCCCAGGGCGAAGGCGACCTGACCCGCCGCCTGAGCACTGACCGCGCCGATGAGCTGGGCTCGATCGCCAACGGCTTCAATACCTTCCTCGGCAAACTGCAAGCGATGATCAGCCAGGTGGTCAGCTCGGTGCAGAAAGTCAGCGACTCCTCGGAGCACACCGCCGACATCGCCATCCGCACCAACCAGGGCGTGCAGAAACAACTGGCCGAAATCGAACTGGTGGCCACCGCCGTGCACCAGATGACCGCCACCGCCCAGGACGTCGCGCGCAACGCCACGCATGCCGCCGAAGCGGCCAATCACGCGGACCAGGCCGCCAACCACGGCAAACAGATCGTCCAGCACACCAGCGACGCGATTGCCGCCCTCGCTGGCGAAATCGGTCGCGCGGTCGGCGTGGTGCAGAACTTGGCCAAGGACAGCGAAAACATCAACGCCATCCTGGTGGCGATTCGCGGCATTGCCGAACAAACCAACCTGCTCGCGCTCAACGCCGCCATCGAAGCGGCGCGGGCCGGCGAACAGGGCCGCGGTTTTGCCGTGGTCGCCGACGAGGTGCGCAACCTGGCGCAGAAAACCCAGCAAGCCACCGAAGAAATCCAGAGCATGATCCAGCAACTGCAGCACGGCACCCGAGAGGTGGTTAAGGTCATGGAAGACAGCCAGCACAAGACCGACATCAGCGTGCAGCAAGCCAGTGAAGCAGCGCATGCCTTGACATCGATCACCCAGGCGGTGTCGGTGATCAACGACATGAACACGCAGATCGCCAGCGCCGCCGAGCAGCAAAGTGCAGTGGCCGAGGACATCAACCGCAACGTCACCAATATCGGCCAGGTCGCCAACGAAGTCGCTCATGGCGCCGACGAAGCCAGCCAGGCCAGCGCCGAGCTGACCAAACTGGCCGAACAGCAACGCCGCCTGATCAATCAGTTCAAGGTCTGATCTGAGGAAACGAACCTACAGAGTGGGTGGTGGATATGGTGAAGCCTTGTCCACCAGCGCGGGTGGCTCGCGGCGGACAAGCCCATGGCATGTCCGCCCTACGGGGTGCGGTGTTGGTGCTGGCGTGTAGGGTGGACATGGCGAAGCCTTATCCGCCGAGCTTTGCGGCGGACAAGGAGCGCCGCCTACGGGACGGGAGCACAGATAAATGTCAGGCCACTACGCGGGCGTCAGGCACTCCGGCCCATCGAGCTGCGGATCGTTGACCAGATTGGCCAACACCCGCTCGCGCAACGGCGCCGACGGTTTAAGCAGCAGCGCCTGCACCTCGGCCAACGGCGTGTCCGCCGCCAGCCAGGCCTGCTGCGCGGCGTCATCGAGAATCAACGGGCGACGCTGGTTGGCCGCGGCCTGAGTCACCACCGCTGCGCTCAGGTACACATGTTCGCCAACCGGATACGCCTCCCATAACGCTGCGAAATACAGCGGCGTGGCCTCGCCCGTCAGCCAGTACGGACGCTTGCGCGCCGTACCCCGCCATTCGTAAAAGCCATTGGCCGGCAACAACCCACGACGCAGGCGAAACGCCTCACGGAACATCGGCTGCTCGACCAGGGTTTCTGCCCGCGCCTGGGCTGGGGTTTTCGTCAGATCGGTCAACCACGGCGGCGTCAGCCCCCAGCGCGCACGGGTCAATTGCCGTTCACCAGCGACGTTGCGCAGCAACAACACCTGAGAGTTCGGCGCGATACTCCAGTGCGGCAACTGATCGGCGGGAAAACCGGGTAACGCCGCAAACGCGGGCGTCCAACGGAACAGGGCAAAACGTCCACACATGGGCAAACTCGATAACGGCTAGGTCGGTGCGAACCAGCAGCGACAGGCTATTGATTGGAACGCATCACCCGACGACATTAGACGAGCAAGCGGCAACGCAGTCGCTTGCAACCTCAGCAGAGCAGTACGCCCTGGAAGCTTTCCGGCTCATCGCCAGGCAGCGGCTGCGCGGCATTGTACGCGGCGATCAACTGCTGCGCGCGTTCAGCCTGAGGGTTATCGACCAGCAAGCCGAGCAGGCCACACGCGGGTAACTCGCCCACCGCGCCGACCAGATGCCGGCCCGTCAGGTGCGCGTCGATGCCCTCGCTGGCGAGCATGCTCAGCAGCAACTCGCCTTCCATCATGTCTTGTGGCTCATAGATGCGCTGCATCAGTCGTTTTCCCCGCGCACGTCCAGCGTCCAGTCGATGCCGTCGGTCTGCAACTCGAAGACGATCGGCCGGCAACACACCGGACAATCCTCGATGTACTGCTGATCGCCCGCCGACAGATCGAGCAACGCGTCAACCGCTTCGCCGCAGTAGGGGCATTGATACGCCTGGGTTTCCAGCATCGAAGCCTCCGTGTGACTTACGCGTATAATCGCTGGTCTATTGCTGGCCCCGCGCACGCGGGGCCTCACATTCATTCAATCGCAGCCGACCAACAACAAGAGAGCATGATGGGCGAATTCGATGCCATCCGACCTTACGCCGACGCCGAAGTCCCTGATGTAGTGGGACGCTTGCTGGCCGACGAAGCGTTTCTCGACATCCTTACCCAGTTTCGCTTTCCACGCCTGGCCGGCACGCTGGGCTGGCTGCTTAAACCACTTATAGCCTATCGGCTGCGCCTTGAGTTCCGCGGCATCGCCTCCGTGGCGGCGCTGCAGGACAAAGTCGAGCCGTATGTCGACCGCACCATCGAGCGTGCCACCGATGGCGTGACCTATTCCGGGGTCGAGCAACTGAAGGCCGGCAGCGCCTACCTGTTTCTCGCCAACCACCGCGACATCGTCATGGACCCGGCCTTCGTCAACTACGCGGTGTACCACGCCGGCCTGCCGACCCCGCGCATCGCGATCGGCGACAACCTGCTACAAAAGCCCTTCGTCAGCGACCTGATGCGCCTGAACAAAAGCTTTATCGTGCACCGTTCGCTGAGCGGCCGCCGCGAGAAGCTGGCGGCCTACCAACTGCTGTCGGCCTACATCAGCCACTCGATCCGGCATGACTGCGAATCGATCTGGATCGCCCAAGCCGAAGGCCGCGCCAAAGACGGCGACGACCGCACCGATTCGGCAATCCTCAAGATGTTCCACATGAGCCGCAAAGACGAGCCGTTCGCCGAGGTGATTCGCTCGTTGAAACTGACCCCGGTGTCGATCAGCTATGAATACGACCCCTGCGACCAAGCCAAAGCGCGCGAATTGTTTACCCGCGCCAGCAGCGGCAGTTACGCGAAAGCACCGGGCGAAGACGACCAGAGCATCGCCCTCGGCATCACCGGCTACAAAGGCCGCGTGCATGTGCATTTCAGCCCGCCGGTGAGCGCGGGCCTGGAAGACAGCAAGCAGCTGGCACAGGAAATGGACCGGCAGATTCTCAGCGGCTACCGGCTATTCCCTGTGCACTACCTGGCCTACGCGATGTGGGCCGAGCGCGACCCGGCGCTGGCGGTGCCGGCGGCCGCCGAGCTGTTCCC
>TARA_R100001244_G_scaffold21048_21_pt1 | contig 29659 bp, 28 predicted proteins | sample TARA_R100001244 | Tara Oceans TARA_R100001244 (sample SAMEA2621564) | marine metagenome | biome: marine biome (ENVO:00000447); feature: mesopelagic zone (ENVO:00000213); material: "saline water (ENVO:00002010), including plankton (ENVO:xxxxxxxx)" | depth 790 m
ACCCCCTCGGCGTCACCACCACCGCGCAATGCGGCCTGTGCAGCAACGCCTTCGAGAGTGAGGACATGGCCTTCTGCCCGGCCTACAGCACGCCGATCTGCTCACTGTGCTGTTCACTCGACGCGCGCTGCGGTGATGCCTGCAAGCCGCGGGCGCGGTTGTCCGAGCAGCTCGACGACTTTATTCGCTGGCTGTTCCCACGGGTCTCGATCCCGCGCCTGCACAGCCGCCTGGCGCAGTACCTGGGGCTGCTGACGGTATTGGTGGCGCTGCTGTTCGGCGCCCTGGCGCTGATCTACAGCCAGGTCTCCCAGGGGCTGGTGGCGCAATCAGCGGAGGCGCAGGAAACCCTCTACCTGGCATTTCTCAAAGCCTTTCTGACCCTTTCGCTGTTTGCCGCGATTCTCGCCTGGTGGGTGGTGTTGACCCGCGAAAGCCGCCGGGTGGCCCAGGAGGAATCAGATCGGCAGACCCAGCTGCTGATGCAGGAGATCGAGGCCCACCGCAAGACCGACGAAGCCCTGCAGAAAGCTAAAGAGGCCAGCGAAGCGGCCAACGCAGCAAAAAGCCGCTACGTCACCGGGCTGTCCCATGAGCTGCGCACGCCGCTCAACAGCATCCTCGGCTATACGCAGATTCTGCAGCGCGATTCAGGCATGCCAGGGCAGCATCAGGACGCCCTGGCCACCATCTTTCGCAGCGGCTCGCACCTGCTGTCACTGATCGACGGGCTGCTCGACGTGGCCAAGATCGAGGCCGGCAAGCTCAACCTCGAACTGACGGAAATCCCTTTCCCCGAATTTATCCACCAGCTCGAACGCATGTTCACCCCCCAGGCCGAAGAAAAAGGTCTGCGCTTTCGCCTGGAAATCAGCGGACGCATGCCGTCCGTGGTGCGCGGTGATGAGAAGCGCGTGCGGCAGATTCTGATCAACCTGCTCGGCAATGCGGTGCGCTTCACCGACAGCGGCGAGGTCTGCCTGCGCGTCAGCTACCTGCGCGAGACCGCCAGCTTCGAGATCGTCGACACCGGCATCGGCATCGACCCCGAGCAGATCGAGCGGATCTTCCAGCCGTTCGAGCGCGGCGACCTGATGCGCCAGGACAACGGCGTCGGCCTCGGCCTGACCATCACCCGCATGCTCACCTCATTGATGGGCGGCGAGCTGTCAGTCAAAAGCGTGCCGGACCAGGGCACCAGCTTCCAGGTGCGCCTGTTCCTCTCCGAGGTGCGTGTGCCTCAGGCGGTGGTGCATGTGGAGCACGACATCATTGGTTATCAGGGCCCACGCCGGCTGATTCTGGTGGTGGACGACCATATCGAACACCGCCGCGTGCTGGCCGGCATGCTCGAACCGCTAGGTTTCAACATCGCCCAGGCTGGCAGCGGTCAGGAGGCGATTCGCCAGGCGGCCCTGCTGCACCCCGACCTGATCCTGATGGACCTGTCGATGCCACAGATGGACGGCTGGGAAACCAGCCGGCTGATCCGCCGCAATGCCATGTCCCAGGCGCCGATCATCGTGATTTCCGCCAACGCCTTTGCCGATGACCGCGAACGCAGCGTGGCCGCCGCGTGTAACGACTACCTGGCCAAGCCAGTGCACACCCCGGAACTGCTCGAACGCATCCACAAGCAGCTAGGCCTGCACTGGCTGCGGCGCACTGCGCCACTGCCACCGCTCACGCTCACAACCCGCGTGCTACCAAGCGCCAGTGACCTCGACGCACTGCGTGAACTTGGCGCCATGGGTTATATCCGCGGCATCCAGGAGAAGCTCGACGCCATTGACCGGCTGACACCCGCCAGCGCCAGCTTTACCGCGCCCCTACGCGCCCTGGTGAAAAGCTACCGCCTGGACGAATTCAACCGCCAACTCAAGGAGGCCGAGCATGAACGCGCTGACCAATCCAGCTGAGCACAACCCCAGCCCGGCAGAGCGCGGGGTGATCCTGATCGTCGACGACACGCCGGACAACCTGGCCCTACTCTCCGACGCCCTCGATGAAGTGGGCTATATGGTGCTGGTGGCGCTGGATGGCCTGAGCGCCCTGAGCCGTATCCAGCGACGGCGTCCCGACCTGATCCTGCTCGACGCCATGATGCCAGGGCTGGACGGTTTCGAGACCTGCCAGCGGATCAAGGCCGATGCTGCCACCACCGACATCCCAGTGCTGTTTATGACCGCGCTGACCGACAGTGAACATGTGGTCAAGGGCTTCGCAGCCGGCGGCATCGACTATGTGACCAAGCCGATCAACACCGAGGAAGTCCTCGCCCGCGTAGCTTCGCACCTGCGCACCGCGCGCACCCTGCAAACGGCACGTGCCGCCAGCCAGTCGCCACCGCTGACGCTGAACGACGAGCCAGCCTATACCACCCTATCGGCGCGTTTTCAGCTCACCGAGCGCGAAGTGGAAGTGCTGCGCTGGGTGGCCTGCGGCAAAACCAACCGCGACATCGGCGACATCCTCGGCCTCAGCCCGCGCACGGTGAACAAACACCTGGAACACGTCTACGTCAAACTCGGCGTAGAAACCCGCACAGCCGCCACCTCCGTGGCGCTCTCAGCGATGGCCGAGCGGGTCTCAGGCAAATAAAAATGCTCTGTCCCAGTGACGTGTTGCAGGAGAAGCCGCGCTTTTGCAGGAGCGGATTTATCCGCGAAAATCTTTGAAAACTGAAGATCTTTCGCGGCTAAAGCCGCTCCCACCTGACGGCTGTCTGCATCAACAGTTAACGGGTACAGAGCCAATAAAAAAGCCCGCCAGGTTGGCGGGCTTCATCCAAGCGAATCACTGATCAGACGCGGAACGCGCCAATCAGCTGCTTCAGTCGCGACACCAGCTCGGACAACTCGCGGCTGGCCTGCTCGGTCTGGCTGGCGCCTTCGGCGGTGCGCTCTCCGGCGTGATTGATCTCGACGATATTCTGGTCGATGTCATGCGCCACCGCCGTTTGCTGCTCGGCAGCCGCGGCGATCTGCTGGTTCTGGTCGACGATCATGCCCACCGCGCCGAGGATATTCTCCAGCGCCAACTGCACTTTGCCCGACTCGTTGACCGTGCCATCGGCCATTTGGTGGCTGATGTTCATGGTTTTTACCGCCGCGCCGACGCCGCCTTGCAGCTTGGCGATCATCGTTTCGATTTCCTGGGTGGAGTGCTGGGTACGCTTGGCCAGGTTGCGCACCTCATCGGCCACCACGGCAAAGCCACGCCCCTGCTCGCCCGCACGCGCGGCCTCGATGGCGGCGTTGAGCGCCAGCAGATTGGTCTGCTCGGCGATGCCCTTGATCACATCCAGTACCTGACTGATCGAGGCGCTGTCGCTGGCCAACTGGTTGATCACCAACACCGACTGATCGATCTCGCCCGCCAAGCGCTGAATACTGCCGACCTGCGATTCGACCAAGGCCCGCCCGCTGACGGTTTCCTGGTTCACGCTGTGCGCGCTGTCCACTGCGGCGGCGGCGCTGCGCGCGACTTCCTGGGCGGTGGCCGACATCTGGTTCATCGCCGTGGCCACCTGTTCGATCTGGCTGCGCTGCCCCGCGACCGCCTGGTTGCTCTCGCCGGAGACCACTTCCACCCGATCGGCCTGACGCTCGACCTCGGCCACGGTCTGACCGACGCGCTCGATCAGGTCATGGATTTTCTGCACGGTCTGGTTGAACACCTGGCCCAACTCGCCCAGCTCATCTTGGCTTTGCGCCGTGAAGCTGACCGTCATATCGCCGGCCGCCACCTTGTCCATCACCTCGCCGAGGCTCTTCAGGGTGGTGCGCGTCGACACATAGAAGCCGCCATAGAGGTAGCCGATCAACAGAAACACCACCACCAAAGCCACCACCAGCAACACCATCTGCCCGCGGTTTTCCTGTAAGCGCTCTTGCAGCTGCTGATCGAGGAAGACCAACACCGCATCGTTGAACTGATAGGTCTTGCCCATCGCCGCGCTGACCTCGTCATAGAACTGCGGCCACGGCGTATCGAGGGTGTCGGCGATCACCACCTTGTCCTCGAACAACAGCGCACTCTCCTTGAGGGTCGCCTGGCTGGCAGTCGCCAGGCTTTCCAGCGCGGCGCGGGCCGCCGGGCTGGCACTGAGCGCTTCCTGCACATTCAGGCCGTACTCGGCGTGCAGCTTTTCCAGCTCCAGCAGCAGCTCATCGAACTGCGTGCTGGCCGACGAATTGAGGAAGCCCTGGCCCAGCGAATAGGCGCCAATCGCCCGCCCTTCGCTCAGCGGCGCGGTAATCAGCGGCGTCACCACGGTGATCAACTCGGTCATCTGCCGCACTTCGCGCTGCCGGTCCTGGCTCAGCCCGGCCTGGCTGGCAACCAGTTTGATGAATACCTGCGAGCTGCCGAGCAGTTTCTCGGCAATCACGGTTTTGCTTTGCAGCGACGTTTCGTCCTGCACCGCCTGCAACCCGGCAATCATTTCATCGCGCTTGCTGTTGAATTCGGCGATCTGCTCGGCGTCATACACCACCGGTGCCAAGCCCTTGAGGGTGTCGCTCAGCGAGCCCTGCAGGTTCGCGACGCGCGTCTCCAGATCACCCGCCTGACCGGACTGGCCGATCATTGCGTTGATCTCCACCAAATCGACGTAACTTTCCAGCTCGCGGCGCAGGGACAGCGCTTCACCGAGCAGGTCGAGACTTTCCAGGGCGGCTTGGGTACTGACGAATTGGCGGTAGGAGTCACGCACCAGGTAGAAGTTGGTGACCAGCATGGGCAGGAAGAACAGGACACTGATCAGGCTGAACTTCATGCCGAAGCTGAGGCGGTTCATTAGCGCGATGGCCGGATACAACACGGTCTTCACAAGACGTCTCCAGTTCTAATTATTGTGGTGTGCGTTCCAAGGTTGGCCGTGCAGAATCCCAAATGACCGCCGGTACGTCCCTTGCGGCTCGACCTGTGGCGCTCGCATCAGCGCGGTGGATACAGGCAAATTAGCGTGATCTATCTCACAGGAAATCCGTCGAGCGCGGCGTCTTATATACCTGTTATCGACCCCAATCTCTGTAACTTAAGGTTAAGCATGCGCAGCCAGACGCGGCCCGAAACGGCCAAAAAATCAGCCGGACGTCCCGCTACAGCGCTCAATCTGCCTGCACAGGCAGTACCGACACACATATTCAACTGAGTCGCACGGGGCGCGACGAGAGGCGATGGGGCAAGCCAGCGGCCCGCGCTACTGCATGCAGCGGTCGGGCCGGCCAGGCGCACAGGTGGCGACAGCAAAGATCACGGCCACCTGGCGTGACGAGTGAGTTAGAGAAACAGCGTCCACACGGCAAACAGCGCGTACCAAAGCACAGCCGCACGCACCAGCAGTTGCCACAGACCGTCCAGGCTGCTGACGCCGTCCTCGCCGATAACCGGCGCCGGCGTTTCACTGGCTGCGCGGCCCACATTGATCACCAACTGTGCGGCGGAAATATCCCAACTCAACAACTCGTGCAGCAAGGCTCGGCTGACGGCGGCGAAGTTACCAACCAGGGCAAAACTCGCCGCCAGCACCCGCACCGGCAGCCAGTCGAAGGCGTGACGCAACTGCACCGCACGCTCACGCAAGACCGCCTGCTCGGCGTGCTCGGTCATCAAGGCGAACAAACGATAAGCCAGTGCCGCCAATGGCCCCAGCAGCGCATACCAGAAGATCACGGCAAAAAAGCTTTGGTAGGCCTGCCACACCAGATGCCCTTGCACGCTTTGCAGCAGCGCGCCCTCCTCGTCCGCCTCCACCGCCAAATCACGACGTGCGACCAGGTAGGCGGCCTCGCTGTCACCGCGCCGCCAGCTGTCGCGGAACGGACCGAGCGCCGCCTGCAAATCGCCACGTCCCAGGCTGTAAATCACCACCAGCAGATGCACCGGTAGCGCCAGCCAGCCATAGGCCAACGGCTCCAGCAGGGTCAACAGCAGCGCCAACGCGACCAATGGCAGCACCACCAGCAGGACCATGGCCAGCCACGGACTCTCGATAAAATCCGCTTGCCGCTCGGCCTTGGCCAATAAACGCAACCACGGCCCGTCCTGTTGGATCATGCTGCGCCAGGCCGAGAACTTCTCCACCCAGAGCACCAGCAGCAACACCAGGAAACTCATAACTCCTCCTTCTTATCCAGCAGTGCGGCGCGCAAACGAGGCCAATCGAACGCCGGTCCAGGGTCAGTCTTGCGAACCGGCGCAATATCACTGTGCCCGCAGATACGCTCTAGGGTGAGCGCCGGATAGGCCCTTTGCAACTCAAGGGTCAACTCAACCAATGCGGCATATTGCGCATCGGTAAATGGCAATTCGTCGGTGCCCTCCAGCTCGATACCGAGGGAAAAATCGTTGCAATTGTCCCGCCCCGCGAAGCTCGATTGCCCAGCATGCCAGGCGCGCTCGTTGCAGGAGACAAACTGGGTGACGCAGCCGTCACGCTCGATCAGGAAATGTGCCGACACTTGCAGCGCGGCAATCCCGGCGAAGTAAGGATGCTCATCGACGGGCAAACGGTTCTGAAAGAAGGCCTGCACCCGACCGGTGCCAAACTGCCCCGGCGGCAAGCTGATGTTATGGATCACCAACAGGGAAACTTCCCCCTGCGGGCGCGCATTGAAATTGGGCGAAGGGCAGTGGCGAGCATCGCCGCACCAGCCACTGAGAGGATCCAACTGCATAAAGGCTCCTTGAACGAGCCCTCACTCTAAAACAGCCAGGCAGCAGGGCCAAGCGCCAGCCCTGCTGAGCGCAAAACCACGGGACTTCGACTGCCTGCCGTGATTGATGCGACACCGGTGTGCCCGATCAGCTGTGTCGGCTGGTGCACGCTGATTTGCGGGAACAGTCAGAACCGGCGCGACGCAACCCAGCATGGACGACGTGAAATCACGCTGTGGTGGGCGCAGCCTTGGCCGCGAGTTGTTCAGGTGCCCAAAAAACTCGCGGCCAAGGCCACTCCTACCCAGTCAGTGCACGGTTCCTACTGGGCAAATATAATCTGCCAAACCTGCCGCTCTGCTTTCGCGGTTAAAGCCATTTGAGGCGCCGGAGCGCATCAACAGCTAACGAACGGCTACAGAGCCTTATTGAGAGACGGCACGCCAGAGCAGTCTCAATCAGGCGCCTTTGAGTTTGCGCAGATTGCCGATCACCGACTCCAGCGCGCGGTCGAACAACAAAGCATCGTCGAGTAAGCGAATGGCACTGCGGCGGAACTCCACCGCCAGTCCCATGCGGGTTTTCTCCAACACCTTCATCCCAGTGCGGTTGACGAAGATGAACTTACCCGTCGGCTTGATCACCGCCGCCAACTTGCAGCGCAGCTTGTGCTCGTCGTCTTCCTGAAACTCGACCCAACTGCCAACCCGCAGGTTATCGACCTGCATCAGGGCTTCGTCGTCATCCGCCAACATGACTTCCGGCTCATCGACGCGGCTTTGGCCCGGCGCTAACAGGATGATCTCCTCGATCACCTCGACCATCGCCGGTGCATCCGCGGCATCGGCCGGCGGTAGCTCCAGCAAAGGCAAATCGAGACCGGCCTCCGCCAGCGTGGCGCGCTGTTCGTCATCGATGTCGAACCCGGCCGACTGTTCCGCATCGGGCTTATCGGCTTCCGCCAGCGGCCGCTTGAAGCGCTGGAAGGCCTGCACGTGCAAGGCTTCCAACTGACTGAAAAAATCACCAGTGGAGAACGGGTCGAACGCTGCGCTGGCCATGCCTTCACGCAGAGCCTTGAGCAGCCCCGGCACCAGTTCAAGCAAGCGCAAGCGTGCTTCCGGGCCTTCGTGTGGCGCCACACTCCAGACCAAATCATCCATGGTTGCCAGCGCCGCCTGCCACTCGTCGGAATTCACCCCGTGCTTGAGGCAGGCCAGCATCAACACCTTGCTCCAGGCTTCTTGCAGCAAGCGCACCACCACTTCCGGCAGCTTCTTGCCCAGCAACCGCTCATTCAGCGCTTGCTCGACCTGACGGCGCGCCAACTCGGCCTTGGCGCTGCCCTCTTCGGCATCGCGGGTGCGTTGTTCGAGCAGCTCACTACGGCGGCGTTCGTCGCCGGTAAAGGCGAGAAAATCGGCCAGCAGCTCGGAGAAAATCACCGGATCATCGGCAAAATCGTTGAGCAGGCGCTGCACCACCTGCTCGATCTTCTGATACAGGCTGTCGCGCTGGCTGTCGTCCTGTTCGCCCCAGCCGAGCGCGGCCGAGGCAATCTCGTTGAGCAACCGCCGCGCAGGGTGGCTGCCACGGCTGAAGAAGGTCTTATCGAGCACCGCCACCTTGAGCATCGGGATCTGCAAGCGACCGATCAGCGCCTTCAGCGAATCCGGCAGCGTACGGTCATCGAGAATGAACTCGAACAGCATCGACACCAGGTTGATAACGTCTTCATCGACCTCGCCCACTACCCGCGCCTTACCACTCTTGGCACTGGCGCGCCCCAGCAACAGTTCAAGCTGTTCGCGCAGGTCGAAATCATCGCTGACCTGTACCGGCGCACGCTGCTGCATGTGGGAGAGCAGGCGCATCAAATCGTTGCTCGAGATCGGCAGTGCATCGGCCGGCATCTCGCGGCGCGGCATGGCGCCGCCGCGCGCCTGCGACAGCAACTCTTGCAGGGCGCCAAACACCTCTTGCACCCCGTCATCGACATACCCGCCGCCGCCCAGCCCAGACGAGTCGCCGCGCGCACCGCCGGCAGCCGATGCCGCACGACCGGGACTGCGCCGCGCGGGGGTCGATTTGAGTTCGGGCAGCACGCCGGCAGCGATCAACGCCTGATTCGCTTCGGCAAAGAGCTGATCCAGATCGCTCAATACATATTTTTCGAACAGCTTGAGGATGATCAGCTTGACCTTGATCTCCACGCCCAAGCTGCTGCACGCGTCGAGGAAGAACGCACAGAGCGCCGTCGGCCCCAGTGGGTTGGTTTTATCGTCCAGTTTCTTGCTGACCAACGCATTGAGCCGGGTGGTCAGGTGGTTGAGCGCCATGCTGTCGCGGCTCACGACCTTGGCAACCATGGCATCCATCGCCACGGACTCCTCCAGCTCATCGTTCTGTACCAGCGACAAACTGTCGTACGACACCGCATCAAGGGGCGCCGGCTTACCGATTTCGTATTGATTGAGGGTGGCGAAAGACTCGAAGACCTTCTGTAGAAAACCGCGCTCGATATTTTTACGCTTCAAGCGCAAATCGCGCATCGCCTCGAAGAAGGTATTCTGCTCGGCATTGCTGGTCGCCCGATCGGCCATCTCGAATAGCGTATCGTCAGCATTGTCGAACAATGCCTGCAGCGCTTGCTTGAGCTGCTGCGCGGCTTTATCACGCACTTGAATGAGCGCCACGGGCAGTCTTCCTACCGGCGAAGTGGGCGATTGCTCAGGGGCCACCTTGTTCAGGTGCACCACATTCGCATCAGTCTTCATTGTGAGTCTCCTGCAGACTGCCCCTCTTGGGCGAACCGATCTGCACAGCGATCAACTGAGCGTCATCCGTAACGTCAAAGGCCTGGCGTCAATGTTCGTATAAAGTAAAGCCATTATAGGGATGCATCCATGCAGACCCACCTGACTTTTCTCCCAGACATGACCCAAGTCACAGATGTAACCCACCCGCCTCGCAACGGCTACCGGCATGCGACCAACGCAATCGAACCCAGGCAACGCCCTGAAGGTCATGCATCACATGCCACGACACGCTGCTGTGAGAGCGATCTTGACCGAGCTGTTCAGGCAGCCCAAAGAGCTCGCGGCCAAGGCCTCTCCTACCCAGCCAGCGCACGGTAGCTCTGTGCGCTTAAAGCCGCTCCCAGCAGACGCCAGACGACCTCAACAGCGAACGGGTACAGCGGCCGTGACGCCTCACGACGCATCGATTCAGTAGCCGACAAGCGCTCACTCGTCATCCCTACACAGTAGCAGCCCACAGAAAAATACAGCGCACCGGCAACCCGATTCCTTAAGCGACCACTGACGCGCCCTCGATGCAACGCCGCAATCTCGCTGCACCCAGCGCCGGCAATCCCTATAATCGCCCGACTCAGACTGTGGAGCCCGCCATGCCGAACCTTACCCTCGTCGACCTGACTGCCGAAATAGAGGCCAATGTGCGCCGCGCCCTGGCCGAGGACATCGGCAGCGGCGATATCACCGCCCAGTTGATCCCCGCCGAGCGCTTGGCCCACGCCACCGTCATCACCCGCGAAGCCGCAGTGATCTGCGGCACCGCGTGGGTCGATGCGGTATTTCGGCAACTCGACCCACGCGTCGCCGTGCACTGGCAGGTCCGCGACGGCGAGCACGTCACGCCCAAGCAAACGCTGTTTCACCTGGAAGGCCCAGCCCGCGCCCTGCTCAGCGGCGAACGCAGCGCCCTGAATTTTCTGCAAACCCTGTCCGCCGTGGCGACCCGTTGCCAGCACTACGCCAACCTGGTGCAAGGCACCGCAGTCAAACTACTCGACACCCGCAAAACCCTGCCCGGCCTGCGCCTGGCCCAGAAATACGCAGTCACCTGCGGCGGCTGCCACAACCACCGCATCGGCCTGTACGACGCCTTCCTTATTAAGGAAAACCACATCGCCGCCTGCGGCAGCATCGCCGCCGCCATAAACGCCGCCCACAAAATCGCCCCCGGCAAGCCGGTGGAAGTCGAAGTGGAAGACCTGGAAGAACTGCAACACGCCCTGGACGCTGGCGCCGACATCATCATGCTCGATGAACTGTCGCTGGACGACATGCGCCGCGCCGTCGCCATCACCCAAGGCCGCGCCAAACTGGAAGCCTCCGGCGGAGTCAACGAAAGCACCTTGCGCGCGATTGCCGAGACGGGCGTGGACTATGTCTCGATCGGTACGCTGACCAAGGATGTGAAGGCGGTGGATTTGTCGATGCGCTTGAGTTTGTAAATTATGTAGGACGGATTAGCCACGCAACGGCGTAATCCGCCATGCCCCATACACGCAAACGCCCCGCACAAGGCGGGGCGTTTGTGTAAACCGGAGCACGATGGCCGAACGGTTCACGGTAAACGGTGGAAGCGCCTTTGGCGATTCCACCCTACGATCTACTTGCAACTTGCCGGACGGAACTTAGCATCGACGGTACCACCGCACACCCAAGTAATTTGGCCGTTGGCAGCTTTCGTACCAGTCATGGTAATAGTACCTGTAACGTCACCCGTACCAGTGGCAGTAATTACGCCGGCTGTATATGCAACGCCGGAAACATAATCCGAAACTTGCGTCTCAACAGCAACAGCAGCGGGCATCGTAGTACCAGTTTCCAATGCCGCTACTTCAGAGACAGTAGTACGAGCAGAAGATGCAGCCAATATCACCTCAGAAACCTTGGCACGAGTGGTGTAATCCTGATAAGCCGGCAATGCAATGGCGGCCAAAATACCGATGATCGCCACAACGATCATCAATTCAATCAGGGTAAAACCTTTTTGAGCTTTCATGGAATCTCTCCTAAATATGGATAGGTCCGACGACCTGCTCAACACAATGCAGCCAGCGTGCCAACTATCTCAAACCAACCAATACTGGTGATATCCAAAACTCAGCAACTTAGCGATCGTTACCCTGCCGGCACTAACTGCCATTTTTTGTCACCCACACTCGGCGCGTTTGGCAGCCAGGATCAACTACGTTATAAGGCAGGCACAGCTTATGGAGCCTGCAATGAACGAAAGCGTATCCCTTACCGGCCTGGCCAAGCAGATGGTGCTGTCGGAACTGCTGGATGAAAAAACCGCTCAGCAGGCGCAACAGCAGGCGCAACGCAATAAACTGTCGCTGGTCACCTACCTGGTACAGAACAAACTGGTAAAAAGCCGTGCGCTGGCGGAACTGGCCGCGGAGCAGTTTGGCGTGTCCTTTGTCGACCTCAACTCGATTGACAAAGAAGGACAACCCCGCGAGCTGGTCAGCGAAAAGCTGGTGCGCCAGCACCGGGTACTGCCGCTGTGGCGCCGGGGCAATAAGCTGTTTATTGGCGTATCCGACCCGACCAACCACCAAGCCGTTACCGACATCCAGTTCAGCACGGGGCTAAATACCGAAGCCATTCTGGTGGAGGACGACAAGCTCGGCGAGGCTATCGACAAGTTTTTCGACTCGGCCGCTAGCGGCATGGAAGACCTCGCCGATGTCGATCTTGACGGCCTTGATGTCCAGGCCATCAATGATGACAAAGAGGACAGTGCTGCTGGCGAAGCTGCGGACGATGCCCCCGTGGTGCGCTTCGTCAACAAGATGCTGCTGGATGCGATCAAGGGCGGCGCCTCCGATCTGCATTTCGAGCCTTACGAGAAAACCTACCGGGTGCGTTTTCGCACCGACGGTATTCTGCATGAAATCGCCCGGCCGCCGATCCAATTAGCGCCACGAATTTCCGCACGCCTCAAGGTGATGGCGGCGCTGGATATTTCCGAGCGACGCAAGCCGCAGGATGGGCGGATTAAAATGCGCATCTCGCAAAACAAGTCTATCGATTTTCGTGTCAGCAGTTGCCCAACGCTATGGGGCGAGAAGATCGTGATGCGAATTCTCGACCCCTCCAGCGCACAAATGGGCATCGATGCACTGGGCTATGAAGAAACGCAGAAAAACCTGTACATGGCGGCGCTCAAACAACCGCAGGGCATGATCCTGGTGACCGGCCCTACTGGCTCGGGAAAGACCGTGTCGCTGTATACCGGCCTGAATATCCTCAATACGCCCGATGTGAATATCTCCACCGCCGAAGACCCCGTGGAGATCAACCTGGAAGGCATCAACCAGGTCAACGTCAACCCCAAGCAGGGCATGGACTTCACCGCCGCACTGCGCGCCTTCCTGCGCCAGGACCCGGATATCATCATGGTCGGCGAAATCCGCGACCTGGATACCGCGTCCATCGCCATCAAGGCCGCCCAGACCGGGCATATGGTGATGTCGACTCTGCACACCAATAGCGCCGCCGAAACCCTGACCCGCCTGCGTAATATGGGCGTGCCTTCGTTCAACATTGCCACCTCAGTCAACCTGATCATCGCCCAACGCCTGGCACGCAAACTGTGCAGCAGCTGCAAAAAAGAAGTACAGATCCCCCGTGAAGCACTTCTGGAAGAAGGCTTTCCGGAGGACAAAATCGGCGCATTCAAGATTTATGGCCCCGTTGGTTGTGAAAACTGCAACGGCGGCTACAAAGGTCGTGTCGGGATTTATGAAGTGGTTAAAAACACGCCCGCCCTGCAGCGGATTATCATGGAGGAAGGCAACTCCATTGATATCTCCGCGCAAATGCGCAAAGACGGCTTTAATGACCTGCGCACCTCAGCCCTGCTGAAGGCCATGCAAGGTGTCACCAGCCTCGAAGAAGTGAACCGCGTGACAAAGGACTAACCGATGGCCGTGAAAGCAATAAAAACCAGCACTTTTGCCTGGGAAGGCACCAACAAGCAGGGCGCCAAGATAACTGGCGAAATAAGCGGCCAGAATCCCGCCTTGGTGAAAGCGCAACTGCGCAAGCAAGGGGTCAACCCGACCAAGGTACGCAAAAAATCGGCATCGCTGTTTAGCGCTGGCAAAAAAATCACCCCAATGGACATCGCGCTGTTCGCGCGGCAGATGGCCACCATGATGAAGGCTGGCGTTCCGCTACTGCAGTCGTTCGACATTATCGGTGAGGGGCTGGATAACCCGAACATGCGCAAGCTGGTTGACGACATCAAACAGCACGTGGCTGCGGGCAACAGCTTTGCCGCCGCCCTGCGCACCCGCCCGGAATATTTCGATGACCTATTTTGTAATCTGGTGGACGCTGGCGAACAAGCTGGCGCCCTGGAAAACCTGCTAGATCGTGTGGCGACCTACAAGGAAAAAACCGAGGCGCTCAAGGCCAAAATCAAAAAAGCCATGAACTATCCAATCGCGGTGGTGGTGGTGGCCATCATCGTTTCGGCTATTTTGCTGATCAAGGTGGTGCCTCAGTTTGAATCGGTCTTCGCCAACTTTGGTGCCGAACTTCCCGCATTCACCCAGTTTGTCATCGGCATATCCCAAGCACTGCAAAAATGGTGGCTTTTTATTCTAGTCGGTATGTTCGCTGCAGTTTTTGTCTTGAAAGAAACCAATAAACGCTCAGAAAAATTTCGCAACTGGATCGACCGCACAGCCCTCAAGGCACCGGTTATTGGCGATATCATTTACAAGTCCTCCGTGGCCCGTTACGCCCGTACCCTGGCTACCACCTTTGCGGCGGGGGTGCCATTGGTCGAGGCGCTGGACTCAGTGGCGGGCGCGACCGGCAACATCGTGTTCAAGAATGCGGTTTATAAAGTCAAACAGGATGTTACGTCTGGCATGCAGTTGAATTTCTCCATGCGCAGCACTGGCGTCTTCCCGTCTATGGCGGTGCAAATGACCGCTATCGGAGAAGAGTCGGGCTCACTGGATATGATGCTCGACAAAGTGGCCAGTTATTACGAGGCAGAGGTCGATAATGCGGTGGATGGCCTGACCAGCCTGATGGAGCCAATCATCATGTCGGTGCTAGGCATACTGGTCGGCGGCCTGATTATTGCCATGTACCTCCCCATCTTCCAGCTCGGCTCTGTCGTTTAATCTATGCAAGTGATCGACTTTCTGGCCAGCCATATGCTGGCCTTTGCTTTATTTGCCCTGCTTATCGGCCTGTTGATCGGCAGCTTTCTCAACGTCGTCATCTACCGCTTACCCAAGATGATGCAGCGCGACTGGCGCGCCCAAGCTCGCGAGATTCTGGAGTTGCCGGCCGAACCCGCAGGCGCCACCTTCAACCTGATTCTGCCGAATTCCACCTGCCCGCAGTGCAGCCATGAGATCAAGGCCTGGGAGAACATCCCGCTGATCAGCTACCTGGCGCTGCGCGGCAAATGCTCCAGCTGCAAAACCCCGATCAGCGCACGTTATCCGCTGGTGGAGCTGGCCTGCGGTGTGCTGTCGGCTTATGTCGCCTGGCACTTCGGCTTTACCTGGCAGACCGCCGGCATGCTGGTGCTGACCTGGGGTTTGCTGGCGATGAGTTTGATCGATGCCGATCATCAATTGCTACCGGATGCCCTGGTTCTACCGCTGCTGTGGCTGGGGTTGATCGCCAATTACTTTGGTTTATTCACCAGCCTGGAAGATGCCCTGTGGGGTGCGATTGCTGGCTACCTCAGCCTGTGGTCGGTGTATTGGCTGTTCAAGCTGGTGACCGGCAAGGAAGGCATGGGCTATGGCGATTTCAAGTTGCTGGCCATGCTCGGCGCTTGGGGTGGCTGGCAGGTGCTGCCGCTGACCATTTTGCTGTCATCGCTGGTCGGCGCCATCCTCGGGGTGCTTATGCTGAAGATGCGTAACGCACAAACCAGCACACCGATTCCCTTCGGTCCGTACCTGGCGATTGCGGGCTGGATCGCTTTGCTTTGGGGAGATCGGATCACCGACACCTACTTGCAGTTCGCTGGGTTTCGCTAACCCGTAGACGCGGGTTAGCCAGTGGGGGCGCGCCTACACTACAATCGTCGCCCTGTTGATGACTCACGAGCTCCGCATCCGATCATGAAACCCTGGATTCTCGGCCTTACCGGCGGCATTGGTAGCGGCAAGAGCGCGGTCGCGCAGCGCTTTGTCGAACTGGGCGTGCACCTGGTGGACGCCGATCACGCCGCCCGTTGGGTCGTCGAACCGGGCCGACCGGCACTGGCCAAGATCGTCGAGCATTTTGGTGAAGGCGTCTTACAGCCAGACGGTCAACTGGACCGCGCGGCGCTACGCAGCCTGATTTTCCAGAATGCAGAACAGCGGCGCTGGCTGGAAACCCTCCTGCATCCGCTCATCGGCCAGGAAATCATGCAGTACCTGGCACGCGCAGAATCGCCTTACGCCATTCTGGTGTCACCGCTGTTGATCGAGTCCGGCCAACACCAGTTGACCCAACGGGTTTTGGTGATTGATGCCCCCGAACAGTTGCAAGTGCAGCGCACCATGCAGCGCGACCAGACCTCGGCCGAGCAGGTGCAGGCCATCCTCAAGGCTCAAGCCAGCCGCGAGGAACGCTTGCGTCATGCCGATGACGTACTGGTCAACGACCGTGACGTGGCGTGGCTGAAAACCGAGGTCGAACGCCTGCACACTTTCTACCTGACCTTACGCGGAGGCCGATCATGAGCACCCCCACCACCGTTGCCTGCCCGACCTGCGGCGCGCCCGTCGAATGGGGCCCGCAAAGCCCGAGCCGGCCTTTCTGCTCTGAACGCTGCAAATTGATCGACCTGGGCGCCTGGGCATCGGAAGAACATGCCATCCCCGGCAACGAGCTAGAAGACGATTTATTCTCGGGCGACCTGCCGCCGCGCCCACACTGAGCAGCTCACTCGCGGGCTTCGCACAACGGTGGACAAGGCTGCGCCATGTCACACCCTACGTAGGGCACGGGGCAAGCATGCAGCCGGCCCGTCAAACACTGGCGCACACGCCAGCTTGCGCAGACGCCGCACCAGCAAAAAGCCGAATCAAACCAGCCCAGATCATCAGTTGGGCGGGCCGTCGTCTTTCCATGGTGCGGCGAGGTAGCGGCTGCGATTGAAGGTTTCCAGCCAATCCGGGTAGAACACCACCAGCGCCGTCACGAGCATGCCGTTGATAAAGGCCTCGGGGAAGATCACCAGCCAGAGGTAGCCCACGAAATCCTCCAGCCAGGGCGGCATCGGAAACAGACCATCGAACCACAGCACGCCCAGGCCAAGGAAAATGCACGCCAAGGCCGCCAGCGCCGCCGGGAAGAAACCGCAGAAGAAGATGTACACGAACAGATTGCGCGGCTGTGCTCGCTCGACCCGCAGGGCACAAAGCTCGGTGATCCACACGGGAATCACCACCAGCAGCAGGCCATTGACCCCCAATGCCGACAGGTCCTGACGCCCCAACAGCAATAACCCGAGTTGCGCGGCCAGGCCGGCCAGGATTGCCAGCGGCCAATCGAGCAGCAAGGTCACTGCCGTCATGCCAATAAAGTGATACGACAGCCCCGAGTCGAAATCACGGCGCACCAACCACAGCAGAAACAGAGCGAACGCCGTACCGAAGAGCAGGTGCTGGCGCCGCAGATCGCTGACCAACTCCAGCCATGGCGCGCGCCACAATGCCCAGAGCAGCAACGGCCCATACAGCAGCCAACCGACAAGCTGGCTGGTAGGCGAAAGCAGTTCAGCGGCGATCATGGCAGGCGCCCCAACGTCAGGGAGATGGCTGGCGCCAGTCTACACCGCAAGATGCCAGCCATGCCTGTGATACCGAGGGTGGACAAGGCTGCGCCATGCCCCCACACAAACCCCATCGCCCCGTAGAGCGGACATACCGAAGGTTTGTCCGTCAGATGGCAACGCACGTCTCGACACCAGGGGTACCAAGCAACACCCTGGGCGGGCTAAGCTGAAACCATGGATGACTCCGATTATTTGCGCCTGCTCACGCACCAAGCAGAACAGGCCAACGCGTTTCTCTCCAACGCCCGCAAATGGGAGCGTGAGCGTTGGGTGTGCCAGCGCCTGCTGCAAGCCCTGAACATCGCCCACCGGCTCGACGAATTCAGCGCCGCCGGGCAGGAGCCGCCTGACGTTCTGTTTCGCGAAGCCAGTTTTGAAGTGTTTTTCGTGCTGGATGAAGGCCGCCGCCTTAACGATGAGTGGCGAGCCGAACTGGAGCGTCGCCGCAGCGCCTTTTCACTGAGCCAACTGGTGCGCCGCGAGGCCAAGCCACGGCGTATTCCCGCAGCCGAACTGCAGGCCCGTCTGGCGCCGACCCTGCGCAAGAAAGCCCACAACTACCGCGAACGCGGCCTCGACCTTGGCGAGCTGGACCTGCTCGCCTACGTCAACCTGAAGCGCGCCATCCCCGACTTCAACAGCCACTTTCCGCCACCCACCGAATACCTGCGTCAAGGCTGGCGCTCGCTGTCACTGGTCGGACCGACCTTTACCCGAGTATTGTTCGCCCACCCCGATGCGCCGGATTTCCTGCGCAACAACCTTGGCCGTAGCGTGCTGTTCGATGTGGGAATAAGCCTGTGAGTCCACTGCAAGAACTGCTCGCCGCCGTCCCGCAACAGGGCCAGGTACGCTGGATTGGCGTGCGCCCGACCTCGCGCGGCAACATGCTCGAACTGGAGGCCGTGGAAGCACGCCGAGAAGCCGGCCTGACCGGCGATCACAGCCGACCAGGGCCGCGCAATGCACGCCAAGTCACCTTGATCCAATGGGAACACCTGGCCGTCGTCAGCGCCCTGCTTGGTCGCCCTGCCGAGCAGGCGATCCAGCCCCAGGACTTGCGCCGCAATCTCGCGATCAGCGGCATCAACCTGTTCAGCCTCAAGGGCCGACGCTTCAGGATCGGCCAGGCTATCCTGGAAACCACCGGCTGGTGCCAGCCCTGCGCCCGTCTGGAAGAGCGCCTGGGTCTCGGCACCTTCCAAGCGATGCGCGGCCACGGCGGCATTACCGCGCGGGTCCTGCAAGGCGGCATTATTCGTCTGAATGACCACCTGTGCGTTGAGCCTTTGTGAACGCCACGGCTAGAATAGCCACCACTTACAGACCGCGTGAAAACTGCCGTGCCGGGTTTTCACAGGGCCTGCCCCATCGAGGTTCCTATGTCCAGCCGCCTGAGTCCTGACGATCAAAAACGTGTCGACCAGTACCTGAGTGCTCCCCAGCATCAAGTGCAACGCCAGCCGTTCAAGGTCTGGCGCCTGCTGTCGATCATTTTTGTTGTGGTGATCGGGCTGGGCCTGCTGAGCCGTTTGTTGAGTCAATTGGTGCTATGAGCTGCCTCGCGCTCGCCCAAGCGACTTGCCGCCGTTTTTTTCAAAGCCTTGTGAGAGTGTTCCATGTCCCATCGAATCGTGATCGTCGGCGGCGGTGCCGGCGGTCTGGAGCTTGCTACCCGCCTGGGTAGAACCCTGGGTAAACGTGGCCAAGCGAAAGTCACCCTGGTCGACGCCAACCTGACGCATATCTGGAAGCCACTGCTGCATGAAGTGGCGGCCGGCTCGCTGAACTCTTCGGAAGACGAACTGAACTACGTGGCCCAGGCCAAATGGAATCACTTCGAGTTCCAACTGGGGCGCATGGCCGGGCTTGAGCGTGCCGAGCAGCGCATCACGCTGGCCGCCACCCTCGATGAACGCGGCGACGTGCTGATGCCCGAACGCCAGCTGGGCTATGACAGCCTGGTGATTGCCGTCGGCAGCACCACCAACGATTTCGGCACGCCCGGCGCCGCCGAACATTGCCTGTTCCTCGATACCCGCGAGCAAGCCGAGCGCTTCCATCGCCAGTTGCTCAGCCACTACTTGCGCGCGCATGCCAGCCAAAGCGAACGCACCGAACAGATCAGCGTCGCCATCGTCGGCGCGGGCGCCACTGGCGTCGAACTGGCCGCCGAACTGCATCATGCGGCGCACGAACTGGCGGCGTACGGGCTGGACAGCATTCGCCCGGAAAACATGCGCATCACTCTGATCGAGGCCGGGCCACGGGTTCTACCGGCACTGCCGGAGCGCATCAGCCAGCCGGTGCACAAGACCCTGGAAAAGCTCGGCGTGACCGTGCTGACCAACGCCGCGGTCAGCGAAGTAACCCGCGATAACCTGCATACCGCGCAGGGCGAAACCATCGTTGCCAGCCTCAAGGTATGGGCCGCCGGTATTCGCGCGCCCGACTTCCTCAAAGACCTTGATGGCCTGGAAAGCAACCGCATCAACCAGTTGCAAGTGCGCCCAACCTTACAAACCACGCGCGACGACAACATTTTCGCCTTCGGCGATTGCGCCGCCTGCCCGCAACCGGGCAGCGACGGCCGCAACGTGCCGCCACGCGCCCAAGCGGCTCACCAGCAAGCCTCACTGCTGGCCAAATCACTGAAACTGCGCATCGCCGGCCAGGCGCTGCCGGAATACCGCTACCGCGATTACGGCTCGCTGATCTCGCTGGCGAGCTTTTCCGCCGTGGGTAACCTGATGGGCAACCTGACCGGCAGCGTGATGCTCGAAGGCTGGCTCGCGCGGGCCTTCTATGTATCGCTCTACCGCATGCACCAAATGGCCCTGTACGGCACCTTTCGTACGCTGCTGCTGATGCTCAGCGACCGCATTGGCCGCAGCACCGAACCGCGCCTCAAGCTGCACTGAGAATAAGGGTGGGCAAGGCTGCGCCATGCCCACCCTCACACAGCCCGCCAATCCCGTAGGACGGACATGCCGCCGGCTCATCACGCCAACGCCAGGGCAAAGCCGCGCCCACATCAACACACCGTCGAAGCCACAAAGCCGCCCGCGGCAAAAATCGCAGGCAATAAAAAACCCGCACTAGGCGGGTTTTTTACTTTCAAGCGTGCTTGAAATGGTGGGTCGTGTGGGATTCGAACCTACGACCAATTGGTTAAAAGACAATTGGCCCGGGAGCGTCTAGGAAGGGTCTCTAAGAACCCGCAGAAGCCCGGCCAGCTAGCTGTTGCAGCCTCTAATGAATTCACATTAGAGGCGCTCTACCATGAAAACCGCATCGATCGTATCGACCAAAGGTGGCCCTGGGAAAACCACAACAGCGGCCAGCCTCGGCGCTTTTTGCGCTGATGCCGGCCTAAGAACACTCCTGATAGACCTGGACCCCGTCCAGCCCTCACTTTCCTCGTATTACCCATTACTTGAAGAAGCGCAGGGCGGAATCTACGACCTGCTCGCCTTCAACGTGACGGACTGTACCCGGATCGTTTCCAGCACCACCATCCCGAATCTGTCGCTGGTGATCTCCAACGACATCAACAACCATCTGATCAACCTTATCCTGCAAGCTCCCGACGGCCGGCTTCGCCTGGCCAACCTGATGCCGGCGTTCGAAGACCATTTCGACCTGGTCCTGATCGACACCCAAGGCGCCCGCTCGGCCATGCTGGAGATGGTTGTCCTAGCCTCCGACCTGGCTATCTCCCCTCTACAACCGAACATGCTCACCGCCCGCGAATTCAGCCGCGGCACGATGCAGATGCTGGATGGTCTACGCGCCTATGGACGTCTGGGCTTGAACATCCCACCGGTCCGCATCGTGGTCAATTGCCTGGACCTGACCGCCGACGCCCAGATGATCTACCAGTCGGTTCGCGAGATATTCCAGGACAACCTCGAGATCAGCGTCCTGGACTGCACCATTCCTGCAGCTGTTGTGTTCCGCAACGCCGCATCCCGTGGAATCCCGGCGCACCGGCTCGAATACCGCCAGCCATCCAACCGCCAATCTCCGTCCGCGCTCAGCATCATCCGCAGGCTGGCGATCGAAGTCTTCCCCGAGTGGCGCGACCGCTTTGAGTCCGTCACCGAGGAGACGATGGCCGCGCTGGTTAAAGGGGGGCGCTGATATGGCGAAGTCCTCCATCACCGAAGCCAAGAGCATCACTGCCGAGGCGATTCTCAAGCTTGGTCAGTTCTACAGCGCACAGGAACTGCGGGGCATGCAGTCGAAACTGACCGGAGCAGTTCGGGAAGTCCGGGCGCTAACCGGAAACAAAGGCCTGATCGCACGAATTGGCGAGTTGCTGACTCACGAACAGCGGCAGTTGCTTCGCGATGCCGCGAGCTTGGTCGAGTCGGTAAATTCCAACCTGGAGCACGCCAAGGAGAAGCGCCTTCGCGACGAAAAAGCAGCTGCGGTAAGGCTGAAAGAGCGTGAGTTGCAAGCGAAGCAACTCGTGAGTGAATCGTTTCCCCTGCCTTGCGACACTCCGGAGCAGATGCTCGAAGTAATCAGCCTAGGCCTGACTCTCAACCATGCCCGGGCTTTCCAGAGCTTCTACAGCCCCTGGGAGTTTTCTCAGAAGCTTCGGCAATCCGCGACTCTCCCACCTCAAACCAAGCCATTCCGAAATGACTGGGGCTTGGAGAAAGAACTCAAGCATCAGGCCTCTTACCTGCGGGACGACATCCGCAGGGAGCTTACTGATCTCCTCGCACATAACATCGACAACATGAGCGTCAAGGACAAGCACGCTGTCCTGCAGGCAAAGATCGCGGAAATTCGTACACGTGTCCTCGAGCAAGAGACCGAAACTCTTGGCGTATGGGCCGCGGCCCTCGCCTCCCTTGAAAAGCGGGAGGGCGAGTAATGGACAAGCAGAAGGTCCTCAACAAAGTGGCCAAGCTCATGGCGCTGGCCAACTCGAAGGGGGCAGCCCCCAACGAGGTGGAAACCGCGCTCCGCCAAGCGCGCAGCCTGATGAAGCAGTACAACCTGGAGATCATCGAGGTTGCAGCTCACGCTGTCGATGAGGCGAGTGTGGTCACCAACACCCGCCGCGCCCCCCAAGACTGGCTGCACACACTGGCATCAATCTGCGCGACCGCCTTCGACTGCAGCCACCTTGCCTATTTCAACCCCCTGTGGGGCTGGTCGTTCAAGTTTCTCGGCAAGGGCATTTCCCCAGAACTGGCGGCTTACGCCTACTCCACCCTTCACCACCAGCTGGTCGCCGCTCGCCGTGATCATGTTGCCCAACAGAAGCGCTGCCAGCTGAAGACCAAGCGTCGGCGGGGCCAGTTGTTCGCTGAAGGTTGGCTAAGGGCCATTTCCTCCAAGGTTGCCCAGTTCGCCGACGGCATGGACGAAACGACCCGGGAGGAGATCAAGGCCTATCTGGAGATCCATCACCCCCAGTTGAAGGAAATCACCATCGAACCGCTGAAGTCCAAAGGTCACGACAGCGGATCGCTTCGTGCCGGCTGGGACCAGGGCAAAAAAGCGAACCTGCATCGCGGTGTCGCACAAGAACGCCAAGCGTCCCTGGCCTATGGAGGTGGCCAATGATGCATCTCGACCTCTCCCCTCCTCATTCGGTGGAGGCTGAACAAGGTGTCCTGGGCGGCCTGATGCTGGATAACAACACCTGGGATCTCATAGGGGACCAACTGCTTGCCGAGGACTTCTTCCGCCACGAGCACAAGATGATCTTCCAGGCTGTTGCCGGCCTCGCGACGAAAGGCCACCCGTTCGACATAGTCACGTTAGGCGAGGCGCTGGCTGAGCCGGCAGAGGTCGGGGGCCTGCCCTACCTCGTCGAACTGGCCAAGAACACCCCCTCGGTGGCCAACATCGAGCATTACGCCAACATCGTGCGCAATCGTTCGCATCTACGTCGCTTGATGTCTCTGGGCTACCTCTGCTCCAGAGAAGCATCCGATCAGCAGGCGGACGCGTTCGAAGTCCAGGAGTCCGTCGAGCAAAAGCTGTTCGCCCTTGGCCAAGACCGCAGCGCTTCCGAGTTCATCAACCTCACCCAATGCATCACGAATGTCATCGAGAAGATTGATGAGCACTTCAACGGCAATGTGACGGTGACAGGGGTGGCATCCGGCCTGGGCGACCTGGATGAGCTGACCGCAGGCTTCCAACCTGCCGACCTGGTCATCCTAGGTGCTCGGCCGTCGATGGGTAAAACGTCCTTGGCCCTTAACTTCGTGGATACAGCCCTGCAGAACAAGCCCCAGGAAACCGTTCAGGTTTACAGCCTGGAAATGCCGGCTGAAGCGCTGATCTACCGATTGATGGCCATTCTGGGTCACCTCGATCTCGGCAAGCTGCTGAAAGGCCGTCTGGATGATGACGACTGGCCGCGGTTGACAGCGGCTGTCGCACGGATGCACGGCTACGGCGATCGCCTAGTCATCGACGACTCCTCCGGTCTGACGCCAACAGCCATACGGGCCAAGGCTCGCCGCGCTGCGCGCCGGTTCGGCAAGCCCGCTCTGATCCTGGTCGACTACCTGCAGTTGATGCGCTGCCCCGGGCAGGAGAACCGGGCCAACGAGATCAGCGAGATCTCGCGTGCCCTGAAGGCCTTGGCCAAGGAGATGAACTGCCCCGTCGTCGCCCTCTCCCAGTTGAACCGGGACCTGGAGCGCCGCCCGAACAAGCGCCCCATCAACGCGGATCTCCGTGACAGCGGCGCCATCGAACAGGACGCCGACGTGATCATGTTCGTCTACCGCGACGAGGTCTACCACCCAGAGACCGAGTTCAAGGGCATCGCCGAAATCATCATCGGTAAGCACCGCAACGGCCCCACTGGGACGGTGCGCACCGCGTTCATTCCTCACCAGACCCGCTTCGCGAATCTCAGTGCCAACAGCGATTGGCAAGGAGTCCATGCATGACCACCACCGCCCTAACACCGCTGACGCACCATTGCCGCAATTGCGATGCCCACCATCCGCGCCATCAGGTTCGCCAGTGCATTCATGCCGAGAACACGCCTGAAGGTGAGGTCGAGGTGCTGGTCTGCCCGATTTGCGGTAGCTACGACCTCGAGCAGCTGCAGGAGGTCGATCGTGCACAGTAGCGCAGCCCACTTCCCGTCAATCCCAGCCAGCGTCCATTTCGACGCTTCGGCGGTTGCCCATGCCCACCGCGTCGGCGTGAATGCCTTCGAGCTCGATGCAATCGCGCAGGTGATCAGCCGGCTGGCCCGTGACGACAGCACCGTAGTGCCGGCGAGCATGCAAGCCGACCTGACCGAACTGCAGGAGCTCGGCTACGTCGAGCTGTCTCCAACCACCAGCGGAACGGTGTCGGTCAATCTGCTTTGCCCTGGTGCTCTCCTGTCGAGTTACTTCTGGTCGGTCTGGGTGCCACGCCACCTGCTGGATCGCGCCTTGAAGGTGTCTGTTCTGCCCTACCTCGACGCCCAGTCAGAGGTGCAGCACTGCACCGTGGTGTTCCGCATTCCTGGCCCCCGCGAGGCAACCCGCGAGTTCCTGACGGACTTGAGCACGAAGTTCCCTGGCCATGAACCCGAGATCATCGCCATCCAGGTCGGCAACGGCCTGGAGGACAAGGAGCGGACGGAATGAGTACCGACCCAGTTTCGCGACCAGTTGACGCGCCATTGAATCGAACCCGACCGAATTTGGAGATTGCCATGGCCAACAAGCCGCAACGCAAAGAAGAAGAAAAGTTCGTCGTCCGCTTGCCTGCCGGCATGCGCGACCGGATAGCCATCAAAGCCCGCGTCAACTCACGTTCGATGAACGCCGAGATCGTTCATCGCCTCGAGCGGGCTACCGAGCTCGAGGTCGAGCTGGAGCGCGCGCACCAGGTCATCGACAGGCTGCTGTCCGGCTCGAAGGCAACAACTGCTGAAGCTCTGGAGTCCAGAACATGACAAAGCCCACCGTAGCCTCCCTGAAGGACAAACTTCTGCAGCCCGGCTTTCAGCCGCTGTCTCCCGCAGCCCAGCGTTTCAGCGATCCGATCGCCGACACCCCGATGGTGCTGACCCTGGACGATATCCTTCCCTACGACTCGAACCCCAGGACCACCCGCAATCCGAAGTATGCGGAAATCAAGGAGTCGATCCGGCAACGCGGGTTGGACGCCTCGCCCCCAGTCACCCGGCGCCCCGGGGAAGATAAGTACCGAATTCGCAACGGTGGCAACACGCGACTGGCCATCCTTAATGAGCTCTACCGCGAGACCGGCGACGAGAAATACTTCCGCTTCAACTGCCTGTTCCGCCCCTGGGATCAGGCCCGCGGCGAAATCATCGCACTGACCGGTCACCTGGCGGAAAACGATCTGCAGGGCCAGCTCATGTTCATCGAGCGGGCTGTTGGGATCGACAAAGCTAAAGCCCTCTATGAGGAAGAGGCAGGCAAACCCATTTCCCAAAGTGAATTAGCCCGCCGGCTAAGCGCTGATGGCTATCCGGTCTCCCAGCCCCACATTAGCAAGATGCAGGACACCATCCGGCACTTGCTTCCCGCTATCCCTGGGGTCCTTTACTCCGGACTTGGAAAACCCCAGATCGAGAAGCTGCTATCGCTACGCAAGACCGCACTGCAGTGCTGGGAACGCCACAACAAAGATGAAAGCATCGAGTTCGAGATGCTGTTCCAAGATGTCCTGGCCCAGTTCGAGGGTGACGCCGAGGAATTCCTGTTCCAGCGTTTCCAGGACGAGCTGATCGCCCAGATGAAGACTCCGCTGGGCATGGGCTATGAGGCCATTCTCCTGGATATTACCCAGAACCAGGATCAGCTTCGACGCTCTACCCCGGTGGTGAGTCTGCCTCAGACGCTACCCCCTTCCCCACAGCCGGAAGCAGATATCCAGCAACCGCTCGCGCCACCGGCGCCGAGCAAAACAGAGCTGCCGCAGAACGCCCCAAGCGATGGTCTGCTGCCCGACACCCACAGCACGGATGGGAGCGCTACACCTCCGCCGACCAACGAGGCCCCTGCTCGCCAACAGCGGAAAGTTGCGCCGCCAGCTGTAGAGCAGATGACCCAGGATGAGCGTCAAGCACGGGTCGACGGTCATGTGGCCAGCCCGATTACGACCTCGCCTCGCGTCCAGCAGATGAAGCAAAAGCTGGCCGCCTTGGATGGCGAGGTTCTGCCCGACTTCAATGCGAACGCCCTGGTGGCCATCCCTGTGCAGGCAGGAGGTCTGCACCCCATTTCAGACCTCTGGTACATCGAGCGCGACATCGACACGCCAGACGTCCTGCGTCAGCACATTGCCGAACTGGCCCGTGAGATCGCCAGTTCGGTGGACGCCCCGGGCGAGTTCGTCGACGTAGCCGGTGGGATCGGCTTCCGCTATCGCCATCCGGCGGAAGATGTCGAAGTCACTGCTACAGCCCAACACACCCTGACGCTGCTTCAGTCCCTCAGTGGCTCGATGAGCATAGCCCTGAAAATGCTCGAGGAGCACCCCGAACAGAAGGACGCACTAGGCGAATTCGAGTTCGCTGCAGGCCTCGGCCAGATACTGCTGGGCCAGCCACTTGCCAAGGACCAGAACCCTGGCGACTCCGGCCGACTGAGCGACGGCGCATTGGTGAAGCTATTTCGCATCGTCCGCCTCGCTCGTCGCCTGATTGACCTGGAAATCCAGGCCTTCAACGACACAACACCACCAACCGACAGCTGAGTACGGACAATCGCAGGAGGGAGTCGCAATGTCCAAATCACCGATCAACGAGGCCATCCTGTCGCAGGTGCTCAATCACATGCGCAATGGTCAGCTCAGGCGGTGCATTGAGATGGGATTGGAGCCAGAGATTCTGGCCCAGCTCCAGCAGCCCGCGGTGCTGAGCCTTCTCCTCAACACCCCTGTGTCTTGGTGCCACGTCACCATCGACACGGAGATGGTGAAAAAGCTGCTCACCGGCGCCGAACGCTCTGACGAAGAACTACGCATGATTGAGCGCGCGCTCCGTCTAGGTGCCACTACGACCATGCTGCAACAGTTTTTCGGCCTGTCTCCGCAGGATGTGGCGCTGCAGCGCCTCATGATGGGCGTCCGTGTTCGTCGCGGTCGCTGGCGGGAGTTCAGTGAAGACCAGGACGCCCTGCTCTGGTACCGCTGGACCCACCTGATGAAAGAGCACCAGGTCGAGATCAAGGACAGCCTGGCCATGCTCGACATCGCCATGATGGTGGCCGAGGAGCTGAACACCCCCCAGGAGCCGGAGGCCGAAGACAGTACCGAAAGCCTCAGCCTGGCCATCATCTGGAACCGTATCCAGACCTGGATCAACGAAGGTTTATACCCTCCATCCCGGGAGAACTCTTGGAAGCCCAGAAAACTTCACCTGGTCGCTTCCCAGGCGCAACGGCAACAGCAGCTTGCATTGGCCTCGGTGGAAGGTGACCCCGACCTATGAAGCTTTCGCGGTTTCCTATTTCCACGCTCCTGGACTCGGCCACGGGACACCTTGAGGCCCATTTGCTTCAAAAGAAGGAGAAGGCAGCAGCCGGGGCCACCTCCCCCTCTTCTTACTCCGGCATCATCTTCAGCGGGAACCCTCACGAGACGGTGCCCCGCCGTTTGCTGCTGGATGACCGACTGACGCCTCTGGAGCGTAATACTTGGCAAGTATTCCGTCTTCTGGTCAATGAAGATGGCATTACAGCCTTCCCGACCTACGACCAGCTTCGCCCCTACCTGGGCATGCACCCGGGCAAACCCGCATCGCGAGAAACCATCGCCAAGGCGCTGACGGTCCTCCGCCTGACCCGCTGGCTCAGTTTGGGCCGTCGAGTGCGCAACGACCTCAGTGGACAGGTTCAGGGCAATGTGTACCTGCTTCACGACGAACCCGTCAGCCCAGCTGAGGCGCTGGAGTTCGACAGGGACTACATGCAGTTGCTCGGCCAATCCCTGGAACATCCCAACCGTGCGATCCGCGAGGTGGCCGAGATCACCTGGCGTGAATTCGCCAGCGACCACGACGTTGGGCGACGCCTTCCCTCCAGAATGGAGACGGTTGAAGACCGTTTGAACAGCCAGCAGTGGGCAATCGAAAGCAACCTGGCGGCACTGCCAGCACCTGAGTTCGGATTCCGAACTCAGCCTGACATCACCCCGTCTGCACTGAGTTCGGAGTCCGAACTCAGTGACAACTCAGCAAATCAAGGCACCTTGGCCCTCAGTTCGGAATCCGAACTCAGCCAGAAATCACAGAGTTCGGCCTTAGTTCGGAATCCGAACTCATATAGTACGTATACAAATACACACCATGATGTATGTAAAAGCTCTGTACCGCGCGCAGAGCGGGACGTCATGGCTCGGTGGCTGCTCGGCCTGGAACGCTTGCCATCGGAGCAGAAGTTGAAGGCCGTGAGTGCCATGCAGCGAGTGCCTACCGAGTTACGGCCAGCTGTCATCGAGCAATGGCTGCATCGCTGCGACGCCGGCGGGGTTCGCAATCCATTGGGCTACTTGCTCAGCTGCGTTCAGCGGGCTATTCGTGGGGAGTTCAACGTTGACTGGCGACCCTATACCTCACCACCTCCAGCGGACCCGACACCAGGAGCAGTAGCGGTTGCTGGCCCCCCAATACATCCCCCAGCCCGGAGCGGTACTGCATCAGCTGCGGCTGCGGCTGCGGCTGCGGCCAGAACACCTGACACGGTGCGAACGGCCAGGGAGCAGCTCAATGCGATGCAGCACCTGCTGAGGCCGCGACTGGTCGGCACAAGCCAGACGTGAACGACCAGAGTCAATCATGCAATGGGAGAGGAGAAACTGAATGGAAAACGATAGGACCAAGCTGATCAGATCCGGTTTGAGGGGCATGATGGTGGATCTGCTTGGATTGCTGCTAGGGGTACCGCTGATGATCCTAGCCTTGGTAGCGATCCTGATATGCGTCTTCGTGGTGGCGGTAAGCTTTACAGGGATCGCGGAATTCCACCCCCTGCAAATCTTCGGAGCAAACACAGTTGCGGCGGTGGTTGTGATAGCGATGCTGTATGCCGCCGCTATCCAACTTCACCGCTCACTCCCGGATTTGCTGATGAAACGAGGCAAAGCATACGAACGGGCGAAGAACGTGGCATTGGCACGGAAGCGTCTTGCGTCTCGCGGTGCCTATACCGACCCGCGTCGCAATATCTGACCAAGGCCTAGCCAGCGGAGATGACGGACAACTGAGTGGTTTCAGTGGAACCACTCCGACCAGGACCAGGCAGAGGCACCGACGGGCAGCCGGGTTATTCCACTGGAATAACTCGACCAGACCAAGACAGCGGCACCGACGGGCAGCCGGGTTATTCCACTGGAATAGCTCGACCAGACTAAGACA
>TARA_R100001244_G_scaffold6593_27_pt1 | contig 29649 bp, 27 predicted proteins | sample TARA_R100001244 | Tara Oceans TARA_R100001244 (sample SAMEA2621564) | marine metagenome | biome: marine biome (ENVO:00000447); feature: mesopelagic zone (ENVO:00000213); material: "saline water (ENVO:00002010), including plankton (ENVO:xxxxxxxx)" | depth 790 m
CCGACTATGAATCGGCGCATGCGCGGTTTGTCCTGTCGCCGCCGCAACTGGTGCAGGAGCCGTTTCTGTTTGAATATATGGCCTATCATTCACTGCGCCGGATCGACGATGGCGAGCAACAGGGCTGGTCGTGGAAATTCGATCCGATGGTGTTCCACCGCAACGAAAATGATATGGCGAAATGGGCGCAAACGCCGCAGCGTATCGTTGATCTGCAGCACCGGATGGCCATCGTCTATGGCGAAAAGAGCAAGCTGTTCGACGACGACAGTGCTGCCTTTCTGCGCGAGCTCGGTGGCGGCCATATCCCGATGATCGCGGTTCCCGAAGCCGAACATCACCTGATGCTCGACCAGCCGCTGGCGCTGGTGACCGCGCTGCGGTCGGTGCTGGCGCTGTGGGCCAGCGAGTGAGCCAGCCGCAAGCCAAGAAAGTGGCGGTGGTCCAGACCGGTTCGGACCCGTTCGATACGCCAGCGACGATCAAGGCCTTCGGCGATTGGCTGGCGCGGGCCAAGGCGGCCGGAGCAGAACTGGTAGTGTTCCCGGAAGCCTATATCGGCGGCTATCCCAAGGGCGTGGATTTTGGAACGAGGGTCGGTTCGCGCACGGATGCAGGGCGGGATCTCTTCCGCCGCTACGCCGACAATGCGGTGGAGCTCGAAAGCACGCGATTTGCTGCCTTGTCCGAAGCGGTGGCGGCAAATGATCTGACGTGCATTGTCGGCGCCATTGAAAAGCGGGGTGGCACCTTGCATTGTTCGACCTTCGGGTTTGAGCGCGACGGCTCGCTTCTCGGAGTACATCGGAAACTGGTGCCGACCGCTGCGGAGCGCCTGATCTGGGGGCGGGGCGACGGCAATGACCTGCCGATCATGGACAGCGATGCAGGACGGCTGGTCAGCGCGATTTGCTGGGAAAATTACATGCCGCTGTTGCGGAGCCACTATTACCGCGCCAACCCGGATTTCTATTGTGTCTCCACCGTCGATGACCGTGAAATCTGGGCGGCGGCCATGCGTGTCTTTGCGTGGGAATCGCGCAGCTTCCTGCTCAACGCCTGCCAATATCTGGAGCGCGGTACGATCCACCTGGGAGCCGATCTGTTCGACGCGCGGGAAGGCAATGATCCGGACACCGTATTGATCAATGGCGGTTCGAGCATCATTTCACCGATGGGCGAATTGCTGGCAGGACCGGTCTACGGCGAGGAAACGCTGCTGACGGCCGAAGTCGATTTAAACGACCGGATGCGCGGCAAGTTCGATCTCGATGTAGCTGGCCATTATGCGCGGCCGGATGTGTTCGACCTGCGCACGAATACCGGAACGCCGCGACCGGCCAAAGACTGAAGTTCCGGCCAGCGGAGCGGATGCAGGTCGCCCATTCCATAACAGGAAGCCGGCCTATTTGGCTTTGCTGCCCTTGGACTTCATTGATTTTTTCAGGGCTGCCAGCCGCTCCTCGACTTCGGTATTGCGCTGCAACTTTCCGATATCGGCTGCATGTTTCGATGTGCCAGTGACGCCGCCGGCTATTTCCATGGTCCGATCAAAGGTCGCTTCGGCGCGTTCGATCTTCTGGTCGACTTTCCGGTCCACATCGGCATTGTCCTCGCTGGCGGCCTTGTTCTCGCTCATCATCCTTTCAAATTCTGCCAGCTCGGTTTCCATGACCATTTTGCGGGCAGCGAGATCTTCCAGCAAATTGGCCAGGCGGCTTGCATCTGTCTTGGCAGAGGCTTCCACATTCTTGAAATGCTTGACCTTCGCCTCAAAATCCATCTGTTGCATGAGCGCAGCTTCCGCCAGATCCTCGCGGCCCTTCTCCAGAGTGAAACGGACTTTTCCGTCCCATTCTTCGGCGCGTTTTGCCGACAGTTTCTGCTGGCCGACAGCCTGACTCTGGCGATCAACTGCCTCCTCATGTTCGCGACGAACCTTGTCCATCGCGCGGTCAACTTCGCGAATGGCTTCCCGCATCAGACTGGTGCCGCTGGCCCGTTCCGCATGATCGAGGGCCGACTCAATGCCCGCCGAAACGACGCGCTTCGCGCGCATGTAAAATGGTTCTGCCATGTCCTGAATATCCTGGATTTAATTGATGATTAAGAGGTAAGTTAAATCTACCAATAGTCAACAAGCATCAAGTGATGACATTTTAGCCTGCCTGAAAGCCTTTCAGGCGTTCTTGATGGTCAGGCCGCCGTCGACCGGGATCACTGCGCCGGTCAGGAAAGCCGCTGCCGGCAGGACGCAGGACAGGGTCATATGGGCGACCTCTTCAGGAATGGCGTAGCGCCGCAGCGGCACCCGTCGTTTTGCATAAATGGTCTTGTGTTCTTCCGGGATGCCGTCGGTGATGCCGGTGCGGATCGGTCCGGGGCAGATGCAGTTGACGGTGATGCCCTCGCGGCCAAGATCGACGGCCAGGCCGCGGGTCAGGCCGATCACACCATGTTTTGCGGCGACATAGGGACTGTTTCCGGGTGAAGCGCCCAATCCCTCGGTAGATGCGATATTGACAATCCGAGGATGCTCGGCCTTGCGCAGATGGGGCAGGGCCGCGCGGATCATCCGCTGATGGGCCGACAGCATCACCTCGAGCGTCGGCACCCAGCTCGCTTCATAGCTTTCCTCCGCGATATCTGCCGGAATCGCAAAGCCGGCATTGTTGACCAATATGTCGATGCCGCCAAAACTTTGCGCTATATCGGCTACCACCGCCTTGATGATGTCGGGATTGCTGACATCCAGCGCCCAGCCTTTCGCCGAGCCTGCATAGCCTGCGGCGGCAATTTCCTGCACCACGGCATCGCATTTTTCCTGATCAAGGTCTGTGACCGCCACCTGCGCGCCTTCGGAGGCGAACAGATGTGCGGTGGCCCGGCCCATGCCGCTGGCAGCACCGGTCACAATGGCTTTCTTGCCAGCGATAGAGCGGCTCAGCGGTTGGTAGGCTTCCATGATCAGGCGGCGGCCATAAAGCCTTTCAAGCGCTGGTTGATGATCTCGTCCGCTTCGGCCATGATCCGGTCGATCAGTTCCTTGCAGGTCGGGATATCATTGATCAGGCCGGCGACCATCCCGCAGCTCCATGCACCGGCATCCATCGTGCCTTCCAGCATGATCTTGGGATAGACCCCCGCGACCTGTTCGATGACATCGGAAAATTGCAGGTCGGCGCCTTTTTCCTTTTCGATTTCGAGCAGCCGCTCGACCGCCGAATTGGTCAGCACCCGTTCGGTGTTGCGCAGGGGCCGCATTACGAGGCGGGTGTCCAGTTCGCTGGCGGCGACAATCGCGTCTTTCACATTCTGGTGTACAGGCGCTTCCTTGGTCGCGATGAAGCGGGTGCCCATGTTCATGCCTTCTGCGCCCATGGCCAGCGAGGCCACCAGGCTGCGACCGTCGGCCTGGCCGCCGGAGGAGACGAACGGAATATTCAGTTCGTCGGCCGCGCGGGGCAGCAGGATCATGTTCGGAATATCGTCTTCACCCGGATGACCGCCGCATTCGAAGCCGTCGACCGATACTGCGTCGCAGCCGATGCTCTGGGCCTTCAGCGCGTGGCGGACGGCGGTGCATTTGTGGATCACCTTGATGCCGGCATCATGCAGCGCGGGCAGCACCTGGACGGGGTTGTTGCCGGCGGTTTCGACCGCCTTGACGCCGCCATCGATAATCGCCTTGACCATGCCTTCATAATCCGGCGAATTGACCACCGGCAGAAAGGTCAGGTTCACGCCGAACGGCTTGTCGGTCATGTCCCGGCACTTGGCGATCTCGTCGGCCAGCGCTGCCGCCGAAGGCTGGGTCAATGCGGTAATGATACCAAGCCCGCCAGCGTTGGATACGGCGGCGGCAAGTTCGGCAAATCCCACATAATGCATGCCGCCCTGGATGATCGGATGCTCGATGCCGAAAAGCTCGGTGATGCGTGTTTTCATTGGGATATGCTCCTGTCATTGGAAGGATTGGAAGCATGTTTGCTCCATCCGGGAATCATTTAATCGCGCGATTAACTAGCAACCCAATTGCCGGTTGTCACGCCTTTCCAGATTTGGTCCGGGGACGTAGCGGCAAGCTCTGTCCCCAGTTGTTTCGACCAGTGATGTTCGTTGCCGAGCGCATCGCGCCAGGCCCAGAGTCGCCGGGTATAATGGTGCAGGTCATATTCCTGGGTATAGCCCATCGCGCCGTGGACCTGTTGGAAGGGCACAGTGACCGCCTCGACGCTGTGGCCGATCTGAACCTTGGCGATCACTGCCTCGTGCCAGGCCCGCGCCGGATCATCGGCGTGGCGGGCGACGGCGCTGGCGGCCTGCGTCGCGGCCATGGTGGCGGCGGCGCATTCCGAAGCGGCCAGCGCCAGCTGGTGCTGGATCGCCTGGAATTTCGACAGCGGCCGGCCGAATTGTTCGCGCTGCGAGACATAGTCGATCGACAGGTTCAGGGCGGTTTCCATGGCGGCGGCCATCTGTACGGCGCGGACGGTGAGGATCATCGCCTCAAATGCACGTCGCGACAGGTCGGTTTTGCCTGACTGTTCCGCCAGATGGCCGGAAAAGACAAACTGGGTCATGCCATCGGGGGACAGGGCCTCTTCGGGAGACCGGACCGCGACGCGATTGTCGAACAGGGCAATTTCATGGTGCGCCGCGTCAAACAGCACGATCTTGTCTGCGTGCATGCCGAAGGGAATGTCGGCGCTCGGCGTTGAGCCGCTGAGCGCGAAGCTGGCACTGCCGTCGGCCGGTGCCAGTCCCGCCCGGTCGAGCATCCAGTTGGCGATCAGCGTTTCGGCAAAGGGTACCGGCGACGCGGCCTGCGCAGAAGCCCAGATCGCGCCGAATACCTCGTCATAATCGGCGCCAAAACCGCCATTGTCTTCGCTGACCCAGGCCAGCGGCAGGCCGTTTTCGGCGAGCGCATTCCACAGGCCTTGCGGATATTGCCCGGCCTCGGCCTGGTGGGGCACTTCGCGGCTGCACAGGTCGGTGTAGATTTTCGTGGCCGTTTCGGCGACCATGCCTTCGGTGTTGATCATCAGCGTAACCCCAGTTGGCGCGCGATTATGCCGCGCATGACTTCGGTTGTCCCGCCGCGTAGCGTATTGGGCGGAGAGCGCAGCACACCGATATTCATGATCCGGCGCATCTCGGGACTCCAGTCTGCGGGCGGCAGGTCGTCGAGCATCGCGCGCACCTGCTGGGTCAGGTCGTTTTCCAGCCGGTTGCCGAGATCCTTGACCAAGGCTGCCTCGGTTTCGGGCGAGACGCCCTGGTCGAGCAGATTGGCGATTGCCCAGGACATGCCGCGCAGGGTGCGCAGATTGGCGATCAGCTTGCCCAGTCGCGCCTGCGAATCGGAGCCCATTCTTCCGCTGAGCTGTCCCAGCGCGGTTTCCAGCGTGATATAGCTGGACAGGAAGCGTTCCGGGCCGGACCGTTCCATTGCCAGTTCGCCGGTGACCTGTGCCCAGCCGCCACCTTCCTCGCCGAGCAGGCAGTCGTCGGGGACGATGACATCCTCGAAATAGACTTCGTTGAAATGGGCGTCGCCGGACAGGTCGATGATCGGCTTGATGGTGACACCGGGCAGGCTGAGATCGATCAGGAGCTGCGACAGGCCGACATGGCGGTTGCGGCCATCGGCGGGCGAGGTGCGCAGCAGGGCCACCATATAATGCGAGATATGGGCGCCGGATGACCAGATTTTCTGGCCGTTGATCTTCCAGCCGTCGCTGACCTTCTCGGCCTTGGTTTTGACATTGGCGAGATCGGAACCGGCACCGGGTTCGCTGAGGCCGATGGCGAAATAGCATTCACCGGCGGCGATGCGTGGCAGGATATCGAGCTTCTGTTCCTCGGTGCCATGGGCGAGCAGCATCGGTGCGTGCTGGCGATCGGCAATCCAGTGGGCACCAACGGGCGCGCCCGCCCGCAAAGTTTCCTCGGTGACAATATAGCGTTCGAGCGCCGACTTGTCGTGGCCGCCATATTGGCTGGGCCAGGTTAGCCCGATCCAGCCGCGCTTGCCCATTTTCTGCGAAAATTCGGGGTCGGCAGAAGCCATCCAGCATTCCGGTTCCGGCTGGAAATTGCCTGCTTCGCGCTCTTCCTTGAGAAACGCCTGCAGTTCGCCGCGCAGCTCTTCGAGCTCGGGCCTGGGCTGGACGACCGGAAAGTTAAATCTCTGCATGGGCGATCCTTATCAAATCAGTCCCGTTCGTGCTGAGCTTGTCGACGCACCGTGGCAAGCGTCCTTCGACAGGCTCAAGACGAACGGATTTTGGCATTGTACCGCGGTCATGGCGTGACAATATCGAATTGCGGGTTTACCTCGTCGAGCGCCATAAACATGATGGCCATTAGGGCATCATTGCCGCTGATGATCATCTGCTTGTCCCGGATCAGCTGCATAGGACTGGTTTCCCGCATCAGCAGCTGGGTAAAGGCCGACCGGCTGATGGTGATCTGCGTATCCGAACCGGCGCCGGTAATCGCGTAATCCTCTCGGCGCGGGAACATCACGCTCTTGCCGAGATCGATGCTCACCGCTTCCTTGCGGTCGGGGAACCAGAAGCGGATGATACCGCCTTCACCCTTCATTTTTGCGGGGTTGAATCGGGTCGCCAGGGCGTCGAACAGGTCCACCGCCGGAATGCCATTGAGCACCTTGGCGCTGGCGGTGCTGATCGAATCCTTGACATTATTGCCTTCGCGCAATTCCCTGGCACCAACCAGATAGATATTGCGCCAGGTTCCGGCTTCGGCCTGGAAGCCGAGCTGTTCGTAGGTGGAAGCCAGCCATGTTTTTGCCGTCTGGTTGGCTGGATCCGCAAATACCAGATGGTTGAAGACCGTGGCTGCCCAGCGATAGTCGCCCGCAGCAAAAGCCTTTTCACCAACCGCCAGCGCCTTGTCGGTGCCGCCCATCGCCTCGACATATTTTTTTGCGGCCTGGACCGGCGGCAGTTGGTGATAATGGGCGGGGACCGCATCCCACCAGCCGAAATAGCGCTGGTAGACCGCCTTGCTGTTGTGGTTGAGCGTGCCGTAATAGTCGCGCACGCCAAAGTCGGTCTTGGCGAAATCCGGCTCACCGATATGTTCCGCTATCTCGTGCATGGTCGCGCCCTGATTGGCCTGCCGCATCGTCTGGTCATGGACATAGCGATAGATGCCGCGCTGGTTTTTCAGCGCGGCCTGGACCTTGTCGCTGCCCCAGGTCGGCCAGTGGTGCGAGGCCAGCATCAGGTCGGATTTATCCCCGTAATTGGCCAGCATGGCGTCGATCACCTTGCTCCATTTCAGCGTATCGCGCACCAGTGCGCCGCGCGGCGTCAGCACATTGTGGAAGGTGCGGGTCGCGACTTCGGCGGTGTGCAGCGCCTTGTACTGGGGCAGGTAGAAAACCAGTTCGGCCGGTGCTTCGGTTTCGCCTGCGTCCATGAAATCGAAGGCGATGCCGTCGACCGTCAGAGTCTCGCCATTCTTGCTGATCGATCTGGTCGGCGGCACCAGCGAAACGTCGCCGCTCGACAGTTTCTGGCCGAGACCGCCGCCGACATGGCCGGTTGTGCCGACCGGCAAGGCGGTACCAAACTGAAACTGGACCCGCCGGTTCATCGCGGTGCCGGCAATCACGCTTTCGCCAATGGACTCGGCAAGAAAGCCGTGCGGTGCGATCACCTGTATCTTGCCCGACGAGATATCCTCGGGCGAAGCGACACCGGCGACGCCGCCGAAATGGTCGCCATGGCTGTGGGTGAAGATCACCGCAACAACGGGCCGGTCACCCAGCGTCTTGTTGGCCAGCGCCAGTCCGGCTTTTGCCGGGGCAGGGGTAGTCAGCGGATCGACGATGATCCAGCCGGTCTTGCCGGCGATCAAGGTCATCTGCGCCAGATCATAGCCGCGGATCTGATAGATGCCGGGGACAACCTCGAACAGGCCGTGAATGCTGTTCAGTTTTGCCTGCCGCCAGAGCGAGGGGTTGACCGTATCCGGGGCCGCGCCGTCGATAAAGTCGAACTGGTGCGAATCCCAGGCAACCGAGCCGTCCTCGTTGAGGATTTTGTCGCCGGGGATTATGGCGAGAAAGCCGCGCCTGGCGTTTTCGAAATCGGTCTGGTCGGCGATCGGCAGCGCTGCCGCTACCCGGGCATTGGCGGCTCTGGTGGCTTCGGTGGCGACGCCTTCGGGAGGAGCAGCCTGGACCGGCGCCGCCAATATCAAAGCGATCATCGAAAGTGCGGACTTCTTCATTCTATCCCTCCTTATTCACCCCAGCCGGCGATTACGCGCCCTTGAACACCGGCTTGCGCTTTTCCAGAATCGCGTCAATCGCTTCCCTGTGATCATCGAGCTGCTGCAGGACGCCCTGGAACAGGGCCGCCTGGTCCAGATTTTCCTTGAGCGTCACGCTCTGCGCCGTGCGCACCAGCTCCTTGGTCTTGCGGATCGCCAGCGGCGGCAGGCCGACGACCATTTCAGCCAGAGCATAGGCGCGTTCGAGCAGCTTGTCGTTGGCAACGACTTCCGACACCAGGCCATAGTCCAGCGCCTTTTGGGCGTCGATAAATTCTCCGGTGAACAGCATCTGGTTGGCCCGGGCCTGACCGATGATCCGCGGCAGCAGCCAGGCGCCGCCATCTCCAGGAATAATGCCGACGCGCAGGAAGCTTTCCGCGAAAATCGCATCCTCGCCGGCGATGCGGATATCGCACATGGTGGTCAGGTCGTTGCCGGCACCGATGGCGTGGCCATTGACCGCAGCGATGACCGGTACCGAGATTTGCGAGAAGGCCAGCGGGATGCGCTGGATGCCGGTCTTGTACCAGTTCTCGATTTCCAGCGGTGTCATATGCTGCTCGGCGGTCATCGCCTTGATCTCGTGCAGGTTGCCGCCGGAGGAAAAGCTCTTGCCGTTGGCGGCGAGTACCACGCAGCTGACGCCGACGTCCGCGTCGGCCCTGTTGATCGCATTGACCAGCGCTTCGCACAGATCCTTGGACAGCGCATTGCGCGTTTCCGGCTTGTTCAGCGTGATTGTAACGATGCGGTCATTTTTCTCGTAGAGAACGACGTCTGCCATTGATTAGTTCCTTGCCCTGCGTTTTTTTCTTATGCCACCGTCATTGCAGGGGTTCATGGATTCTGCAAGACTCGCTTCGCTCAACTCGCTAAATGAACCACAATGATCCGAAAGAAAACGCCAATCGCAAGCGACAATGCATCGGGCTTCACTCTGGTGGAACTGATGGTCGTGCTGCTGATTATCGGGCTGATGGCGTCGGTGGTCGTTTTCTCCTTTCCCGGCGGCAGCAACACGCTGGAGGAAGATGCCCAGCGATTTGCAGCGCGCACCGCAGCGCTGCGGGATAATGCGATCCTGCAGTCGCGGCCGATGGCGGTGCAGGTGACGCCGTCCGGCTACAGCTTCATGGAACGGCGCAAGGGCAGCTGGTCGGTGCTCGAGGACAAGCCGTTCGTGTCGACCGACTGGTCAAACGGCGTGACCGCGAAGACCGGTGAGAAGCCGATGATGATCAGTTTCGAGAGCACCGGTCTGCCCAGCGACCAGGCCGAACTGCTGCTGCAGAGCGAGGCGCAGAGCCGCCGGGTGCTGATCGCGCCGATGGGCGATGTGAAGCTGGCCGGGGCCGCAGAATGATGAGGCTGCGCAAAAATATTGTACCACCCGGCGAACGGGGCTTCACCCTGATCGAGATGCTGGTGGCCTTGTCGGTGTTCAGCCTCGCCGCGCTCTCGCTGATCCGGCTACAGGCCTATACCACCCACAATGCCGCCGAGCTGGAGATGCGGGTGGTTGCGCAATCGGTCGTCCGCAACCGGGCGGTGGAGGTCCTGACCGATCCGCGGCCGCCCGCGCTCGGCGAGGAGAGCGGCACGGTCGAAAATGGCGGCTGGCAATGGCAATGGGTGCAGGAGGCCAAGCTGACCGAGGATCAGCGCTTCATCCAGGTCGATATCAGCGCGCGGGAGAAGGGCAGCGGCGCGCCGGCATCGCTGATCATATTGCGGCCGTCGGGACTTTTGCTCGATGAGCCACAGGCGGACCTGCCTGCCGGCTAGCTCACCGTTACGAAAAATCTCATGTTTGACCTTTGTTTCGACCGGAACAGGGGTTAGAAGCGCGAGGAAATGGACCGACGGAAAGAGATATGAGCAAACTCGAAGATGCATTAGAAGATTTCGACATGGACGACCTGCCCGAAGAGGAAGAGTCGATGCTCGAATGGTGGGACTTTGATGATCCGGCCGAAATGGTGGACGCGGTCGCCGGCGATATCCAGTTCATCATCGAAAGCGCGCTGGATGCGCGCGGCGACGCCTTGCTCGCCCTGCCGGCCAGCGATGAGGCGATGCCGGTGCTCGAGGCGCTGGCGGAAAAGCCGATCAAGTGGAAATATGTCACGATCATCCCGACCCACGACCTGCTGGTGCCGCTGGACGATCCGCGCAGCCATGTGAAGAAGCTGGCCAGCCTGTTTCTGACCCGTGGTGCGCGGGTGCTGCCGCTGGCACCGGAGCACGAGGATTATCATATGGCCGGCGCCGCTGCCGATGCCCGGCTGCGCGACACGAAATGGCCACCCGATCTCGTCCTGCTCGGTATGGGTGCCGACGGCAGCACCGCCGGGATCGCGGAAAGCGCCGACATGGAAGAGGCGCTGGACGGACCACCGGAAAAAATAGCGGCTGGCCTGCTCCCGGATGATGGCGACACGCCGCTGGTGACGATCACCAAGGCCGCAATCTGCGAAGCGCGTACGGTGGTGGTTCTGCTCAAGGGCGCTGCCAGCCAGACGATGCTCGAAAGCGAGATAGAGCAGGGGGCGACCAGCATGGCCCCGATTGGCCGGATATTTGCCGATCTGGCCGTGCCTGTGGACATCTACGTGGAGAATTAGGGGACAATTGCTGCCATCTATCGCCGATTGATGTGACAATCGATTGATTTAACTGTGCGATTAAACCATGGTGCCGAGAAAGCGAATCGCCCCAGCAGGCGATCGAATACTTGGAGAACGCCAGACTATGCATCCTTCTGTCCACGCAAGGGAAAATCCCGACAAGCCAGCCGTGATCATGGCAAACTCCGGGGAGATCATCACTTATGGTGAGCTGGACAGGCTGTCCAACCGGGTTGCCCAGCTCTATCGCAGCCGCGGCCTGCAGATTGGCGACACGGTCGCGATCTGCATGGAGAACCACCGGCAGTTTTTCCCGGTCACCTGGGGATCGCAACGCTCCGGACTGTTCCAGGTCGCCATTTCCAGCCGCCTGACTGCCGACGAGGTCAGCTATATCCTGAAGGATTCGGGCGCCAAGCTGCTGATCAGTTCGCAGAAGATGCTGCCGGTCATCGATCAGATCCGAACCTTGAATCCCGACGTCGAGCAGCTGGTCTTTGGCGTCGACGACGAACGCGCGATCGAGCCGATACTGGAATCAATGCCGGACACGCCGATTGCCGACGAGCGCGCCGGTATCGACATGCTCTATTCCTCCGGTACCACGGGGCAGCCGAAAGGCGTGAAGCTGCCGTTGCCGCTGGAAGAGGATATTGCCGGACCCAATGGTATCGCGGGTCTGGCCGAGGCGATTTTCGGTTTTCACAAGGATTGCGTCTACCTGTCGCCCGCGCCGCTCTACCATGCCGCGCCGCTGCGCTGGAACATCGCGGTGCAGGCGCTGGGCGGCACCAGTGTCATCATGGAGAAATTCGATCCCGAACACGCGCTGCAGCTGATCGAGAAATATAAATGCGATGTCGGCCAGTGGGTGCCGACCCATTTTGTCCGGATGCTGAAGCTGCCGGAGGAGGTCCGCAACAAATATGACGTGTCCTCGATCAAGAGCGCGGTCCACGCTGCAGCGCCGGTACCGGTACCGATCAAGGAAGCGATGATCGAATGGTGGGGACCGGTGCTCAACGAATATTATGCCGGAACCGAGGGCAATGGCTTCGTCTTCTGCAACAGCGAAGGCTGGTTGTCGCACAAGGGGACGGTCGGGCAGCCGATCAATTGCGTGGTGCATATTTGCGATGAAAATGGCGAGGAAGTCCCGGTCGGCGAGGAAGGCCAGATTTATTTCGAGAGCGGCTCCAAGTTCGAATATCACAATGATCCTGAGAAAACCAAGGCTGCGACCCATGCCAAGGGCTGGACGTCGCTGGGCGACGTCGGCAAGCTCGACGAGGACGGGTTCCTCTATCTGACCGACCGCAAGAGCTTCATGATCATATCCGGCGGCGTGAATATCTATCCGCAGGAAATCGAAAATCTGCTCGTCACCCATCCCAAGGTCGCGGATGCCGCCGTGATCGGCGCGCCGGACGAGGATATGGGCGAGAAAGTGGTGGCGGTTGTACAGCCGATGGACATGGCCGAAGCGGGCGAGGAGCTGGCCCGGGAACTGGAAGCCTATCTCCGCCAGTCACTGTCCGGCGTCAAGGTGCCGCGCCGGATCGATTTTCGCGCGGAATTGCCGCGCCATCCAACCGGCAAGCTCTACAAGCGGCTGCTGCGTGACGAATATTGGAACAAGCAGGAAAGCGGAGCAAGCTGATGGCAACGCAAGCGGAACCCGTTCTGACCGGCGCGGATGCGCAGGCGATTATCGACCCGGTCAATTATGTCGACTGGGATTCCCTGCTCGACCGGTTCGACCGGCTGCGGAGCGAAACCCCGGTGGTGCGGGTGGTCAACGACGAGATCCACGATCCCTTCTGGCTGGTGACCCGCTATGATGACGTGATGCGGATCAGCAAGGACAACAAGCTGTTCCTCAACAGCCCGCGCAGCGTCACCTTCAGCGACAAGAACAGCGGTGCCTTTGTGAAATCGATCACCGGCGGCGACCCCAATCTGGTCCGCTCGCTGGTCGCGCTGGATGCACCAACCCACCCGCAATATCGCCGGCTGACGCAAGACTGGTTCATGCCGAAGAATATCCGCCAGATGGAAGACGAGATCCGGGCGCTGGCCAAGACCACGGTTGACCGGCTGGTCGATGCCGGCGGCGAAGCGGATTTTGTGCCGCTGGTCTCGGCTCCCTATCCGCTGCACGTGGTAATGCAGATATTGGGTGTGCCGGAAGCGGACGAGCAGCGGATGCTGTTCCTCACCCAGCAGATGTTCGGAGGCCAGGACGAGGATCTCAACAAGTCCGGTATGGCCGACATGACCCCGGAACAGATCATGCAGCTGGTGGTCGGTGCGGTTGCCGATTTCGAGGCCTATTTTGCCAAGCTGACGCAGGAAAAACGGGCGAACCCGACCGATGATGTCGCGAGCGTGATTGCCAACGCAAAGGTCGATGGCGCGTATCTCAGCGACCGCGACATGGCCGGCTATTATATCATTCTGGCGGCAGCCGGTCACGACACGACCTCGGCCTCGACCGCGGGTGCAATGATGGCGCTGGCCCGCGACCCCGAACAGTTCGCCCGGCTGAAGGCCGACCGCGACCTGCTGCCCGGCATTGTCGAGGAGGCGATCCGCTGGACCACGCCGGTGCAGCATTTCATGCGCACGGCGGCCGAGGATACCGAGCTGGGCGGGCAGAGGATCGCCAAGGACGACTGGCTGATGATCAGCTATATCGCCGCCAACCACGATCCCGATGTCTTCCCGGAACCGCGAAAATTTGACGCGAGCCGCTCGCCGAACCGGCATATCGCCTTTGGCGCCGGGGCGCATCAATGTCTCGGCCTGCACATGGCGCGGATGGAAATGAAGATCCTGTTCAACGAGCTGCTCGACCGGATCGAGACGCTGGAACTGGCCGGGGATCCGGTCCGCGCCAAGTCGACCTTTGTCGGCGGGCTGAAAACCCTGCCGATCCGCTACAGTCTATCAAAATGAATGGCGAAGCCGACCTTGTAATACAGTATAAGCGACTCAAATAGAATGAAACGGCAGATCCCGAAGGAGAGCAACATGGTTACCCAATATAAGAATTTGATCAACGGCGAGATGGTCAGCACCCCGCAAATGCTGGACGTCGTCAATCCGGCCAATGAAGAAGTGATCGGGCAGGTCCCTGCTTGTGGTGCGGACGAACTCGACCAGGCTGTTGCCGCGGCCCGTGCCGCGTTCAAGACCTGGTCGAAAAAGCCGATCGACGAGCGCCGCAAGGTGGTCCAGGCAATCGCCGGTGTGATCAACGAGAATAACGACGAGCTGTTCCGCCTGCTGACCGCGGAGCAGGGCAAGCCGCATGCACAGGCGCAAGGCGAAATCGCCGGTGCTGCCTATATGGCCGGCTCGCAGGCGACGCTGGAGCTGGAAGACGAGATCAACGAAGATACGGCCGAGCGCCTGAGCCGCACCCGCCGGGTTCCGGTCGGTGTCGTTGGCGGCATCGTGCCGTGGAATTTCCCGGTGATGATGGCGGTGCAGAAAATTGCCCCCGCGCTGCTGTCCGGCTGCACGATCGTGCTCAAGCCGTCTCCGTTCACGCCGCTTACGACCTTGCGTCTTGCCGAGCTGATCAAGGACGTGGCCCCTCCCGGCGTCGTCAATATCATCACCGGTGAAGACAGCCTCGGACCGCTGATCACGGGACATCCCGATATCGACAAGATCACCTTCACCGGCTCGACCGCGACCGGCAAGAAGATCATGGAAGGCGCGTCCAAGGATCTCAAGCGGATCACCCTCGAACTGGGCGGCAATGATGCCTCGATCGTCCTGCCCGATGCCAATGTCGAAAAGGTTGCCGAGCAACTGTTCTGGTCGAGCTTCACCAACGCCGGCCAGATCTGCGTTGCCGCGAAGCGCATCTATATCCACGAGGATATTTATGACGATCTCAGCGCGGCGATCGCCGCCTATGCCAAGAATGTGAAAGTCGGTGACGGCTCACAGCAGGGCACGGCAGTCGGTCCGATCCAGAACAAGAAGCAATATGAGCGGGTGCTGGAGCTGATCAAGGATGCCAAGGACAATGGCTACAAGTTCCTGGTCGGTGGCGATGCCCAGGACGACAGCATTCCGGGCTATTACGTGCCGATCACGATCCTTGACAATCCGCCGGAAGATGCACGGATCGTGGCCGAGGAGCAATTCGGTCCGGTGATGCCGCTGATGAAATTCAGCAGCACCGACGAAGCGATCAGCCGGGCCAATGCCAGCGAATATGGCCTGGCCGGCGCGGTCTGGACGGCCGATGCCGACGAGGGTGTCCGGGTGGCCGAGCAACTCGAAACCGGTACCGTCTGGGTCAACGAGTTTCTCCACCTGTCGCCTTTTGCCCCGTTTGGCGGACACAAGCAGTCCGGCTTTGGCGCCGAATATGGCAAGGAAGGCCTGCTCGAATTCACCTATCCGCAGGTGATCACGGTCAAGAAAGACAATGTGCCTGCCTGATGCCGGCATGTCATGACGCGAAGGGGCCGGTTATCACTATTGTGATGGCCGGCTTTTTCATTTGACGCTAGCGCCCGTGCGGTTTAACCGGTCAGTTAAATTTTCGACTCTCAACCAATCAAAGGAATAAGATTATGGCAGAAGCCTATATTGTTGACGCGGTCCGGACCGCTGGAGGCCGTCGTGGCGGTCGTTTGGCGGGCGTGCATCCGGTTGATCTGGGAGCGGCAACGCTTGACGCGATCGCCGATCGCAATGATTTTGATGCCAGTGCGATTGAAGACGTGATCACCGGTTGCGTGATGCAGGGCGGCGAGCAGAGCGGCGACGTCGGCCGCAACGCGGTGCTGGCTTCGAAACTGCCTGACAGCATTCCCTCGGTTTCAATCGACCGGCAGTGCGGCTCCTCGCAGCAGGCGATCCAGTTCGCGGCGCAGGGCGTGATGTCCGGCACCCAGGACATGGTTCTGGCGCATGGTATCGAGAGCATGTCCCGGGTACCGATGGGTTCGACCTTCAAACTGTTCAAGGATGCCGGCCTCGGCACGAACATGTCGGAACGGCTGCAGGCCGCCTATCCCGGCATCCAGTTCAGCCAGTTCATGGGTGCCGAAATGCTGGTCAAGAAGCACGGCTTCACGCGTCAGGATCTGGACGAATTTGCGCTGGAAAGCCACCAGAAGGCAATCAAGGCGGTCGAATCCGGCGCTTTTGACAAGGAAATTGTCTCGGTTGAAATCGAGACGGCCGAAGGCAAGGAACAGCACAAGGTCGACGAAGGCATCCGCTTTGACGCGACGATGGAAAGCATCGGCGCGGTCAAGCTGCTGCAGGAAGGCGGTGCGATTACCGCCGCCAACGCCAGCCAGATTTGCGATGGCTCCAGTGCGGTTCTGGTCTGTTCCGAACAGGCATTGAAGGATCATGGTCTCACCCCGCGTGCGCGGATCGTCAACCTGACGGTTACCGCAGGCGATCCGGTGATCATGCTGGAAGAGCCCCTGTTCGCGACCGACCGCGCCTTGCAGCGCGCCGGCATGAAGATCGGTGATATCGATCTTTATGAAGTGAACGAAGCCTTTGCTCCGGTTCCGCTCGCCTGGCTGAAACATGTCGGTGCGGATCGCGACAAGATCAACGTCAACGGCGGCGCGATCGCTCTCGGTCACCCGCTCGGCGCATCCGGTACCAAGCTGATGGCAACCCTGCTCAACGCAATGGAAGCCCGTGGCTCGAAATATGGTCTGCAGACCATGTGCGAAGGCGGTGGCCAGGCAAATGTCACGATCATCGAGCGGCTCGGCTGAATTGAAAGATTCGTCATGCTGAACTTGTTTCGGCATCTCTGGCAAGTTTGCGCGATGCGGCATAAGGTCCTGAAACAAGTTCAGGATGACGAATAATAGAAGAAAGACAAGAATATGGAACTCAGTAACAATATTTCAGCCGTGATTACCGGTGGTGCTTCCGGCCTCGGTGCGGCAACCGCCCGCCGTCTCGCCGCCAAGGGCGTCAAGGTCGCACTGTTCGACCTCAACGAGGAAAAAGGCGAAGCGCTGGCCAGCGAACTGGGCGGGGTTTTCTGCAAAGTGAACGTCACCGAAGACGACAGCGTTGACGCCGGCTTCGAAAAGGCCCGCGCCGCCAATGGCCAGGAACGGATCCTGGTCAATTGCGCCGGCATCGGCAATGCGATCAAAACCGCCAGCCGCTCCAAGGAAGACGGTTCGATCAAGCATTTTCCGATGGATGCCTTCAACTTTGTCATCCAGGTCAATCTGGTCGGCACGTTTCGCTGCATCGCCAAGTCGGCGGCGGGCATGCTGACGCTTGATCCGATGGAAGACGGCGATCGCGGCGCCATGGTCAACACCGCTTCGGTCGCGGCCGAAGACGGCCAGATCGGCCAGGCCGCCTATTCCGCGTCCAAGGGCGGCGTTGTCGGCATGACCTTGCCGATCGCCCGCGACCTGTCCCGCGAGGGCATTCGCGTCAATACCATCCTGCCCGGTATCTTTGACACGCCGCTGCTCGCCGGTGCACCGCAGAATGTCCGCGATGCGCTGGGCGCGATGGTCCCGCATCCGCCCCGGCTGGGCCAGCCGGACGAATATGCCGCGCTCGCCATGTGCATGATCGAGACGCAATATTTCAACGGCGAGGATGTCCGGCTCGACGGCGGCATCCGGATGGCACCGCGCTAGACAGCAGAAAATCAAGGGCCGCGACAAACTCGCGGCCCTTTTTCCATCCCCAGGAGACCAGCATGACCGACTACACCCAGATCCTCTATGATGTTGCCGACAATATCGCGACGATCACGATCAACCGGCCCGAGAAGATGAACGCCTTCACCGGCACGATGATCCGGGAAATGACGGATGCTTTCGATCGCATCGATGCGGATGATGACGTGCGGGCGGTTGTGGTGACCGGAGCCGGCGACCGGGCGTTTTGCGCCGGTGCCGATCTGACCCCGGAGGATGGCAAGAAACCGTTCGCCAGCGAGGAACCGGTGGAGGATTATTCCGATCCGCGGGTGCGCGATGGCGGCGGCCTGCTGATCCTGCGCATCTATCAATGTCTGAAGCCGGTGATCGGGGCGATCAATGGCGTTGCGGTCGGTGTCGGCGCGACAATGCTGCTGCCGATGGATATGCGGCTGGCCAGCGAGACCGCACGGTTCGGCTTTGTCTTTGCCCGGCGTGGCATCGCGCCCGACGGCGCGGCCAGCTGGTTTCTGCCCAATCTGGTCGGCCGGGCGCAGGCGCTGGAATGGTGCCTGACGGGCCGCGTGTTCGATGCGGAAGAAGCGCTCAAGGGCGGTCTGGTGCGTTCGCTGCACAAACCGGAAGACCTGCTGCCCGCAGCTTATGCGCTGGCGCGCGAGATTGTCGATAATACAGCGCCCGTATCCATTGCCGTCACCCGGCAGATGCTGTGGCAGCTGCCGTCCGCTGATCACCCGATGGAAGCGCACAAGGTCGACAGCCGGATCATCTATAACCGGGCGAAATCTGCCGATGCCAAAGAGGGGATCGCGAGCTTCCTGGAGAAGCGGGCGCCCAACTATCCCGACAAAGTATCCAGCGACTTGCCAGACAGCTTTCCATGGTGGAAAGAACCTGTTTATAAGTGACAAAATTGTGCCGTGGTGCACTTGGGGGATGACAGATGGGCGTCGATAAATTGGTAGTGAAAGAAAATGAAGCGGGCGCGCGCGACAAGCTGATCGAGACCGCCAGCCAGATCATGCGCGAAGGCGACACGATCGACATTTCCTTCAGCGAACTGTCGGTCCTGTCCGGCCTCAACAGCGCGCTGGTCAAATATTATTTCGGCAACAAGGACGGTCTGCTCGAGGCGATTCTCGAACGCGACATGGACAATATTCTGGTCCAGGTCGGCCTGCTGATCCAGAAGGACTGGCCGCCGGAAGACAAGCTGCGCCATCATATCGGCGCAGTGATCGATACCTATTATGAATTTCCCTATCTCAACCGGCTGACCATGCGGCTGATCCGCGAACTGCCGCCGGAAGGCGCGCGCAAGATCGCGGAAAAATATCTGAAGCCGCTGTCGGAGGCCTACAAGATTTTTGTCGGCGCCGGGATCAAGTCGGGCGTGTTCCGCGAAGTCGATCCGGATCTCTTCTATTCCGCCGTCACCGGCGCGGCCGACCGCTTCTTCACCGGCAAGCTCGTCTGGAAATATTGCTATGGCCGCGACGATTTCGACGAGCGGATGCGCGACGCCTATCGCGAACAGACGGTCGACCTGATCATGGCGGGTATCCTGAAGTAGGAATCTATTTCGAGGCGAGACGAGCTTATGGCATAGAGGCAAGGGACCGTGTCATGCAGTGTCGCGCCACCGCACTTATTGTGCCAAGCTCTCCAAGCGGCGTTTATGCCTGTTGGACACGGGAATACAGGAAGGATGTGTTAGTGGTTCCCAAAAATGCATCAAGCCGAAGTGAATTGTCTAAGGCCATTGCGCTTAGAAGATCGGGCAGATTGGCATTAGAGGCTATTAGCCCACAGCAAGCCGCCGCTCTGTGGAATGAGAAATTACTTAGCGCAGAAGATGTCGGGGAGCTAGCAAATCACTGGCTTGAAAAAGACTTGGATTGCGGTTCAATTGACCTAGCGGCTTTAGCACTGAATGTTCCGACGGGTCTTAGCGAGGTTGGTCAACAATTCGAATCCGCTTTGCAAGAGATGAAGGTTCCAACGCCGAGCAATGACGATTCGATTCTGATCGTGCTCAACATATACCTTTGTGCAATCATTGAAGCCCGGCTCTCTCCAATGGCGGGTATGGCGTTTGTAGACGACCTGTTTTTTAAGCACTATGGCAATGCCAGCGAGATATCCTGCAAGCCTTTGGTGAGACACCCGAAGCGTAAGAACGGTGATACTCAGCACTATTTGGGTCAGGAGCTTGGTTTAGAGCATCTCTACACTTGGTATCGCGAGTTTCAGGATGCTAAAGATATGGATGGCTCGACTTGGTATTACACAGAGCTACCACCGCTCAAGCAGCTTGAGAAGTTTGACGAAGAATTAATAGCCGAAGCCGAGACCCTACAAAGCCACCTCCGCGAAGTTTATCCCCTGCTCTTTGGTTAGGTCGTTCTTTAGCGGGCGATAGACTACTCCGCCGCTTCGCTCTTTGGTTCCAGCTTGTCCTGCGTGCGCAGCTCGAAGTCGCTGGCGTCGTGGCGTTCACGCAGCTGGCCTTCGAGGTCACCCCAGGCGCGATTGACCATCTTGCCGCGCTGCACCGCCGGCCGCTCGCCGATCATGTCGGTCCAGCGGTTCATGTTCTTGTAGGACGCGGTGTCGAGAAATTCGGCGGCTTCATAGACGACATTCTTGACCAGCGCGCCATACCAGGGCCAGATCGCGATATCGGCGATGCTATATTCGTCGCCGGCCATATATTCATTGTCGGCAAGATGGCGGTCGAGCACGTCGAGCTGGCGCTTCACCTCCATCGCGAAGCGGTCGATGCAATATTCGATCTTCACCGGCGCATAGGCATAGAAATGGCCAAAGCCGCCGCCGAGATAGGGGGCGCTGCCCATTTGCCAGAACAGCCAGTTCAGCGCTTCGGTGCGTTTGCTGTGATCGCTGGGGAGGAACTCACCAAATTTCTCGGCGAGATAAAGCAGGATCGAACCCGATTCGAACAGCCGGGTCGGCGTGTCGGTGCTGTGATCCATCAGCGCCGGAATCTTGCTGTTCGGATTGATATCGACAAAGCCGCTGCCGAACTGGTCGCCCTCGCTGATATTGATCAGATAGGCGTCATATTCCGCGCCCTTGTGACCCAGCGCCAGCAGCTCCTCGAGCATCACCGTGACCTTCACCCCGTTGGGCGTGGCCATCGAATAGAGCTGCAGCGGATGCTTGCCGACCGGCAATTCCACATCCTTGGTCGGGCCGGCGATCGGGCGGTTGATATTGGCGAAACGCCCGCCATTGTCCTTGTCCCATTTCCAGACTTTCGGCGGTGTATAGTCGGGCAGATCGGCGGTCATGGGACGGTTCCTTTATTCGGTTCGAACGACTGGTACCATCTGCCATCGAAACGATCACGCAAGTTTTTCTGCGTCCGCTCAAAGCGGATTTATAAGCGCAGCTAGGTTCGGGGCGGCAGCCCGTGCACCATGGTCAGGAAGTTCAGGGTTGTGCCGGCGCGGCGATGCTCCGACAACGCCTGATAATCGCTGTCATGGTACCAGGCGGTTGCGGCCGTTTCACTGGGAAATTTGAACATCACCACCCGGCCCTCCAGCGGCGCGCCCCCTTCAAAGGTGACGCTATTGTCGTCGAAGGTGATGAACTCCCCGCCATGTTTTTTCAGGATCGGGAAGAAGCCCTTTTCATATTCGCGATATTTCGCTGCGTCCTGCACGGTGAAATTGGCGACGACATGGACGGGAAGGTCAGACATGGTGTTGGCTCCTAGTTCATTTCCGCGAAGGTCTTGTCCTTGTCGACGCGGACGTCCTGCGGCAGGCCAAGCACCCGTTCGGCGATGATATTCTTCAGGATTTCATCGGTACCGCCAGCGATCCGCAGCCCCGGTGCCCACATGAAGCTTTCCTGGAAAATCGCGTCGGACGGCGCTTCATCCTTGTCGACGATCAGGCCGTAATGATCCTGCATCTCGATCGCGCTGTTGCAGATATCCTGCAGATGGTTGGCATTGATGATCTTGCCGATCGCATTTTCCGGCCCCGGCGTTTCGCCGCGAGACAGCGCGGTCTGGGTGCGGAATTTGGTCAGCTTGTACCCCTGTGCCGCGACATACCAGTCGGCCAGCTTCGCCCGGAACGCCTGGTTCGACAGGGTGCCGGCAGAGCGGGCATAGTCCATGATTTCCTTCCAGTCGGGACCGGGGGACCCGCCGACAGCGAGCCGCTCGTTCATCAGGGTGACCAGCGCCACTTTCCAGCCCATGCCGGGGTCGCCCAGCCGGTCGCTGTCGGGAATGCGGACATCGGTAAAATAGACTTCGTTAAACTCGCTGCCGCCCGATGCCTGATGGATCGGCCGTACATCGACGCCCTGCTGCTTCATGTCGACGATGAACATGGTCAGGCCCTTGTGCTTGGGCACATTGGGATCGGTGCGGACCAGCAATATGCCATAGTCGGAATAATGCGCGCCGGACGTCCACACTTTCTGGCCATTAATGACCCATTCGTCACCATCTTTGACCGCTTTTGTCTTGAGACCGGCAACATCCGACCCGGCCGCCGGTTCGGAGAACAGCTGGCACCAGACTTCTTCGCCCATCAGCGCTTTCTCGACATAGCGCTTCTTGTGCTCGTCCGACCCGAAGGCGATTACGGTCGGGACGCACATGCCGAGGCCGATCGCAAAGGGACCGGTCGGCGCGTCAAATTTCGCCTCTTCCTGGCCCCAGATGACCTGCTGCATCACGGTGCCGCCGCGGCCACCCATTTCCTTGGGCCAGGTGATCTGGGCAAAGCCGCCCTGTGCCTTGGTCTTTTGCCAGGCCTTGGCACGGGCGAGAAAATCCTCGCGGCCACCGGAGCGCAGGGCGCCGGGTGTCTTGGGCTTCAGATGCTGGGAAAGAAAGGCCCGCGCCTCGGCGCGAAATTCTGCTTCTTCGGGGGTGTCGTTGAAATCCATGTTCAATTCCTCTCAATCATTCTTCGCTTCGAGCGCGCTGACCAGCTTCTCTTTCCAGACCGCCGGGCTGCCGGCCTGGACGGCGAGCAATTTGGCGCGGCGGTAGAAGAGATGGCAGTCCACCTCCCAGGTAAAGCCCATGCCGCCATGGGTCTGGATATTTTCCTTGGACGCATACCAGAAGGCCTCGGATGCCGCGACCCGCGCCGCTGCCGCCGCTTCGGGCAGTTCCGACGCGTTGCTCGACAGCGCCCAGGCACCATAATAGGCGTTCGAGCGTGCAACCTCGTTTTTGACATACATGTCGGCAAGCTTGTGCTTGATTGCCTGATAGCCGCCAATCGCGCGGCCGAAGGCCTGGCGTTCCTTGGCATAGGCATTGGCCATTTCCAGACAGCGCGAGGCACCGCCCAGTTGTTCAAAGGCGAGCAGCACCGCCGCCCGGTCGTTGATCTGGTCGAGCAACGGCATGCCATTGCCCGCTTCGCCGAGCAGTTCCGCCGCGGCACCGTCAAAGCTGATCACTGCGTGGCTGCGGGTGGGCTCGAGCGTCTTGACCGGTTTGCGCGACACGCCGCTCTGGTCGAGATCGACGATGACCAGGCTGGCACCGCTGCCGTCTTTCGCCAGCACGATAGCGTGGGTGGCGATGTCGCCGTCGGTGACCGGGATTTTCTTGCCGGAAAGCGTGCCGCCGTTGAGCCGCGTGGCAATATTGCCGGCACTGGTCTCGCCCGGGCCTTCGCTGACCGCGATGCAGCCGATCACGCTGCCGTCGGCAACCTTCGGCAGCAGGGCCTGTTTCTGTTCCTCGCTGCCCGCGAGTTTCAGCGCCTCGGCAAAGAAATAGGCGGAGGATCCGAACGGAACCGGGGCCAGCGTCCGGCCCAGTTCCTCGGCAATCACGCAAAGCTCGAGCATGCCGAGGCCCAGCCCGCCATATTCTTCGGGGATCGCGGCACCGAGCCAGCCCATGTCGACGATCTTCTGCCAGACGCCCTCATTGTGGCTCTTGCTGTCATCGTCCAGCACTTCGCGCACATGCGCCATCGTGCACTGGGCTTCCAGAAATTTGCGCGCTTCGTCGCGGAGAAATTTCTGGTCGTCAGAGAAATCAAAATTCATCGGGCGGTTCCTGTCCTGTTATATTCTATTGGTCGTTCGCGGGCATACCAAGGGCCCCGCGTATTTCTTCATTGTCCGCACCCAGCGTCGGCGGGTCGGCATAGATGTTCGCCGGGCTGGCGGAATAATGGACGGGGTGCTTGATCGTCCGATATTTGCCCATTTTTTCGCCTTCCCGTTCCTGCCAGAACCCGACCTGCTGCAAATGCGGATCGGTCAGAACGTCCTCCATCTTGTTATAGCGCATGGCCGGAATATTGTTCTCATCCAGCAGCGGCAGCCATTCGTCGGTGGTCTTGGTGGCGGCAATTTCCTCGATCAGGGCATAGAGTGCGGTGATATTCTTGGTGCGCTGGGAATAATCGGCAAAGCGCGGTTCATCAAACACGCCGGGTTTGCCGCCCAGCTCAAAAAACTTCCGCCACTGCGCGTCATTATAGGGAACCAGACCGATATAGCCGTCCTTGGTCGGATAGGGCTTGCGATTCTCGTTGATCGAACGCGTATAGGCCAGCCGGCCATTGCCGGGAATGAAGGTCTCGCCCCAGAGATTCTCGACCATGTTGAACCAGGTAAAGGCTTCGAACATCGGTACCTGGACAAATTGCCCCTCGCCGGTCTTTTCCTTGTGGTACATCGCCGCGAGCGTCGCGTTGACCGCGAACAGGCCGATCGTCTTGTCGGCGACCAGCGACGGCATGTACAGCGGTCGGCCACTGTCGCCGCGCATCTCGAACAGGCTGGCAAAGCCGGAGGCGCACTGGATCAGATCGTCATAGGCCTGCCGTTTCTCATATTCCCCGCCCTGGCCGAAACCGGCGCAATGAACATAGACGATGCCGGGATTGACCGCCTTGACGCTTTCATAATCCAGCCCGAGCCGTTCCATGCCGGCCAGCCGGACATTGTGGAAAAACACGTCGGCATGTTTGAGCAGCTCGAGAATGACCGCCTTGTCGTCCGCATCCTTGCCATTCAGGGTGACCGATTTCTTGTTGCGGTTGAGCGAGGCGAAGATCGGGCCGAGATCGCCGGTCGGGCTGTCGCCGGCGTGGCGCATCATGTCGCCGGCGAATTTGCCCTCGCCATTTTCGATCTTGATAACGTCTGCGCCCATGTCGGCGAAATTGAGGGTGGCAAAGGGACCCAGCACCACGGTCGACATATCGACGATTTTCAAACCCTTCAGCGGGCCCGTCGGTTCCGTGTCCCAATTCAGTTCCGGCCAGCCGCCCATCAATAATTCTCCATTTTAGCTAGTGCATGATTCCACCATGCTGTTATCATGTTTAATCGATTGATGAACTGTTTATTTTGAGGGAATTAACAATGGTATTGGCAGATCCCAAGGCACCGGTACTGGTCGGTGTCGGTGAAGCGAGCGGACAAAAACTGAAGCAATCGCAAGGGATTGAATGGCCATCGACGGTGGATCTCGCTTCAGCCGCGATCGGGCAGGCGCTAGCGGACAGCGGCGCGGCGGACCAGCTGGCGGCGTCGATCGACTGCCTGCTGTCGATCCGGCTGTTTCACGACAGCGGCCTGCCGCACGACTTTGGCTCGCCGGAAAATCATCCCGAGGCGGTGGCCACGGCGGCCGGACTGGACCCCGCGACCCTGCTCTATGGCGATGTCGGCGGCCAGAGCCCGCAAAAGCATCTCAACAAGCTCGCCTGCCAGGTTCATGCGGGCGACTATAAGGCGGTGATTCTCTCCAGCGCCGAGAATATGGGCACGGTCAAGCGGGCGCGGCGGAGCGGCCACGCACTGGACTGGAACCGGCCGGCCACCCGCGAAATGACCGATCTCAGGACCGACGAGGACAAGATGCTGACCGCCTATGAGTGGCGGCAGGGTATCATCAACATGCCGATGGCTTACGGCATTGTCGAAAATGCCCGGCGCGCGCGACTGGGTATGGACCGGAACAGCTATGCGCGGAGCATGGCGGAATTGTGGGAGGCCTTTGCCGGCGTGTCGCTGACCCGCGAACATGCACAATTTGCGCGGCAATGGACGGCGGCGGAACTGCTGTCGGACGAGCATGGCAATTACCGGCTCAACGATCCCTATCGCCGCTGGATGGTGGCGCAGGATGCCGTCGAACTGGGCGCTGCGGTGATATTGACCACCGCCGGCCATGCCGCGGAACTGGGCATTGCCCCGGACAAGATGATCTATCTGCACAGCGGTGCCGACGCCAGCGTGCCGCTGATGAGCCATCAGGACGACCTGTCGGTGTCACCGGCGATGCAGGTTGCCTTTCCCAGGGCGCTGGAGCTGGCGGAAGTGGCAGCGGGAGACCTCGGGCCGATCGATATCTACAGCTGTTTCCCGGTGGCGGTGTCGCTGGCGATGGATGCGCTGGGATCGCCGGACCGGCCGCTGTCTTCCTATACGCTGACCGGCGGGCTGAGCTTTTTCGGCGGCCCCGGCAACAGCTACAGCGCCCACGGCATGGTCGCGCTGGTCGAGGCGCTGCGCAAGGATGGCAGCAAGCCCGGCATGATCTCGGCCAATGGCGGCGTGATTAACAAGGAATCTGTCGGCATTTATGCGGCGCAACCCGTGGCTGGCGGCTGGTCGCCGGACCGGATCGCCGCGCCGGTGCGGATTCCGAAACCGGACCATGTCAAAGCAGACCATTTTTTCAACGGCAAGGCGGTGATCAAAAGCTATGCCATGCCTTATGGCAAGGCCAGCCGCGGTGCGGCGAGCCTGTGGCTGGAAGACGAGCAGGGCTTGCCCGCCATCGGAATCTTGCCGGACGCGCCGGAAGATACCGACCTGATCGGACTGGCCGTCGATGTCGTCACCGCGGACGACCGCAATATCGCCAAGCTTAGCGGATAGTCTGCATATCCAGCAGGTCGATTTTCGGCGTCAGGTAGCAATCCCGGCAGGGTTCTTCCTTCGCCAGATCGGTCGACAGATATTTGCTGTTGCTGTCGGCGAAGATGGTCGCGACCGCTTTGCGGGTTCCGTCAGCGGCGACTGGTTGCTGCAGCGCCACGCGGATCGCGGCGACCAGATTGATGCCGCTGGAGATGCCGACGCCGAGCCCGAATTCCTTGTTGAGCTTCTGCGCCATCAGGATCGCGTCTCCGTCGTTGACGCCGATCACGCCGTCCAGTTCGGACAGGTTGAGGATCGCCGGGATGAATTCATCCGACAGGCCCTGCACCCGGTGCTGGCCGCATTTGTGACCGACCGACAATGTGGGTGATTCAATCGGCTCGACCGGATGCACGGCGATGCTCCGGTCGCGGCTTTTCAGATAGCGGCCCATGCCCATGACCGTGCCGCCGGTGCCGACGCCAGCGACAAAGCCGCCGAGCGTGCCGCCGTCTGACGCAACCTGCTGCCAGAGTTCGGGGCCGGTGCCTTCGGCATGTTCGTCCGCGTTGACCGGGTTGGAAAACTGGCGCGGCATATAGGCGCCTTGCTGGCCCAGCTCTTCTGCCGCCGCCATGCAGCCGAGAAAACCGCCCTGTTCGCGGGAGACCAGACGCACATCCGCGCCGTAGATCGCCAGCGTGGCGCGCCGTTCGGCGCTGACCCAGTCGGGCATGAAAATGGTGACGGGATGGCCGAGCGCGCAGCCAATGGCGGCAAACGAGATGCCGCTGTTGCCGCTGGTCGCTTCGACAATCGTCTGGCCGGGCAGCAGATCGCCGCGCCGCATCGCATCCTGCAAAATCGCCAGCGCCATCCGGTCCTTGATGCTGCCGGACAGGTTGAACATTTCCGCCTTGGCGTAGACGGTCACATCCTGCCCCTCGCAGCGCGCCAGGATCCTGATCATCGGCGTATTGCCGATCAAAGCCGACAGCGACTGCAACTTGTCTTCGCGCGCCCGGCCTACAAAATCCAGCATCATATTTTCCCCTGTCATCATCTGCATCTGCATATGAAGCGAGACGGGTGGGAAATCCCTGTCAATTATTGGTGCTATTGCACGGATGTTGTGATAATATTTTGGATATGACCAAAGAAACCAAAAATATTGATGATAATGACCGTAATATTCTGAAAGCCTTGCAGCGCGATGCCAGCCTGTCGCTGGAAAATCTCGCGGCGCAGCTCAGCCTTTCGACCAATGCCTGCTGGCGGCGGATCAAGCGGATGGAGGCGGACGGCATCATCGCCCGGCGTGTGGTGATCGTCGATCCGGAAGCGGTCGGCCTGAATATGACCGTGTTCGTCGCCGTGCGGACCAGCGACCATAGCGACAAATGGCTCGAAAAATTCGCCGCCGCGGCCTCTTCGATCGAGGAAGTGGTCGAATTCTACCGGATGGCGGGCGAGGTCGACTATATGCTCAAGCTGCTGGTCCGCGATGTCGCCGACTATGACCGGGTCTACAAGAAGCTGATCAAGGCGGTGCCTTTGTCCGATGTGTCGGCGAGCTTCGCGATGGAGCGGATCAAATATGAGACGGCGGTGCCGGTTTGAATAGGCTCCGAAACGCAAATGTTCGATTTAGGCGTAGGAGCGGATACTTTCATGGTTGTTGACAAATGCTACTCGGCTAACACAATCTGCGTCTTGTTCACTGATGGAGTTTTTCTTGATAAACGGCCAACATGATAACTAGAATCTGGCGTGCGCTGGCTCAACCGTTCGCGGTAGCAAATTGCGTGGATGCTTGTCGTGAAGATGACGTCGAATCGGCAAAAAAACACTACTCGCAGTTTGAAGAGAGTAATGAGGCACGACATGTAGCTTTGGGTGGTCGAATAAGGCTAATGGAACGCGACCTTAAGGGAGCGAGACGGTATTTTGAAAGGGCTGCGCGCGCTGTATCTCAAAAGAGAAACAAGCATCACAGATACGTATTGGAATATTGCAGTTTTTACCTCAGCCTTATGAACAAGGATGGAATGCACGAACAGCATCGCGACGCTGCACTTAGTTTGAAGCCAACTAGAACTATGTTCAATATGTTGCCGCTCGCACCAAAAAATTGGCAACAGCAGCAAGATGCGTCCGCTCCGAATCCATCCAACAACTTCAAATACGCACCTTCTAAATCTGATTATTCACTGGAGGCTTTCATAAATTTCAAATCTGATGATCATTGACTTGGGAGTTCTAGTGTCCGCTTTCGGGATATTTACGACACCAAAATCACCCAATGAGCAACCCCATCAAACCGCCACAACATCCTGCCGGATCGCGCCGAATATAGAATGACCATCCGCATCCAGCATCTGGATTTTGACCGTATCGCCAGCCGACATAAACGGCGTCTTGGCTTCGCCGGTGTTGATCGTCTCGATCATCCGGATTTCGGCGATGCAACTGTAGCCCAGGCCGCCTTCACTAACCGGCTTGCCGGGATCGCCGTCGGGGCCCTGGTTGGAGACGGTGCCGGAACCGATGATCGTGCCGGCGCACAAGGGGCGCGTCTTGGCGGCATGGGCGACCAGGTCGGCGAGGCTGAAGGTGGCGTCCTTGCCGGCGTTGGCGCGGCCGAAGGGTTCGCGGTTATAGTCGACCTGCAGCGGCAGATGGATCACCGAGCCCTGCCACGCATCGCCGAGCTCGTCGGGCGTGACGCAGACCGGAGAGAAGGCGGAGGGCGGCTTGGACTGGAAGAAGCCGAAGCCCTTGGCCAGCTCGCCGGGGATCAGGCCGCGCAGCGAGACATCGTTGCACAGCATCACCAGCTTGATATGGTCGGCGGCTTCCTCGGCGCTGACGCCCATCGGCACATCGTCGGTAATCACTGCGATCTCGCCTTCCATGTCGCAGCCCCAGGCCGGATCGCCCAGCGGGATATCGTCGCGCGGGCCGAGAAAGGCATCGCTGCCGCCCTGGTACATCAGCGGATCGCTGTAGAAACTCTCCGGCACCTCGGCTCCGCGCGCCTTGCGGACCAGTTCGACATGATTGATATAGGCGCTGCCGTCGGCCCATTGATAGGCGCGGGGCAGGGGGGATTC